>ODAI013621654.1_pt1 | contig 13523 bp, 13 predicted proteins | sample 1539321 | NCBI WGS metagenome assembly ODAI01 (sample SAMN02144231, study PRJEB22623) | gut metagenome | biome: sheep rumen | host: Ovis aries | place: New Zealand
CGGTCGCAAGCGGAGCTTGCTTCACAAGTTTTTACTTTCTCGCGAGGCTCGAATTTTTTCTGCGAAAAAAGCGTAAAAACTTGCCCTCTACGCCCGATTGAAGGGGCCGCTTTGGCGGTTCCGTAACAGCGTGGAGGAATGGAGGCTTTTGCCGGAACCCCGGAAAGCGGGAGACACGGGGGAGGGCGGGAGCCGTGGTTTTGCGAGGTCGTCCTGAAGCATAAAAAAATATGGGGTGTTTGTCAAAAAAAATTACCGTTGCATTATTCGGGGCGGGATGTTATAATTTGGTATAAATAAAGTTTGGAGTTGCCTGAATAATGTATGGTTTGAGTGGAGCCGTGCCGGAGAGTGCTTTTCTTTGCGTGGTGCTGGCGGCGGTTGCTGTTGTTATAATATACTCTGTTGTTTACAGTCTGTTTCAATCTAAACGTTTGAAGAAGCTGGTTTTGGAGGATTCTCTTACGGGCCTGTTGTCGCTTGAGGGGCTTGAGGTTCAGTGTCAGAGGATGTTTCATCTGCACCATGATGAGGCTTTTTTGCTTACGGAATTCAACGTGCGGGATTTTGCCTTTGTGAACAGACTGTACGGCTCCGAAAAAGGTGACGAGATTCTTAAGTCGCTGGCGGATGTTTTGAGGGATGAATTTGCAGGGAAGAAAAATACGGTCGTTGCCCGGGGTTATGCGGATAATTTTTATGTGGTGACTCTGGTTGAGGATAATGAAGATTCGGCTCTGGTGCAGATGGAGCTTTTTCAGTCGAATTTGCAGGAACACGTGGGACAGGTGCAGAATGTGCATATCATTTTGAAGAGCGGCTCCATTATCTGCCGTCGTGACGGTGATGCCGCCATTGATTTTAAGGATATGGTGAGCCGTGCGGGGTATGCGCGTCATTCGACTCAGGACAGCATCGTGGAGAATTTTGCCGTTTACGATGAGAGCATGCAGAATCAGCACGAAAATGAAGAGAAAATCGAAAACACCATTGAGGATGCGATTCACAAGCAGGAACTTTTGGTGATGTATCAGCCGAAGATGAATCTTCAGACCGGTAAGATTGAAGGGGCGGAAGCTCTTGTGCGGTGGAAGGGAGAAAACAATGTCCTGATTCCGCCGAATGTTTTTATTCCTGTTCTTGAGCGCAACGGAATGGTCGGGATTTTGGATCATTACGTGTACAACCGGGTGTTCAAATTCATGAACCGGCTGCAGCGGGAAAATGTGCCTTTGGTGCGGATTTCGATGAATATGTCGCGATTGAATCACAACACGCTGGAGTTTGTGAACGAGTTGGATATTTTGCGCGAGAGGTACGAAATCGACAGGCAGTATGTGGAGCTGGAGATTGAAGAGCGTTTTGCCGGTGCCGGTGACGATTTTTTGAAGGATTTGATTCACCGTCTGCATGCCACCGGTTATATGGTGAGTATGGACGATTTCGGAAGCGGACAGTCTTCGCTGAACATGCTTAGCGAGATGCCTGTTGACGTGGTGAAGATTGACCAGCGTTTTTTGATGCAGGCTGAATACTCCCAGGAGTCCAGAATCATTCTTTCGTATATGGTGCGGATGGTGAATGAACTTGGGAAGGAGTCCTTGTGTGAAGGCGTGGAGACTGAAACCCATGTACAGCTTCTGCGTGATATGGGATGCCGTCTTGCACAGGGCTATTATTATTCGAAACCGATCACTGAAGATGAATTCAAGCAGTTCATTTTGGATCACATTTGATTTCGGCGGGAAAAGATGGACTCGATTGTTTTGATGGGAATAAAACACTGCGGCAAGAGTTCTCAGGCACGGATTCTGGGGGCCCAGCTTGGGTTGGACATTTATGACACGGATTCTGTGATTGAGGATTGTACGGGTAAAACTCCGCGCGGGATTTATTCTGCCGAGGGTGAAAATGCTTTTAAGGCTGCCGAAGTACACGCATGTGAAGTGATTCGTGAAAAAATTGCTTCGTCAGGAAAAAAGGCTGCTATTGCCACCGGGGGAGGAATTTGCAATAATCCTGATGCAGTGGAGATTTTGAAAAAGATTGGCACACTGGTTTTTCTTCGTACAGACGAGGAAACCGCCGTTCAAAGGATTGTGCGTGAAATAACGATGAACCCCGACGGCACAATGTCAAATCTGCCGGCATATATTGCAAAGAAAAATCCTGCAACCGTAAACGATGTGAAGAAGATTTTCCATGCTTTTTTTGTGGAGAGGACAGAACTTTACAAAAAGATTGCCGATGTAACCGTGCGGATTTCCAATGCACCGAAAAAAGTGAACACGAACGCAATCAGAAAGGCTTTGGGAATTTAAGGAAATCGGTTTTCAGGAACAGCTTCCGCATCCGCCGCAGGATGAGCCGCAGTTTCCGCCGCAGTCACCACCGCAACCGCCTCCGCAGCCTCCGCATGAGCAGGACGACTCCATCATCTGAATTTCCTGTTCGGTTGCCATGCGCACTTCGAGCACATCTACGTCAAAATGAAGGTTTTTCCCCGCAAGCTCGTGATTTCCGTCCACCGTTACCGTTGAATCCGAGACTTTTGTGACTCTTACGATGGCAGGCCCCTGCGGTGTTTCGGCCTGGAACTTCATGCCGACGGTGATGTCGCCTTCAACTTCAAACTGCTCTCTGGGAAGATCCACGGCAAACTGCTCGTCGTATTCACCGTAGCCTTCCACGGGAGTTAAATCCGCATGCACTGATTCGCCTTCGGAAAGACCTTCGATACGCTCTTCCAGTTTCGGCAAAAGATACCCTGCTCCGTGCATATAACACAGAGGGTCTTTTCCTACTGATGTATCAACAATGTCACCGGAGTCGTCTTTTAAGGTGTAGTTTATTGTCACCATGCAATTTTTCTGAACTTTCATCGGTTTCCCTGCTTTGTTTAGTTTTCCTGAACTACTTCTGAAATTTCAGGACAGGTTTCCTTGAGGTAACGTTCGATGCCCATTTTAAGCGTCATTGTTGCCATGGGGCAGCCATCGCAGGCACCCGTGAGTCTGATGTGAACACGTTTTTCATCATCAATTTCAAGAAACTCCATGTCGCCGCCCTCTGCATTCAACGCAGGACGGAAAGCCTCCAGTGTTTCAAGCACTTTTGTCTTCAAAGCATCATCAGCCATACGTAACTCCTTTTTTTTTTGCGTTCCGCCAAGCCGCTTTCCTTGAAAACTCTTACACTTGGATCGGCATGGAGCCCCTGTTTTTTCGCAGCAGAAGCTACCATTAACATACTCAATTTCAAAGATTTTGCCTATACCTTCTTGAAAAAAATATTCTTTTTTTTAGAACGCAGGATATTGCATAAAAATAAAATTAAATAATGGCAGCAAAAAAAAACATTCCAATGTATATTGACAATTTTTTCGGCATGTGGTATGTTTCAAATATCAAAGGCGATGTGAACGGTTTGTTCTGTTCATGTCGCCTTTTTTATTCGTGCGGAGGGTTCAATACCCCGACGCTCTGCGTCGAAATAAAGGGTATTGAATCCGACTGCAATACCTTATGAGAACACCATACCTCGACGCTCTGCGTCGAGTGTTGGTGATTTTACACAATGACGTGTTTTTTCTGCGGACTGGTACTGACAGTTTCCGTTTCTGCAGAAAATGCACGTCTTTTTTTTTGAGGAGGTTCTTTATGGACATTTCAGAATTGGCTTCATCCCTGCACGGAGAGATTTGGGGGGTGTGGTTCTTGGCGGGCGCCGCTTTGGTGTTCTGGATGCAGGCAGGCTTTGCGATGGTGGAAGCCGGATTTACCCGTGCGAAAAATACGGGCAATATCATCATGAAAAACCTGATGGACTTCTGCATCGGTACGGTGATGTGGTTTGTAATCGGTGCGTCATTGATGCTCTCATACACTGATCCTGAAACAGGTGAAGTGAGCCGCGGAATTTGGTCTGTGTTCGGAAAGCCGGGTTTCTCGGTTTTCTCAGAATATGCTACTTTTGATTTTTCAGGCTTTGTCTTCAACCTGGTTTTCTGCGCCACGACTGCAACAATCGTTTCCGGCGCAATGGCAGAGCGCACGAAGTTCTCTTCCTACTGCATTTATTCAGCAGTGATTTCCGGAATCATTTATCCGATTGAAGCGCACTGGACATGGGGCGGCGGATTCCTTGCTCAGTGGGGATTCCATGATTATGCCGGTTCAGCCTGTATCCACATGGTCGGAGGAATCAGTGCGTTGATTGGTGCTGCGATGGTCGGCGCAAGACTTGGAAAGTTCGGACGCAGCAAAGAGGGAAAGATTACAAGTGTTCATGGCTTCCCCGGCCACAATATTACCGTGGGTGCCCTTGGTGTGTTCATTCTTTGGCTGGGGTGGTACGGATTCAACGGGGCCGCTGCTACGGACATTCCCACACTCGGTTCAATCTTCCTGACTACAACGGTTGCTCCTGCCGTGTCTACTGTGGTTGCAATGCTTTTCACCTGGGTTAAATACGGAAAGCCTGATGTGTCGATGTGTTTGAACGCATCTCTTGCAGGACTTGTTGCCATTACTGCTCCTTGCGATGTTGCGGATTGTGCGGGTGCTGCCATAATCGGTGTGGTTTCAGGACTTCTTGTGATTTTCGGAGTCTGGCTTTTGGATTATGTGCTGCATGTTGATGACCCTGTCGGTGCGGTAGCGGTTCACTGCATGAATGGAATCTGGGGAACGATTGCGGTCGGTCTTTTCGCCACATCCTCAGCTCCGGGATTTGAACTTGCCGGAATCAACGAGGGACTTTTCTACGGCGGAGGATTGATTCAGCTTGGAAAACAGTTGGGCGGTATGGGAATCATCATTGTGTGGACATTGATTACCGTGACACTTACATTCTTCATCATCAAGAAGACAATCGGACTTCGGGTTTCTGCCGAAGAGGAAATCATCGGTCTTGACAAACTTGAGCACGGACTGGATTCAAGCTATGCCGGATTCGCCCTTCAGTACACAGAGGAGGAAGTGGAGGAGGCAATCGTGGCCGGTGTTGCATTGCCGGAAAAAGACACAATCCCTGTGAAACTTGTGCCTGAAACCACTCCTTCTTCAAAGGACATAAGCGCGCATAAGATTGTGATTATCACAAGGCAGAACAAGTTCGATGCACTGAAAAACGCTATGAACAGAATCGGCGTGACCGGAATGACCGTGATAAACGTAATGGGCTGCGGAATGCAAAAAGGAAAGAGCGAATATTGGCGCGGTGCTCCGGTGACATCGATGGATTTGCTTCCGAAGATAAAAGTGGAGATTGTGGTTGCCAAGGTTTCTGTTGACACCGTTGTTGCCGCAGCGAAAAAGGCTTTGTACACAGGTCATATCGGAGACGGAAAAATCTTCGTGTATCCGGTGGATAATGTGATTAAAGTAAGAACGGGCGAATCAGGATACGATGCTCTTCAGGATGATGAGGGCGAATAATCGGATTTGAGTTGTAAAAAAAGAGGGTGCCGCGAAAAACGACACCCTTTTTTTTGTTTTGATTCGTGCTCTTACTTGAGTTTGAAACCGCGGAGTTCGTTGTCCAGTTTCACGATGTCCCTCTGTGTTTTTTCGGAAGAGTCGGAAGCGGAAGTCATTGCATCAGTGATGTAGCCGATATTGCTTGCAACGGCATTCATACTGTCGTTGATTTTTCTTGTGGCATCGCTCAGAATTCCCATCTCCCGGACAATCTGTTCTCCTCCTGCCATCATTTCCGTAGCACCGTCTTTCACCTCAACCGTGGTGTCGCTGATCTGCTTCATTGCTTCAAGCACCTGCTGATTTCCAGAGGCCTGTTCCGTCATTGCATTCATAACCACGTTTTCCTGATTGCGGACGGTCTGTGCAAGGTCGTAGATTATCTCGAAGTTTTTCTGCACTTCCTTGGTTGAATCCGAAACATGAGTGATTGATGCTGAAAGTGCCTTGAGGCTCTGGTTGATTGCCTTACCCTGATTGTTTGACTGCTCGGCGAGTTTTCTGATTTCGTCTGCAACGACTGCAAATCCTTTGCCTGCTTCACCTGCGTGTGCCGACTCAATTGCCGCGTTCATGGCAAGAAGGTTCGTTTGGCTTGCGATGGTCTGGATGATTTTACTTGCTTCAAGAAGACCCGCACTGTCTTTTATGATGCCTTCTGCTGTCTGAACCGCACTCTGTACACTCTTTCTTCCTTCGTCGGAGGCATGGCCCAAATCGTTCACGGCAGACGTGTTCTTTTCGAGGATTGCAGTGACACTGCGGATGTTTGCAACCATTTCGTCAACAGCAGCGGAAGACTGATTCACTCCGGCAGCCTGATTCGTGATGACTTCGTTCAGTTTGGTGATGCGCGCCATAATCTGACCGGCGGAGGCATTTGCTTCTTCCACACCCGCACTCTGATTGTTCATCTCGTCTTTTACGGTGGTTATTGCACCCGTGATTTCCTTTACGCTGACGGACGCTGAGTTCATGCTGTTGCCCAGTGTTTCCGCCGAGTCCGTGGAAGCCTTTGCGGATTTCTGGAATTCCTTGAGGAGTGAGCTTGTGCTTTTGCGGAATTCATTCAGGTCGTTCACCATCTCGCCGAGTTCGCAGCGGAGGTTTACTTTCAAATCGTCTTGTGTGTAATCCTTTCTTGTGAGCCGGTTCGTGAAATCCTTGAGTTCGAGAATTCCTGTCTTGATGTCATGGATGTTGCTGTAGATGTCCAGCACCGTAGCCAGACAGCCCATTCCGCATAGAGGCAGAATCTTCGCAAAAACGAGGTTTACAGTCGGAAGATTGAGATTTGCAGGAACCATAACGCAGGCAGTCGCAAGATGGATGATTCCGAATACGGCAAAGAAAAGGGCTTCCAAAATGCGCTTGGTGAGTCCCATCGTTGTGTATCTGCTTTCAAACGGAAGCCATGTGATGCTGCGTTCGCATGTCTGCATGAATTTCACGTAGCAGAAAAGGGCGCTCTCGAACGCAATGCCGGGGAACATGACGAAATTGTACCATATTATCGATGTGTTGTTGAACGCCGCATAGCGGAATCCGTTTTTTTCCGCGATGACTGTGAACATATATGCTGAAACATAGAATGAAATCACCGGGATTATGACGACCAGCTTTTGAAGTATGATGACAACTTTGTTCAAACGGTCTATGGACTCAGGACTTCCGTTGTACGCCTCGATCTCCTTGTTCAGATACAAATACGAGCAAACCGGTATTGCGGCCTCAAACAAGAGGAACAGCCAGAAAAACGGCGATAACAGCAAGATTGTGGTTTCCGCCAGCGTCATTGCTCCTGCAAGGATAGACAAAGGTAAATAGAACAAATTCGGTGATATAGAGACACCTATCATCCATGCAAGAAGCGAGCCCGGCATCTTTTTTTTTGTTGCTTCCATAATTTTCTCCAATGGTATTCAATTTTTCAGAGGCAATGGTTTACTGCTCCCTGAACTCATTTTGAAACATAAAAAGGGACTTTTTTTGAAAATGGAACCTCCATCTTAGCATCGGTTATATTATAAGACACTTTCAGAGGATTTTCAACGAAAAAAACAGGTTTTATAATAAATTTATTTTAAAACGGAAGATTTATGTCTGAAAAAAATCATTTTCCAACGCAGAAATTGCTGAAAATGCTTTCGAGAACGTCATCTGCGGTCACTTCACCCGTCACTTCGCCAAGAGAGTCAAGCGAATCTTCCAGATCCTGCACAACGGCATCCAATGCGAATCCTGAATCCGCGGCGCTGATTGCGTGGGTCACTCTTTCAAGAGCCTCTGCCACCGATTTTTTCTGACGGGCCGAACCGAGACCTGCCGCCGTATTTTCAGAGCCGGAGCCTTCAGTGAGAAACGTCTTTGCGGCCCTGCACAAATCTCCCACACCGATTCCCTGTTTTGCGGATACCGGAATTGCGGCGGCCCAATCTCCCTTTTCTGGACAGGGAAGCGAATTTTCGGCATCGCATTTGTTCCAGGCCACAATCAGAGGAGCACTGTGTTTTTTGCTGAAAAAATCCCTGTCATCATCTTCGAGGCCTTTTCTGGAATCAACAACATACAAAAGAAGGTCTGCGTCCTCACTCAAATCCTTCGTGCGCTCAACTCCGGCGGCTTCCACAATGTCATCGGTTTCGCGAAGTCCTGCGGTGTCAAAAAGCCGTACCGGGATTCCGTCGAAACTCGCCCATGATTCAAGCCAGTCGCGGGTGGTTCCTTCAACGTCGCTCACAATGGCACGGTCTTCTTTCAAAAGAGCATTGAACAGACTTGATTTTCCCGCATTGGTCTTTCCGCAGAGAACGACTTTTGCTCCGTCCTGATACAGTTTTTCGCTTTTCCAGGATGAAACGAGAGTGCCCAATCTTTCGGCGGCTATGTGCAGATTTGTTGAGTCGAAACTGTTTGCAATTGTTTCCTCGTCTTCGGGGTACTCGATTTCCACTTCGATTGCTGCGAGTGTGTCCACAATCAGTTTTTTTATGGAATCAATTTCGCTGTAGAGTGTTCCGGCAAGTCTCCCTGCGGCGCGGCTTCTTGAAGTGTCGGTTTTGCTGTCGATGATTTCTTTCACTGCTTCGGCGCGGGTCAAATCGGTCTTTCCGTTTACAAAAGCCCTGAATGTGAATTCTCCGCGTTCGGCCTGTCTGAATCCGCTTTTTAATAGAAGATTGTGAACCGCTGTGACTACGGCAACTCCTCCGTGGCAGAAGATTTCCACCATATCTTCCCCGGTGAAAGATTTAGGGGCACGGTAAACTCCCACCATCACCTGATCGATTTTCTTTTCACCGTCGCAAATCCATCCGTATACAAGAGAGTTCGGACTGGCGTTTGTGAGTGCTTCGGGGCGCGAAAAGATTTTTGACAAAAGCTCAACCACCCCTTTTCCACTTGTACGCACAATTCCTATGGCACCGGGAGAAAGGGCAGTTGCTATTGCGGCAATCGGTTCTTCAGGAGTGTACCGAAGATTCGTCATTTTCTTTTTCCGAATGATTCCACACGCAGCATCAGAGATGAATTCAACGTGGGTTCGGCAGACGGTGTGTCGGGCACGGGATAAAGGATTGAATCCAGAATGCTTATCATTGCGGAGTTGTCCGCCGGTGTGTCCGCTGTTGCCTGCGTCCTGCTGTTTGAAACATTTGCCTCGCGGGAATCAGGACTTGAGCTGAATGCTGGAAGCCTGTACTGCAGAGCAGATTCGTTTTCCTTCCACGGAGAAGCCTGGTCCGGGGCAGGGTCGGGACTTATGTCGTCGTACATTCCGCCGGAGTTGTTCCAGTACATATATCCCCGGTCAACAGAATCCCGCACACCGAATACTTCTCGCCTTACGTAATTTTTGTCGTAATAGGCTTTGTCGTAACGCACTCCCATGTAGAATGCCTGGACCCACGGACGCACGATGATGCGGTTTCTTCCGATTACCGTGTTGCGGTATGTGCCGTGGAAATAAATGCGGTACGGTCTTTCGATTACGGGGGCAGACTCAAGGAAGCTCTGCTCAAAATGCGACGGATAGAACATCGGGCAGATTACGTCCACATATTCGGAAAGCATTTCAACATCCTGACCTGTGCGGCTTCCGGAGCGGTACCATCCGTTTGCACCGTAGATGTCAATGCCGATTGGTCCTGTGATGTTTTTTCTTGCATACGAAAGAAATGACATAAGGGCGCTTTCTTTGTCCATGCCTGCATCCTTCCAACGGTATGAGGCGTTTGAAAGATTGAGTCCGTCGGTCGGGAATCTGATGTAGTCGAACTGAACTTCATCAAATCCTCTGTCTATGAGCTCCTGTGCAATCGCGGCGTTGTATTCCCACACGTCTTCACTGTACGGGTCAACCCAGTGCTCATCGTAATATGTTACGGCTCCCGTTTCCTTGTTGTAGGATCTTGTTCCAACCCACGGGGCTTTCGTTGCGGAATTCCACACGGCGTATTTTCCGTTTTTGTATTCTGCAAGATTTTTGTCCTTGAACACAACCACGCGGCCAATGAGATACACGTTGTCCTTTTTGAATTCAGAGACAAACTGCTCCAAATCGATTTTATAAGTGGAAACGTAGGCCTTTTCTTTTATGAGTTCCGAATTAGGAGTGAAACGCAGAAGACCGTTGTCGTCTTTCATGTCAACAACCACGGCGTTCAGATTATTGTCCTTCACAATCTTTTTGTATTTGTTGATTCCCGTCATATTGCGCACCTGATAGGCTGAAATGTACACGGCCTTTTTGTCAGTTGCGGTGGAATCGTAGGGTGAAAGCGTGGAGTCAGGAGTGAGAAGCCAGAGTTCGTTCAGCTGCAGGGGATGTGAATATCCGCTTGTCCTAGCCGGGACAAATGCGGCGTTTACGGTTGAACCTGCGGCATAGAGCTGGCGTTTCCATGTGCTGTAGCGGGCCGGGAGGGCTGTTTCCCGTGCGTCTGAAAGTGATATTGCCTTTATGTCTCCGAGTGTCGCGAAACAGATTTGGTCGCCCACCTGACAAAGACTGTCGATTGTTTCGGCCTGTCCTTTCCCCTTGTAGATTAAATCAGCGTTTTTGCCTTTCCAGTTGAAGTGGTAGAAATTCGGGAGGAAGGTCTGGGCGCAGTAGATTTCCACGGAAAGATTTCCGTTTGAGTCGCTGCAGAGCACGGGGAGAATATCGCTTACTTCATCGGGCTGCGTGAGGCTTGGGTGGAATCCGAATCCCTTGGACACATCGTTCCACTTTGCCCCTGAATCGGGGTAGCAGTATGAAAATCCGTAGGTCGAGTGCGACATAAACACCGTGAGCCTTGTAGATGAAACGGAACCGTCATTTGCGTAGACCGGCATGTGAGCCACAGCGACGGCCTTGATTCCTGTCGTGTATCTGCTGGTGGAGCCTATTGATTTCCAATTCTGTCCTCCGTCGCGGGTCAGGTAGACCGCATCTTTCGTGGCGGTGACAAGGATGTTCGGATTCATCGGGTCTGCGCACAAATCTTTCAGCAGCTGGGCTTTTTTTACAAGACGCTTTTGTCCGTTTTCATATTCTTTTATGGTGAGGAACGGAAGACCGTTGTTGCATTCAGTGAAAGTTGCAAGATCCTGGGAAGAAACAATCCCCTTTGCGGTGACGAAATACCATTTTTCCGCCGTGGTGCCGTCTTCATTTGAGGAAGTGGTGCGGAGGATTTGAGTCACCTTGCCGCCGTCCCACAACTGACTTGCACTGCCGTTGGATTCAACGCGGAAAACCCCTTTATCGGTGCCAAGCAGAAACGGCACTGAGGAATCTGCTGTTTTGGGTTCGGGCAGAGTTTCAGGCAGCTGGTACAGAGGTTTGGGCTGTGCATAAGCTGCGGCTGTAATCAATAGGGCTAAAGTTTTTAAAAAAAGTCTACGCATATCCCGAATATCGGTATTTTAGGACCTCTGGTTGAGACATTCCTCAAAATCAGGGTCCTGGAAGTGTTTTTTAACTCGCCCCCGAATGTTTTAAAGCCGTTTTTCAGGCAGTTTCCTTCACGGAATACTTTTTTCTTTCGCTGTCGATGGCATCTGAGCCCAGTCTGTCTCTGATGCTGCAGTCAAGAAAGTACCAGGCATCCTCTTTTGAGCGGAACACGGCCTTTTTGGTCTCGTCCACAGGCTTGAAGTCAAAATCAAAATGCTGTCCGCTGGCAGTCTCTACTACGCAATAATTCATGGTAAAACCTCTTTTCTGATACAAAATTTTCTATAATATAGCACTTTTTCCTGAATTTGTAAATGAAGAATCACCGGCAGACTCTTTACAAGCCTGCATAAAGAAGGTGATGCATTAGGGGGCCACTTCGGAAACCCGGTTTTGCGCTCATGTTGCAAACGGTCTAAATGCCTTTTTTAATCTCATAAAAAATCTTTCCTGTAAGTCTTCGCCTTGAACGTTTCCGAGCCGTCAAACTTTGTGTACTCTGAATCCTTCCAGTAAGTCATGCCCAGCTTTTCCATAACACGGCGGCTTCCAATGTTATCAAGAGCAAATGTTCCGGCAACCGTTTTTATTCCGTAAGTTCTGCGTCCGTAGTCCAGGATGCATTTCATTGCTTCGTATGCAAGACCTTTTCCCCACTGGTCACGGCGAAAGTTGTATCCTATCCCCCACATATCTTCGGTGTATGTGACATCGCCTGCCCTGTGAAAATAAAGGCCGCCGCTTCCCACAAGTTCACCTGTCTCCTTCAAAACAAATCCGTAATCAAGCCATTTGTCCTTGCTGTATAAACCTGAAAGCCACAAAAGTCCGTCTGCCTCAGACTTGTATCTTGAGTAGAGCATGAAGCGGGCAACTTCCGGATCCCCGGTCCATTTGTAAACTGCGTTCATGTCGGAAATGGAAAGCGGCCGTAAAACGAGGCGTTCGGATTCCAGTTCAGGGGGATAAAAATTTTTTATACGGCATGTGTATTCAATTCCGCTCCTACCGCTTTTTGAAACACGTTTTCCCTTGTCGTCAATCAACTCCATGCCGATATTCTGCATCACACGGAAAGATGCCTTATTTTCAGAATCACACTGGGCATATATTTCAGGAAGATTAAGTTTTGTAAATGCAAACTCCTTTAATGCTGCCGCAGCTTCCGTTGCAAATCCCCGCCCGCGAAAGTCTTTGTGCAAAATCCAACCTATATCGCCAAAAATGCATTTCGGAAATTCCGCACTCATTTTGTTCCCGTCATGAACTCCGACATTGCAGCCGCCTATAATTTTTCCATCGTGCTCAATTACAAACTCATAATACTCAGGACTGTCCTTTTTCCATTCAGCAACCGAGCGCTCAACAAATTCTTTCGTCTCCTCAAAAGTGTCGTTCGGCAAAAACATCATCATTGTAATATCCGGGTCGCCGGCATATCCGTGAACCTGAGCCGCATCGTCAGCCTGTATCGGGCGTAAAATAAGATGTGAGGTTTTTATCTGCATTATTTAAAATCCCCCTTAAAACTGCATGGAAAACCGAATGATGCTCCCGATTTTTTTTCAGGCGGTATCCGGCCACCTGCGGTGTCCGGTCGAGCCTTCCGCTGTTCGGTACCCTCAGCCGCTTCCTTCGTTCGTGTTCACTCACTCAGTCCAGTGGCCCGCTTCGCGGCAGCTCCACGCTCTTACCGGTTTTTCAACACTTCCATTCCACCTTAAAAAACGTGGTTCGGTTTACTTCCTTTTTTTCTATCATAAAGTAAATGCAGGAAAGCCTCAATAGTGCCGGTAAGTTTCACCAGGGCTTCAGCATCAGTTCTGCTGTTAGCGTTCAAAATGAGGCAGTGGGACGCAGGAAAAAAGCAAGGAGGGGATGTCCAATCACCAACACTCGACGCAGAGCGTCGAGGTATGGTGTTCTCATAAGGTATTGCAGTCGGATTCAATACCCTTTATTTCGACGCAGAGCGTCGGGGCATTGAACCCTCCGCACGAATAAGTTTGCCCCCCCCGGTTTCATTCAGAACCTGCTGCCGCCGTCATTCCGGGCCTGCTACCACCGTCATCCCGAACTTGATTCGGGATCTTCTTTCA
>ODAI010561549.1_pt1 | contig 13521 bp, 8 predicted proteins | sample 1539321 | NCBI WGS metagenome assembly ODAI01 (sample SAMN02144231, study PRJEB22623) | gut metagenome | biome: sheep rumen | host: Ovis aries | place: New Zealand
AGTCCCGCCAATACCAATGCTAATTTCTTTTTCATAATTCTTCTCCTTTCAATTTCGGGTCATTGGATAAATTAATCATAAAAAAAAACAGAAATCGGTAATACCCAAATTTCTGTTTTTTTGTCCAAAATTCTGAACACATTATTTCACAAAATCAGATGGTGATCTGTCGGTGTATTTCTTGAACACAGTACTGAAGTACTTGTAGTCCGAAAAGCCCGTCATCTCTGAGACTTCATAGACTTTGTAGGTTCCTGTTTCAAGGAGCTTTATTGCCTGCTGGACCCTGTATTTGTTGAGGAAGTCCAGATAGGTCTGACCTGTTGCCTCCTTGAACTTACGGGAGAGATAACTTCCCGATACGCCAAGTTCCTCAGAGAAAGTCTCCATACTGATCTTCTCGGCGTAGCGCTCTTTGGTCTCCCTAAGTACCTTCTGAATGTAGTCGTTGTCACCCTCACTCTTTATAAAGAGCGCGTCGATGTCATCGGCATTTTTCATCTTGGATGTCAGTTGCCTAAGCTGATTGTCCTTCTCTATCTCAGTGATTATCTTATTTATGCTTTTCTTTAGTTCTTCCTCATCCACGGGCTTCATAAGATATGCGGACACCCCGAGCTCGATGGCTTTTTTGGCATACTCAAAGTCGGCGTAGCTTGTCATAATGATTGCCTTGAAATCAGCTATCTCCTGCCCCTGTCTGATCATCTCGATCCCGTCCATCATGGGCATCATTATGTCCGCAAGCACTATATCGGGCGAGAGCTCTTTTATCTTATCTACTCCCTCCTTGCCGTTTGCAGCCTCACCGATGATGGTGCAGCCCATGGATACCCAGTCCATGGTGTATGCTATTCCCTTGCGGATGATATCCTCATCCTCTGCTATCAAAACTCTGTACATACTTATCCTTTTAATCCGATGCTCTCGCTACTCTCTTTGGAAGCGTAAGCCTTACGGTAGTACCCTTTCCTTTTTTACTTGAGATATCAAGTCCATAGTCCCCATTATACATGAGCTTTATTCTCTGGTGAATATTGTAAAGTCCGAAGTGTGCGGGAGAGGTTCCTGTATCCTGCATGGTTGCCCTAAGTTCCTCAAGAATGTCCTCATCGATTCCCACTCCGTCATCCTCACAGACAAATATCAGTCTCTCCTGAAGCTGGTATCCGTTAATGTTCACTGTGAGCTTTTCTTTTTCTCCAAAGCCGTATTTCACCGCGTTCTCAAGAAGCGGCTGCAAGAGAAGCTTGGGGATAAGGCACTCGTTTATGTCCTCCGAAACATTGATATTGTAGGCAAATCTTTTGTTGAACCTGATCTGCAGGATGTTCAGATAAAACTGAAGGTGCCGCAGGTCCTCGGCAACAGTGACCTCCTCACTGGTCTCTCTTATGCTGTACCTTAATAGCCCCGAGAGGGATACGATCATCTTGTCTGCGGAAGAAGCATCAATCTTGGCCATAAACCTGATATTGTCCAGGGTATTGAACAAAAAGTGCGGATTAAACTGGCTCTCAAGCTGTTTCACCTGTGAAAAAGCTGCGTTCTGCGCAAGCTCTTTATTCTGCTCTATCTGTTTTTTAAGGCCGCTAAGCATCTCGTTGAAGTCGTTTCCGATGGTCTGGAATTCCTTGGAGCTGTCAATACTTAGTGACACATCAAGATTTCCCTGCTGAACAGCTTCAAAGGCATCCTCGATCTTTTTTACATCTCTTGTATAAACCTCAGAGCTGGTGGCAGTACTCCTGTAGGTGATGAAAATGATGGCACAGAAAATTACCGCAACTATCACTATCAGGATGATTATCATTCTGGTACTTCTGTTGATATCCGAAAGCGTATATACTTTAAGTCCCTTTGCAACAGGAGTCTCATAGCAGATAACCTTCTGTCCGTCTATTCTTGCATATCCGGTGTTGCTCTCAAGGACCGGATTTATCTGCCCGAAATTATCCGTAAGTCCATGAGTGTTGTTGAGATACACCCATCCGTTATTGTCAGTCATGATGCAGTATCTGTTTTTGGTGTTGATGATATTGGCCATGACCTGTGAAGGTACCGCGTAAATAATGGAATACACAAGGTCTTTCCCTCTGAACACGCCTCTTACAACATAGAGTGTGCCCTCATAGAGGATCGTTGTTGTGACATTGGGATTTTCCTTTATTTTGTTCCATACTCCCCAGTTGCCGTACTCCTTGCCGGTCAGATACTCCGGAACGGTATTTTTACTGGTGAAAAGAGCTTTTCTCTCCGGTGACATTATTATAAGATTTCCAATATCTTCATAATCGGAGGTTCTTCCGTAAAGTATTGAAAATATCTTGCCGGTAACGCTGTCCACATCTACGTTTGCCGTGGATACAACAAATTCCACGTCGGTTATCATCGCATAGTAAGTGCTAAGGACGGTATCCGTTTCACCGGCGATCAACCTGGAATCTTCTCTTGTGGTCTCGCCCAGATACGCACTCCAGGTGATAATAAAAAGAAGTATGGCCGTGAAAACTATTGCGATGACCGGAGTAAGTGAAAACACAATAAAGGTTCTTCGTATATTGTCCTGGAAGGATTTAATGTCTTTACTCATCTTTATCCTCCCCGATATAGCTCATGAATTTCGACACCCACAAAGATTTGCTCTTCACTACCTTTTCCTTATCTACCTGAAGGATGGTAAGCTCCTCTTTGCCGGGAACCTGTGGCGAACTCGCCACATCACTTCTGACGGAGCGCCTTCCAAGGTCCGATGATATATAAAGCTGGGTGTCAAAGGCAGTCATAAAGTCAACAAAAGCCTTGGCTCCATCAATGTTTGAAGCATTTTTGTTTATATAAATACCATCGGGAGTGGAAACAACTCCCTCATTCATATAGACCACCCTGACGTGCTTGCCGCTGCCGAGCATGGTGATGGCAGCCTCCTCAAAGGTAAGGCCCACCACGAACTTACCGCTTGCAACGCCCTCATATACTTCCGATGAACTCTCAAGGAGTCTTCCTCCCAGCTGAGCTGCAAACTTTTCTGCATAATCCCAGCCCTTCTCCGGATCTCCTCCGCCCATGGCATAGAGCATATTGGTCAGATGCTCGAAGGATGAGGAGGATTTCTCGGGACTGGCATAGGCTATTTTGCCGTAAAGAGCCGGCTTTAACAGATCTTCGTAGCCCTCTATGACAATATCCGACGAAAGGTCAGTGTTTACCATAAGGACACTTGGCACATCGGTAAAGCAGTTCATGGTACTGCCCACGTTCCTGTACTCATCATAAAAGCTGTCTGCGTTATCTGTTGAATAAGCAAAAAAGAGATCTTCGTAGGAACCTACAGAAAGAATAGACCCTCCCCAAAGTACATCAATCTTCTCCCCATTTTGTATCCTGGATATGGCTTCGGAGGTTCCGCACTGGATCACCTCAACCATTATCCCCGTCTCCGATTCGAACTCATTGACCAGCGGTTTCATGAATTCGATCGGGTGTGGTGAGACCACCACCACCTTATCTTTTGCGTTGTCTTTTATTGTGCTCTGCCTTCCAACTGCCAAAGCGTATATCACAGCAATCAGCACCACTGCTAAAAGAGCTACGCAGATATTACGTACCCTTTTCATTAAACACCTCTTTATTCCAGAACTTATTCTGGAGTTCATTTTGTGTGACCACCGGTGATAGATACTCTCCTATCAGATAATTGGCCTTGACGTCTTTTATCCTTTCGTACAATTCCCTGTTATCTATGCCGCTCAGGATAACCTTTTTACCGAGCTGTGATACCATTCCCGCTCTGTTTCTGAGAATTGCATCCGCCTGACTCTCATCAGCGGTTTCAAAATGTCTTTTGACATCAATATTGATACCGTCAAACTTATCAATAGTGGTAACATCCAGTCCAAGAAAGACCGATTCATGGTTAAGCAGAATAACCTTGATCCCGATCTTGTTGAACTCATCTATTATATATCCTAGCACATCACGTGCCTGTGTTGCTATTGTATCACTTACGCTGATTCTGAACATAGCAGGGTCAATTTCATATTTTTTGATCAGAAGGCGCACCTTCTCAACCAGTTCCTGGGTAAGAACATGAACCGAAATTATGTGTATGCAGAATATCTTTATATCAACCTCGGACTTTATTACGCCCCTGCTTATAAACTGGCATACAGCCTCTATCATCCTGCTTTCAAGCTCTTCAACCACTCCGGCATTTTCAGCTACAGCCATGAACTCCGAGAATCTGATCCTGCCTATGTCGGGATCGTTAAATGTCAAAAGAGCTTCTGCAGAATGAACCCCCATTGTGTCCTTAAGATAGATCGGATGATACATTACTCTGAAGGTATTACCTGCCATACCTCTGATTATGGCCTTTTCGACTTCAATATTTCTGTGAATGAAATCAAGGTCTTCTCCCCTGAAGACCATCTTATCGTCGTCATCAATATTTATTTCTGAGAGCCTTAAAATATCCTCGGCATCATTGAACTCATCCGGGCACTTTACGCAGATAACTTTAGCCTTTACCGTGGTCGCGCCGCTTCCCACTTCAAAGCTCTGGCCAAATCTCTCTACGATGCGCTCGAGGGTATAATCGATCGCCTCTTTTGACGTATCTGTGCAAAGAAGGTAGAAATTGCCACCTGTTGTTCTATAGACATCGTATCTGTAGTCAAGCCCTTTAAGAAAATCGGAAACCTTTGTCAGGACAATATCGTACCCCTCATAGCCCATGAGCCTTCGATACAGATCGGCATTGATTATACGCACGCAGATAGTATAGAACTCTTTTCCCACATTGCTGCTTCCCCTGAGGTCCTGAAGGAGTGAAGTTCTGTTGTAAGCACCGGTCTTATAATCCAGCCTGTAATCATCCTTCTCTACCATGATCATTACACCCATAAGTCCCAGTGACTCAGCCAGCATTTCACAGATGATCTCGGGGAAAATCATCTGGATGATCACTCCTGTTATCGCCAGTCCCAGGAAATAGAACATGGCAATCTTCTGAATATGGTTCATAGTATTCCAATACTTTGCAAGGAGGAAGAAGCAAAAGCCCAGATAAAAGGCACTGATGATGTAGGCCAGATAAACTCCGTAGCCTCGCGCATAGTCATTTTCTATTCCGTTTGCAATAATAAATCCCGTAAGCGGATTGGTCAAAACCGCAATTTCAAGAAACAGGCACGGTCCAAAGAACACAATGAGCTTTAATTTGCTTTTAAATCTGTGGAACACATCGCAGACAAGGATAATGTAGAGAGCAAAGATCGGAACAAAAGCAAAATGTGTTCCGTAATATGAAAGCTTATTAAAGTAAATAACGACATATTTTACCTTTTGCGAAAGATCACTGTTCAGGACAAGGGTGTTCACAATCCCTGTTATGCAATCGTATAACGTAATGATCAGGGCAACAAGAAATAAACGGCTGCGGAGCCTTTTATTGGTCTCTCTTTTTACGACAGCCGTGTAAAATATACAGGTTATGCAGATCATTATTGCAGCGGTCCTAAAGGATAGCGCTCCGATAGGATTCAAATCGCCCATTTCTTACTTCCTCGCCTTAAAAAACGCATCCAATGTAGAAAGAAGCTTATCTTTGGATATAGTCTTTAGCAGATAGTCAGCAGGTTTAAGTGCAATAACATTTGTAACGCTTTCTTTGTCATTTTTACCGGTAAGAAACATAACAGGAGTAGAGCTGGAGAAAGACTCACTCTTTAACATCTCAAGGACCTTTGGGCCGTCCAGGACAGGCATATCATAATCAAGAAGCACCAGATCCGCTCTGTTTGTTGCAAGCCATGCAACGGCCTGTGTTCCGGAATTGGCCATGCCGACTCTGTAAGTGTCTTTTAACCACTCCCTTATCATCTGAAGGAAGGTTGGATCGTCATCAACAATAAGGATGCTCTTTCTTCTCTGGAACGAATACTCATCGTCTGTAACGATAAGAGCCTTTGACACAAGATCGGCCATATCGAGAGGTCTTTCAATCTCAAATGCCACATCCTCTTTAGGAATATACTGGTGTATCAGATTGAAGGCATCTTTATTTCCTATGACCATCATGATCATATTCTCTTCCATGCACAGATCTTTAAGGAATACCATGGCATCACGATGTTCCTCAAATTCAGTGTCGGTATACAGGAGTATAAGATCCACATCCTTGGCCTTTTTGCTCAGATCCGCGATCACATAAGATGCCTCTTCAATCAGAAATTTGGCATCGATCAGCGCATTCTTTATTGCGTTAACAAGAAAGGTCTCTTCATTTCTTACCAGCAATATTTTTTTATCAAACATAGCTACCTCTCCTCTAATCCGGCAAGGCCTTCAACAGCCAGTCTCACAATCTCATCCCATTGAAGTTTATATGCCATTTCACCGATGCTTCTGGTTATCTTCTTGTCAGTCTCGGGTAAATTATACTTTTTCAAAGAATCAAGAATAAAGGTAAGGGTGTCATAATCAAGGCTCTTGCTCACTTCGATCATGCTCTGGTATGCATCCTTCAGCTGAGCTTTCTTTATGTCTTCCTTATCTTCAGTGTTGCTGCCCTCTTCTTCCGCTTCAATGCCGGGAACCTTTGAAAGGGTGTGGACTATTATCGCATACAGATTCATAAGTTCGTCCTGATGTTCTCTTATGGTATCTATATCGCCGGCATTTCCGGCATCTTCAAGCTTTTTGGCAAGTTCGCTCAAAGCCCTTGCTCCGATGGTCCTGCTGGTACTCTTCATGGAATGAACATAGCTGGTATACTCCTTCCAGTTCTCATCGCTGTAGGCGTTCTCCAGATTGGACCTTGTCATATCAGCCGACTCATAATAGACCTTGATGATGCTGAAATAACTCTCCACGCCTCCGCAGTTCTTAAGCCCTTCACCGACATCTATCTCTTCCAGATTTTTAAGCCATTCCGGGAACTCTTCAGCTTCACCGGCAGTAACAGGCCCGGACTCTGCCATTTTATCCTTTGATGCAAGCTCTACCTTATCCGCAGGCAGATACTTAATAAGAGTATCTTCAAGCTTGTCGCTCTCGATAGGCTTACTCAGATAATCATCAAAGCCTTCTCTCAGGAAGTTCTCCCTGGCACCCGATATAGCATTGGCTGTCAGCACGATGATCGGCGTATCCTTGTTGGGACTTTCCGTATCCTTCTTGATCTCATCAAGGGTCTCAATACCATCCATTCCCGGCATTCTGTAATCCAGGAAGATGATGTCATATTTCTTCTGATGCTGCTTTGTAAGGCACTCTTCTCCGCTTCTTGCAGACTCCACTTTGGCCTTGGTATTTTTAAGAAGTTCTCTTATTACCACATGATTCATTGGTGTATCGTCAACGACAAGGATCTCGGCATTCGGTGCTGTGAGTTTGGCGGTATATCTCTTTCTCTCCCTCGCCGATTCCTGAAGTTTGCTCTTAAAATCACCTATAGGCTTGTCGCTGACAATTCTCTGAGGAAGTGAAATTGTAAAGGTAGAGCCTTTTCCGTACTCACTTTCAACCGTGATATTTCCGCCCATAAGATCAAGAAGAGAGCTGGTGATCGCAAGTCCAAGACCACTTCCTTCAACCGTCTTGTTCTTATCTATATCAAGCCTCTTAAACTTCTCAAAGAGTTTTTCTTTATCCTCATCCTTGATACCAACACCCGTATCAATGACATCGATCTTAAGGGTTATGAGATCTTCATATTCCCTGTATCCTCTTATCTTAAGAGTAACCTTTCCCTTTGTGGTGTACTTCACGGCGTTGTTGAGGATATTTACCATGATCTGTCTAAGGCGCATTTCATCGCCATGCATCCTCTCGGGAAGAAGGTCATCTATATCAAATTCAAGATTCAAAGCCTTTTGTGAGGCCTTGATATGTACCATGTTGTAGACATCGTTGAGTACTGATGAGAAATCATAGTCAGTCTCGTTGATCTCCATGCTTCCCGCCTCGATTTTGGAGAAGTCCAGGATATCATTTATCAGTGACAAAAGAGTTCTTCCCGCGCCTTCAATATTCTGGGCATACTCAAGGATTTTCTCATCCTTGCACTCTCTTAGGATAACTTCATTCATGCCGAGCACGGCATTGATAGGTGTTCTTATCTCATGAGACATATTGGCAAGGAAGTTACTCTTTGCTTCGTTTGCAGCTCTCGCTCTTCTCTCTTCCATCCTTGCAAGCTCTGTTGCACGCAGGATAGCGATGAACTCATTTTTGCTTACAGCCTCTGAGAAATAGATTCCCTTAAGATAATCCGCCTTTATGCCCGATACGGTCTCAAAGAGTTCCTGATTATCCACATGATCAATAACAATGCGCTTTAGCATCTGGGTCATCATCTTGAGTCTGTTCTCAAGGATGATCTTGTTCTGCATCTGCTTTCCGGCTACATGCAAAAGAGACGCATCCATCTTTACACCTTCGAACATAAGAGATGATGCCGACTGCATATTAAAGAATCCCGTTCCGTACTCATCCATAAAGAACCTGATCCCGTCTTTTGCAAGATCCGTCATGACAATACCCAGAACGTCATGGTCAGTAGCTGCTGCCGATTCTGTGATATCAAAAACGATCTGTGAAGGTCTTACACCAAACTTTGTAAGGTCTTCTCTGATCCTTTTACTGAAATCCGATTTAATAAGCTGGATCGAAGAAAGTCCTATCTCAATAAACTGAAGTCCCATCTCCTCGGCAATACCGCCTCCGAGGAAGTAGAATGCCTCATCGATGGTAAACCATCCAAGCTTCTCAATAAGTCCCGTCTGCTCTGCGATTGGCATGAATTCTTCCGGGGCGATGCTTCCAAGCTCACTGTCTTCAAAAACCACCACTGCCTGGGCAGCGCAGATGGCAAGATCGTCCTTGGTGTATATAGGCTCAAAATATACCTTGAAAGCATCGGTTCCGATGCCTCTTTTTACAGCCTTTTCAACTTCCGCTCTTCTAAGGATAAAGTCAAGATCATGACCGCTTAATACTTTGTCGTTATCGGCATCGATTGCTGTATCACTTAAGAAGTACAGATTATCCAGCGATGCAAACTGATCCGGTGAGCCGGCCATAAGAATATGAGCCTTGAGGAACAGTGTGTTGTCCCCCAAAGACCAGCCTTTGCTGAATCTCGTGTAAATATCCCCCGCCATCTCTTTTACCGTATAATCATCAACATCGGGGCATACAACCATAAAGCAGTCTGAAGCTGCTCTGTATATATCAGACTTATTGTCTAAACTCTGAACATAGGAAACTATATCCCTTAAGAGCTTTTCAAATTCTTCATAACCGGTGATCTTGCGATAGGAATCCGCATTAAGAAGTCTTATACAGATTGAGTAAAAGCTACGTCCGTACTTAAAGTAGCTTCCAACATCCCTTGTCATTGCATTTCTGTTATATGCACCGGAAGGCATATCTATCCTGTCATCATCATTTTCCAAAACGATCATGATACCCATAAGACCGATGGCTTCGCACATGAGCTCGCACTGGATATTGATCATGACCATCTGAATAAGTGTTCCGGCAATGACTATGACAAAGAAATACAGAAGAGCTATTTTCTTCATACTGTTCAGGATATTCCAGTACAGGAAAAGAGCTACTATCGCAAAAAGTACATAAAAGCCAGCCTGAATGTATGCAATATAAACTCCGATATGCCTGTGAAAGGTCAGATTCTCGTCAAAGATATAGACAAGATTTGTCAGAGGATTGGTCAAAACAAGAACTTCAAGAATATAAAAAGGCAGCGCAAGACAGAACTGCGCGCTTCTGGAGAACCTATACGAAACATTGCAGACAAGGATTATGTATAGGGCAAATATCGGAGCGATGGCAAAATGCGTGAGGAAATAGAGGAATTGGAGCACATTAAGAAACAGGAGCTTGTTGTCCCGGGCAAATCCCCCGGCGACGATCAGATCGGCTCCAACAGCTGTCAAAGCATCAATGATAACAATTACTACTAACGTAATAAACAGTTTGTTCTTAAACCTGCGGTTCCTGCCCATCAGAAGAGTATAGAAAAGACAGGTCATTGAAATAACTACAGCCGCCAGGTTAAAGGTAAAACTGCCAATACCTCTAACATCAACCATACAAAGTCCTCAAACCATCCTCAAGATGAGTATGTTATGCAGGAATCAGATCACGATACCATCTAAGTGCTCCAAGGTATGCACTGTAGACGTTGTCCATATCAATCTCTTCCAGAACAAGGATCCTGGATACTTCTGTCCAATCCGCATCTTCATAGCATTTTATAAATTCCAGAACCTTTGCGAAATCACCCTTGTTCTCAAGAAGCGCTTCCCTTACATTCTTTGAAACCTGAACCATATCGAGCGCATCCTGCATGGTCTTTTCAAGCATGATATCAAGAGCCGAGAACAGTCCCATGATAAATAATTCCGGCGCATGCATAGCCATCTCAAATTCACTTGCAAGGTTCTCTGCAAATTTGGCTCTGATCATTACAAGCCTTACGATCTCACTTGGTTTATCTGCACACAGCTCCTTGGTCACAGCTGTGTTTATCCATCTCTTGAGCTCTTTCTGTCCCAGCATGGCAGCTGCATGACGAATAGATGTGATCTCGGAATTAAACGCCATTCTGTTAACCATTTCAAGAAGTGAGATTACCAGAGCAGGGTCTTTTCCGATAACATCGGCAGCATCGGTAAGGTCATAGTCGGGAGCGTTTACTACATTTAAAAGTTCAATGTAGTTGACCTTCAAAGGATTTACTTCTGTTTCCGACTTGATCACGGGCATTCTGAAGAATCCTCCCTCATAGAGGTCATACCCGCCGTCTTCAACTAGCTTATCGTACTGCTCTTTTGTATCAACGTTGACAGCACACAGTTTGATGCCGGGATACTGTCTGCCAAAGTATATTTTAGCCTTGGAAATATCAATCTTGGTATGATCAAGAAGAATATAGTCACACTGACTTATGATCTCCTTGTAGTCTTCGAAACTGCTGATGGGGATCTTGCGGATTGCAAGCATGTAGCCCTGTTCCTTGAGCTCTTTTACCCTTTTTACAAACTGCTCTTCCGGAAGAATAGAATTGTCCATAAGAAGAACAACCTTCTGTGGAGGAACAGTACACTGAAGGGAAATCTCCGCAAATATAGAAAACTGATTTATCGGTACAAAAACTTCCTTGCCACCGGAAAGAGTAGCAACGCCCATGCTGCTGACCACTTCCAGCTCGGGAACAGTTCCTGCTCCGTCAAATCTGGCACCCGCCATAAAAGAGGGATTCAAAAAGAGATTGGTCTTGCGTGCAAAGACTGAATACGCACAAACAGACATCTGGTTATCAAAAAGAGGTATCAATGTAGCAAGCATAAGGTTCTCCTTTCAGCCATTTAAAGACAAAGTCCCACTTACTTATATTGTACCTCTAAAAAATGTTTAAACCAATAATAATTTTATAAAATTCCGTTGATAACGAGCCAAGCAAATCGCAATAAAAAAGGAGATTCTATGCTTGCATAAGAATCTCCCTTTTTATTGTGATTTATTCGGCGACAAGACGAAACGAGGAAACGCTCGCGTTTCCGAGTCTTGGCTCGTGTAGTATACGAGTCATGGCTCGCGTTTACGAGTCTTGGCTCGTCACACTGTCTTATCAATAATATACTTCGGTCTTCCCTTGACCTCATCATAGATCTTCGAAATGTAAAACCCTATGATTCCCAGCGCCATCATGATAAATGAACCTGTAAAGCACTCAAGTATGATCACCGTCGTAAAGCCGTCCTGAGCCTTTCCTTCAAAGAAGGTGATGATTGCTTCAAGGCTGGCAGCAATTCCAACTATAAACACGATAACTCCGAGGATTGTCACTATCTGCATCGGCGCAGAGGTGAAGGATGTGATATTGGTAAGCGCATATTTGAAAAGAGCTTTGGTGCTCCACTTGGAAGTTCCGGCCTCCCTCTCTCTTACTTCATATTCAACCTCGATTGACTTAAAGCCTATCCAGGATGAAAGCGCCCTGAAGAACGCATTCTTTTCATTCATGTTAAGAAGGACGTTCATGGCCTTTCTGTCAAGGAGCTTAAAATCTGATGCTCTTGACATATCAAACCCGACAGCACCAGACATGATATCGTAAAAACTCTTTGCTGCGAATCTGTGCAGAGAGCTCTCCTTGCCCCTGTCGGTTTTAACACCTTCTACTATCTCATAGCCCTGTTCCCAGAGTCTGTACATCTCAACAATCTTCTCCGGCGGATGCTGTAGGTCACAGTCGATAACAACGCAGCAATCGCCCTTAGCCTGTGCTATTCCGGCAAAGATTGCCGATTCCTTACCAAAGTTTCTTGAAAAGCATACCCCTCTGACACTGGGGAATTTCTGTGCCTGTTGCTCTATCTTTTCCCAGGTTTTATCCTTGGATCCATCGTTAACAAAAAGCAGTTCATGGTCGATATTTTCACCACTTAAAATCCCGTCTATAACAGATGCGGTTTTCGGGATTATTTCTTCTTCATTGTATGCAGGTATAATTACGGAAAGCACCTTAAAACTACCCCTTTCGTGCTTGATTAAAGTCCTCATGCATTATATCATAGATTATATGGTATTTCTACAAACATCAAGATAGGGGGATCTTTATATGGCTCAAAACGAAATGTTAGCTATGATCCTGGCGGGTGGACGTGGAAGCAGGCTAAAAGACCTCACCACGAAGGTAGCTAAGCCAGCAGTTTTCTATGGAGGAAAATATCGTATCATAGATTTTCCTTTAAGTAACTGTGCAAACAGCGGCATCAATGTAGTCGGTGTCCTTACACAGTATGAGTCTGTGCTTCTTAACAGTTATGTTGCACAGGACGGACGTTGGGGTCTCGACTCCAAGGACAGCGGTGTCTATGTATTAACTCCCCGCGAAAAGGCTGACCAGGGCCTTGATGTCTTTCGCGGAACCGCTGATGCTATTTCACAGAATATCGATTTCATCGATACATACGATCCGGAGTATTTGTTAATTCTGTCCGGAGATCACATTTACAAAATGAATTATTCCAAGATGCTTGATTATCACAAGCAGATGCACGCTGACGCAACCATTGCTGTCCGCGGTGTTCCCATGCGTGAAGCAAGCCGTTTCGGAATAATGAACACAGACGGCAAGGGTAAGATCATAGAATTCGAGGAAAAGCCCGCTAAGCCAAAGAGCAATCTTGCATCAATGGGTATCTATATCTTCAGCTGGAAGCTTCTTCGCAAGATGCTGATTGAAGATATGAAGAATCCCGATTCAGATCATGACTTCGGAAAAGACATTATTCCGAGAATGTTAAATGAAAAGAGAGGTCTTTTCGCATACGAATTCAAGGGTTACTGGAAGGATGTCGGAACCATCGACTCCCTCTGGGAAGCAAACATGGATCTTCTCGATCCCAAGAATCCGCTTAACCTTAACGACTCTTCATGGCTTATCTACACAGAGGATGTATCCACTCTTCCTCAGTACATAGG
>ODAI012535347.1_pt1 | contig 13520 bp, 13 predicted proteins | sample 1539321 | NCBI WGS metagenome assembly ODAI01 (sample SAMN02144231, study PRJEB22623) | gut metagenome | biome: sheep rumen | host: Ovis aries | place: New Zealand
ATGACATGATCGTTCCGATCATGTCGCTCGGCGGCTCCGGTGTCATCAGCGTCTTCGCAAACACCAACCCGAAGGAAGCACATGAACTTGTCGCAAAGTGGCTTGACGGCGATCAGGCAGGATCCCTTGAGATCCAGCAGAAGTATCTGGACTACATCCATGCACTGTTCTGCGAAGTCAACCCGATTCCGGTCAAGGAAGCACTCAATGCAATGGGCAAGGGTGTCGGCGGATACCGTCTGCCGCTGTATGAAATGGCAGACAAGAATAAAGAACATCTCTATGCCGAGATGAAGAAGGTCGGCCTGTTATGAAAATCCTGATCGGCGGAAAAGGCCGGATGGGAAGTCTCATCGCCTCCACTGCAGAGGCCGCAGGACATACGGTTCTCGGCATGGCCGACGCATTTGACAAAAGCGCCCTGGAAGGCGAAGCGGCAGACGTTGTGATTGACTTCAGTCACCGCGACAACCTCTCCTGGATCAAGGATTACGTACTGGCAAATCACTGCGCGCTGGTCTACGGAACGACCGGCGTGACAGAAGAAGACAAGGCAGTTCTGAATGAGCTGTCAAAAACGGTTCCTGTATTCTACAGTTCCAACTTCTCTTATGGTGTTGCGGTATTGCGCAAACTGATCGCGACCGCTGTACCGCTGCTTAAGGATACCTTCGATATGGAACTGGTCGAAACACATCACAACCAGAAGAAAGATGCGCCGAGCGGAACCGCAAAGGCATTGCTTGAGATCATGAATCCCGACGGGGAATTCAAAGAAGTCTATGGCCGTGAGGGAATCACCGGCGCAAGAGGAAAGGAAATCGGCATCCACGCCCTGCGCGGCGGAACGGAAGCCGGCGAACATTCCGTCTTCTTCTTCGGAGACAACGAACGCATTACAGTCAGCCACCATGCGGCGAACCGTCAGATATTCGTCAACGGCGCAATCCGCGCTGCACAGTATCTCGAAGGCAAAGACGCCGGCATGTACAACATGGACGATCTGTTGTGTATGGGAGGAAATGAATGATGAAAACACGAATCGGTATTCTTGGCTACGGAAACCTCGGCAAGGGCATTGAATATGCAGTAAGCGAAACCGAAGACATGGAACTTGCGGCAGTCTTCACCCGTCGTGATCCCGGTACGGTAACTCCGGTTACCGAAGGCGTTCCGGTGGTATCGGTATCCGATATCCGTGACTGGACGGATAAGATTGATGTTCTGATGATCTGCGGCGGCAGCGCAACGGATCTTCCGGTTCAGACACCGGAGTACGCAAAGTATTTTAATGTCATTGACAGCTTCGATACACATCACAATATTCCGACGCATTTTGCCAACGTGGACGCCTCCGCAAAGGAAAGCGGCCATGTCGCAATGATTTCGGTCGGATGGGATCCGGGACTGTTCTCGCTGGCGCGTGCCTATGCCGGCGCGATCCTGCCCAACGGCAAGGATTACACGTTCTGGGGAAAGGGTGTTTCCCAGGGACATTCCGATGCGGTGCGCCGCATTGAAGGTGTTGCCAATGCCAAGCAGTACACGATTCCGTGTGAGGATGCACTTGCGGCCGTAAGAAACGGAGAAAATCCGGAGCTTACCGTTCGTCAGAAACATACCCGTGAGGTCTTCGTGGTTCTTAAGGAAGGCGCGGATGCCGCGGCGATCGAAAAGGAAATCGTTGAAATGCCGAACTACTTTGATGAGTATGACACCACGGTTCATTTCATCGATGCAGAGGAATTCGCAAGAGATCATTCCGGTATGGGACACGGCGGATTTGTCATCCGTTCCGGAAACACCGGTGAGAATCACAAAAACAACCACGTTGTGGAATTCAGCCTGAAGCTCGACTCCAACCCGGAGTTCACCTCGAGCGTGCTGATTGCCTACGCAAGAGCGGTGAAGCGCCTTGCGGATGCGGGTGAGACCGGATGCCGTACGGTATTCGATATCGCACCGTGCATGCTGAGTCCGCTGTCTCCGGAAGAGATGCGGAGTCATCTGCTGTAATAACAATTCAAAAATATATAAAGGGGAAGTGCTCACAGACAGAAGCGATTCACGTCTGTGAGTATTTTTTTTGAACTTTTTTTGATTTTGCGCGGGGGATTTCTGATCGGGAAGGCAATAAGGATAGTGTGACGTGCGTAACAGACACCTCAAGGGAAAGGAGAAAATCAGATGAATCTATTACAGCTCAAACGCACAGCCGCAGTGCTTCTTGCGGTGATGACACTGTGCCCGCGCAGTCCGGTGCGGGCGGAAGGGGACACGGTAACGACGGTGAACCATATCGGTACCGGCAACATCTCCATCAGCCTGAATGAATTCCGCCTCAATGCGGAAGGAAAGGAGACACCGATTGAAGGAAACAGTGACCGACGCACCGTGCTTCCGGGAGAAACGATTTCGAAGATTTCAAAGATCACGGTCAACGGCCATAAATCCTGGATCCGCGCAAAAGTGATGACCGAAGGAGACGAACGCATCCGAACTCTCAGTCCGTCCTGGGTATCACTGTATGAAGATGACGCGTGGCTGAACAAAGGGGAGTACTGGTATTACACAAAACCTGTGGACCACGGCGATACCATCCGCTTCACCAAAGAAGTGAAGGTACCGGGGGACACGGACACTGCCAATGCGGTCTTTCACGTCATCCTGTGGGCGGATGCCGTGCAGTATGACAATTTCAAACCGGATTTCAATGCGGCCGACCCGTGGTTCGGGACGGTGATTGAAGAGTCTGCCTATCAGACGTTTCGTTACCGGGATCCCGGCGATGCGCATTTCTTTGTGAGCTATGAGGGCGGCGCCCAGGGGCTCATCGCCAATTCCGAAGATCTGTTTCATAACTTTTCAATACTGATGCCCGGCGATCATGTCAGTGACAGTCTGGTAATCGGAAACGGATACAGCCAGCCGGTCCGGCTCTTCTTCCGTATTGAAGCGACGGAAGAAGAACAGAAGCTCGCAAAGCAGATCGGACTGAAAATACATGCCGGAGAAACAAACATCTTTTCCGGCACGCTTGCGGACGCGATGAATGAAATCTATCTCGCCTGGATGACGCCGAACTGGACCGCAGTGCTCACGTATGACCTGGATATCCCGGAAGAACTGAAGAATGAATTTACCCTGACGGACACTTCCGACCGATGGATCTTCCGGGCGGAAGTAAGCCCGACCCGGCGCATCATCCCGAATACCGGGGATCTGAACAGTTTGGGCAGCTATGCCGTCGGACTCATCCTGTCCGTGCTTGCGGCCTCTGCTGCGGCTATTGTGCTCCGGAAAAACGGGAGGAAGTACGAATGAGATTCCCGCAATGGAGCGCAGCCCGCTTTCTGCGGGACGCATGTCTGGTAAGCACCTGTGTGCTGTCACTCTGCGGGCTGGCTGTACTGATACCGAAGCTGAACGGTCTGAAACTGTATGCCGTGACCTCAGGTTCCATGGCGCCGGCAATTCCGCAGGGATCCCTGATCCTTGTGGATCCTGCGCAGAAGACACCGCATGTCGGCACGGTCATGACGTATCGGCTGAAAGGAAAAAACACCGGAATGTCCGTAACGCACCGGGTTCATGAGATCCGGCCGGACGGCAGGCTGCTTATGAAAGGGGATGCCAACGCAATGCCGGATCTCAATGTCATCTCCCGCGATGCCCTGGAAGGAACGGTTGTGTCCGCAATTCCCGGCATGGGGTTTCTGCAGGAGTCAGGCGGGATACGCATGGGCTTATCCGCACTGACGGTTTTATGTCTTGGCGGATGGCTTGCGCTGGATCCGGAAAATCATCGGAAAGGAGACTGAAATGATACGGAAACAAGTCATTGCGATTGCGGCCATTGCCGCAGTGGTTTCGGGAGCCGCCGCAGGAAGCGGAAAAAGCCCGATTGAATCAACTTCTGCGTATTTCAGTGACCAGGAGTCACATACCAATATCTACACGTTCGGCGAAGTGAGTGCGGACGGGACGGAGACCAAGTGGAATCCGGAATCCGCAATTCACCTTCTGCCGGGCGAATCCGTACCGAAAAACCCGCAGATCGCAAACACCGGTCCAAACGCTGCCGTGGTGTTTATGATCCTGGACAGTCCGGTGCTTTCGAGCGTGCGGATTGCCCAGCCGGACGGTTCCTATAAAGAGGGGGCGGGTGCTGAGGCATGGCAGTACCTGCAGGAAGACGGGACCGAAGGGTTTCATGAGAACTGGATCCTGCTGGAAACCGGCCGGGCGGAAAACGGATCGGTAAGACGGGTCTTCGGATATCACGGCGCGCTGCCCGGGAAAACCGGAGCGGATACGCCGATGACCAGACCGCTGTTCGACGCGATACGTGCCGTGAATTATGTCGAAGGATCCATGCCCAAAACAATGGATGCGATTGAAGTGCGGTTTCTGGCGGTACAGGCGGAACATCTTGCCCTGAATGACGGAACCGTCACAACGCTTGAGAACACACGGATCCTGTCGGAAGACGGACTGCGGAAAATCTGGGCAATTGCGTCTGCGAATGCGGATTTTGCACAGTTCCCGGATGCGGACAGTTCGAACCGGCTGGATCTGCGCGCAAAGGAACGAAATGAAACGGAGGCTGCAGGATGAAACGGAAACGAATGTGCAGACCCGCACAGCTGCTTGTACTGGCAGGTGCGGCAGGGCTGCTCGGCACCGGAAGTGCCGCTCTCACTTCTGCCTATCTTTCCTCCCGGGAGATGGCGAAAAACAGTGCAGGGTTTGCGGATAATGTGATTCGGATTGAGGAACCGGATTTTAACCCGGACACAAAGACCAGTACGGAAACGACGATGTATCCCAAACGGGTTCATCTGAAAAACACCGGCAATGTCCCGGTTTATGCCAGAGTGCGCATCGCCTTCTCCGATCCGTATGCGCAGGAGTGCACAAGCTTTACCAACAGCACAGGGACATTCAAAGCGGCGGAACTTGGCGCACATCTGCCTCCGGGATGGGAAACCGGGGAAGACGGCTGCTTTTACTACACGGAAGCACTTGCGGCAGGCGCGGAAACTTCGGATCTGATCACCGGTGCCGCGACTGCATTCCAGAGTTCCTTCGGACCGGTTGACTATGACATCTATGTACAGGCGGAGAGCATTCAGACAACGTCCGCCGGAAACGGAAACCATGCGGCATCTTCCTGGAAGAACGCATGGGCATACCAGAACACACGAACAGGAGGATGACATGAAAGCTGTAAAGAAAATCGGAAGAGCATTGCTGGCGGGCATGCTGCTGCTTGCCATGGGGCATCCGGTATATGCCGAAGAACCGGCTGAGGTTTCTCCTCCGCCGGTCGGTGAACCGGCAGCCGATGTATCGGAAGAACCGGCAGAGACAGCGCCGGCACAGGAGGCTCTCACGGAAGAAACTGAGCCATTGGACGCGGAAGCTGCGGCGGCGGAACAGTCCGAAACCGAATCGGAAGCTCCCGCAGAGAAGGAAGAAATAACAGAGGCATTGGATCCGGAAGATCCGGAAACCGAACCTTCGGAGGAACGTGCAGAACCGGAAACACCGGAGCCTGCGGATGTTGAAGAGGCTGTGCAGGAAGCGGAACCGGAGCCGACGGAGGAACCGGAAACACCGGAACCGTCCGAAGAACCGGCACCTGCAGAATCAGAGGATGTCACATGGACGGAACGCCTGATTGTAATCGGGGGTGAAATCCGTGAGACGGATCATGTGATTTCAAGCTATGACGATCTGACCCTGCTTGGATTTGCGGATGCCGATGCGCTGGAAGAAGGCCTTGCCTACTATTCGAAGAATGCAGCACATGCGGAGGCAGACGGTGTGATTCTTGCGGCGGAAAACGGAAACCTTACGGATGCGCCGAATGAAATCTCATCGGAAAACAATCCGATCGATCAGCTCCAGCAGCTGCTGGAGGAAGAGGAACCGGTCACACCCGGCAAGGCACCTCTGATTGCGCTGATCGATACCGGCGCACCGCAGGACCGCAACGGAATTGTTTCGGCGGTATCCGTTCTCGGAGATGATCCATCGGACGATAACGGACACGGCACGAGGATGAGTGCGCTGATCCTGGCGGAGAATCCTTCCGCAAAGATTCTTTCCATCAAGGCACTGGATGCGGCAGGCAGCGGAACGATGTCCTCGGTATTTGCCGCAATGGAATATGCCATCGAACAGGGTGCGGATATGATCGCATTATGTATGTCCGCATATGTAAGCAGTGAGAACCGCATCATCGCGGATGAAATCGAGAAGGCCGCCGCAAACGGAATTACAGTCGTCGGTTCCGCCGGAAATAATCACCTCAATACAAAGTATTTCGTTCCGGCAAACTGCGCATCTGCTGTTATCGCCGGAAGCTGCGATGAAACCGGAGAACTGCGGAGCTTCACGAACTGGGGCGATACCGTGGATGCGCTTGTCGTTTCGGATTCCACATCCGAGGCAGCTGCGATCCTGTGCGGAATTCTTTCCGCAAACGGAAAGGATCTGTCTGCCGCATTCGCAGACGGAAGAGTCTTTTCGAAGACGGGAAACCCGGAAGAGGGCGGTGAAACAGAACCGCCCGCAGAGGATGACGGACAGTTTTCTGCCCAGTGCAATTCCTTCTTCTACGGAGATGCTTATTTCTGGGAAATTCCTTACGGAGAAACCACAACGAAAAATGCAAAACTCATTGCCGGTTACCAGCAGGAGATCCTCAATGCCCAGACCGATTTTGCCAACGGTTACGGCGTGCAGTTTCAGGAAGCGGCTGATGCGGAGTTTGCGCCGGGACACGGCTATGCGGTATTTTCCAGCACGCATAAACCGAATGCGGTAAGCGGATGGGGCTCTGATGTGTATGAAGATGAATTCCGCGGCTCCTATGAAGCGTACGGCAAAGAATTCGATTCCGAAAAGACCTTCATCATCAATGCGAAAATCATCCCTGACTTCAGTTATCTCGGCGTGGTGGTCAGTCAGAACAGCATCGAACAGCCGGGAGAGCGCAGTGTCGGTGAGCTTTCCCCTGACGTCTCCGTATCGGCGCGGCTTGGACATATTGACAGTGTGCTCTGGCAGGATGTGCCGGGAATGAATTCGGATTACTGGGAAGGCTGGGATCACACCAGCGGAGGAGAGGAGTTCGACTCGTTCCGTGTCGATTTCTACTATCAGAACGCACGGCCGAAACATAATCTGACCATCCGTTATCTTGAAGAAAAAACGGAAAAAGTACTCGCAAAGCAGCACGGTCCGGTGACCCTGTGGAAAGATGACAGTTATTCTGTTTCCTCACCGGGTGTTCCGGAGTATGAACTTGTCAATCCGAAGGATGCGGTAATTGCCGGAACGATGCCGGATCATGATGTTGTTTACACCGTTTATTACCGGCGGATCCACAAAATTCTTACCAAGGTGATCAACGGAAAGATCACGCTGAACAATGCGATGGAAAAAGCAGGAACCGTCGGTGATGACACCTGGCAGGCATCCGGTTCCGTCACAGGCATTCACAACGGGGAAAACAGAACCATCCGTTACGAAAACAAACCGAAACATCTGCTGGATTATGTGAAGGTCGACGGCAAGCCGGTCGATATTCAGAAATATCCGAAGGCATATCCGTTTTCCGGAATCACGGCAGATCATCAGGTTGAGGTAAAGTATGTTCCGGAGCCGACGACCGACGATGCCAAAAAGGTGCAGCGGGCGGACGGTACATACATCGACGGAAAAATGGTAACCGCCGGGGAAGTGCTCACGTATTCGATCCGGCTGAAGAATCATTTCAGCACAACGCAGACATTTGCCGTGGAAGACCGCATCCCGGAGCGGACCGCTTATGCGGATGGATCCGCAAATGAAAACGGGAGATTTGAAAACGGCATTCTGAAATGGAACTTCCAGCTTGGCTCAGGCGCAGAAAAGATCCTGACATTCCGGGTCAGTGTTCTTCCTGCCGCAAAGGGCACCATTGTCAAAAATAAAGCGGATGTATTGCTGAACGGCATGAAATTCACCACAAATGAGACAGTGAATCCGGTGCTTCCGGATCCTGTGAAACGGGTGGAAAACAGTGATGGGGAAGATCTGAATGAACAGCTCGTTCCGGTTGAAAAGGAAGTGATTTACCGCATTACGGTAAAGAATCCCGCAGATACGGCACAGGCGTTCACGATTACGGATCCGGTCGATGACAGACAGACCGCAGTCCCGTCATCCATCAGTGACGGCGGTTCCCTGAACGGTTCGCTGATCACCTGGAAAATCACGGTTCCTGCAGGCAAGGAATACACGGTCTCGTTTGCGGCGAAACCGAAGGATTATGATCTGACGATTCCGAACAAAGCCGGTGTAACCTCCGGCGGCTGCCCGACGGTTGAGACCAACCGGACCGTCATCTACACCCCGGTGAAGCCGGTCAAGACAGTTACGACAGCGGGCGGGACAGAGATTGACGGAAAGGCGATCGCGCAGAATGAGGAATTCGTTTACTGGATCACCGTAAAGAATCCGTGCCCGTCGGAAAAGCAGTGTGTAATCACAGACAATATTCCGGATGCGGTACAGATCATCGATGCGGGAATGTTCAAAGAACGGTTTGAGACCGGCGGAGCCGGCGCAGAAATCAGCGGGCAGACGGTAACCTGGAAATCCGTTCTGCCAGGCATGCAGGAAATGAAGTGTTATGTGCGGTGCCGTCTGAAAGAAACGAACGTAGAGTTCGTCAATCATGCGGATGTGCTTATGAACAACATTGAACTGAAAACCAATGAAGTATCCAACTGGGCAGGCCGCATTATCATCAATGCGGAAATAAATGAATACTGGGAGCCGTACGGCCAGCCGTCCTTCCTCTATGACATTCAGGACAGCACCGGACGGATGTGGCATCGGATGATTCTGATTGATCCTGCGTCCCGGAAAGGACAGGCCGTATTTGATATTCCGACCGGACATGATGCGGATACCTGGACCATACGTGATGAACCGGGCAGCCGGTACCGCTTTATTCAGCCAGATCCGGAAACCAACAATGTTACGGTGTCCGGCAATGTTTCTTCTGCCGTAATCGCACCGGAAACCAATCTTGGAATCACGCACTACCTGTACGGGATCAGAGACTGGAATGACACCTCGCATCTTGCGGCGGTTGTCAATGCGCTGGAATATCAGCGCAGCTGACTCCGTGCCGTACGGAAAAGGAAACAACGCGCTTCGTATCCTTATTCTCACGAATAAGGATACGAACGCAAAAAAAAGAGAGTTCGCGCGAATTCTCTTTTTTACAGTGCGGCGAAAGGAAATCAGAATCGGATTTCCGCGGTCACCTCTTCAATCTCTTCGCTTGTAAGCGAGCGGGAAACCTCCCAGTCAAGTACGACCGGTGTTTCCTCCATGGTGATATCTGCGTCCATAGTGTTGTTCTCCATCCTGTTCTGTTTTGCCTTCCGGAAAACATCCTACCGCAAAAATAATTCAAAACAATGCTTGAAAATTCTGTGCAGGAGTGCTTGGGCACCAAATGGAAGAAATTGTCATTTTCGATGAATACGGCGGTACTGCGGCCGAAGAACAATTTCGGAGAGAACGGTTCCTTCCCGGGCAGAAAGGACACTCATGACCGCATTGGCAGTATCTTCCGGAGATAAATAAGCACCCTCGGAACGGTCCGGTTCGAAATCCGCATTCCGGTATAAGGCGGTGTCTGTCATATCCGGCAGGATGACCGACACTTTCAGGCCGCTTTTGCGGTGTTCTTCAAACAGCGTGCGGCTGAAGTGGACGAGCGCTGCCTTCAGCGCGCCATAGGCAGCGCCATGCGTGCTTGTCTCAAGCGCAGTGACGCTGGCAATATTGATGATCGTTCCGTGATTCTGTTTCAATGGCCGGAGGAGTTTTCCGCACAGAAGAAGCGGCGTCTCAAGGTTTACGCGGGTCATTGTCTGGATGGCTTTCTCGGACAGCGTTTCGTGCGGTCCGTACCATGCGCATCCAGCGCTGTTTACCAGTACGGTAAGGTTCTCTTTCGGAAGGGTTTCAAGAAAGGCAAACAGCGCTGTGGTATCGAGAAGATCCAGAGCGATTTCATGAAAGTGTTCGGCCTCTCTGAATGGACATGCGGAAAAGTTCCGCCCGATACCGTATACCTCATAACCGCTTTCGAGCAGTTTTTCTGTGATTGCCTGTCCGATACCGGAGGAAGCTCCGGTCACCAATGCAATTTCACGCATTATTCCTCCTCCTTCAGAAGAAAAATTCTGTCCGCATCAACATATTTTCCAAGCATGTCACGGAATCCGTTTTCCAGCTCTTCCCGGAGCGGCTTCGGATACATGCAGTAACCATTCCTTACTTCATACGGATACTGTGCGACCGCGCTGTCCGGAAACCGGCTGCGCATCCGCTTCTGGTACTGATCGGACTGCCGGTAGGAGCCGATGGAGAAATCCCTGACAGCGGAAAGATCCACCGCATTCCGTACGGTTTCCAGCATTCCTGCATACGCATCCCGCCAGCCGGGAAACAGGATCATCGGGTCAAAACAGAGCCGGACCGGAAAGCCGCATTCCATTGCGGTACTGGCCGCCCCAAGCCGCTGTGCAAGCGGACTGGTGCCGTGTTCGTAGCGGTCGATCATTTCCTGCGGGGAAACGGTGAATGCGAGCACGAGATTGTCGCAGGTGGAGAGCGAGCGGATGATATCCGGCGCGGCGCACTTGGTGCGCACTTCCGCTGTGACCATCTCTCCAAGCGGAAGGACGAGTGACAGGTTCTTCAGAAATCCCGTGAGCGGCTCGAGCGGAAACAGGTCGGTTTCATAGGAAAAGGAAACGAATACCGGCGCTTCACCAAAGCCTTCGGAGATCCGCACTGCGGCATCGAGATAGTCTGAGGGACTGTTAATAAAGATTACCGTATTGGCGGTGGAATACATTCCCTTCAGCCAGCAGTATTCACAGTCGGAAAGACAGTTGAGGGCAGGGGAAGTGTAATAGAAATGTTCATGTCCGAAGGAATGGCAGACCGGTGCGCCTTCATACAGAAGGGTTCCGTGCCTGCGCGCAAGAATCAGATTCCGCGCGTGCTTCTGAACGCTGTAATTCTGTTTCGGACGGGAAAAGACATCATGGTATTGCCGGACAGGGATCACCTGCGCATGCGGAAACTGATCCAGAATCCGTTTTGTCATCGGATAATTCAGAATATCTTCTTCGACGTAAATGTGTGAAAAGTGTTCAGTCCTGTATGCCATGAATCAGTTTCTCCAGAATCCGTTTTCCGGCTTCCTTGGTTTTTGCCGGAAGAAGTCCGTCGTTCCGATACCGCATGACGATGGAATTCCAGTCAATGCCTGCCAGTTCTGCGTAGCACAGTGCCTGTTCGAGGCGGCGCTTCATCGCAACGGTCGCATGCAGTTCATGCGCAATCGCTGTGCAGTCCGGAACCTGTTTCTCCGGCCGTCCCGGAACGCATTCCATGATTTCCGCTTCCTGCAGAACGGATCGTTTTATTTCCGCAGCCCATGCCGAATCAAAACGAAGCTGCTCTTCTTCTCCGAAGTCACTGACCAGTTTGAGCAGACGGATCCGATGGGGTGGCAGAAACAGGGAAGCCGCATGGAATACTGCGGCCCCTTCCATGTCATACAGCGTGACCGCATCCGCTGCGGCGGAAGCGGATGCGGAAGAGGAACGGTATGGCACAGCGCCGGTGATCAGCTGCGCTTCCGGACACTGTGAGGCAGGAATCAGATCGGGATAATAATCCCGGCCGGAGGAACGGTCCTGAATTTTATGAATCACATAGACTTCATTTTTTCTGCCGTTCCGCACAGACGCCGCAATCCCTGCATTAATGACAATGTCACGGTCCGTGACAGGATGGGAAAACAGCACCGCTGCGCATACGGCTGCGGCAGACAGCGGACCTGTTCCGGTCACGGTCAGAACCGTGTTTTCATTTTCATAACACTGCAGGGAGGTATCGGATGGCTTCAGATTCAGCTCCCGGATCAGGTCTGCGGCTTCAGCCCGCAGAGCAGTAAAGATATAGCGCATAATTGATCACCTGAATGTCACGCGGGCCGAAAGATCCGGATCCAGTGTATGGAGAACCGTGCCGAACAGTTCCTTCAGCGCTTCTTCGGCGCCGAGGTCTGCTTTGGTGAGAATGGACGGATCCGCAGCGGCGGATTCCAGTTCTGTCTGAAGTTCCTGCGTGAGAAGGTTCTGCTGTTCGGGTGTCAGCCGGATATCGCCCCAGGTGAGCAGACCGTGTTCCACATCGGAGAATTCGGTTTTTTCCGCATTCAGCGTAACGGTTTTCAGTGCCGCATGCGGAACACTCACCGTCACAAGCGAAGTATCCGCATCAAAGGTGATGTCGGTTTCGCTCAGCGAAGACAGATCAACGATATAGATCGCCGTGCCGAACGAGCGGACCTCCTTGGACTTGCGGAAGATATCCAGATCCAGAATGCCGGTTGTGATCGTCTGGGTGGCGGAAAGCTCCTGTTCATATACCACCAGTTCCTGTTTCTTCCGGCTTTCACCGAGTATCACTTCCGAAATCTCCGCCTCCGTATGCGGCAGGATACTGTCATGATCTTCCACGGTTACCGTATGAGTCGGTTCCGTACGGAAGTAATTGTCATAAATTCCGTAGCCGATCATGACAATAACTGCGATCTTGAAGAGATTCCACAGCAGCTTCCGCATCAGAGACTGCCTCCGTTCATCGTTTTCAGAAGATCGATGACTTCTCCCGGATGACGCACGCACGGGTAGTCCGCAACGCTGCGGGAAGGATCATCCGCAATCGAACATACGCCATGGATGCCGTAGGAAGCGGCCTTGTCGAGACTCATGGTGAGATCATCGACATAAATGGTCTGTTCTGCCGGAAGGCCCATGTATTGCAGTGCGGTTTCATACATGCGCGGATTGGGCTTCAGCACGCCGAGTTCAAAACTCAGCACCAGAAAATCGTAATAGTCATACGTTCCGGCTTCTTTCTGCTGGGGAACGGTGCTGGGCCAGGTGTCGGAGATGACACCGACGCGGTAGCCGTGTTCCTTCAGGGTTTTCAGGGTCGGAATCGTGGAGTCGAACAGAATGTAATTGGAAAAGTTGTAGGTATGGTCATGACCGATGTCGAAGATCTGTTCTTCGGAAAGGCCAAGCTTCAGAAAGGTATTCAGATCGCGGAAGTACTGAATGAATTTGCGGTCTTCCTCTTCCAGTGTCGGCGTGTAGTGATGTTCTTCGAGCGGGCGGTAGGCATGCGCCATCGCCTGCGTGCGGAGCGTCTCGTCAATCGCATAAAAAACATCTCTCGGCACATAGTCAAAAAACCGGTTGGTAAGCATCCAGCTTCCGCTGGCAGGACGTTCCAGCGTCCATCCGAGGTCAAAGAATACCCCGTTGATCATGCGTTCTCTCATAGTGATTTCAGTGTATATCAGATGCTATAATTCTGCCATGGCGAAACAGAAACGCAGGCGCCGTCTGCGGGTTGGA
>ODAI012648655.1_pt1 | contig 13520 bp, 32 predicted proteins | sample 1539321 | NCBI WGS metagenome assembly ODAI01 (sample SAMN02144231, study PRJEB22623) | gut metagenome | biome: sheep rumen | host: Ovis aries | place: New Zealand
ATCTTACGACCCAAACATTATACTTATAGTCATAATATCCAATTTCTGTTCCCCAATTTTCAACAGACATATAAACTGAATCAGAGATGTGTCTTTCGTCCTGAATCATAATTGGTAGGTCATTAGGGTCTTCTCTAAGGTCGTGCCAATGTGTTGCGTCCATACCTGCAAGGAAGGCTTCTTCAATGTCTATACCTGACCAATAAGGTTCCCCATTGTCGTCTACCTGGTGTTTATCTTTATACTGTGAGTATATTTTATTTGTATAATCTTCAGCCATTTTCTGTCGTGTCATATATTTTCTCCATATACATATATTAACAAGAATAAGCCAAATTTCAAAAAAATAAACCCCTAGTATATAAATACTAGGGGTGTACATTAAATTCTTTCTACCGTTACTAGCGGGTCAGGAACCCATATTTCTGTCTTAACCGTATATGGGGTGTCGGTGTTTTCATATTGGTCGGGAATATTACTAAAATGTTCCCTTACTGCCTCCACTGCTTCAAATGCCATAGAAGGGTTCATTCCGTTACAGTTAACCTTAAATACTGTTATAGGTGGTACACTAGTGTCATAATTGACATTAACGTTTGGCTTCTTATTCTCAAGAACCTCTAGTCTTATCATTTCAGAAGGAATCCATACACTATCTTCGTTCTTTAGAAATTCTTCCCCACCCATCATATTATACTTTTCTTCAAGGAATTTATAAATATCTTGTACGTCAGGTATTTTGAAATGTTCCTTTACATATACTACAACCTTTCTTTCATCTGTGTCCCCAATTAGCTCTGCCTCTGCCCAATATTCAGGCAGCCATATTAGAGACTTACCTTTATTAAAATCTCTTATAGTTTTTTCTACTTTTCTACAAGTTTCAATATCATTAAGATTCTTTATTTTATATACTATCACTTCTGTTGTCCCCCATTAAAGACTAACAGCCATATCAATCCTTTTCAACAATTTCTCTTCTGCAGCAAGTTGTCCTGATAAGGTATTAATTAAAGCCATTGTTTCAGAGTGAGACCAGTCATGGATATGTTCCCTTATTTCTTTGTTAACAGCACTTATAGTATTTAATGTATCCAAAATGGAATTATTTACTTGAGTGCCTGCGGCAAAAATAGTTTCAAAATACTTGTCACTTTCTTGTTCTTCTTTCTTCATTGTTTTTCTCCCTTTATATAGAATTATATATTTATATTAACGTATGGTAAATTCTAAGTTTAATTGAATATTAATCTCTGTACTAAATATATATCTTACAAAAACTCAATTTCTATAAGGAGAATTTAGAAAATGACAGTAGACGTTACTTACTGCTTGAGTGAGTGGGAAACATATTTTGTAGAAAAGCCACTCTCTTTTAACGAGTTTGTGGATACTTACGCTTATAAAGAAGTTGTATATCCACATATCTTGAAAACTATCGACGAGATTTCCAGTCAGCCTTCAAAACGTGAATTCTTTATCCAAGGATTTGTCGGTTCTGGAAAGACCACCCTTATCTACCTTTTACTTGCATACAAAGTATATCTATATCTTATCTTAAAGTCAGCCAGGTCATACTATAATGTTATACCAGCTGCAAAATTAAGTATGGTTATTTTTGCACCTGATAAAAAGACTGCGTCTCTTACAGTTTCTGCCTTTATGCGTGTTATAGAGGGTATTCCTTTCTTTAAAAGAATACGTACTTTAAAAGACTTTTTCGATTCTACAAATAATGCGATATATACTACATCCTATACCGACGACATTCTTACCTTTAGAAAAAATGATAACATACTACACGTTATTGCTGCAAAAAACGAAAATGACTTGGTAGATACAAATCCTATCTTCGGTGTTTTAACGGAATTGGACTCTATTATAAAGAACGGTACTACCTCAGACCAGATATGCAGCTTTTATCATAAATTGTTGTGGAGAATAGAGTCACGTTGCAATGGGAAACTTAGTACAATAATTGTGGAAAAAAATCCATATAATTTTTATGATGATGCCATTGACCAAATTATGTATACCACAAGAGACCCTGAGAAAATGGTTATATTTTATCATTGCTATTGGGAAGTATTCAAATATAAAGACCCCACTGCAAAGATAGACTCAACTTTCAATACTACAACCTGTCATGTTGTAGAAGAAGGACAATCCGTACTAGGGAGTGACATTTGTATAGGATTCCCTTCTATATTCAATGGTATGAATCTTTTAGAACTTGCCCGTAGTAATCCAAAACGATTTCTTAGAGATATAATTGGTATGCCAACTGCAATAGAACAACGTAGTGACACACTGAATATTATGAAAAATATTGCGGACACATTACATAAGAATAACCTTGAGATATGTATAAAAAATAGTGGAGTATACATTGAGTGCCCTGCTGAAGAATTAAGTATATGTATTTCTAACTATTAACTTAGCAGGTAAAATATTGCACTTTATCTCACTTTATATATGATAAAGTGCAAGAACTTGCACAATAAAATAACTAGAGTGTACTCTACTAGAATACACTCTAGTGTAGATTCCGGGGCAGAGAGGAGAGTCCTTATATCCTAATTATAAGGAGATAAACAATTATGAAAATATCATTTACAAAACTTCCTGATAAGAAAGGAAACATTGAAGTAAGTTTTAATGGTGGTAAGTCTTATATCAAATATGATATAGATAGTATACGTGAAGACGGTATTCCATTAGATGATAGTCAAGACTATAGTCAAATACAAATCAAAGGGACCGCGGGTATTCTTAAAGACCTTGAGGTACTAAGAAATATCTCTGTGGAAGGCTCACTCTCGGTTAGAGATACTGATAAGCCTATCTACGAATCAGTTTATAGATGTTATAAATGTGAAGAGTGGTATATTTGGACAGATATGGCTCTTGAAGAAGTTAAACATAATTTCAGCCTTGACTTTTATGTAGACCCTGCTAACCAGTCTACTTTACCAAAAAGTATTACTGAACTTGAGCATATTACACCCGAAGACTATAAAAATCTCGCCCTCCCCTTCTCTCATTCAATGGATAGTGTAGGTATTAAATATACAAGTGTAAGCATTGAAAAAGACATTATAAGGATTTATCTACTAGATGACACAGAATTGTATTTTAGCCGTTATCCGTCAGGGGATATTTATGGTAATATAATTGATTATGAGTCAGAGAATGTAACCCAAATTATTGAAAATGAACTTTTTAGCTGGCAGACCCCTAGACTCCCTTTTAGGACAACTATTACTGCCCCAGAAGGAAAAGCATTTAAGAAAATAAGTATTGACATATCAGATATGTCAGTAGTAGCTCAGTAATAAATAGGTACTAAAGAACCCCTCTAATCGTATAGAGGGGCTTTCTTTTATGTGCAATATACTGCACTTTACCCTATAATATAGGGTATATTATGCAACATATTGCATTTTATTCTTTTGGGAGTATAATTTCCTGCCACATATATGGCTCTTCATCTATATTTTTATACCACTCACCTCTGCAGTCAACACAACCCGTACACATTACCGCTTTACCCATAATGTCAGTCCCAAAGTAAAGTAAAACAGTTTCGCCACTTGGTGGTAATTTGTCTTTTATATAATGCCACTTAGGTCTGCCCTCTTTAAGTCCTGCAAGAAAAGCAAACTTCAAATCTTCTTCACGAGTAAACATAGGCTTACCGTTAGAATGATAGTAAACTGTACCATTTTCTTTTACATACTGTTCTGCCTTTTCTTCGTCTTTCATTTCTATACTTCCTTTAATCCCAGCCACCTTCCCTAGGTTCTTTTGGTTCAATTAAAGACTCTCTCCAATTACCTGGTATATAACTTGGGAAGTTTGTCGGCAGCCTATAACCGTCAGGCCAAAGACAATTAATCGCATAGTTCCGACCCTCTTTAGAACTTCTCCACCCACAAGTAGGTTTACCTGCCTCTTTTAATTCTTCTAATTCCTGTTCAGATAATGGTATAGGCTTTGCGGGGCAATATAGCAAGTTTCCATTAGACCCTTGAAAAATGTATAAATGCCATCTATCTGCCTGCTTTTGAAACTTCTTTCGGTATTCACTACACTTTTTCTTATCATCCTCTAACCGTGTTATTTTTTCAAACGGATGACTCCACAGTTCTTTTTGCAGGTCTTCTATCTTCTTTTCAAGATTTTTATATGACTCTTTAATCTCTTTTTTATTTCCCCCATAGTTCTTTTTTCGGGAGATTTCATATTCTTTATCTATTTCATTACAGAAGTATTCTTCAAAATTATGTATATTATATTCGTTGCCGTTCCTGTACATTTTTCTTTCCTTATCACTAAAAGTGACCTTTATTCATAATCTACACCTAACTGTGAAAGTGTCTTTTTCAACCATTTAGATATTAACTTATTGTTAGAAACTTGAATCAACTTCTTACCTAATGCGTTTATCCCTTTAGTATAAACAACATTTTCACTTTCATTTTTACAGTCAACCCATGTCTTCTTTTCTACCCAAACACCAGGGTGTTTTCTATTCCACTGTTTAATCCACTTTTCACAGTCTGGTTTAGTCTTAAATTTTGGACAATTATAACCAGCATATCCGTCTGTATTAAGATGTGGCTCAAGACTGCCACCAATCATAACTGCTACCCAATATGTTTCTGTTTCATTCATTTATTTGTTCTCCTTTTCCTTTACACGATACATTGGTTGATAATACTGATAGTCATGTAAAACACAATCAGGTTGAGGACCGTGACAGTGAGTATATCCATTATAAATATAGCAATAGCAATTAGAACATTGACTATAAGTCTCAGGAACGTCCCGAACTCTTTCAAGTTCTATTTTAGGTAGTCGAGTGAATTCTGTCATTTTTCTACCTTTTCCCAATTGCAAAGGCAATCATCATCAATCCATACCTTACCAGCCATAATATGAGAATTGGCTCCACCATCGGAGTCTACCCCTGTTATCAAGTAGGATATTGTGCTATCTTTCTGTTTTATCACATCACCTAACTTCAAGTCAGTCCATTTAAGTTTCTTCTCTTCTGGTTCTGAGATAAGATATGCAAGTGGATAGCTGAAATAACCGTCATCAAAATAAACATAGATTCTATGTTCCAAACTTGCGGGAAGAATCTCATGTACTTCTGTAATCTTTTCACCTTCCTCAACTCGTTTCTTTAAATCAGATATTGAGAAAGCACAGATAACCTTACTACCTACTTTCAATTCATCAGCATTTAATGCTGTATAAACTTTTGCTTTGTCAAATTCCATTTTCTATTCCTCCATCAAGAATTGTTCCGCCTCTTTGACTGCCTCTAATTCTCTAATTTCCTCACCGTCTATAGCTGTAAAATCATCAATCAGATTTTTAATAATTTCTTTTGCTCTGGTGAGCTGGTAATGTTCTTTGTTCCATTGTTCTTTTTCTCCCATTGTCTTATTAAAGTTTTCACAATCTTTATCCATTTTATTTTCAGAACGTCTTGAAGGATAGCCCGCCATATAGTATGCGTTCTGTTGTTCAATTATTTCTTCTCTATTCATTTTCTTTTATATCCTCATAGTAGTCCCTAGTGCTCAAATCGTGCAGATAGTCATTCGGACTACAGTTTATAAACTTACTTATATCTACACTTGCCATTTCAAGCATTTGACGTAAACGCTCTATTTCTAAGAGCAATAACTCGTCATTTAACCCATTAAACTCCCATCTATCGCAAGGACAAATACTATAATTTGTCATTTTCTTTTACCCTCTTCAAATCCGTCAAATGCCATTTGGTCTAAAATGTCTGATAAAAACTTTGGACTGATTATTGGTTTATCATAATCCTCGTCTTGCTTACATAGATGGGACTTTATGCAGTTGATGATTTTTAACGACGTTGTTTTCAATTGTGCCTCAAGTTTTGCTTCAATTTCGTCTCTACCAAAATTGCCTTGCGACAAGATATTTTTGAGTTCTACTTCATAATCTTCTGCAAGCCTCAAGTTCTGCATAATCTCACGATGGGATTGCATTGTAGGGTGGTTAGCTGCAATATGCCGCATACCTTCGGTTAGTTTAGTAAGAACTTCAAGTGATTCAGAAAGATAACTTATTGCATTTATCAATTGTTTCCGTTTGATTAAAAGTTCTTCATCGAGAACTTTATCCTGTTCTTTTTCAAAAGTAGGAATTTCACACCAAGCAATAGGTGGAATTGTCGGTTCGTCATTAAAAAGTCTATACCATTCTTTATGAGGAAACTCATAGTAAGCAAAGTCAGTATCACCGTCTGGATATGATATGTAGACTAATTTTGACTCAAACTGATTTTCCTTTTCTGGTAAATCAGTCTTATCTTTCCGTAAATCGTGCCATCGTAGTTTGGCTGCATTAAGTCCTGCAAGATAAGCATCCTCTAAGTTTCTGTAATACTTTAGTTGTACAGTTTTTATTACGTCTACACTTTGTCCTACATATTTTGCAATCCAATTTACTGCCATTTCTTCGTCTTTTTCAAACATAATTACCCCTTAATGATTTTATAAGAGAGAACATTTTCTTTCCAAATCATTTTTCCGTCAGAGGTCATAAAACCAATTGCTGGGTCGTACTTACCTCTCAAAACTTGATTGTCTTTCAAAGTTATTACAACATTACAATTTTCAATTGGGTAACCATATTTATCTTTTTCAAGCATACCTTACACCTCATCAAAATTGGGGATTTCACACCAAGCGATACAACTTTTGATATTTCTTGCGTTAGAATAAGCCATATCATTTAATGCCTTAAAATACTCACCACTCCATTCACATACAGTTGGAATATACATTCCATATTTCTTGTACAAATGAGATAAACCAAAATCCCAAGAGTAAACTCTGACTAAGTACAGGCTAGTTATATCTTTCGGCAAATCATTCGGGTCTTCCCGTAGGTCGTGCCATTGTGGTCTGCCCTTTTTAAGCCCCGCAAGAAAAGTATCCATCACTTTCTTTTTTCTTTCTTCTTCACCAATATTTGATGTAACAGTATAAGTTTCATAATAATATTCTTCTGCCATTTCTTCGTCTTTCATTTTTCTTTACTCCTCTGCATATATCCTTTCATTATGGGTGTAATTGGTTCTTCATGAATATTATTCCATCTCCACGAATTCTTTGCTTCTTGGGCTTCTTCAAAGGAATCATAATAATATGAACTTTTAACATAGTCTGTGTTTGTTCTAATTAAGAAAAACCATACTTCTTTCATTTTCCTATCTCCCTAATATGACTCTTAATGCAAGGCAACTGTTTTAAATCACTTGCTTTTCCCTCTATAAATAAGCGGGCTTCACTAGACGATAAAAACCAAAACAAATCGTTAGTCATTAAAGCAATATCTGTATTATCCCTTAATTTCCATTCTTCACATTCAGAATAAATACTACAAATTAAATCCATATTGCTAAATATATCTTTTAATCGTAGGTATTCGGATTCATTTTTCAAACCAAGGTAATCTGCAATTTTTCTATGTAGTCTTACTCTTTCGGAATTAAGTTCATAAGGAATTAAACCAGCTTCATTACACTCCTGTATATTTTTAATTGTCTCCAGATATTCCTTAATCAGCTCTTTCATTTCTCCACCTCACTTTCCAGGTCTTCTTCTGCTGCACTTATTTTACATTACCACCGTTGTTCTGTACCTCTATTTTATTTCCATTATCGTCTTTATACTCAAGCTGTGAAAACTTGTTTTCCAACATTTCACCGACACTTGCAAAATGTTTAACACCTGTCATCTCAGTAAGTTCGTCATTTAATTTGTTTAATTCCTTATCTATCATTTCTCTTCTCCTCAATAATCATAAGTCGGACTGTGCCAATCGTCGTCACCATATTTTCTTACAACAATTCTTTGATTTTCTTCATTTATTGTTATCTGTCGGTCTGCGTCTTTTGGGTCAAACCAATAGAAATCATAAGTCTTTCCAGAATTAGAAGGCTCATGCTTCCATTCACCTTTACCCTGTGCTAACCATTCCGCAAGTTCTTTGTTTGTGATGTTATTATTCATTTATCCGCCTCACAATTTAAAAATTGTTCTGCTTGATGTATATGTTCAAACCATATATTTGCTTGTTCTTCTGACTCAAATTGTGCTTTCATTATTCTATTATCAGAAAGGAGTAGTTCAATCAAATCTTTTGCTTTGGTGAGTTCTCCTTTTTCAAAATCTCGCCCTTCTTTAAATCCTCTATCATAGGCTTCTTGACACCAATTATCTTTGTACTTTGCCATATTTATTCCTTAATCTTCTTGTTCTTCCATATCTTTGTAATATTGTTCTTCCATAGCCTTATAGTATTCTTCTTTCACTTTGTTTCTACCATACAATTCGTCATAAATATCTTCGGCTTCACCACAATATCTTTCTGCTTCATAACAACTTTCAGAACATATACCATCACAAATACAAGCGTTTCTGCACCCCATACCATTACTCCTTCATTTCTTATCCTCGTCGTCTTTAGTTTCCTTTTCAATGATATATTCGTTGTATTTTGGCTTTGGTGTTACCATTACAACTTTCCATCCTTTCTCTAAATATGAATTCAAAAGTTCACAATTTACTTTCGTACAAGGATTATTTTGATAGCCACAATAATTTTCCTCATAAGTTCGTACACAGCATTGTTTAGTCATTTCTACCCCTCACGGCCAATCTTTTCTTCAATTTTATCAATTGTTGACTTTATTGAGTCATAGATTTCCTGTAGTTCGTCTTCGGTGTAATAACCCAAGTTTAAATCAGACAGATAAGATTCTAACTGTGTCTTTGTCATTTATTCACCCTCCTCTGGTATTACTATTTCTTCCACAAGTTCTTCGTCTTTCATTTTTTTACCTCACTCTTTAAGTGTAAAAATGTACGTACCATAAATTAACAACTCAGTAAATAGAGTAAACCAACCGAAGCAAGCAAACCTTTGCATTGGCAACGAAAAATTAAAAATTGCCAGCAAAAAATAAATTATGGGGGTTACAACTGCTATAAATGACAGTTCTTTTTTAAGGTTTATCATTTCTCCACCTCGTATTTTTTACATTCACAAATATTTACACTTCCGTCCGAGTTTAAGTCTTTGTATTGGAACGGACACTTTACTTCTCTTGTGTAGTAGCCATTACATTCATAAACGTCACCACTTTTATCTTCTGCGTATTTACATTTATGTTCTGTCATTTTTACACCTCACATAAGACCAGTATCACATAAGACCAATCCAACTACAAGAATTAAGACCACACCAAGAACTAATATAAATTCTTTCATTTTTCCACCTCACTCTTTGTCTCTTCTTTAATAAACTGTTCTGCCTCAACAAGTACAGGATGTGTGGGCTTCAATGCAAACGTATATTCAGAGCCTTTATTTTCAAGAGTGTGCAAAAGTTTTTTTATAATTTTTTTCGCTTTCTGAAGGTCTTTGTACATCATTGTGGCACCCTCACAACTTTCCAAGAGTTCTTGATTACGGTTTTTCAATCCCGCATTTTCTTCTTCAAGGTCGGATACACATTTATTAACAATCTGCAGAACGACAGACTGTAAAAATTCGTCATTTGGGAATTGACTCTTTATAAGTTCTTCTTTACTCATACTCTAAAGTTCCTCGTATTGTGGCACTCTGCACCATTTATGTACAAAGGCGTGTTCACCTCTTTCATTATACCAATCGTTCATATCGTGATTGTAGTGTACTTTATACCCAGCCTCGTCTAATACGTCATATTTATCGTCAGGTAGGTCGTCAGGATTTTTATCAATGTCGTGCCACTCAATTACACGTTTATAGTAGGTAGGCTTTCCGACTTTATCTTTATATAAAAAGTCTGTAAGTTTCTTTACAAGTGAGGTTTCTACCTTAGTATCCCACTCATTGTATTCTACACTTGTAATAATTAAATGACGTACCAACTCCTCAACATAGTTAAACTCAGCCTCTCTTACACTATGGCGTTTTTCTACCTCTAACTGACCCATAGAGTATGCAGTAGAAACCTGCTCTTTGGAGTAAGATTCTTTTACGTCGTAATTTCCATAGGCAGGTTTTACTTTCTTTGTATATTCTAATGCTTTCGATAAATTATCCATAAGACTATATTAACAGGATAAGAGGGATTTTAGGATTTTATTTTATATTTTCTTGTAATATTTTTGAGGGGATATATAAATAGACGAGGGGGGAATACCCCCTCGTCTGAAAAATAGATATTAGTTTTCTGAAAGTGCGTTCTTAACAAAGTCTCCAAGACTTTTTGTAAGATTGTTTGCGTCCTGCCAGTAATAGATACCTTTTCCAACGTCCATAGGAACAGTCTCTATATAATTATTAAGATACTGATAAAGTGCAGTACTTATTTTATCCATCTTATCTATTGGTAAATATGATGCCCTTCTACGTAAGTCAGAATAATAAACTAATAATGACTTAGCAAATTTTTCTTCGGTATTGAATTCAGAAATTACTACTTTAGGTCTCTTCATATTAGGAGTACCGTCTGGATTAAAGCTTCCAGGGCTATAACTTTTTAAGTAGTTATAGATATAGTCTTGATAGTCTTTACCTTCTAGATATTTGGTACAAATTGAATCATACTCGTATAATACTCTATCATACTGTTCAGCATAATAAGAAGATTCGTAGTCTTTTATTGGTTTATAATTATATTTTGCCAATAACTCATCCAAATAAGTGTCTGCAATTTTTCCACAGTTATTACTCTCCGATTTTATATATTCCATATCGTAACCGTATTTTTCGCAAACTTGTTTAATATACTCTTCAAGTTGTTCATCTTCTAATAGATTATCCTTTGTTAAAGAGTTCTTTATTGAATCAGGCACAAAATCAAAAGCAGGGCTGTTTCGGGCGTCCTCTATTTCGGATATTGTTAGTTCCTTACATTCATAAATTACTTCATCTTCGTCATAGTCATCATCGTCATCATAGTAGTCCCTTTCGTCATAGTCGTCATATCCACCATAGTCGTCATAACTACCTGTATAGTATGGACTATTTTCGTCGTCTGCTGCGTCTCCACAAGGACCATCTTCATCCTGACCAAGGAAAATATTATCAACTATGTCACTTACATCCGTACCACAGACATGACAGGTTTTATAGTCATCGTCAGTATTTAACTCGGCACCACAGTTAGGACAAGTAAAATCCTTTCTTGAATGATATGACTCTCTAAGACGTGCATTATTGTAAATTCTTTTAAAAAGACTTGTATATTCCATTAGTATCTCCTCAATAATTATGTATATAAATTAGTAACGTAGTATACCTCTAATATAAAAAACCCTCTGTATCTATAACAGTACAGGGGGTTTTCTATTTCTTATTCTTCGTCCAGGTTTACTACTGAGGGAATTCTATATATACCCAATTTAAGTATTCTAATATACTCCTCTTCTCTATAGTCAAGTTCTTCTTCGCAGTCCGATATTTTTGATATTATCTTAGAAAGTTGCACTTTCAAGGGTTCTTCAATTCTACCAATAGAATAATATGCATCAATAATAACACTTAAATCTTTGGCCCACTTTTTGCGTTCTTCTTTCCAATCATACCCTTCAGGAATTGGTTCATACTTTGAGTGAATAACAATATAGTCCCCGTCCATATACCGACTTCTTTGGTGGTTGCCATTCTTAATTCGACGGTCTATCTTTGACTCATCGGAAGACTTAAAGGTTATAACATACTTACTCGACAGTACGTCTCCCCTTTTCTCACCATAGTTAAATATATATTGACGGCTGGAATATGCCAAAACAGTTTTTTCAAATAAGGTACCGTTACACTCTTTCTTATCGTCACTCATATAATCCCCTTACATATTCCAATTGTTATAATCTATGGATATGCCATATTCACGTCTTTTAGTTTCACTGTTCCAAATACAAGGAATTTTTGGCATTCTGAGTCTTTTAAGATGAATCTTATAATGACTGCAAGACTCTTTATGTTCCGCGTCACATCTGCTGTGTTCCATTGTAAGTTCACATAAGTCCACACCTTGTGAACTAATCATTGTGTCTACCAAACCAACTTCGTGCGGGGCCATAACAAAAGGGTGTCTTTTTTCTTTATCATTTGGAAGATACTCAAAGCTATGATATCTCTTAAATTCACAATTGCAACTCATAGCTACTCCTCAAACAATTCTTCTACTCTGTTACGTAAACCGTCAATTTGACCACACTCAAAACCAACAAAATACTTATCACTGTTAGGGTTATTCATCCCTTCCAGACGTTTATTTGTTATATAGTCAGTTAATGCGTAAGAAATAATTTTTGCCTCTTTTTCAGTAATCTGTATTGTCTTCTTTGTCATAATTTTTTTCTCCTCTACTATTTCCACTCAAAACTTCCGTCAAAATAACAAGTCTTTACTGACCGATATTCCCCAGTTTTAAGGAAGTCAACAACAATATCCCGCACTTCCCCATAACCATTTTCGCAGGATTCTGACACTTCATAAATACACTTCATATCTCTATCATAAATACGTAATGTCAGCCAAGTATCCTCAGGATAATATAGTTCAATATCGTCTAACAAATCATCCATTCTAGATATTGTTTCAATATAGTCAATCTTATCAATATCAGATAACTTGTAACAATTCTCATTGTCCCAGTCCCCAGGAATTCGCTTATATTCTAAGTCAATATCGTCCTTAGTATACATAAACAATGGAGTATCAGAGTGACGACCCGTACAGATAATTGAAAAATATTTTGCCTGGTTAATCCACTTCATCTTCTTTTACCCAGCCTTCCATAACAGGAGAAGTTTTACTACCTTGTCGTTCTTTAGACTCAAACGCCTCTTCAATAGTATTAAAGTTCTTCGACTGCCAGCACTCATCAACAAGGGTGTCTCCGTTATAGTAATACATTAAATAAAAATAAACTTTTTTCATAACTTTTAACCCTCTACTGGTAAATTATAATATTTTTCTTGAAAGTCTTTCTTACTCAGGGTAAAAATCTCTGATATATTGTGACCAACCTCACAACAAAGATACACTCCACCATCTATATACCGAACGATATTTTCTTTTATATGAATTGTAGCACAGTATGGGTCTTCATCATGTACAGTAAACCGACTGAACTCAATAGCAGGAAATACCTTTTCCACTTCCTCTCTATTATACCCATCCCACCAGACATACTTGATAACCTTGGGGTTCTTTGGTCTCTCTATCGCTAACATAATTACTCCTCGTACTATTCTATATAGATAATATAGCACTATCTTATAGTAAAATCCCGATAGAATATAAAGTAAAGTACTCAGGAATAGGGCAGAATAGACTGAGAACAAGGCAGAATATGGGTGGGGCAGAGTATCTGGGCACAAGGCAGAATGAACTGACTCAGACCGAATGAGGCGTAGAGGAGGGCCACAGGCACGGGGCGGAGCGGGAGATAAAGGAGGGATA
>ODAI014123664.1_pt1 | contig 13520 bp, 13 predicted proteins | sample 1539321 | NCBI WGS metagenome assembly ODAI01 (sample SAMN02144231, study PRJEB22623) | gut metagenome | biome: sheep rumen | host: Ovis aries | place: New Zealand
AAAATACTGGATTAAAATAGAAAAAAGTATTGAAAAATATTTCGAATTATGATAATATATTAAACAGTGATTTTATTTTGATAAGAGAGGTGAATACAAAATGAAAGCAGGATTACATCCAAACTATACAGAAGCAACAATTACATGTGCTTGTGGTAATGTAATAACAACAAATTCAACAAAATCTGATATGAAGGTTGATGTTTGCTCAAAATGTCATCCATTCTGGACAGGTAACTTAAAGAGAGAAACAACAGGTGGTAGAGCAGATAAATTTAAGAAAAAATTCGGAATTGCATAATTTAGAAAAGATAGCCAATATGATGGGCTATTTTTTTTATTAAAAATTGAGGACAGCCCATTTTTAAATTTTAAAAAACGGGCTGTCCTCAATTTTAAAAAAACTCTTGAAAAAAATGACTAATTATAGTAAAATAAAGGAAATTTTGTTGAAAAGAGAAGATTAAAAAATAAGGAGATTATGGACTGTGAGTTTAAATATTGAAAATGAATTACAATACATAGATAAAGTAAAGAAAATAAACGATGGAAAAAACTTAAAATATTTAATTATGACAATGGGATGTCAGTTAAATGAAAACGACTCTGAAAAATTATGTGGTATGATTGAGAAAATGGGTTATACAAAAACAGATAATTTAGAAGAGTCTGATTTAGTTGTGTTCAATACCTGTTGTGTTAGAGAAAATGCAGAAGATAGGTTATTTGGAAAGCTAGGTGAAGTAAAGAAAGTTAAAGAAAAACGTGGAACAATAATTGCTATTGGTGGATGCATGATGCAAGAAAAACATATTGTTGAAAAATTAAAACAAAGCTATCCATATTTTGACATTGTTTTCGGAACTCATACACTACATAAATTCCCAGAAGACCTATATTCTAAAATAATTAATAATAAAAGAATTGAAGATATTTTAGATATTGATGGTGAAATTATTGAAGGATTGCCAATAAAAAGAAATGATAACATTAAAGCATCTGTAACAATAATGAATGGATGTAATAATTTTTGTAGTTTCTGTATAGTTCCATATGTCCGTGGAAGAGAAAGAAGTAGAAATCCGGAAGATATTTTAAACGAAGTAAGAGAATTAGCTGCTCAAGGTTATAAAGAAATTACTTTGTTAGGTCAAAATGTTAATTCATATTTGAGAAGCGGAAAAAAGGATTTTGAAAGTGACATTAAAAGTTTTGCTGATCTTTTAAGAGCGGTAAACAAAATAGATGGAATTGAAAGAATACGTTTTGTATCTCCACACCCAAAGGATTTCACAGATGATGTTATTGAGGCGATACGCGATTGCGAAAAAGTAAGCAAAATAGTTCACTTGCCATTACAATCTGGTAGTACACAAATTCTAAAAGTTATGAACAGAAAATATACAAAGGAACAGTTTTTATCATTAGCTGAAAAAATGAAAAAAATGATTCCAGAAGTTGTATTTTCAACAGATATAATAGTAGGTTTTCCAGGGGAAACAGAGGAAGACTTCGAAGATACATTAGATGTGGTAAGACAAGTTAAGTTTGAACAAGTCTTTATGTTTATTTATTCAAGAAGAGTCGGAACACCAGGGGATAGAATGGAAAACCAAGTTCCAGAAGAAATAAAACATGAGAGATTTAATAGATTAAAAGAGTTAGTTGAAAGCCAAATTGCAGAAAACAATCAAAAATATATCGGAACAATACAAAAAGTACTTGTAGAAGGTGTTAGCAAAACAAATAACAGCATCCTAACAGGAAGAACAGACTCAAATAAAGTAGTAAATTTTGAAGGATGCACAGAAATGATTGGAAATATGGTAGATTTGAAAATTGTTTCAGAGCATATGTGGTATTTGAAAGGCGAGATTTGTTAAATTGATGTGAGACATCTGGGGACGGTCTTGATTTGTCTCAAAAATGAGACAATCCGGGACGGTGTTAAAATGTCTCAAAAATGAGACAAAAAAAGACCGTCCCCAAATGTCTCAAGACTGTTCCAAAATTAAAAGAAAAGAGGTAACAAAAAATGGCAGAATTTTCACCAATGATGCAACATTATTTAAAGACAAAGGAAGAATACAGTGATTGTATCTTGTTTTACAGATTAGGCGATTTTTATGAAATGTTTTTTGATGATGCTATTACTGTGTCAAGAGAATTAGAGATAACTTTAACAGGAAAAGACTGTGGTCAAGCAGAAAGAGCTCCAATGGCTGGAATTCCATTCCATGCAGCTGAAGGATATATAGCAAGACTTATTTCAAAAGGATATAAAGTTGCTATTTGTGAGCAAATGGAAGATCCTAAAGAAGCTAAAGGAATTGTAAAAAGAGAGGTTATAAGAGTAGTAACTCCAGGTACAGTTATTGAATCAAATCTATTAGAAGAAAAGAAAAATAATTATATAATGAGTATATATAAAACAGGAATTTACTATGGCTTGGGTGTTTGTGATGTTTCAACAGGTGATTTTTATGCAACTCAAATTTGTGAAAATAATAACTTTTCAAAGTTGTTGGATGAGATTTCAAGATATTCTCCATCTGAAGTTATAGTTAATAAAATGATGTTTGAAACTAAATCTGAATTAAGCAAAATTCAGGAAAGGTTTAAAGTATATGTTTCATTAGAAAAAGAAGAGAATTTTAATGATGAGACTGATCTTTTATTACAAATGTACAATGTAGTTAGCGATAAATCAAAAGATGGAAAGAAAATTTCTAATAAGGAACAAATGCAGGAAATAGATAACAAAAATCTAATGGTTCCAGCAATAAATGCATTAATAACGTATTTAACAGAAACACAGAAAACGAATCTTGAACATATAAATACGATAAAAATCTACAATATAACACAATATATGTCACTAGACATAAATGCCAGAAGAAATCTAGAATTAACAGAAAAAATGCGTGATAAATCAAAAAAAGGAACTCTTCTATGGGTACTTGATAAAACTTCAACATCAATGGGAGGTAGACTTTTAAGAAGATGGATAAACGATCCATTAATTGATGTAAAAGAAATTAATAAGAGATTAGATTCTGTAAAAGAATTAAAAAATAGCATTATTCTTAAAGGCGATATAATTGATAGTTTAAAAAAAGTTTATGATATTGAAAGATTAGCAGGAAAAATTGCCTATGGCAATGCAAATGGTAGAGATTTAATTTCTTTGAAAAACTCTGTTAAACAATTACCAGAAGTAAAAGAAATTCTATCTAAAACTGAATCTGGAATGTTGAGAGAATTATATGAGGAATTAGATGTTTTAGAAGATGTATATGAATTAATTGAAAAATCTATTGTAGAAGAACCACCAATTAGTGTGAAAGAGGGGGGAATTATCAAATTAGGATACGACCCTGAAATAGACCAATTAAAAAAGGCTACAACTGAAGGAAAAACATGGATTGTTCAATTGGAAGCTAAAGAAAGAGAAGCAACTGGAATTAAAGGATTAAAAGTAGGATTTAATAAAGTTTTCGGATATTTTATTGAAGTTACAAAATCTAATTTAGGTATGGTTCCAGATAGATACATTAGAAAACAAACATTAACAAATGCTGAAAGATATGTAACTGAAGAACTTAAGAATTTGGAAAATCAGATTTTAGGGGCAGAGGAAAAGGTAATAAACTTGGAATATAAGGCTTTTACAGATGTTCGTGAATCAATTGAAAAACAAATTCAGAGAATTCAAAAAACATCAAACATTGTTGCAACTTTAGATGTTTTAACGTCATTTGCAACAGTTGCAGAAGATATGAACTATGTAAAACCTGTGGTTGATAATGAAGGAATTATTGATATAAAAGACGGACGTCACCCAGTTATTGAAAAAATGTCTCAAGCTGGCGAATTTGTTCCAAATGATACTTATCTAGACAAGTCTAGCAATCGTTTGGCAATAATTACAGGACCAAATATGGCCGGTAAATCAACATATATGAGACAAGTAGCATTAATTACATTAATGGCTCAAATAGGAAGTTATGTTCCAGCTTCAGAAGCAAGAATTGGTGTTGTTGATAAAATATTTACAAGAGTTGGAGCTTCAGATGATTTATCAATGGGGCAAAGTACATTCATGGTTGAGATGATGGAAGTTGCAACAATTCTTAAAGAAGCTACATCAAATAGTTTAGTTATTTTAGATGAAATTGGAAGAGGAACATCAACATATGATGGATTATCTATTGCATGGGCTGTTGCAGAACATATTGCAGATAAAAATTTATGTGGTGCTAAGACATTATTTGCAACACATTATCATGAATTAACTGAACTTGAAGAAAAAATAGATGGTGTAAAAAATTACTCAATCGCCGTAAAAGAAAAGGGAGAAGATATAATTTTCTTGAGAAAAATTGTAAAGGGTGGAACAGATGAAAGTTATGGTGTTCATGTTGCACGTTTAGCAGGTGTTCCACAAAATGTTACGAAGAAAGCTAATGAAATTCTACGTTCTTTGGAAAGAAGAAATATTTTGAACAATAGAGTTATTGAAAAGGAAAGTAAGAAAGTAGTAGCAGGGCAGGTTGATATGTTTAATTTCAAATTAGCAGAAGTTGCAAGTGAGTTTGATAAGATTGATATAAATCAATTGACACCAATAGATGCACTTAATACTATTGTTAAAATGAAGGAAAAACTAAGTTAAAGTAAAACAAAAAAAGATTGGATTTTTAAAAATCCAATCTTTTTTTTATTATTTATTATTTTTTAAGTAAGATTTAGCTGAGTCAGGTGATGTATTGAATAATTTCCATTTTCCGTTAATTTTGTAAACGTACATTTTTTGTGTATCTGTATCACTATCATCTTTACCTTTGATTGTAGCTTTAACTTTTACTTCTTTACCAGCTGAGATCTTAACATCTTCATCATATACTTTTTCAATGTATTCTTGAACTTTCTTTAAGTCATCTTTCTTGATGTTTTCTTTCTTAGTGATTTTGTATGTGATTTTGATTTTTTCACCATATTCATCTTCTAAGTTGTCTTTAATTTTTTCCATATCATCGTCATCTAAGTCCATTTTTTCATTGTAGAAATCTGGATATGCTTTTTCATATGTTTTTAGATTTCCTTTTTCCATTCCTTTGAAGTAATTATCAATAGGTTTTTTCCATCCACTTGTTAAGATGTTGATGATAATAGCTAAGATAACTATTACAGCTAAAGCGATTCCTCCGATAATTCCATATTTTTTTAAATTTTCTTTATTGGCAGCTGAACTTGTAGTAGTTGTTTCTGTAGCATTTGCAACAGTTTCTTCAACTTTTGCTTCTGCACCGTTTCCGCAACTTGGGCAAACTACTTGATTATCGTCCATTTCTGCTCCGCAGTTTTCACAAAACTTACTCATAAAAAATCCTCCTTCATTTTTTAGTTTACACATATATAATAATATAAGTATATTTTAATGTCAAGAATTAAAGAACAAATTTGTCGAAAAAATTAAAGTTGACTTTTTACTAGGGAAGATATAGAATTGTAGTATAAAATAAAGGAGGAATGATATATGAAATTGAAGAAAGAATTAAGAATTGTATTAGTAATCATGGCTTTAATTGCAATGGTTATGGTAATGTCAGGTTGTGGAGAAAAGGACAAGGATGACAAGGAAAGTAAAAAATCAAATTTTGAAACACCAATAAGTAATTATTTTAATGGAATGGAAAAGGCTGATTTAGACACATACAAAAAAGCATACCCAGATTTTTACAATGATAGTATGGATATAGATGAAGATGACATGGAAAACATGCATGAAAAACTAGAAGATGAATATGGAAAAGACTTAAAAATTTCATACGAAATAACATCAAATGATGATATAAAGGAAGAAGATATAAAAAATGTTCAAGAATACATTAGCTTAAAATATAAAGAAGATGTAAAAGTTTCAGAAGGAAAAGAAGTAAAAATTAAAGCTACAATTAAAGGTTCTGAAGATAGCGATACAGATACTGCAAGAATGTATGTATATAACATAGATGGTGAATGGAAAATATTAAATACTTCACCTTCTGCAGCTAAATCATATATAAATATTTATAAATAATAAAGTAATAATGCAAAAGAAGGATGATCAAGCATGAAGATTCAATACAAAGATAATATTTTAGATGTTGAAGAAAATACAAAAATTAAAGATTTATTGAAAGATGAAATAGAAAAAGGAAATAGCATTGCGGCGAGATTTAACAATGAAGTTAAAAGCTTAAATTACAAATTAAAAGAAGATGGAAACTTAACTCTAATAGACATTAGTGATAAAGATGGAATTAGAGTATACAGAAAAGGTTTATTATTTGTAATAGGAAAAGCAGTTGAAGAACTTTATCCAAATACACAAATGATGGTTAATTATCAATTATCAAATTCACTTTTATGTGAATTTGATAATTTGAAAGTTACCGATGAAGTAGTAAATAAAATAAATCAAAAAGTTGCCGAAATTGTGCAAAGAGATTTACCAATTGAGAAGAAATCTATGACAAAAGAAGAAGCAAAAGAATTCTACAAAGACAAGGAAACTATAAAGGGAAAATTACAGTTAGATTTAAACACTAAAAAACAAGTAAGTTTATACTGGTGTGATAATTATTTTAATTATTTCTATGGAATTTTACCAATATCAACAGGATGTTTAAATATTTATGAAATTATTAAATATCATAGAGGGTTTTTGGTCAGATATCCAAGTAGAAAGGAAATTAGCAAACTACCAGAATTTCAAGAAAACAAAAAATTATTAGCAACATTAGATGAGTATGATTTATTACACAGAGTTTTAAACGTTCCAACTGTTAAAGAATTAAATGAAATTACAAGACAAGGCAAAATAAAAGATTATATTTTATTAGACGAAGCATTACATGAAAAGAAAATTGCTAACATTGCTGATGATATTGCCAAAAATGATAAAATCAAAATGATATTAATAGCAGGTCCATCATCATCAGGTAAGACAACTTTTGCACAAAGACTAGGAATTCAATTAAGATTGAATGGATTAAAACCTGTAACAATTTCTGTAGACAATTATTTTGTTGAAAGACCTGAAAATCCAAAAGATGAAAACGGTAATTATAATTTTGAATGTTTGGAAGCTATTGATGTTAAACTATTTAATGAACATTTGGTAAGACTTTTGAATGGTGAAGAGGTTGAAATGCCTACTTTTGATTTTGAAGTTGGAACTAAAAGATATAAGGGAAATACCTTAAAACTAGCTGAGGATGAGGTTCTAGTAATAGAAGGAATTCATTGCCTAAATGACGAGTTAACACCACTTATTCCAAAAGAACAAAAATATAAAATATATATTAGCTGTTTAACTGTTCTTAATATAGATGAGCATAATAGAATTTCAACAACAGATACTAGATTAATTAGAAGAATTGTAAGAGATAGTCAATTTAGAGGATACAAGGCTTTACATACATTACAAATGTGGGATTCGGTTATTGCCGGAGAAGAAAAAAATATCTTCCCATTCCAAGAAGAAGCAGATAGTATGTTTAATTCATCATTGATATATGAGTTAGCAGTTTTAAAAGATTATGCAATGCCTTTACTAGCAGAAATTGATAATTCAAATGAAGAGTATTCAGAAGCAAAAAGATTATATAGAATGCTTGGATATTTTGAATCAATTCCTGCAGATTATTTACCAAGCAATTCTTTATTAAGAGAATTCGTTGGAGGAAGTACATTTAATGTGCATTAGAAAAGGAGAAAACTGAAAAATGAATAATAGTTTGTTTACAGAAATAGATGAAAGCTTTATATGTGAAAATTGCGGTAAAAAAGTAGAAAAGCTTGGTTATTCATGTAGAAATCATTGCCCTTATTGTTTACATTCTAAACATGTTGATATAAATCCAGGTGATAGACAAGAAACTTGCCATGGAATGTTAGAACCAGTTGGATTAGAAATTGATAGCAAAAAAGGATATGTAATCATTTTCAAATGTAAAAAATGTGGACAGTTAAGAAAAAACAAAGCAGCTAAGGATGATAATATGGATGAAATAATTAAATTAAGCGTTAATAAAATGTAAAAAATATTGAATAATTAGTTGAGATATGATATTTTAATTATAGAAAAAATATAGGAGGAAAGATGATGTTAATAAAAAAGAATTTATTAAAAATAATTGCAGTTGTATCAGTATTATTCTTGTCTATGTATACTTTAACAGGCTGTGAAAATGGTATATTAAAATCAGATAAAAATGATGAAAAAGAGAATAATGAGATTGCTGAATCCTATGAAGAACCAATAAAGAATATAATTGAAGGATTATCAGATGCTAATTCAGAGACGTTTTTAAAAGCATTTCCGGATTTTATTTCAGATTATATGGGTGATATATTTACAGATGAATATTTAGAAAATACTTTGGAAAATGCAGAAGCTGAATTTGGGGCAAATGTAAAAATGTCATATAAAGTAACTAATAAAACCGAAATAGATGAAGAAGATTTAAGAAAAATGGAAGAGGACGTAAAGACTAATTTTGAAGAAGAAATAACAATTACAAAAGGATATGAACTTGAAGTAGATGTAACTACAAAAGGTGAAGACATTGAAGATACAGAAAAAGATGCGTTTAATGTATATGAAGTAGATGGAAAATGGTATATTTTAGATTTATAATTAAATGAAATTAAGAGTTATAATCTTTAATATATCAATAAAAGATAAACGAAAGAAAAAGGAGCATTAATATGATAGGAAATACTGCTAATAAAATTCTTAATTTAATAAAAAATGATGATGGAATCGAAAAAAGCATTATTTTAAATCCTGATTTAGAATTGCAAAAATTAATAGACATTATATTAAGTGAATGTAGATGTAGTATAATTGATAAAAACGGTAATTATACACGTATGGGGAGTAGTACAGATATCAGAATAATAAAACTACTAATTCAAATTTTAATGTCAAATTTAAATGAAATTCCACCTGAGATTGTTTCAATTGCTCTTACTAAAGAGGACGTAATAGGTCCATTTAAAAAGGTGAAGTTTAAAAGGGTCTATGATGAAACTAATGGTACATATAATTTTGAAATGGAAGATATATTTCCATATGAATTCAATGTTAGTATTTTTAAATCTGATGTTGAATTTAGAGAAAAATGTCTTAATATGATAATTAAGCCATATGTAAAAAGCATTATATATGACAATCCAGAGTTAATGAAAAAAAGTCCAATTACTTCGTATTTTAATAAATATGTTTTAAGGGCACTATTTCCTGATAAAGAAGACGACGAGTTAATAAGTACTTTGGTTCAGATTTTGAATGATGCAATAAAGGTTGAAAATAAGGAGTTAGTTGAAAATATTGCAAATTATATATTTATAAATATAATGAGCAATAGTTTCTTTAAAAAAGAACTTATAAATAAAACAATTGATGCAACTGAACTTCAAAAATTAGGAAGAATATCAATAGGATTTAATAGCTTAGTTGAAAGTATGTCATATGAAACTTTGCAAATGATTGAGCTTAGAAATTTTCCATATGGTGAAATGTTTTCAATAAAGAATACTTTTTATACAATTATAGCAGTTTTAGAATCTTTACGTATAAATTTTGAAGAATTAAACGAAGTCGAAATCTTAGAGAATATAGAAAAAATAAATAGATATTTCGATGTTAGAAATAGAAATACAAAGCCAAGTGAAAATAAATATAGAACTCAAGATGTTCAATCAAATAAATATGGAGCAGCAGATGAGTTTATAAATATTGAAAATATTAGTAATGCAATGCAGAATTTGTGTAAAATGATAAAAGTTTTGGTAAATAAAAAAGATGATATTCCAAAAGAAACCTATGTGAAAGAAGTATTAAGAATTCATTATAGATTTTTAAAAATTCATCCGTTTGAAAGTGGAAATGGAAGAACTGCAAGAGCAATTGCCAATATTTTACTTCAATCAAAAGGATTGATAGGTATATTTAGCAAAGAAAAGAGAAAAGAATATCTTGAATATATTGAAAATGCAAATAAAATTATTAAAGAGAATGAAAACAAATATTTATCAGCTTTATCAGAAAAAACATTAGAATGCATTGAAATGGAAAATAGATTCTTAGATTTAAATAAAATACCATTTTTATTGGTAAAATCATAAAAAGAAAAATCAGAGCCAAGAATGACTCTGATTTTTTTGCTTAAAACTTTCCTTTAAAAAACGGAGAATTGCTTATTAACTCTACCTGCTGTTTAATGATATCTTCATTATCAATTATTACAGGTGGTTTGGCTGATGTTACAAAGGTTAAATCCTGAAATTTTGGAAGTTTTGTAATGTACATTTTTTCAGGAGTTTCTATATACATCTCGATTATAAATAATCCAAGAGTAATAGAATAACGCTCTTTGTACATCATCATTGTTTTTGAGAAGATGGTGTTAATCCAATGCTTAACTTTATTAGTTATTTCAGTTCTCCATTTTGGTTCTAATTCGTTATAGAAAAACAGAAACGGAGTATTTTCGATTACGTCTGACTTTTCAATTGAAGCACTTGAACTAAAAGATTTCTTTAGTTTAAGAAAATCGGGATATCGTTCTACAGAATATGAAAGTCTTAACTTAGGATGACTAAGCTTATACTTGCTCATATTCTTTTTAGGGAGATTAATATCCTGATTTGCTGCAAAGAAAGTAACGTAGCATGGGATTGATTGCTCTTCGCTTAGATATGGAATCTGGTTTTTACTCATAATGTCTTCAAAATTCGACTTGAGGTCGTTGTCAATAGTTTCTTTGACTTGATCATAAAGCCGCTCCATATAGATTCTCCTTTCATAAGGGTGATATAGATGAAGAACATCTATAATTGTGTTAGTTTACATAGTACGATTATACATTTTTTTTGAAAAAAAGTCAAATTTATACAAGTAACAGAAGATTAGCTTTACAAATTATAAAAAATATTATATAATTGCATGACAGATTTAGCAAATGAAAACTTTTATTGAAAGGAATGAATAGTTTGAAAAAGAAGAGTGGATTAAAAATATTTGGAATAATAATGTTAGTTATACTAATTTTATGTATAGTAGCAGTAGCTACAGTTGGAGGAATAATATATAGTAAGTTTTCAAAAATTAACACTGTACAATTAGAAAATATAGAAATAAATGAAGGAGTAGAAGAAGCACTAGAAGGATATAGAAATGTTGCTATATTAGGAATAGATGCAAGAGCTGATGTATATAGTGGATCAAGAAGTGACTGTATAATAATTGCAAGCATTAATGAAAAAAGCAGAGAAGTAAAACTTACATCGGTTTACAGGGATACATATGTATATATCGATGGACATGGATATGACAAAATTACACATGCATATGCATTTGGAGGTCCAGAACTTGCTATAAACACAATTAATAAAAACTTTGACTTAGATGTTAAAGAATTTGTTGCAGTAAATTTTGACGCTGTTGTTGAGATTATAGATGCCATAAAAGGTGTTGAAGTTGATATTCAAGAAGATGAATTAAAATATATAAATTCGTATATAAAAGGCGTAAATAAACAGATGGGAAGAAACGATGCAAACATAACTCATGCTGGAAAACAAAACCTATCAGGAGTTCAAGCTTTAGCATACTCAAGAATTCGTTATACTGAAGGAGGAGATTACAAAAGAACAGAAAGAATGAGAGATGTATTAAGTTTAACATTTGAAAAGGCTAAAAAGAAAAATGTATTTGAATTAAGTGATTTAGCAGATATGCTATTTCCTAGGGTGTATACAAACGTTCAAGAAACAGAAATTTTAAAAGCAATACCACAAATGTCTAAGTATAACATTTCATCTAGTAAGGGATGGCCTTATGAAGTAAAAGGTTATACAGGAAGAGCTTGGTATGGAGTGCCAGTTACATTAGAAAGTAATGTAAAAAAATTACATGAAGATTTATTTGGCGATAGCAATTATGAGGTAAGTAGTAAAGTTAAAGAATATAGTGAAGGAATTTGTAAGGAAACTGGATATAGATAATGTTCTATTTGCGACGTTTCTTTTAGGATGTTTTTGAAAAATGTTCTAAATAGAAACGTCCTAATAGGACATTTTTTATTTTAAAATATATTGCATATAAAAACTATCTGATATAAAATAAATGTAATAAATTAAAAATAGATGAGAGGATAAAAATGAAAGAAAAGAAAGTTTTATTTATATCTAGTACTGGCGGACATTTAAGTGAGTTAATGCAATTAAAAAAATTATTTGAAAAGTTTGAGTATTATATAGTAACAGAAAAAACAAAAAGCAATGAATATTTAGCAGAGGAATATAAGGGGAAAACGTCATATTTAGCGTATGGAACAAAGAAAAATCCTTTCTCATATTTCTTCATATATATGTTTAATATAATAAAAAGTTTTATTATATTTTTGAAACAAAGGCCAGATGTAATTGTAACTACAGGAACGCATACAGCTGTGCCAATGTGTTATATTGCAAAAGTTTTTAGAAAAAAAGTTATTTATATAGAGACATTTGCAAATAGAAATTCAAAAACTGTGGCAGGAAGATTTGTATATCCAATTGCTGATGTTTTTGTGGTGCAATGGGAAGAAATGAAAAAGATTTATCCGAAAGCAGAATATTGGGGGTGGATTTATTAAATGATTTTTGTTACAGTTGGAACTCAGGATAAAGAATTTAGAAGATTACTTGTTGAGGTTGAAAGGTTAATTAAGTGTGGAAAGATAAATGATACGGTTGTTGCACAGATTGGCAATACGAAGTTTAGTACTGATTTGGATAGCAGTAAGATGCATTTAATAGAGTTTACTACTCCTAGGGAAGTAGATGCTTTAATTGAAAATGCTAGTTTTATTATTACTCATGGTGGTGTCGCTACTATTATTGAGGGGTTGAATCGTGGGAAGAAAATTATTGCAGTGCCTAGGTTGAAGGAGTATAAGGAACATGTTAATAATCATCAGTTGCAGATTATTGAGAATTTTGATGCGAGTGGGTTTATTATAGGTTTGCACGGTGTTGAAGAACTTGAAGGAGCTTTGGAGAGAGTTCATGAATTTGTACCGAAGAGGTATGTTAGTAATAATGAGAGGTTTGTGGAGAGGTTGGAAGGGACCATTATTGGATTATATCAAAAAATATGAAAACAAAATGTTGAACAATTCAATTTTTTATGATAATATGACCGTATTATAAAGTAAATAAATCAATAAAAAAGGAAGAGAATTATGGAAGAAAAAGCTATTGAAATACTAAAGAAGTTCAATCAAGAACACATAATAGATTGGATGGACAAATTAAATGACGAAGAAAAAAACAAATTATTAAATCAAATATTAAACTTAAATATTGAACAAGTAGTAGATTTATATAACAACTTGAGTAAAACATTTGAAATTGGAGATAAAAAGATAGAAAAAATTTCTGCAATTGACATAGAAAAATTATCAAAAGGTGAATTTGACGAT
>ODAI014084688.1_pt1 | contig 13519 bp, 8 predicted proteins | sample 1539321 | NCBI WGS metagenome assembly ODAI01 (sample SAMN02144231, study PRJEB22623) | gut metagenome | biome: sheep rumen | host: Ovis aries | place: New Zealand
ACTTCATTTGGATTGTTAACTGCTTTCTGAGATAATTCGCTAAGGTGAACCAATCAGTTGATATCATCGAATACACGAACGAATACTCCATAAGGCACAAATCTGATAACTTCTCCTTCGAATACATCACCAATGTTGTATTTCTTTGGAAGAGCCTCCCATGGATCTTCTTTCAATTGTTTTGCAGATAGAGAAATCTTTCCATTCTCTAATCCGATAACTTTAACCTTCATCTTATCTCCGATTTTTCCTAATTTATCGATATTATTAACATGTCCATAAGTAATTTCTGAGATGTGAACAAGTCCCTCAACAGTTCCTCCAATAGTAACGAAAAGTCCGTAAGATGAAACTCCTGAAACAACTCAATCAAATACTTTTCCAACTTCAAGTTCTGAAAGAACTTTTTCTCTTTCTTCACGTAAAGCTTCTCTTTCAGAAAGAATAATTCTTCTTTCTTCTTCGTCGATATTGATAACTCTAACTTTGATTTCTTCTCCGATAAGAGCTAATAATTTATCGAAGATAGCATCTTGATCTCCATCTTCTACTCTTGGGTAGTGAATAGGAGCTAATTGAGATAAAGGTATGAAACCTTTAATTCCATGCATATCGATAAGAAGTCCTCATAAGTTTGCTTCTGTAGGCACAACTGTAATAATTGTATCCTTTTCGAATTTATCGATAATTGACTTCCATACATCGTATTGCAATAATCTAGTAACTGAAACAATGTAGTATCCATCTTCGTGTCTGATAGCTGGATTGATTATTTCAAGTTCAAGTTCTGTTCCTGAAGATAATTCTACATTTGATCTTTTTAATTCTTTAGCTTCTTTTGCAAGAATAACTCCAGTGAAAGCACCATTCTCACAATTTACTAAAATTCAGTTTTCGATTTCGCGAAGGATTACTCATTTAACTTTTTGTCCTTCTTTGATCACAGGCACATTGAATAGGCTCTGCTCTTTTGCTTTTTTAGGCATTAAAATAAAACGTTAAGAAATAAAATCTGATTTCTCTTTTTGAAATCATGCGTAATAATGGACTAAACTTTTAATCCTGTTTTTTTGCTAATTTCAGCATATCTGTCTAAATGATTCTCCTTAAGATACCTTAAAAATCTTCTTCTTTTAGCAACTTTTTGAAGTAAAGCTCTCTTAGCATCGTAATCTTTTTTGTTTGATGCAACATGTCCTTGTAAAGCTGTAATTTCTTCAGTCAATCTAACGATTTGTGCTTCTGGAGATCATGTGTCTTTACCAGCAGTTGCTTTAACTTTTTTTTCTGCAGCCATGATAATAAATAGATAAAAAAATAAAATAATTTAACCCATACATCAACAGAGGCAAACCCGTTAAAATGATGAGTTTTATGCTCAAATAGCCATATTTACCAATTCAAAATCTGAGCAGTTTATAATATTTTTTTACTGATTAATTTCAAGCTATTTTCCTTTAACTTGTATTTTCAATAAAAAATATTAAATTAATATTTAGAAATTTATCCTATTATCCATAAAGATCATGCTACTTGCTGTTATTGTATTATTATTATGATTGTTTTTATTGTGATTTTCTGCTGATAAATTAATAAATTCAAGTGTAAGAGTTGCCAAAATATTCAAATTATCACCATTATTCATAGGATTGACTATTTTGGCTATTGGAACTTCAGCTCCAGAATTATTTCTCTCAGCGATGTCTGCTATAAATGGAAGTGGATCGTTGTCTGTATGAAATATTGTAGGATCAAATATATTTAATCTGTGATTTATACTTTGATTAAGTGCCATATTTGTACCAATTGTTATTCAGAAAAAGTTAGTTTATAGAGACGGTATATTCTTATTTTTAATTTCATGCTTACTATTCTTTTTTCTTTGGGATCAGCAACTTTTGTGACGAGAATGAGCAATTTGTCTTGGTCTTCTTGTATGTTATAATTGATATTTGTGGGTTAAAAAAGATCCTATGGAAGAAGTTTGAAATGCTAATGGAATAGAATTACCAGAGCTTAAAAATTTTGTATATTTATTCACATGTATTTTCATCTTATCTGTCATAAAAGTTAATACAGAAAAGTGATTCAATATAGAATTTTGACTATCTGCATATTCTATTATATTCATGTGTGTACTTCTATTTCTTTTTTCTTTATCAATGTTCAATAAAAAGAGACATAGAAGAAAAGAAGATGAAACATGAATATTACTTAATATTACTAAAATAATAGCTAGTATCGGTCTTTTGATAATGTCATCAGATATTATTGTAGCATCTGCTGTATATGTTGCTACTGCAATTTGAGTGTCAGAATGGGCTATATGAGCTACAATTATTGCGGCAGGTACTAGTTTACCTGAAATGGCTGCCACATTAGCTGCCATTATCAAGAAAAAATATGATATGTGAGTATGAAATGTAATATGATCAGATATATTTAATATTTTGTGAATTGTTTGAATTTCCTCCGTGATTACCCCTTTACATATGACACCAAAGTGTTTGATTTGAAACTGTGATACTTTCTTATGAAGTCTAATGTATGATAATATATTTTCAATGCTTATATTGATAGTTACTCTTGTAATTACTTTAATATTTATGAGAACTGGATGGAAATTATCAAAAGCTGAATGAATTTTCTTGTTCCTATTTGCTTCTTTGAGAATGATTTTTGAATTTGCACCTAATTTATTCTTAGGTATATTTTCATAGAAACATAAGAGAAAAGTAAAAAAATCTTGACTTTTTATTTAAAATATTTATAATATATAAAGTATGATTTTTATACTTTTCGAATAATTATGGCAAATAATTGAGAGATTTTACATACAGAAGAGATTAAAAAGAAATATAGTAGAGTAGAAAAAGAAATTAAAAGAAATCTGACGGAAGTTCTTTTGATGAATGGTTTTGGTGCTCGTGAAAACATTAGTAGATGATTGTCAATTACAAAAGATTTTCAAATAAGAGAACTTTCAGCTGAAGAAAATTCTAAGTTTTTGTCAAATCCTTCAACTATAAAAAGCCCTATTCTTTCATATACTACTGAGTCTATAAAATTAAGTCTTTTTGATTTGGTTGATAGTGAAGTTGCTGATAAAGATATTGCTCAAAAATATAAAAATGGAATTTCTGATTTTTTTAATTATATGGAAAGAAAAAATGTTAAAAGATTCTTAAAAGAAGGGAATAACTCAGAATTATTTAGAGGTTATTTATCTCAAAGTAAAGAATTAAGTAATGTGAAAAAGAGAAATGTTAAATTACAAGTTGCAAAAATCTTATTTGAAAAGTTTGGGGATGACGCTTTTAGTAAAAAACCGAACAAGAAGAAAGATAGAGGACCTTTTATAGTTTTTTCAGATAAATCGTTAGATTATATACGTACAATTTTTAATATAGCAAATAGTGTCCGAGAATCTTGGTGAAAAAGAATTGATCAAGTATTTCATGATGGAGATTATCCATTTATAACAAATAATATAAAAGCAACAGAATCAGATTATATTGATGTTATAACTTACCTTCTTGATAGGTGAAAAATTGCTTATTATGGTAAAAGATGATTAACTTGACAAAGGCAGTGGTCAAAAAAAACTTCGCAGTATGCGGATATTTTGTGGGCTTTGACTGATAATCAATTGAGAATCCATGAATATCCTGACTTATCAGACGAATCCGCAAATTTTAAGCGAGATAGTGTTACGAATAATTTATCAATTATTTGATGATGACTTCTAGATGATATAGTTACAGCACATAATGAAGATAATCCATCAAAAAAATTGCAATTGAGTAAAAGACTGAAAAGTGCGTCATCATGTGCAGAGAAAATTATAGAATGAAAAAAAATAAATGATACAATATGATTACGCTTATCAATGAGATGAATCAGTGACCAGAATTTTGATGATATAAAAAAAATTAGTAAATATTGGTTTAAAATATTCAAAGCAAGTTTAAATAAAAATCCTAATAAATATGTTTCTCCATGACAAACAATTTCAATTAAAGAGATATCAATTGATAATAAATGAGTTTTGGAAAGTGAACAATTAGAAGATATAGCAATGGATCTAAATAAAATCATTCCTACAAAAATCAGAAAAAAATTATCATCTCCATATATCGGCAAAGAAAAGCGAATTGAAAGAATGGAAAAATTTTATCCAGAAATAGTAAATGATTCAAAAAAACGAGAAACAGTCCAAGCTTTTTACGAAAGAATTACTGGATGAAAAGCAAGATGAAGAAATTGATCTTATAAAGATTTTAAATTCAACATAACGTTTGAAATAAAAGATGAAAAATGAAATTCTATATGAGAGAGAAATATGGAAGTACAGTTTGATGATATAAATAATGGTAAATGATTATCAAATTATAATATTAGAAATTTTGAAAGGTGGGTTAATACACAGAGTAGACTGTCTTTTAGTGTTCCGCTTTGTGATGCTAGAAAAAAGTGTGAAAAACATCTAAAAGCTATGCGGCTTTGGGCAAAAAGATGGACATCAGAATGAATTACAAAAGAAGAACAAAAACAATTTTTTGAGATTCCATTTACTGATGGTACTTCAATAAATATATCGGGATTTGCCAGAAGAAATCCAAAAAATTCTAAGATAATGGACGAAGCAATTGTCAAAATAATAAATTATTTTTTACAAAAAGGAACTTTTATTCTGTATTATAATCCTGAAGTACAAGAAAAAGAGGAAACAATTCAAATAGATAGGCTTTTAACTGTTGATGATTTACATAATCCTCAAATCATGAAAAATCTTCATATTTGTAGTAGTTTAGAATTAGCATCTCAGCAACATTCTTACTTACAAGGAGATTGGGAACGTAAAGTATGAATTTACCTAGGTGACCAAAATGACATTTGATGGATAAGCGTAGGAGAATTAATAGATCCTATGAATTTATGAAAGAAAAAAGATGAAAATTATTCTGTATGATTATAGGATATTAAATTTCTTTTAATAATTCAGTAATTATCCCATTATAACAATCCATTCATTCGTCAGTAAGCACAAATCCATTTTCGTGTAATTTCAAAAATCCATTTTCTTCGTATAGTTTTATTTTCTCTGAATAATCCTTCACTAAAACTGGCTCAAATTTTGATATATCATCAATTCATCTATCAGTACGTAAAGAAAGGAAAAAAGATTCAATTAAATAATCTGACTGTGACATAGGTTGAATAGCCGATTCTACTAATTTTTCATTTCAGATATATTTTGGAAAATATGGAGTATTCGTCCAACGTATTCCATTTAGTCATTCTGAACAAATCGTAGAATCTTGTGTATCTTTTTTTTGTTCCTCTTTACTTAAAGGGGACTCGCCCCGCTTAGCGGGGTAAACCGAAGCCGAGGGGATTTTTAACTTCTCTACCACAGCTCAAAAATATGGACTTTTAGCGTTTATAAATGATGATGCAGAAAGTCACAGTCATAAATAATCTTCCATTTCTCGATAAACTCTATTGTGAATACTCGACTTTCCTACCGCAGCAAAATTTGATATCTCATAGCGTTTATATCATCAATCTTGAATTATATTTTTGAGAATATCAAACTCCTCATATATCTCATCTTCATTTCAGAATAAACCAGATTGCTGAATAACGGAAGAATTTCATCCATGATTTTTCTTCCATTTTTGATGTTCAAAAAGTTCCAACATATATAGTGAAAAACTATCTGCAAATCATGAATTCACAAAATCCTGAAAGAATTCTAAAGCAGATGGAGTCCATAGTTGCAAATCTCATCTTTTAGTTTGATTAAAAACTCCGAATGCCATAAAATCGAAATTATACACACTATTTTCCAGTTTCAAATCACGTAATCCACGCAAAAAATCTACCATTCATGGGAATGTATATGGACGTCATGCATTTTCTAACACTCAATTATCCAAGCTCTGAATTCCAAATGAAAAACGGACTCTTGGATATTTTTTGAATGATTTTTGAAGTTCTGAAACAAATTCATAAACTTGGTCTTGTGGAAATGGATTACATTCAAAACTAAGTTCTCCTACGTTTTCACAGTCAAAAATCTTTTCACAGTGATGAATCAGCTTTTTTATCTCTTGGGCTCATAGCAAATTTGGAGTTCATCATCCAAAATATATCGTTCTAATCTCTACTTTTCAAAACGCTTTTCACCATTCATCTATTTCATTATGTAAATTACCTAAATAAGTCTGAATCATTTCATCGTTTGGATTTTGAACTACAGAAAAACTACAATATGGACAATTTTTTACACAAAATGGAATATGAATATATAATGATAACATCAAACAAAAACGAAAGAATCAAAACAAATTATATATACAGTTTTATACAAATATTTCAAATAGTTAAAAAAGCAAGTCTTTTAAACAAAAAATCATCCACAAAATTTGCATTTTTTTATATTTTGGAATATAATTGGCTATCTTTTATTTATATAAATAAAAACAAAAAATGGGACGATTTGCTGAAAAAGTTGATAAACGAAGAAAAAATTATCATGCCTTTAGAGAAGATCCTGATTCATATTTCACTGCAAGAATCATTGTAAGTGATATGCAAGATGGAGAAAGAATGATTGCTTTCCTAAATCCTAACCAAGCAATGGCTTATGGTATCACTATTCACAATAAAGTAAGCATAATTAGAGTAGATTGAGAAGAAATTGTAGCCGATGTATCTTTCTCAAACAGAGTAACGATCTGAACTATCGCAGTTTCGGATGAGTTGGCTAAAAAATATAAAATCAAAAACCTTGAAATGGTTGGAGTTTGTCTCACTGAATGAGCATCCATAACAACAAATGCCATTAGAAAGAAAATGAGATGAGAACCTATCACTTATGAAGAGACATATGCAATCATCAAAGATATTTCTGAAAACAAACTTGATGATACTATGATGACATATTATGTCGCATCTAGTTATTTTTATCCGACAACAGATGAAGAGACATATCTCACAGCTAAAGCCATGGCTGAATGTGGAGCTATGTTTAGATATCCAAAATGAGAAATCATAGCTGATAAACACTGTATTGGATGAGTACCAGGAAATGAAACAACTATGGCTTTAATTCCACTCGTTGCTAGTTTAGGAATCAAAATTCCAAAAAACTTTTCAAAATCAATCACATCTCCTGCAGCCACATGAGAATGTGTTAACGTACTTATGAATATCAATTTCAACAAAGAAGAAATAGAAGAATTAGTAAAAAAAACAAATTGCTGTCTAGTTTGGTGAGGAGGTCTAGATTTAGCTCCTGCTGACGATAAATTAATCAAAGTTCAGTACCCACTTTCCATGCAATCCAAAGCAAAGGTTGTTAGTTCAATTATGGCAAAAAAATATGCAATGTGAGTTACTCACTCACTTATCGACATCCCTGTTTGACCAACCGCAAAAGTGACTAATATGGAAGAAGCTAAAGATTGGAAACAGAGATTCGAAATTGTTTGAAAAAAACTCTGAATGAAAATGTCAGTTCAAATTACTGAGGCAAATGAAGTTATTTGAAACGGAGTTTGAGCCGTACTCCAAGTTCGTGAAGTTTTGAGAGTGTTACAACAGCATCCAAATAGACCAATGGACCTGGAAGATAAGATAGTTTTCCTTTGAGGTAAACTGATTGAGAATATTTGACTAGTAACTGGTAAAAGTGCTATGAGATTAGCAAGGCATCAGCTACAAACACATGCAGCTCGAAATAAGATGAAAGAAATTATTGCAGCTCAATGAGGTAACCCTGACATTGATTCAGAATCTCTACAATTAGGTAAATACAGTTATGATGTAGTTGCCGAAAAGGAGTGAAAAATCACATGAATGGATTTACATGATGTAAATGCCGTTTGTAGAAGACTAGGATGCCCTATCGTTGATCAAGCATGAATGTATATTTACAAAAAATTATGAAGCTCTGTAAATAAAGATGATGTTATTGCTACTCTATATGCTCAAGACGAAATCAACCTAAAAGCATGAATAAATACCCTAAAAGAAAGAAATCCATTCCAGATTACTTCTACTACTATTTCAAAAGTAGCCGACAAAGGCTGAAAAATTTTAAAATCTATATCAAAAGTAACCAATAAAATCAAAGGCAAACAAAAAGATAAAACTTTACACAATAAAAAAGCAAAATGAAAAAATGACTAAAAATCTGACTTATAATTTGATGATCTATACTTATCGCATGATGAGCTCGGGCTTGATTAACTAAAACTTGAGTCATTCCTAATTGGTTTGAAATTGAAGCATTGTGTCCAAATACAGAAAATTTTCTAAAAAATCGTTCCGTTATACAAAGTAATTATGAATCAGATTTACATGATGTTTTTTCTGAAAAGGATAATTCTATTAAAGATTATAATTTAGATCAAAATTCAAACAATAATTTAGACTCAAAAATAGTTATTGAATGAGATGGCATAGAGAAACCAGTTATTGAAGTTGATTGATTCAATATTATGCCAAATTTAGATAGTAGAGACTTGGTTATGATAGAGAATGAATGGGAAGTCTGTGAAAAAAAACCGATTATCTACATTTATCCAACCATAGAAACCAAGGTAAATGTAAAATTATGAACTCCACAAAATCTATCACATACATATCCAAAATACAACCACGTAAAATGATGGAATGTAATTGCTCAACCTAATTGAGAATTGAAAGATACGGATACATGAAGAAAACTTTATTCATTATATCGAGAATGAAAAAGTGATATTGAAACAAATTTTGATGAATGATTCGTTGTAGCATGAAAGGATATCATTCCATTCTTGGAAGAAAAACTAGCAATTCTTTGACTAAATGAGCGTGAAGCTGAAGAGTTCATTGTTTACCGATTACCTCAAATGGAAGATAATGCGTATAATTTAATCAGATTTGAAACAAAAGCAGAACAGGATGAAAATATGCCATTAAATATTACACCAAAACCAGATACAGTAATCAGAGTAATGATGGATTGGAAAGCTATCAATGAACCAATAGATATTCCAGAGCAAGAACTAGTTACCCCTAAAAGGAATTGATTCACCGTAGTAGAACGATGATGAAGTCCTAGAAATTAAAACAAAATTTATATTATAATAAAACCAAATGCCTTGAATTATTGCAACAATCTGACCAGCAACACAATCACCAGAAAAATTGAAACAGTTATACGATAACTGAGTCAGAATTTTAAGATTTAACTGTTCCCATGCAACACACGAATGGATGAAAGAAACAATACAATCCGCTAGAATTGTAGAACGTGCTGTATGAAACAGATTTGCTTTTCTTTTGGATACTAAAGGACCAGGAATTAGAACTTGAGAACTAGAAAATCCTGTAGATTATGTAAAATGAGAAGAAATCAAAATCGTAGTAGATTCTTCTCTCGTAAAAAATGATAAAATTATGTATGTGGACTATCCATATATTATTAAAGACGTAGAAATCTGAAGTTTAGTAAGGATAGAATCATGACTCCTAGACATTAGAATTACCAAAAAAGCAACTAATTACATTATCTGAGTAGCAGAAAATGATGCTACCATAACATCTAGAAGGCATGTTAATCTACCTGGAATTCCAATCAGATTACCAGGACTTACTGATAAAGATAAAGATGATATTCTATTCTGAATTGAACAAAATATGTCATATGTTGCACTTAGTTTTGCTAGAAAAGAAGAAGATATTCAAGAATTAAAAGAATTCATGTATAAAAATGGATGAGCCCACCTGAAAGTAATCGCAAAAATCGAGAATCAGGAATGAATTGATAATATTGCTTGAATTATAAGAAATGCTGATGCAATTATGGTGGCTAGATGAGATTTATGAGCAGAAGTCCCTGTTGAAACTATTCCTTCTCATCAGATTAACCTGATTCAAAAGACAAAGAGAAAATGAAAAAAAGTGATTGTGGCTACACAAATGCTTGAAAGTATGATAACAAACAATTTGCCAACTAGAGCCGAAGTATCTGATATATTCTATGCAGTCTCACAGTGAGCTGACTATCTCATGCTATCATGAGAAACATCAATGTGAAAACATCCTGTCGCTTGTATCAAAGTGATGAATAAAATCATCAACGAAGCAGAAAAGTATATTTAGCTTTGGCTCAGACCAAATTAGTCCTTTATTTTATTCTTATATTATAATACAAAATGAAAAAAGAAAACTGAAAAGAAAACAAATTTATTCTACGATTTGACGAAATCGGAATCGAAGATGTACCTTATGTAGGAGGTAAAAATGCTTCACTTGGAGAAATGTATACAAATTTAGTTCCAAAAGGAGTAAATATTCCAAATGGATTTGCTATTACAGCATATGCTTATCGTTATCTCCTCAAAGAAACATGAGCTGATAAGAAAATTAAAGAAATTTTATCAGATTTAGACACTTCTGATATGGATAATTTAGCTCAGAGAGGTTCTAGAGTGAGGTCTTTGATTAAATCTCTAGAATTCCCTGAAGACTTAACTAAAGCTATCATCGAAGCATACAAAAAAATGGAAAAAATCTATGGAAAAAACGTAGACGTAGCCGTTAGAAGTTCTGCAACTGCAGAAGATCTTCCAGATGCTTCATTTGCAGGACAGCAAGATACATACTTGAATATCTTTGGATATGAATCAATTATCGATGCATGTAAAAGATGTTTTGCATCACTATTTACAAATAGAGCTATTTCTTACAGACAAGACAAACATTTCGATCACTTCTCTATAGCACTTTCAATTACTGTGCAAAAAATGGTAAGAAGTGACCTAGCATGTAGTGGAGTAATGTTTTCTATCGATACAGAGTCAGGATTTAAAGATGCTGTACTTTTGACTGGTGCATATGGACTAGGAGAAAATGTAGTACAAGGTGCTGTAAATCCAGATGAATGGTACATTTTCAAGCCATCTCTTAGAAAAGGAAAGAAAGCTATCCTTTCCAAGAAAGTATGAGAAAAAGCCATCAAAATGATTTACTCAAATTCTGGAGTTTCTCCAACAAAGAATATTTCAGTACCTGAAGCTGATAGAAAAAAACTTACTCTTACAGATGATGAAGTTTTGAATCTTGCTAAACAAGTAGTTATTATCGAAGACCATTATTCTAAAAAGAAGTGAAAATTCTGTCCTATGGATACTGAATGGGCTAAAGATGGTAAAACTGGAGAGCTATTTATCGTTCAAGCTAGACCTGAAACAGTTCACTCAAATACAGATATGTCAGTTCTAAAGACATATGAATTAGAAAAAAAATGAGAAGTTATCGTTCAAGGAAGATCTGTAGGTGAAAAAATTGGTGCAGGTAAAGCTAATGTAATCAAGGATGTTTCACTCATTAGTGAATTCAAAAAAGGAGAAGTATTGGTTACTGATATGACTGATCCTGACTGGGAGCCAATCATGAAAATCGCTTCAGCTATTGTAACAAATAGATGAGGTAGAACTTGTCACGCTGCTATCATCTCTCGTGAACTAGGAATTCCATGTGTAGTAGGAACTAATAACGGAACTGAAGTTATTCCTCAAGGGAAAGATATTACAGTAGACTGTAGTGGAGGAAGTGCTGGTATCGTTTATAAAGGAAAGCTACCTTTCAAAATTAATGAAATTAATATCGCAAAACTACCTGAAACAAAAACTCACATTACTATGAATGTAGGTTCTCCTGATCAGGCTTTTGAAGAAAGTTTTATTCCTAATGATGGAGTTGGATTAGCCAGAGAAGAGTTTATTATCAATTCTTATATTAAAGTGCATCCATTAGCTCTCCTACATTTCAACGAATTAAAAGATGCTAATGTTAAAAAGCAGATTTCCGACTTAACAGTTGGATATAAAGATAAAGCTGATTATTTCATCGATAAATTAGCTGAATGAGTAGCTACAATTGCCGCTGCATTCTATCCAAAAAGAGTAATTCTTAGACTATCAGATTTCAAGTCTAATGAATATGCAAATTTAATCTGATGAGCACAATTTGAACCAAAGGAAGATAATCCAATGATTGGATGGAGATGAGCTTCTAGATATTATTCAGAAAACTATAAGGAAGCTTTCGGTCTAGAATGTAAAGCAGTACTTAAAGTAAGAGAAGAAATGTGATTAGACAATCTAGATGTGATGATTCCATTCCCAAGAACTGTAGATGAAGCTAAAAAAGTAATCAAAACTATGGCTTCATTTGGACTAAAACAAGGAAAACATGGACTCAAAGTCATGTGAATGTGTGAAATCCCTTCAAATGTAATTCTTGCTGAAGAATTCTTAGAAGTATTTGATGGATTTAGTATCGGTTCAAACGATCTTACTCAATTGATTCTATGAGTAGATAGAGATTCAGAATTAGTTTCAGATATCTATGATGAAAATAATGAAGCTATCAAAAAGATGATTAAAAAAGTTATTGAAGTAGCTACAGCTAAATGAAAATATATCGGAATCTGTGGACAGGCTCCATCAGACTATCCAGAATTCGCTAAATTCCTCGTAGAATGTGGAATCGAATCAATGTCTCTTAATCCAGATACAATGATTAAAACTAGATTAGCAGTTGCTGAAATCGAAAAGAAACTGAAGAAAAAAGGTAAGAAATAAAAAAAACTGAACCATAATACAAAGCTCTTCTTTCGTTAAGGAAGGGCTTTTTTATTTCTTTTTTTTGTTCTCCCTTTTTAAAGGGAGATACGGCGAAGCCGAGAGGGATTTAAACCCCTTTGTCCTAACGGACATTTCCCCTTAAAAGGGGCAAACAGAGGAGGACAATATTTTTAAAAAAATTCCCTCTCCTAATGGAGAGGGATAGGGTGAGGTTTTTTGAAAAATTTTTACTCTACAATTTCTCTCCTAATTCCTCTATCCAAATGAACTAATATCTCATAAGGAATAGTTCCTGCAGCTTTTGCCCATCATGAAACTGAATTTTCTAATTTCTGATCTTTTCTCAAAAGCCAAACTTTATCTCAAATAAGTACTTTTTCATTTCATAAGTAACATGAGAGATTCATACACACATTTCCAATTTGTTTCAAATCTCCATCTTCATGACTAATCTCTATTTTTTCACGAACTGAACGTGGCATTCATTCTGCATATCCAAATGGAACTGTAACCGTGATTTTGTCAGATTTGTCAAATTGTTTCCACTGTGGGTCGTAAGAAACTCATTCATTATATGGTACTGAATTTATTGCCACAATAACTGAAGACAAAGACAAAGCTGGCTGTAATTTTTCTCATAAATCGAAATCTGAATCATCCTCCGATAATGGATTATATCCATAAAGAGCTAATCATGGACGATATGCATTGAAAAAATCATCGTGAAGTTTTAACATTCAAATACTAGCTCCGATATGACGATATGTAGGAGTATGACCATAGTTCAAAACTTGCTGATACATCATTTTGAATGCATCCACTTGCTTCTCTATATCCATAGAATTTGCAGAAAATAAGTGTGACATTACTCA
>ODAI012620144.1_pt1 | contig 13518 bp, 11 predicted proteins | sample 1539321 | NCBI WGS metagenome assembly ODAI01 (sample SAMN02144231, study PRJEB22623) | gut metagenome | biome: sheep rumen | host: Ovis aries | place: New Zealand
AGCAGCAGGAAGAGAACCCTGTTAAGAAGTCCAATTTATGGATTAAGATATTGGCAATAGTGGCAGTCCTTGCACTGTGCTTTATTATTGGTAGATGGTTAGGTCAACGTATGGCGACCAGCGAAGAAGAACCTCAAGCTATAGCTGCCGTTGTTGACACTACTGCTAATGACTCTATTGTAACCGAGGAAATACAGCCAAAAGACGGGCTTGATCTTGAAAAACTAAACAGTAACCCTAAGATTACGCAGGGAGCATACAGAATTGTCGGCGTTGAGAATGAGGTGACACTACGTGAAGGACAGACAATGGAGTCGTATTGTGTCAGAACACTTGGTGGAATAGCGATGCTCCCTTATTGTCAGGTACTCAATGATACTACCGAACTGGGTGCTGGAGCGACGATGAAGATACCAAAGTTGGAACTGAAAAGCAAGTCCAAATAAGAGTAGCTCGAAAAGATAAGACGTTAAGGGAATTAAAGTACCTGTATATGTATGAAAAAGTTTCTTAAAACTTAGATTTTAGGAAACTTTTTTAATATTTATTAGACACCATAATCAGCCGGCTTACGAAGTATTGTTGTAACTTTGCGTAAAATTATAGTAGAGTTTAATCAAAAAAAGCAAAGCTACAATTATGGCAGAAGCTATTGACATTCGCGAGCTGAACGCACGCATCGAACAACAGAGTACCTTTGTAACTAATCTTACAAGAGGTATGGAGAACGTCATCGTGGGACAAAAACACTTGGTAGAAACATTGTTGATTGGACTGCTGAGTGATGGACATATACTGTTGGAAGGAGTACCTGGCCTTGCCAAGACCCTTGCAATAAAGACCCTATCCCAACTTATTGACTCACAGTACAGTCGTATACAGTTTACTCCAGATCTACTTCCTGCTGATGTGGTAGGCACAATGATCTATTCACAAAAGGATGAGAAGTTCCAAGTAAAGAAAGGTCCGGTATTCGCCAATTTCGTTTTAGCTGACGAAATCAACCGTGCTCCAGCAAAAGTGCAGAGTGCACTGCTTGAAGCTATGCAGGAACATCAGGTGACAATAGGTGAGAAGACGTTTTCACTACCCAACCCGTTCCTTGTTATGGCTACGCAAAACCCTATAGAACAGGAGGGAACGTATCCTTTACCAGAGGCACAAGTCGACCGCTTTATGCTGAAGGTCATAATAGACTATCCTACAATTGACGAGGAGAAGATTATTATCCGTGAGAACCTGTCAGAATCCTTGCCTACAGTGAATCCTGTAACTACTGCTGACGAGATATTGAAGGCACGTGAAGTAGTACGTGAAGTGTATATAGACGAGAAGATTGAACAGTATATTGCAGACATCGTCTTTGCCACACGCTATCCAGAGCGTTATCAACTGGGTAAGCTAAAGCAGATGATCACCTTTGGTGGTAGTCCGCGTGCAAGTATCAATCTTGCTAAGGCAGCTCGTGCATATGCCTTCATCAAGCATCGTGGATATGTTGTACCGGAAGATGTAAGAGCTGTGGTATATGATGTAATGCGTCATCGTATAGGATTGTCATATGAAGCAGAAGCAAGCGAGGTTACTGGTGAGGAGATAATTAGTGAAGTAATCAACCAAGTTGAGGTGCCATAAATAGTGGAGACTACAGACTTACTGAAAAAGGTTAAGAAGATAGAAATAAAGACTCGTGGTCTGAGTCAGAACATCTTCGCAGGACAGTATCACTCTGCCTTCAAAGGTCGTGGTATGGCCTTTTCTGAAGTGAGAGAATACCAGTTCGGAGATGATGTGCGTGATATAGACTGGAATGTCACAGCTCGTTTTCATCGTCCGTATGTAAAGGTCTTCGAAGAGGAACGCGAACTGACGGTAATGCTGCTTGTTGATGTTTCTGGATCGCTGGATTTTGGCACTACTGTTGCTATGAAGAAGGAAATGGTTACAGAGATAGCTGCGACAATCGCTTTCAGCGCTATTCAAAATAACGACAAGATAGGTGTGATATTCTTTTCTGATCGTATAGAGAAATATATACCGCCCAAGAAAGGTCGTAAGCATATTCTCTATATAATACGGGAAATGCTTGATTTTCATAGCGAGAGCAAGTTGACTAACATTGATGTTGCCATAGAGTTCATGACTAAGGTAATGAAACGTCATAGTACGGTCTTCCTGATTAGCGATTTCTATACTCGGGAGTCGTTCAAGGACTCAATAATTATAGCCAATAAAAAGCACGATGTCATAGCTATACAGGTATATGACCAGAGGGCTAAGGAACTGCCAAATGTCGGACTGTTGAGAGTTGTTGACGGAGAGACTGGACAAGAAATGTATGTGGACACATCAGACAAACGTGTACGTCGCGCCCATACTGCATACTGGATAGAAAGACAGAATGTATTGCAAGATACCTTTGCGAAGGGAAAAGTAGATAATATTTCTGTTGCTACTCATGAGGATTACGTAAAGAAGCTGATGATGCTATTTTCACAAAGAAGCTGATGAAAAAAATTACAATACTCTTACTACTCTTTGTTTCTGCATGTGCATATTGTCAGACAAGTGTTAAGGCAGAATTGGATTCCGCACAGATACTTATAGGTGATCAGGCGGTTCTGTCGCTAAGCATTACGTCTTCAAAAGGCTCCTCGGTAGAAGTCCCACAATATAAAGCAGGTAACTTCCTTTCAAACGGTGTTGAGATTGTAGATGTCAGTGGTGATACAACCGAAATTTCTGACGAACAACAACTTATACAACGCCGAATTTCAATCACTGCATGGGATGAGGGAACCTATACCATACCTTCACAGACAATAAAGGTAGGTGGAAAGACATATAATACTAATCAGCAGATACTAAAGGTTTTGACCATCGAAGTGGATACTTTACACCCAGAGCAAATCAAACCTGCAAAGGACGTAATGGACAATCCTTTTTCATGGCTTGAATGGCTACCTCTATTAGGATGGATAATCGTGGTCGGCTTGCTTGTCGTAGTCTTTATATGTCTGCGCAAATTGCTTATGAGTAATAAGCGTATCTTTAGTTTGAAACGTGCAAAGAAACTTCTGCCACATGAGAAAGCCTTGATGTCAATAGAAAAAATAAAACAAGAACAGCAAGAGCAATTGGTGGATCAGAAAACTTATTATACACAGCTGACGGATACTCTGCGCGAATATCTCGAAGATCGTTTCTCTATCAATGCAATGGAAATGACAAGTGGAGAGATCGTTGACAGGTTGATGGCAGAAGATGATATGACGAAGATAGAAGAGCTTAGGGAACTTTTTATGACTGCAGATCTTGTGAAATTTGCAAAATACTCTACTCCCAACAATGAGAACGAGATGTATCTTGCCAATGTCGCACAGTTTGTAGAAGAGACTAAGTCGGAAGAACAACCGCAGATGGAACCATCGGAAGTGGAAATGATGGAAGAAGAGAGACAAAAACGACGTCAGCGTATGATAGTCAAGTCTTTGATGACTATAGTAGCTATTGCTGTCGTATGTGTTATTGCCTATATCGTTTGGCAGATATATGAATTGTTAATGTAAACTCTGGTGACATGGAACTAATGAGTCAAGGATATTTGTTGCTGTTGCTACTTCTTGTACCATACATAATATGGTATGTAAGGTACAGGAAGAAGAGTGAGCCTACCATGCGCATGAGTGATACCCAGGCATACAAAAACGCTCCTAAGAGTTGGCGTATCAGGTTGATCCACTTGCCTATGGTGCTACGATGTCTTGCTTTTACTGCTTTAGTAATAGCCTTGGCTCGCCCTCAGACCTACGATCCCTGGGATACGAAACAAGTAGAAGGTATAGACATCATGCTTGCAATGGACATTTCCACCAGTATGCTTGCTGAGGATGTTAATCCTAACCGCATAGAGGTGGCTAAAGATGTTGCCCTTGATTTTATCTCGGATCGTCCGAATGACAATATAGGATTAACTATTTTTGCAGGTGAAGCATTTACCCAATGTCCGCCAACAACAGATCATACATCACTGATAAACATACTCAGAAGTGTCCGTACCGATCTTACTACCAATGGACTGATTGAAGATGGTACAGCTGTAGGTATGGGACTTTCCAATGCAGTTTCTCGGTTGAAGGATTCGAAAACAAAAAGCAAGGTGGTCATTCTGCTGACTGATGGAAGCAACAATCGCGGGGATATCTCGCCAATGACAGCAGCTGAGATTGCAAAGAATTTTGGTATTAGAGTCTATACAATTGGTTTTGGAACCAATGGCATAACTCGCTATCCAATACAGATTAATGGTACGACTCAGTATATCAATGCTCGTGGTGACATTGATTATAAGACACTTCAGGACATTGCTGTTTCCACCAATGGCAATTTCTATAGAGCAACAAGCAAAGCTGAGCTACAGAAGATATATGAGGATATAGACAAATTGGAAAAAACCAAGCTGATGTCACGATCGTATGCTCAACGCTATGAGGCCTATGCACCATTTGTCGTTGCTGCATTGATATTGTTACTGATCGAAATTATACTGAGAATTTCTGTTTTGAGACGAATACCATAAAATAAATATATAGGAGAAAGACAATGTTCAGATTTGCGGAACCAACATATTTGTGGTTGTTATTGTTGATACCGATATTAGCAATGATACGCTTATACTTTCGCCGCAAGCGCAAGAAAGACCTGAGAAGGTTTGGTGATATGCGTCTGCTAATGCAGTTGTCACCATATTTCTCTCATTATAGACCTCTTGTCAAATTTTGGTTGCTTCAAGGAGTCATAGCCTTACTTGTTGTTATGCTAGCCCGACCACAGATGGGAGCACGTATCAGCAAAGAGAAAAGAGAAGGGATAGAAGCAATAATTGCAATGGATATCAGCAACTCCATGTTGGCTGAGGATGTCACTCCATCACGATTGGAAAAAGGCAAGCTGATGGTAGAAAACCTTATTAACCACTTCCGTAAAGACAAAGTCGGGTTGGTGGTTTTTGCAGGTGATGCTTTCGTTCAATTACCCATCACATCTGATTATGTGTCTGCGAAAATGTTTCTCGATGGAATTTCACCATCTCTTATAGAAACTCAGGGTACAGATATTGGACAGGCATTGGATTTGTCAATGCACAGTTTTACCTCAGATGATAAAACGGGGAAAGCTATAATAGTGATTACCGATGGTGAAGACCACGAAGGCGATGCTGAGGCAATGGCAAAAGCTGCCAACGACAAAGGAATAAAAGTCTTTATCCTGGGAATTGGTTCAACACAGGGCGCGCCGATACCTCTTGGAGAGGGTGGGTACATGACAGACAGTGACGGTAATACTGTCATGTCGGCTCTTAATGAGAATATGTGTCAAAAGATAGCTGAGTCTGGTCATGGAACATATATCCATGTAGACAATAGCCTTCTTGCTGAAGAACGTCTTGACAGGGAAATCTCCAAGATGCAGAAAGGTGAGATAGAGAATGTTATCTATAGTGATTTTGACGAACAGTTTCAAGCCATTGGCATTCTTGCCGTATTGTTATTGATAGTTGAGATAGCCATAATGGAGGCTAAGAACAAAGTAACCCAGCGATGGAATCTATTTGCAAGAAAGAAATGAGAAGATATTTATACATATTATTATGGCTTGTGATAGCACCAAATATGGTGATGGCGCAGTCTGACAGACAACATATCCGCGAGGGCAACAGATCCTATCGAAACGGAGAATTTGTCAAGGCAGAGTCGTCGTATCGTAAAGCATTGGCCAAAAACGATAGGAATGCCATAGCAATGTATAATCTTGGATGTGCCCAGATGCGTCAGAACAATGATTCTGTAGCAATAGAAACATTTGCTAATGTATCAGCGATGACGCAAGATAAAGGAATAAGATCACGAGCCAGCCACAATGCAGGAACCATACTACAGCATAAAAGACAATATAAGGAGGCGATAGAGGCGTATAAGGAAGCCCTGAGGAATAATCCCAAGGATGACGATGCCAGATATAATCTGGTACTTTGCAAGCATTTGCTCAAACAACAACAGCAACAGCAGCAACAACAAAAGAATAAAGATAATAAAGATCAAAACAAGCAAGATAAGAACAAACAGCAGGATAATAAGGACAAACAACAACAGAATAAAGACGAAAACAACAATAAGGAAAGAGAACAGAAACGGCAGATGAGCAGAGAGAATGCTGAACAACTCCTTAATGCAGCAATGCAACAGGAAAAAGAGACTCAGCAGAAACTGAAGAAAGCTATGCAACAGCCAAGTCGCAGAAAACTTGATAAAAACTGGTAAACGAACATGAGAAGACTTTATACCATATTTACACTGCTATTTACTGTCATTGTAGTCTTTGCACAAAGGGTTACGGTGAGCATGCCATCACACGTGGCAGTAGGTGAGCAGTTCCAGATAGAATATACGGTGAATACCCAAGATGTACGGGGCTTCAATCCAGGGCATATGCCTAATGGCATAGAATTGCTCTATGGTCCAAGTACTTCGTCACAATCAAGTTTTCAGATTGTAAACGGTCATACCAGTAGTTCGTCGACAGTTACATATACTTATGTGGCGGTTGCTACCAAGAAGGGTACATTTACTATTCCTGCGGCACATGCCAACGCGGGTGGCAAGGTGGTGTCTTCCTCACCAGTCAGACTTTCGGCATCTGGAAACTCTAAAGTCAATGTCCAGCCACATTCGCAAAGTAGGCAAATGGATGATGATCCGTATGTATATCATCATTCGTCAGCTCGAGTACCGTCAGGAGAGGATTTGTTCATCCATGTTACCGCAAATAAGCAACGTGTACATGAACAAGAACCTGTACTCCTTACTTACAAGGTGTATACTCTTGTGGAACTGACCCAGTTAGATGGTAAAATGCCTGACCTGAAAGGTTTTCATACCCAGGAGATAAAACAACCGCAACAGAAGACTTATCATAGAGAAGAATATCACGGACGAACATATAACTGTGTTACCTGGAGTCAGTATGTCGTGTTCCCTCAAATGACGGGTAAACTTGTAATCCCAGAAATAACATTCCAAGGCGTTGTCCTGCATGAGACACGCGATCCTATTGCATTTATCACAGGGCGTGGCTACGAGGAAGAGCGTCGCAGCATAAAAGCCCCGGGACTGACCATACAAGTTGATCCGCTACCAACCCGTCCGCAGAATTTTTCAGGCGGAGTGGGCAAGTTTACCATTTCCGGTCAGATTAATAAAAACACCATTAAGGCTGGCGATCCTGTCAATCTTCGTGTTGTCGTTAGTGGATCGGGCAACTTGAAACTTATCAAACAGCCCGAAGTCACAGTTCCTGAAGGCTGGGACAAGTATGATGCTAAGATTACTGACAAGACGAGACTCTCAATGAACGGAGTTGAGGGTAATATGATTTATGATATACTTGTTGTCCCAAGAAAGGAAGGCAATTATACCATCCCGCCTGTAAAATTGACATATTATGATACCGGAGCAAACGCATATAAGACGGTGCAGACGGGTAGTTTTAGTGTTAATGTAGAACCTGGTGATGGTGGCTCGTCGGCAGGCGTGGCTGACTATAGTCAAAATAAAGTTGACGATATCCGACCAATAAAAGAGGGAAAGGTGCGCTTGCATAATCAAGACGATTTCTTCTTTGGCACACCGTGGTATTGTATTATTTTGTTAGCGTTGTTTGTCATTTTCGTGGGACTACTTATATTGTTCCGCAGGACAGCCCTTGCCCATGCAGACATAGCAAGGATGCGCGGCAAGAATGCTAATAAAGTAGCAAATAAACACTTGAGGAAGGCGTATGGATTGATTCAAACTAACGCTCCTTCAGCCTTCTATGACGAGGTATTGCGTGCCCTTTGGGGATATGTGGGTGACAAACTGAACATGCCTGTCACTGAACTGTCACGCGACAATATTAGCGACAGATTTGCTGAGCACAATGTCGATGAGGAAACAATTAATATGTTTATTAGTGCGCTTGACGAGTGTGAGATGGAACGATATGCTCCAGGTGATACGCGAGGCAATATGAACAAGACCTACGATGCGGCGATGACTGCAATATCGAGAATTGAGAATGTAATGAATGGCAAGGGAAATAGTTCTAAGGATGCTAATGCTGGAGGCATGAAGTGTCTTCTGATAACACTTGTAATGATGTCTTTTGTGTCAGCAGTCAATGCTGTAACTAAAGCCAATGCGGACACAGAGTACAAAAAAGGTAACTTCCAACAGGCAATCAAGGACTATGAGGAAATACTTGACAATGGAGTGTCGTCTGAGTTGTATTACAATCTCGGCAATGCATACTACCGTACAGACAATATTACCCAGGCAGTCATAGCTTACGAACGTGCCTTGCTGCTTTCCCCGGGAGATAAGGATATCAGAGTTAATCTTCAGATGGCACAGTCAAAAACCATCGACAAGATAACTCCCGAGTCGGAAATGTTTCTCGTGACATGGTATAAGTCGTTAGTCAATCTCATGAGTGTCGACGGATGGGCATATACGGCAATCTTTTGTATGATTGTCATAATAATGCTTGTGCTTATCTACTTGTTCTCAGATACCATTTGGCTGAGAAAGGTAGGATTTTTCGGCGGAATTATCTTCTTCTTGTTGTTCATTGCTTCTAATATTTTTGCTTTACAGCAACGTAGCACATTGCTTCATCGCAATGGAGCCGTCATAATATCTTCGTCGGCAACTATACGTAAGAATCCTGCAACGAGTGCTCCCGAGGAGACCATCCTTCATGAGGGGACTCGTGTGGAGATTATCGACCGCTCTATGAATGGTTGGTATGGTATACGTATTGCTGACGGCAGAGAGGGATGGATAGAAAATAAAAACGTGGAAGTCATTTAATGGCAGGCGAAGAGTAGAAAAGAGATTATGCTTTCGAGTATTACAAATATAGATCATAGCATCCTGTTTGCACTGAATGGGAGTGACTATCCTGTAATAGATTCTTTGGTGCTTATACTGACCAATGCCTATACGTGGATTCCACTCTATTTAATCTTGATTTTCTTAATAGTCCGCAACAATGAGAAACTGAGCCAAGTGGTATTGGTGATCAGTGCAGGAGTCCTGTGTGTCGCTTTGTCGTCAATCATTTCTGAGTTGGTGTGCAAACCATTGATAGCAAGACCCCGGCCATTATATGCTTCTGAACTTACGGGAATGCTTGATCTTGTCGATGGTTATCATGCCAGAGGGTTCAGCTTCTTCTCGTCGCATGCAGCCAATACCTTTTCGCTTGCGGTATTTCTCAGTCTGCTTGTGAGACGGTATACTTTTACCATAGCTATGATAACTTGGTCGCTGATCAACTGTTGGACACGTCTATATCTCGGAGTACATTATCCTTCAGATGTCTTAGTAGGTATTCTGTGTGGGGCTGTTGTCGGGTTCGTAATCTATCTTGTCTTCATACACTTCTATCTGAAGATCAGTTCACGTCTACATTTCATTTCAAATCAGTATACTCGCACAGGCTATAGCCTTGCCGACATTGATATAGTCCTCAATGTACTTATGACACTTTATGTCATCATTATTATTATGGCGATAATCAATCTATCTATATGAATATACAGGAAATAAAGATATCCCAGTTCAACTATCCCTTGCCAGATCAGAGAATTGCTAAATTCCCAATGGCAGAGCGTGACCACAGCAAATTGCTGTTATACAGGCATGGGCAGGTGTCGGAAGATGTTTTCTATAATCTTCCGCAATATTTGCCAAAGGGAGCCTTGATGGTTTTTAATAACACAAAGGTGATACAGGCTCGTCTACATTTTCGTAAGTCGGACGCAGAAGGCAATCCTACTGGTGCACTAATTGAAATATTCTTGTTAGAACCCATAGCTCCTGCGGACTATGAGCAGATGTTCCAGACTACAGGTGAGTGCACGTGGCATTGTCTTGTTGGCAACCTAAAGAAGTGGAAGGGCGGTGAACTGAAAAGAGAAGTTGAGATTAATGGGGAAAAAGTGGCCGTTTTTGTGACAAAAAGCGCCTCTTTTGATGGACAAAACGTATGTTTTCGATGGACAAACGATACCATTTCCTTTGCAGAGATTATCAATGCTATAGGAGAACTGCCTATTCCTCCATATCTCAATCGTGAGACACAAGAGAGTGACAAGACTACATATCAGACGGTATACTCTAAAATCAAGGGTAGTGTGGCAGCACCAACAGCTGGACTTCACTTTACTGAAAGGGTGCTTGCCAACCTTGATGCCTGCGAAATAGATCGTGAGGAGTTGACACTGCATGTCGGTGCCGGCACTTTTAAGCCTGTCAAGAGTGAAGAGATAGGCGGTCATGAGATGCATACGGAAACGATTAGCGTGCGTAGGCAGACTTTTGAGAAACTGCTGGCTCATCAATGTCAGGCCATCGCGGTAGGTACTACCAGCGTGAGGACGCTGGAGAGCCTCTATTATATGGGACTTAAGGTAATAGCCAATCCCGAGATTTCGGAAGACAACCTACATGTAGGTCAGTGGGAACCGTACGAATTGGAGGATGAGAGCAGGAAACATAGCGTGGAGGAATGCCTGCGTGCATTGGTCGACTATATGGATAGGAGGCAAATCAATACGCTTCATTCCAGCACACAGATTATAATTGTACCCGGATATAAATATAAAATCGTCAAGATGCTTATAACAAATTTCCATCAACCGCAAAGCACATTATTGCTATTGGTCAGCGCCTTTGTTAGTGGCGATTGGAAAAAGATATATGACTATGCCTTGTCACATGACTTCAGATTCCTGAGTTATGGTGACAGTTCATTGTTGATACCTTAAAAATTTTGTTTAATTCTAATGGAGGAACATAATATGGAGTATGGTTTTGTTAGAGTGGCAGCTGCGATACCTTCGGTGAGGGTTGCCGATGTGAAATATAATTTAGAACAGATAAAGCTACAGATTGTCGAAGCAGAAAGTAAGGGCGTTCAGGCTGTTGCCTTCCCTGAGTTGTGTATCACGGGATATAGCTGTCAGGATTTGTTCACCCAGCGACTGATTATCGAGGAATCGGAGCGTGCAATAGAAGACCTTCTGGATTTCTCAAGAAATAAAAATATAGCCATCGTCGTAGGTATACCTGTAGATACGGGCAAGATTTTGCTTAACTGTGCAACGGTCATCTGCAATGGTAGACTTGATACGTTGGTGCCAAAGACCTACCTGCCCAATTATGGAGAATTTTATGAGAAGCGTTGGTTTGCTTCAGCTCAGGATATCAATGAGGGTGAGGTAATATCTTATGCAGGTTTGCACATAGAACTTACTCGAAAGCCTATACTGTTTCAGTTGAATGACGGAACGAGGTTCGGTGTGGAAATATGCGAAGATGTTTGGGCACCAGCACCTCCAAGCAACCATCTTGCACTTGCTGGCGCTGATATCATCTTCAATCTCTCTGCCAGCGATGAGCTAATAGGCAAGCACAACTATCTGAAATCACTATTGGCTCAACAGAGTGCGCGTACTATAAGTGCGTATGTCTATAGTAGTTGTGGCTTTGGTGAGAGTACGCAGGATGTCGTGTATGGTGGTAATGCGCTGATATATGAGAATGGAAAGTTGATGGCGGAGGCAAAACGCTTCTCTATGGAGCCGCAGATGATGATTGCCGATGTTGATGTAGAGATGCTCAGAGCTGAGCGCCGACGCAATACGACCTTTGTTAATGCGCAGCGTAGCGAGCATACTGACAAAGTGTTCTGTTTGGATATCAATGATGCAGAGGCTAAGGATGATGTTGCGACCCTGCAATATCGTGATGTCGACGCTCATCCGTTCATTCCAAAAACTGAGAATATGAGCAACTCATGCGATGAGATTTTCAATATTCAGGTGGCGGGACTTGCCAAGCGCTTGATACATACTCATAGCAATACGGTGGTCATAGGAATTAGTGGAGGTCTTGATTCTACGCTTGCCTTGCTCGTTTGTGTGAAGACATTTGACAAATTGGGTTTCAATCGTAAAGGTATCTATGGTATTACGATGCCTGGATTTGGCACTACAGATCGCACTTACAACAATGCACTTGCCCTGATGCGCAGTCTTGGGGTGACAATACGAGAGATAAATATCGCAAAGGCAGTGACCCAACACTTCGAGGATATAGGTCATGACCCATCTGTGCATGATGTTGCTTATGAGAACTCGCAGGCAAGAGAGCGAACACAAATACTTATGGACTTGACCAATGAGGTTGGAGGACTTGTTGTCGGCACGGGTGATCTTAGCGAATTGGCTCTCGGATGGGCAACATACAATGGTGATCACATGTCTATGTATGGAGTTAACGCCAGCATTCCGAAGACTCTTATCCAGTATCTTGTCAGATATGTGGCGGAAAGCATGAAGGATAGTGATGGTCAAACAATGGGGGAGAGGAGTGCAACAGAAATCCTACTTGACATTATTGATACACCAATTTCGCCAGAACTTATTCCTGCTGACGAACATGGACAGATAAAACAGAAGACAGAGGACCTTGTTGGTCCTTATGAGTTGCATGACTTCTTCCTGTATTATGCACTTCGTTATGGTTTCACACCCAAAAAGATATATATGCTTGCAAGCAAGGCTTTCGCTGGTATGTACGATGAACCTACTATAAAGAAATGGCTCGCCACCTTCTTCCGCCGGTTCTTCAGTCAGCAGTTTAAGCGTAGTTGCCTACCTGACGGTCCGAAGGTAGGTAGTGTCAGCCTCTCACCTCGTGGCGACTGGCGTATGCCGAGTGATGCAAGTAGTGCGTTATGGTTATCGAGTATTCAGGATTGACAATCGGCTTAAAGTCTTTAAAGTCTTTAAAGTTTTTAAGGTTTTTAAGGTCTTTAAGGTCCTTAGAGTCCCTAACCTTCTTCGGGATAGTGTTCGCATCGGTAATGATGTGTGCACCAAGTGCTATTTCTGCCCAACCCAACTATGGCCAGGAGGCATTAGTCTCGATGGCTGATATGCTACGCTATCAGTATGCAAAGTCTGGCAAAGGCAAGGTGCCTGTTGTCGCTCCGTTCAAGAAGTTCGGAATGCGACACATACGTGCCTCAAAGGTGTTGGAAGAGGGCGACGAACGCACACTTTGGGGGTATCGCGTGGGTGCAAATATGGAATATGATAAAAGTCGTCAACCGCTCTATCGGCTTTTTAAGAAGAATGATTTTGCAAGTCTCGCCGTTATTGACTATTCGGCTAATGGCAGCAATAAATGCGAATTAGTGTTTTGGGGCAAGAAATACTATCGTCGTTTTGCCCACGAACTCCGTCGCATGGGTTTTGGTATTCGTAACAGTTCTACCCAAACCAATGTACTGGAGTTCAGAAAGAAAGATACAGATGTCGGGGTGGATGTTACCATCTGGCCCGACATCTATATTATGACATTCTTAATAATTGGTGGCAAGTAATTCAAAGTATGCTTGTGGGTGATC
>ODAI014091642.1_pt1 | contig 13516 bp, 35 predicted proteins | sample 1539321 | NCBI WGS metagenome assembly ODAI01 (sample SAMN02144231, study PRJEB22623) | gut metagenome | biome: sheep rumen | host: Ovis aries | place: New Zealand
CGAATGGGCAGAAAATCTAATCCTGAAGCATGGAAAGAGCGTAAGAAATCTTTATTTGTCAAGGAACTAATGGAACATGCTGGCTTTACTCCCGCTATAGCAGCAGATTATCTTGGCATATCAGAAAACTATTTTAATTGCAAATTACATCGCGATTGCTGGTCCTTCGGAGAATTGCAGTTGCTTGTCTACGCCTCAGGATTACATTTCTGGGTAATGGATAAAGACGGCAAACTCTGGGAATCAATTTCATTAGAAGACTGGTATCCGACAGACGCGGAGCAAGTCGATGCAATTCGAAAAAGATACGACGATGAACAAATTAAACAAAAACGAGAGGAATATGAAACGTTAAAGCAAACTCTGGCGGCGATGAAAGAAACATATGGATTTGAAGATTGAAAGGAGAATCTAATGCTTAAACGAATTATTTGTGTGCTACTCTGCGTGATATTTGCGTTCTTTCTCGTTGGCTGCGGTACACCAATTGAACGAGTAGACGAGAAACCGCAGAAACCTGTCTCGATGTTTATTATCGTCGAAGGAAGCGGAATGGACTCATATCGAATCGTATATCATCGAGATACTAAAGTTATGTATGCTGTATCTTGCGGAGGCTACAATGCCGGAAATTTCACGGTACTGCTCAATCCCGACGGAAGTCCTATGCTGTGGAAGGGAAACTAATATGAAAAACTGGCAGAAAGTAAGTCGAGATGAATTTGTCGATTTCATTAAATCCTATCCATGCGACCTCGCTACCGATTATTATATGGACGTTATCTCATGGAATGATTTTCGAGATGGAAGAACTTTTCCAGAGAGTATGGTGGCAATAGTAGATGCGATGGGTCTAGATTGCCGAATCTGTAAGGATTATATTTGAAAAGGAGAACTAAATGGATCTTTCCAATCTGTCTTATGAAGAATTGACGGGACTCGAAAAGAAAATAAAGGAAGAAAAGAAAGTTAAGCAGAATGAGGGGAAGGTATTATATAAATACGATCTGCTTGATGATAGAACATATGACGTTATGAAACCAAGATTTCCTGTTGAAAAATATGGTGCTATGAGTAGCAAATCTTCACATATTTCAAATGAGGCTTTTGCGCTTCCTTCGCGAATCGAAAAATCATTGTTTGCGTTATGTGATCTCGCCCTTGGAAATTATAGAGAAAGTGCAAATGAAAAAACCGGCGCATGGAATAGCAAGAGAATTATTTTAAATGGTAGTTTAGTACAGAATAACACAGAAGAGTATGCGAAAATGTTCAATGAACTTCGTGATGTTTTTATGAAATATGCAGAGTGGTATAACGAAAATCTGAAAGGAGAAAACCATGAACAAACCATTTGTAATTACTGAAGATCAGTACAACCATGACAAAATGAGCTGGGGCAAGAAGGAGTTTATTGTATACGATAATGTATGCACGCCTCCAGTAATCTTGTACACCCTTGATGATAAGACAATGGAATATTACATCAGCAAAGAACTTCTGATGAAAGCCAGAGAAATGTTACCGGATGAAAGAATGTATGTCAGAAATCCTGAGATGGAAATAGATGCTGAACTTATCAGGGCAGAGGGAGATTATAGGAGAAACTGAATGATAATTCATAAGTGTGATATTTGCGGAAAGGAAATGGGTGTTTGGTTCAAGGTGGTATTAACCGTTGAAACTTCGCATCCGGAAACCAACGTCGCAGATATCATTAATTTGCAAGGGACGACTGAGATTTGTAAAGATTGTTATCTGTCGCGAATTCCGAAAGGAAAAGAGGAAGGTTGAGCGATGAAAAAAGCAATTTGCGCGATTTTAATTATTGTTTTGTGCTTTTTCCTCTGCGGTTGTGGGAGAGAAACGGGTGAGTATTTCACTCAATCACAAAGATTCCCAATCATATCTGGGCATAACCCAAATGCTCCGTATTATGAGACAATTATTATGGACAAAGAGACTGGCGTAATGTACCTCACTGTGTATTCCATGTATCAATTTGGAATTACGCCGCTCCTTAATGCAGACGGGAGCCCAATGCTGGCGGAAGGAGGCTGAGCAATGAACAACGAAGAAATCCTTGCCCGTATTGCGCGAGATGTGTCAGATATTTATGGCGATATGTTCAGCAAAAGAGACATTACAATCTGGATGACGAAAGGATTGTTTAATCGACTATTTCCTGAACAGTTCATTGCCCAAAAGGACACCGCAATGGTTACGCTGTTTGGGTGCAGTATTAAAGTTGTGATTCTCCCGTATGGAGGAGAGAAATGGATCGTAGGTTATGAGGGGACGGTAAATGAAAGGAGAACTGAATGAGTATTAAAATTGAAGACGTTGAAATTTCTGGTTGGAGGAAAGCCATCAGAGGCGCAAGGAATCCGATGAATTCCTGGGAGAAGTCGGATTCTCAGTTTATTTGTCCCGATGAAGGTACAAGTAGATGGTGTGGAGATCCTGAAATCGGTCCCAATGACCACAAGCTTCTCATGAATCTCTGCAAGGGAGGAACTGAGGAAGCAAAATGGAGGCGTATGGTTCATGTCCAGATGGATGTGACGGCACCTCTTTATTGGTGGAAGGAGTTCGAAACTTACAAGGTCGGAACGGTCAGTAACTCCTGCAGCACGATGCATAAGATTCAGGCGAAAGAATTTACTATAGATGATTTTTCGTGTGAACATTTGGGACATGAGCAATGCGAAGAAGACATGATTAATGGCACATGGGATAACACAATTGCAAGAACTGGATTTGGAGGGGAAACCGGTCATATAACGTTTCCATTGGATGTTCTTAAAATGACAATTGTATGCTTAAATGCCGAACGTGAAAAATTCCTCGAAACCAAAGACAAGAGATACTGGTGGCAGATGATCCAGCTTTTGCCTAGCAGCTATAACCAGAAGCGAACGATTGATCTGAACTATGAGGTCCTGGCGTCACAGTATCGACAGAGAAAGGATCATAAGCTTGATGAGTGGAGAGAATACTGTGAATTCATTAAGACCTTGCCGTATTCGGAACTGATTACGTTGGAGGAAAACTGATGATTAAATTCTGCAAAAACCAATGGAACGCGAACCGAGAACGCCTCGAGGAAGCACTGAGGGGAGATACGCAACTGAACAACTGTGGCTACAAGTATCTATTGTCTCTTGTTGTTACGCATATTCTGAATCCTGGCTTGATAAGTTTTGAGCAGGGATGGTCTGCGGAAAACATTACTGTCATTGACAATGGAGATTATCAAGGGACTTTGATGTTTCTCATCCCGAAGGATTGTTACCAGCCATCTGAAAGTGAGTATCTTTTGACCTTTATTGATTACGGGTCTTGCTCTGGCTGTGACACACTTATGGGAATCCAAGATTTTGGTGATGTCAAGCCTACTGAGCAGCAGCTAAAAGACTACATGGAGCTCTGCAAGGATTTAGTAACAAACATAGTCAAGCCCTATAACGATGGATGGCGGGAAGATAAACGATACAACTCCGTTGAGCTGGAGGAATAATTTTATGATACTTTCTGTTCTACATAGGAGGCTGATTGATGCAGCATTTTGATTATTTTATAGAATTAGATAAACTTGTCAAGAAAAGTCTGATTGTCTATGGGTCAGAGTGGCAAATCAAAGGAGCTTATATTCATAATGAAAATGAGTTTAAGCTCCTTTCTGAGTATTTTGCCATAGGTCATACATATGAAGGTCGAATTGAAATTGCCAATAATTATTTTCGAGGAGAACCTGACTGGTATTTTTTGGAAGGTGAAGATGGAGGAATAGATTATCCAGCAACATGGAACTTCCAAACGCTAACTGAAAAGAAACAAAAATTTGAAAATTTCTGTAAGACATTAAAAGAATTGGAGGATTAAAATAGATGGTTAACTTCGGAACCGAATTCAAAACGCCGTATGATGATGTTGCCGAGATTATCGAAAAATGGTGTCAAGAGAATTACTATGGCAATTTTGTAGTTACCTTGCGCTTAGATGGCGAACTTTGTGTCGAATACTTGATCTATGAAACTGGAGATCCAAATCAGCCTGATCCGCATTGGGTTTGGGAATCCGACTGGTGGGAAGGTCAAAAAAATGTGGAATTAGTCGGGTTCATTGATATAAGCTCAGTATATGTTTCCGGAACGCCTGATAATTATAAGTTTATTACGATGGAGGAAATTTAATGGCGGAATTTGTACAATCAGAAATGAAAGTAATTAAACCTGACGGAGCCATACTCATATCGCCGGAATCTCTTGAAACATTCTGGAATGAGCTTAGTGATATTCCAGTAGATGATGACGGAATCATTCAGGAGTCATTTCTCTGGTGGCCGAAAGGAACTGATCGCGAGGATATTTGGCATTGGTTTGATGAGAAGTATCCTGGTGGAGTAATAAAACTTTTCGAAAAAGAGGAGACTGAAGAAACATGAGTGAAAAATTACACTTGTCCCCTATTATTGTTCATAAGAACACAAACGGAGATTCTCGAGTCGCCAAGAAAGTTCCAACCATCGATGAATTTCAGTATGCTAATAGAGACCATATTCGTGACGTATCAAAAATGATGGATTTATGTTGCGCTCAGTTACATGCTCAGGCCGAAATGCATGATTGGACTAAGACAAGCGAACCGTATCAGACAATGTTCTATAATGATCTCTGCAAAACAATTCGTGGCGAGATGGAGTTCATGTCTGGCGAATGGGCGCAACAGCACTATTATATTAATGAGCGGCACCATCTGAGTCGAAGCGCTCCTGATGATGTTAATATGTTTGACGTTATCGAAATGCTCTGTGACTGTGCTGTAGCCGGTAAAGCTCGACATGATGAGAGTGATATTTATCCTCCAACCATTACGGATGAGATTTTGCAGAAAGCTTTCAAGAATACGTTTGACCTGCTTCTAGATGCGATTATTGTGAGGTAGTAAATGTTAACAGAAAATGTTTGTTGCAATTGCCATTGGTATGAAGGCGTAAAAGCGGTCCCTGGAACAGCACCGTGCTTAAAACAGAATAAACAAGTTCTTTGGAATGAAGACTGTGATGAGATTTGGTTAATACCGGAAAGATTAAAAGTTAAAAAGGAGAATAAATAAATGAAAAAGATCCCAACCTTATTCAAAAGAGAGTATGAGAATCACAAAGTAGTCGGTATCACGCCGGAACTTTCATCTCCGGATCTGCAATGGGTTTTGGACGGTGAAGGCGATGCTACTGTGAAAATCGATGGTTCCTGCTGCGCGATCATCAATGGCGAATTCTATAGACGATACGATGCCAAAAAGAACAAAAAAGGAGAGTATAAAGCTCCTCCGGAAGGTGCTATTCCATGCTGCGATCCTGATCCGATAACCGGTCACTGGCCACACTGGGTTAAAGTAACCGATAATCCGGAAGACAAATGGTATTATCAGGCCTACCTGAGAGATTTGGTGCATTATGGTCACTTGGACGATGGCACATACGAAGCAATCGGTCCACACTTCCAGGGAAATCCATATAGTCTTTCGTATGATCATCTTGTTCGCCACGGAACCAAGATTGTTAGTGTTGAGAGAAGCTTCGACGGAATCCGTAAATATTTGAAAGAAACTCAGATCGAAGGACTTGTTTTCTGGAAAGACGGAGAACCGAAATGCAAGATCAAACGGTCTGATTTCGGTTTTGGATGGCCTTACAAAAAGTGAGAAAATATATGAAATATCGTAATAAGCCGGTTGTTATAGAAGCCATTCAATGGACTGGTAAGAATGTCAGCGAAATACTAGCGTTTGCAGGAACGGCGGTGCATGATATTTATCAGGTCCCTGGAGGAACTTATAGTATGATTATAAATACACCAGCCGGCAAAACTCACGTATCTATTGGAGATTACATTATTAAAGGCTTAGAAGATGGCAGAGTTTATCCTTGTAATCCAGATGTTTTCGAAAAGAATTATGAGTCAGTGGAGGAATCTGATTCGATGCTCTCAATCGATTATTATAAAAACAAATTATATATTCGAGATGCGGATGAGTCTAAAAGCCATTTATGTAATTCTCTTAACGCGGTGAGGGGTGGTTGCTTCGGGATGGCAGCCGCGTGCGGAAAAGATGGATTGTATCCAGTGTCTAAAAAGCAATTAGAAAATCTCGGATACTATTTAGAACGGGCACAAGCAGTTATTACGTATCTACGTGAAGAAGTCAACCGACTTGAGGAGGAGAAAACAAAATGCGAAGAGTAATATCGCCGGAGGACTGCATTGTTGCAAGAGGACTGATGCCGAATCTTGAGTATTCTGATGGAGTATTTTGTGAATGTGGCGTCATTATATATTTCAAAAATCGAAAGCCGTACGAACCGGTAACTGTTATCTGCCCAAGATGCGGTAAATCAATTTTATATGGATGATGAAAGAGGAGAAAACAAAATGACTAATTACAATGAAGTTCGAAAGTTTCTTAAAGATGTTCCGACTGACATTGCCGGAAGAATTACAGAAGAGTTCTTTGGTTGGCCGAAAGGAACCAAACGGAGCAATATCGAAAAGTGGTTTGATAAAAAGGCTAAGGGTGAAGATACGAGAAATAGCACGGAATATGATATGGGAGAAATAGATGACCTTTGATGCTTTGTCTACTATACATGATACTTTAAAAAGTGAGTATATAAGAATTCATATGCAGCTCGAGACAGCTGATTTAGCCTGTAAAGACATTTATAGTAAGATCGATACTTATAAAAAGAATCATCCCGAGGAGACCTATGGAATGGCCAATAAAGAGGATAATGCACTTGCTGCACTCTATAAACGCTGGAGAAACCTGCTAGAAATCGTGAGACAATTGTCGATAAAAGATCTAGCATTAGAAAAGGCACTAGACGAATTTGAAAAACAAAATTGGTAAAGGAGAAAAAACATGAGCATGACTATGATTATCATCATTTCGCTGCTGGTTCTGAATCTCAGCCTGACTCTTATCATGTTCTGGATTCTGCATAGTGCACTTGAGGCTACAAAGTCTCTTCAGGACTCCGAAGATATTCTGAAGAAAGTCCTAGATCTTAACAATCAGCTAATCGAAAAGTACAACAAGTGCCTAGACAATGTTTATGAGCGAGAAACAACGGTTCATGATGCTGTTAATTTCTTGACAGATAATACTTCTGAAACATATGACGTCATAATCGAAGCTTACAATAAAATGTATGAGCAATATAAATTAATCTGCGAGACTCACACAAAGCTTCTCGAATGCTGGAAAGGCTGCGAAGAGAGATATTCTCAAAGCTATGAACTATTTAAGCATTGCTCAGATAACCTTAAAGAAGTCAGTTTTCAGCTTACTGATCTGTCTAATGTCTCAACAGAAGATGAGTACTATCTGACACTTCAGGAAGCCTGTGATACGGTATGCTGCGATTGTCCATATGATCAATGCCTGAAAGAAGATTGTCCGGTTTGGAAGATTAAGCATCACGAATGGACTGATGAGGATTATCTGGAAGCTGTAAATACACATCCGGAAGATGAATAGAAAATGAACGAACTTATCGATTATAGCAAACAGATATTGGACGATATCAAGAAGACGTCTGGTAAAACAATAGACGATCTCATTGTTAAAATCCTTGAACAAAATGGACTTTCGATCGAAGATGCTATGGAGCATCCGGATGACTTTCGACTATTGGAGTTTCCTTCTACTTGCACGCCATTCGGCATAACACAACGTACTGAATTATATTACAAAGATTCATTTATCGGAGCCTATTTACTTCGGATGGATATAGACGATGATAGAAAAACATATACGATTCGTGCTGACTATTTAGTAAAAGAATAAAAATAATACTTTAAAAGGAGAAAACAACAATGAACGAGAAAGAATTCAGAGAGTACGTATACGAAGAGAAGAGACAGGGCAGATCTGAGAGCCAGATCGCGAGAAGCCTTGGAATGAGTCTTAGCCATCTGATGGGACGACTCAACGGCGTCGATGTTGATAAAGTGGATCCGCCGAAGACCAATGCTCAGGTTGCGAAAGATCTCGGAATCAAAGAAGCACCAGTTCGAAATATTCAGAAATCGGAAGTAAAGCCCGTGTCCGGAGCCAAGCAGCCAGAAAAACACGAGAAATCTAAGAAAGAAAAGCCGGTTGATATTCAGAAAGCTGAAGAGCCTAAAGAAGAGAAGAACGAAGATCTTAGCTGGATGGAGTAATTCGCAATAATTACAGCCTCCTTAATGGAGGTGATAGCATGGCAAAACGCTTTAATGAAACAAGGGCAAAATTATCTCATAAATGGCAAGACGAAGTTGTTAACTTTTCGCGTTGGATAGTTAATAATCCAAATTTGAGTATGCAACAAGTTGAGCGTAAGAAATCAGAAATAGATAAACTTTATGATTCATTTAAAGACATGCCGCTATTTATCGAAACGGAGGACTTGTAACTTACAGGTCCTCTTATATTTCGCAATATTTACACCTCTTATAATGGAGGTGAAGAAAAATGACTTTCAATAAAGAATATATGCAGAAAAAGTCAAACGAATTTTGGGATGCGTATTTCAAATTACTTGAACTAAAACACGAAGACATTGGAAAGATAATAACAGAAACTCCATTGGTACGTGAAATTGATATCGATGAAGAGTATTCACTAAAAGTCGGTAGAAATGCGACAAGATGGTGTCTAGTTTATAAGGGATGGGATGATGTAGTCGTGGAGGTTCTCGAGATTGACGATGCGACAAGAGCATTTAGGCTGCTGCATAACTATTTAGATCGAGTCGTTTAACTCAAAACATAGAGGACTTTGTAATTTACAGGTCCTCTTATATTTCGCAATAATTACAGTCTCCATAATAGGAGGTGATAATGTATGATGCACGAATATGCGGAATGGTGTGAAAAACATCCTGATGCGACAGAAGAAGAACGACAAAAAGTATGGGACTATTGGATCAGAAAGCTTACAGCATTCAACTTGGTAGAAGATATGTTATTAGCCTACAGATGAGGACTTGTAACTTACAGGTCCTCTTCTTTTTCGCAATATTTACAGCTCCTATAATGGAGGTGATAATTCATGCGACATTATACACTTATTATTGAGCATAATGATGGTCGCGTGTTGAGTTGGGATTTTAATGAAAAACTTTATGCAGAATTACTTTATCATCAGTGGGAAAAATCTAAAGTAATTACTAATGTAAAGTCAGGGAAATTATTTGACAACTTTACGCAATCGACAATTTGTTCATTCGGTATGTAAGCATGTTTTATAAAAAGAGGACTTGTAATTTACAGGTCCTCTAAATTTTTTATTTGAAAAGGAGAAAACTAAAATGACTATTTGGCTTTGTGATCGGTGTGGTGTTCAGGTTAAGAAGGACTCCTACGGTGCAGGAAAATATGAGATTTCCAAGCCTTGCAAAGATGAAAACGGGACAATTTATCGCAGAGGGATGAAGTTCTGCGATCAGTGCAAGATGGAGCTGGAGCAGTTCCTAGATGACGAATTCTCGAAGATGCCGACGTCTGCTACGATTTCGATTGATGGGAGATCATGAGGATGGACAAACTCAAATTATATTTCGCTATGTTTGCAGTTCTTAAGAATCACGAATACCATGCTTCGGCCGGATACATTTTCGCGTATGATGGGGATCGTGCCATGGAACTGCTAAAGAAACGATACGGCGAAGAAACGAGGATCAGATCCATCGAAGAACTCAAATATGAGGAGGGATCAGTACTTTATGGCGAACGCTGGCACAAACTTTAATACCCATAATCTCAGTGACGATTTCGTAAATGACATGTTTCATCGGTATGTAGAACAGCATATCACAGTTAATTATCCGGAAAAAGCACCGGTATGTCCGTTTGAAACATGCGGGGAGTGTAATACAGCATATTCTGATTCGTGCTATACCTGTGAGTTTGCCAAAGAATCGTTTCAGAAAATGCTCGATGGCATATATAAGAAAACAGATCCGAGAACCAAAGCACGAGTTTTCTGTATCTGCTGCGGAGCCGGGAAGAGATCGCCTCTTCGGAAGTGGAGAAACGTTTATATTTGCTCCGACTGCTGGAAGATTAAGGAACGGATCGGCGAAGAACGCTTCGAAAAGGCACTGATGGGAGAAGAAAGCTAGCTAAGGAATGGCGAGGGCGTGAGTAGCAAAGCAAAGGAACTGCTTAGCACCGACTAGCAAAGACCGGCAAAGGAATGGCGAGGGCGTGAGTAGCAAAGCAAAGGAAAAGCGCGGATAGGTGCAGCACAGAAATGGAATGGAACTGCGCCGTCGAGATCGGAAAAGCAAAGGCATGGCGAGAAGATTAGCAAAGGAAAGGCCTCGATTGGAACAGCAACGATGCACAGGGCAAAGGAAAAGCTATGATCGGAACAGCACAACTATGAACAGAATAGCTTGGCAAAGGAATGGCGCAGAAATACATGGTAACGAGTAGTAAAGCAAGGGAACAGCAAGTCCCGGAATTGAATTGAACGGAAATGCAAAGGAATGGCACGGAATTGCCACGACAGGCGAGAGCATAATCAAATTTATATTTAATTTTAGAAAGGATTTAAAAGAATGAAGACTAATACTATTAAGGTTAAGCTCACTTTCGTAGAAGGCATCCTCGGAACTATGCCCAATGACGATGACATTTATCGCAAGTTTATCGTTGACAAGGCGGTTAAGAACGGAGCAGTAATCGATCAGGAGACGGAGAACGATGAAGTGGCAGCTCTTCCGACCGATGAAGAGATTGAGAAGGGAATGACCGTCTTTCCGAGAACGGAAGATGGCGTTCCTTTCCTCTATGACTATCAGGTTAAGGGTTTCTTTAAGGACACCTGTGGCATGCTGAAGAAGATCGACGGAACTAAGTCGAGCAAGATTAAGGCTTACAAGAAGGAAATCGATGGCCTGATCTTTCCGGAGCCCAGAAAGATTGTATTCGAGAACTATGAAATGGATATTTGCCAAAGACCTCTTCGTGCTCAGACTATGCAAGGAGAAAGAGTTGCTCTTGCGATGAGTGAAGAGATTAAACCGGGCGCATCTGTTACGTTCACTGTAAGATGTTTCCAGGAAAGTCAGCTAGACCTTATTCGTGAGTGGCTTGATTATGGCGCTTTCAGAGGTATTGGTCAGTGGCGGAATTCAGGCAAGGGCAGATTCGAGTGGGAGGAGATTAAAGAATGACAGTAAAGAAGAAAAATGCGTTATTCGGAAGATATCCTTCATGCGATCTGCTTAATAATGCGCTGCGGTTCCTGAGAGAAGGAAATACCGATGAGGCCATTGAAGAGATCATTTTTGCTATTGAAAAAGCCGGTGGATATTTTCACGAGGATAACGTCCAGATGGTGAATGATGCCAAGAAGCACTGGGAAGAGGCTCATATGGAATAATCGTAATATTTACAGCTCCTATAATGGAGGTGAAGAAAATGAGTAAAATCGAATTGTATAAGAAGCTTTATCCAATTGATACAAAGGTTGGTTATAAACGCGGTGATAATTTTCATCTTGGAGTGGTTATCGGCCATCAAAGTGGACTCTATGGAGAACACTACTATAATATGCCGGTATACTTAGTGGTTTGAGATTGGGAATTTCCGGAATATGTTTATAGAATTAACCCGAGGGACGGCATAAAAGCTTTTTATACAAAAGAAGCTTATGATCGAGCATTAATGAGAGGGGAAGTTGTTTAACAGCTTCTCTTCTTTTTAAGGAGGACAAACAAATGTCTCTCGATAAGGCAATTGAGCATAAGAAAGAGCATCGAAAGCCGTACCGCGGATCCAAGGCGATTGATTATAGCTGCAGTAATCATAGAGGTTGCCATTGGTGCGAAGAGAATCGTAAACATAAATTCAGAGATAAAAGACCGCCAGTAGAGGAGGATTAAATGACAGCTTTTGAGAGATTACTTAACACCGGTTATCATTTGGATGTTTTTCAATGGGAAAATCATAATGAATCCGGAATAGGAGTTCATTTTCAAGATTGCGAAACCAAAGATGGAATGTTTCTAGTCGGAACTTTTGGAAGCGGTCAGACATTTGAAGAAGCGTGCGAAGATTATATTCGTCAAGTTTCAGGAAAAACATTAGTTTTTCATGCGTATACCGATCATCGAACAGAAGTAACATTCATTTAAGGAGAATTATGATGGAATCGAAAGTAAATGTCAAGTTTCCAATTATTCGTGACATTGTAGAAGGAGGCCAACATTTTCAGAAGTCTCTTAACAAAGATGATATCGTGAAGTGCCTTTTCTGTGGATATCCGTTCAAACTAAACTATCATACGACACATATAGCCGAGGATGGTATGGAGATGGTCGATTGCCCCGGGTGCGGGCGACATGTGAGCGTTCTATATTACTTCGACAAAGTTGAGAACCGTAAGAAAGATCCTGTGAAAGTGGCATATCATCGAGGACAAAGATCGAGACAAGGAGGTATTTAATGAAAGGGCTTATTGTTTGCGGATATCCTGGAATTGGAAAGAGCTCGATCGCGGGATGGAACAACTGTATTGATCTGGAAAGCAGCCTGTTTTCGCACTATAAGGATTCGTGCAGGAAGTCTGACGATATTTGGGTCGGAGAATATTGCAATCTCGCATACTATTTGGCATTGCAGGGCTACACTGTTATGACTTCTACTCATATGGCAGTAATAGATTATTTTGATCGTTCTAAAGTAACACGCTATAAAGACGTGCCGATTGTTATATTTTGTCCAAGGTATGACATGAAAAAAGCCTGGGCAATAAGACTCGTCAACCGATATTTAAACAGTGAAAATGAAAAAGATCTTCGCGCTTTTCAAGGTGCGATAAAAGACTGGGATAAGAAATTGGATCATTGCTTTAGATCAGGTTTGCTTGTCTGCTGCCCAGATGAAATCAATTATGATCTTCGTGATTATATTTTGCAGATACGAAAAAAGGAGGGCTGTGACGATGAAGAAACTGATTCATCGCTGGAACAGGTGGCTGGAGTGGAAGAATCTGGCCTGGATGTTTCCGTGGTGGAAGAAAATTCTGATTCTGTTAGGAATCGTTCGGAACTAATGGTTTGAGAGATTCTGGGATTGGAGGAACAAGAAATGAATTGGTGCATTTTCAATAATAACTCTGTTTGTATGAATAATAAAAGTCCTGAAATATTTGGTAAAAGATGCGTTGAGGCGAATAATCTATTGCTGAATGAGCAAACAATTTGTAGATTTCATGTAGATGTGAATAAGTTCAATGATCAGACGTTGAATGATATTTGCCTTTATTTGTACGACGGGAAATGTGCTCATGATTTATGTAAAGCTTGCGGTGAATCATGCCTGAGGAATAACGGTGAACCATGCGGTTTTTTCATGTCGCGAGATACGTTTAAGAATCAAAAGAAGAAAGAAATGCCACAAACTAATTGTTCATATGCCAAAGTAGAAAATGAAACAACAATATGCACAAATCC
>ODAI013727907.1_pt1 | contig 13515 bp, 8 predicted proteins | sample 1539321 | NCBI WGS metagenome assembly ODAI01 (sample SAMN02144231, study PRJEB22623) | gut metagenome | biome: sheep rumen | host: Ovis aries | place: New Zealand
CGTCGTTACGCAGGGACTCGGACATGAGCGTAAGTTTGCACTGCTGGTCACCGTGGACGGGGATACATGTGGGGTGGATCTGGGCGAAACAAGGATTGGCGAAATATGCACCCTTCTTGTAGCACTGCAGGGCGGCGGAGCCGTTGGAATTCATGGCATTGGTGGAGAGGAAATAGGTATTTCCGTAACCTCCCGTGGCGATGATGACGGCATGTGCGCCGAAACGCTCGAGCTTGCCGGTTACAAGGTTGCGGGCGATGATACCCTTGGCCTCGCCGTTGATCAGCACGAGGTCGAGCATCTCATAGCGGGGATAGCTCTTGACGGTACCGGCGGCGATCTGGCGGTTCAGGGCTGCATAGGCGCCAAGAAGGAGCTGCTGTCCGGTTTGTCCCCTGGCATAGAACGTACGGCTTACCTGGACGCCTCCGAAGGAGCGGTTGGCAAGGTAGCCGCCGTACTCACGGGCGAAAGGAATGCCCTGTGCAACGCACTGGTCGATGATGGCCGCGCTGACCTCGGCCAGACGGTAGACGTTGGCCTCGCGGGCGCGGTAGTCTCCACCCTTGATGGTGTCGTAGAAGAGACGGTAGATGGAGTCGTTGTCATTCTGATAGTTCTTTGCGGCATTGATACCACCCTGGGCGGCGATGGAGTGCGCCCTGCGGGGAGAATCGCTGATGCAGAAAACCTTGACGTTGTAGCCGAGCTCACCGAGGGAAGCGGCTGCGGAGGCACCTCCGAGGCCGGTACCAACTACGATGATCTCGAGCTTTCTCTTATTGTTGGGACTGACAAGATGAATTTCTGACTTGCGCCTTGTCCACTTTTCGGCAAGCGGTCCGTCAGGAATTTTGGAAATTAATTCGGCCATTGTATTGTTGTTAGAGATTTGAAATTTCAATTCATCCGCAATTTTAGTCATTTTTAATGAAAAGACCAATTCAACTGCCTGAATTATTGAATAAAAGAAGCAAACTGCTTCAAATAATCTTCAAAATAGTCATTGCAGAAGGCGGTGTATTCTTCCTTGAATCGTCCGAAGTCCGACTCTCCCCTCACCCATTTCCCGTAGATTACCTGCCACCCGGTCTCTAGTCCGGACTCCGTCACAAGACATGCATGCAGCAGTTCCATCACCTTATCAAGGTCGAGATAGGACTGTCCGTTGCTCCTCTTGAACCTGTACACTGAACCGTCCTTAACCTTCCGGGCGATATCGCACATCCAGGCATTGGAGGAAGTGCCGGACGACTTCATGAAGGAAGGAAGCATGTCGCTGTCCCCTACCATGAGCGGGACGTTCACGGACGCGCAAGGGTATCCGAGCACCGTCCACATGACGGTATGGAGCGGATCCTCCCCTGCCTTTACGCCCTCGAAAGCGACGACGGCAGAGGTGCTGTGACGCGGGATGAAGTCCTGGTCCACCACCACTCCGTTGAATCCTGAAGAGTCCTTGAGGTCGTAATAGCCATTAAGCCAGTCAATCCCGGTCATGGAACTCCGGTAAGAGCGCGACAAGCCGTACAGGAGGTCATGAGGCCCTATGTCCATCACTCCCCCGTCGTACTGTACGGAGAATTCAGACATAATGTCGGAGGCCGTGAGCCAGCGCTCGTATCCTTTGACGTCCCCAGGTCTTCCTGTCTCGGAGAAATTGGTCACAACCCTGTAACCTTCAGGCATTTCGTTGACGTCGAACTTTACCCACCCGTCATTGTCCACCTCATAGTAAGCGGCTCCTCCGGAGGCGTCGATCACCCCGAAATTGGTCTGCACTCCCATGGGCCTGGAGATATTGTCGAGAAGGGCTTCAAAATCCTTGGTGGTGGCGCATATGCCCAGTGCACGGAACATAAGTACACCCTCCCTGTCCATCATTTCCTCCGGTACATCGTCGTCCTTGAGGTTGTACGAAGCGGTGTTCATTATGCAGAAACCAGCGGAATTGGTTCCCGACCACACCTCTCCCCCTTCGGAATCGGAGTTGACAAGCCCTATGAAAGCGTATATGGGACCGCGGAAATACTCCACCCGGTTGTCAAGATGGGAGGTGTCGCGGTTCTTGAACATGACTGGTTTGCCGCTGGCGGTCTTCCTGGCGGAGATGATGACGGAAGTGCAACCTAGGGCCGGCGTCAGGCCGGAAAGCAAGGCCAGGAGGATGGATATGCAAAGGATCTTCTTCATAGCTGTGCGTCAGAAAAGGCTGCCGGTTTGTTCGGCGGGGTTATCGAGGCCGAGATGGCGGTATGCGAGCTCGGTGGCCACCCTTCCGCGCTGCGTCCGGACTATGAAGCCTTCCTTGATGAGGAAGGGCTCATAAACCTCCTCGAGCGTGCCCTGATCCTCGCTGATGGCGGTGGCGAGGGTGCCGGCACCTACAGGACCTCCCTTGAAGGTGGTGATGATGGTGCGGAGTATCTTGTGGTCGATGGAATCGAGACCGAGGGTGTCGATCTTGAGCTTGTCCAGCGCATACTTGGCGATCTTGAGGTCGATATGGCCGTCGCCCATGACCTGGGCGAAATCGCGGACGCGCTTGAGCAGCGCGTTGGCGATACGCGGCGTGCCGCGGCTGCGCATGGCGATTTCGCGCGCGGCCTGCTGCTCGATCCCTATCTTGAGGATGTATGCACTGCGCTTCACGATCTTTATAAGCTCGTCAGTATCATAGTATTCGAGGGCGCAGTTGATGCCGAAGCGCTCGCGGAGCGGTGCGGTGAGAAGGCCGCTTCTGGTAGTGGCGCCGACCAGGGTGAAATGATTGAGGGTGATACGCACTGAACGTGCTCCCGGACCCTTGTCTATCATGATGTCGATGACGTAGTCCTCCATGGCAGAATAAAGGTACTCCTCGACTTCGGGGGAGAGGCGGTGGATCTCGTCTATGAAGAGCACGTCGCCCTCGTCAAGGGAAGTAAGGAGGCCGGCGAGATCGCCGGGCTTGTCGAGCACCGGGCCGGAGGTGATCTTCATGTTCACCCCCATCTCATTGGCGATGATATGCGCGAGGGTGGTCTTGCCCAGTCCGGGAGGACCATGGAAAAGGGTATGGTCCAGGGCCTCTCCTCGCATCTTGGCAGCCTTAATGTAGACACTGAGATTGGAGACAATCTCACGCTGGCCCGTAAAATCTTCGAGCTCCTGCGGCCTGATTATTCCGTCTAATTCCTTATCTTTGCTGTCGTTTGTATTGTGGGGGTCGAAGTCGGTCATATTCGTCGATCTTTTTACAAATACAAATATAGACTTTATTTTTTATAAATTGATGGTCATGTTAAGGCTGTTGATTTGTGGAAAACCCCTGTGAAAGGGCTATCAATCAATCAGTTCGGTATGACCTTATACTGTTGAAAAACTGTTTGCGGCACTTTTGTTCCGCTGTGGATAACTCCCTGCTCCATCGTATCAACTTTCCGACGTGCGGTTATCAACAGGGTTTTACACCGGTTTTCAACAGCTTTTTTACAAGGAATGTTGATAAGCTCAACCTCCACGTCCATACTCCGCGAGCGCCTGTCGGAGGGACGTGACATCTTTTGCGGCGGACTGTACCTCTCGGCCCGCTGGTTCGTGTTGTCCCAGGCCGTCAGCAAGGGCATGCACATTGTCCTTCTTCCAAGCAAGGAAGCGGCCGAGTACTGTGCTGCCGACCTTTATAACCTCATTGAAGGGGACCGTGTGTTTTATCTTCCGTCTTCCGGAAAGGGGATAGAGAGGAGTAATTACAAATCCTCCCTTGGAGTGCAGCGCACCGCCGCCGTAGGCAGTATCCTTGCACCCAAGGATGATTTCTGCGTTTTCGTGACTTTCCCCGAAGCCCTGGAGGAGATGATTCCCGATCCGTCGAGTATAAAGGATTCCATATTTACCCTTAAGGTTGGAGATGAAATCCCCTATGACGGACTCAAGGAGAAACTTGTCTCTGGAGGCTTTGAGAAGGTGGATTTCGTGTCCGCCCCCGGACAGTTCGCATTCAGGGGATCCGTCGTGGACATATTCTCCTATTCTTCCTCAGATCCTTTCAGGCTTTCGTTCTGGGGGAACGAAGTGGAGGAAATCCACACCTTCGACTGCAATACCCAGCTTTCCAAGGAGAAATCCGCATCGGTGGACATAGTTTCCTCGGTAGTATCGGAAGGGGAAGGGGAGTCCCTTGTCGAAATATCTTCCATCCTTCCGGATGACGCTGTCCTTTGGCTGGACTCCTCCGACATGTATTCGCACAAGGATTTCTTCCGGAACCTTTCCCGTTTCCGCAAGGTTTACATCGATTCCCCCATGTCGTATGCAGGGGAGGAAAAGATAATGTTCTCCATATCCCCCCAGCCCGTGTTCAACAAGAACTTCGAGCTCCTTACCGCAGATATAAGTTCCCGGCTCGAAAACCGCTACAAGGTTTTCATCTACGGGGAGAAGGAATCCCAGCTCGAAAGGCTGCGCTCCATCCTCCTGCAGAACGGAGGGATAGTCCCGCAGTTCGTCAGCGGGAAGAATATCCACAACGGATTCATCGACTCGGAGGATAAGGTATGCTGCTACTCCGACCATGAGATCTTCGACCGCTTCCCCAGGGTAAGCCTCAGGCGTACAGTCGACAAGAGCGAGCAGCTGACGCTGAACGACCTCAATGCCTTCAATGTGGGGGATTACATCGTGCATATCGACCACGGAGTGGGTATTTTCGGAGGGCTCGTACGCATGCGTGACGACATGGGCCGCGTGAAGGAAGTGGTCAAACTCACATACAAGGACGGCGACGTGGTATTCGTATCCGTCCATGCCCTCAACAAGATATCCCGGTACAAGCCAAGGGAAGGGGAGGTTCCGAAGATCAACAAGCTCGGTTCCAAGAGCTGGCAGACCCTCAAGTCCAACGCCAAGTCCAGGGTGAAGGACATCGCCAAGGACCTTATCCAGCTGTATGCCAAGAGAAAGGCTTCCAAGGGTTTCGCCTTCTCGCCCGATTCCTATCTCCAGGAAGAGCTTGAGTCCTCATTCATGTATGAGGACACTCCTGACCAGGAGCTTGCTACGGTGGCCGTCAAGCAGGACATGGAGGATACATGCCCCATGGACCGCCTGGTGTGCGGCGACGTCGGTTTCGGCAAGACCGAGATAGCCATCCGCGCGGCTTTCAAGGCCGTGGCGGACAGCAAGCAGGTGGTGGTGCTCGTCCCTACCACCATCCTCGCCCTCCAGCATTTCACCACCTTCACATCCAGGCTCAAGGGTCTTCCCTGCACCGTCGATTACGTCAGCCGCCTCAGGACCGCGAAGGAAATAAGGGACATTCAGGAAAGGGTGAAAAACGGTCAGACCGACATCCTCATAGGCACTCATAAGGTTCTCGGAAAGGGGTTTGAATTCAAGGACCTCGGCCTGCTCATCATCGACGAGGAGCAGAAGTTCGGCGTGGCAGCAAAGGAAAAGCTCCGCCAGATGAAGATGTCCGTGGATACCCTTACGCTCACGGCCACCCCCATCCCGCGCACCCTGCAGTTCTCCCTCCTTGGCGCGCGCGACCTTTCGATCATCAACACCCCTCCGCCCAACAGGATCCCCGTCCAGACGGAGATCATCCTCTTCGACGAAAGGGAGATTAAGAGCATCATCAACTACGAACTCAACAGGGGAGGGCAAGTATTTTTCCTTCACAACAAGGTGGAGGAACTCTCTTCCATCCACGACATCCTCCACCGGCTGGTGCCGGACATGCGCATTTGCGTGGCCCACGGACAGATGGAGGCCAAGGAACTGGAAAACCGCATGCTCGATTTCATGCGGGGAGACTATGACATGCTCCTCTGCACCACCATCATAGAGAACGGTCTCGACATCCCCAATGCCAATACCATCATCATCAACCAGGCACAGAACATCGGCCTGAGCGACCTTCACCAGCTTCGCGGCAGGGTAGGAAGGTCGAACAAGCGCGCATTCTGCTACCTGATAGTTCCGCCTCTTGTCACCATCACCGACGATGCCCGCCGGCGTCTCAAGGCCATAGAGGAGTTCTCGGACCTTGGCAGCGGCTTCAACATCGCCATGCAGGACCTCGACATCCGCGGCGCGGGAAACCTTCTCGGTGCGGAGCAGAGCGGCTTCATCATGGACATGGGCTACGAGACATACCAGAAGATCCTGGCCGAGGCCATGGAGGAACTGGGCGTGGAGACGGGACTCACCACCAAGAACGTGAGGAACACCTTCGTGGAGGATTGCACCATCGAAACAGACCAGCCGGCCTTCATCCCGGACGATTACATAGACATGAACGCCGAGAAGATCCGCATCTACAAGCAGCTTGACTCCATGATGTCCGAGAAGGAGATCGACCGTTTCGCCTCGCAGCTCGCCGACAGGTTCGGAAAGCTCCCCACGGAAGTGGAGAACCTCATGTATGTTGTCAAGGTCCGCAATCTCGGAGCTTCGCTCGGTTTTGACAAGATCATCATAAAGAACGGAATGATGATATATTTCTTCATCTCCAACGCCATGTCCCCTTACTACCGTTCCGACACCTTCACCAGGGTTTTGGAGAAGGTGGGGGAGAATCCCATGTTCAACCTCAAGCAGGTGGAGAACAAACTGAAGATAGTCGTCAGGAACGTCGATTCGATGAAAAAGGCTTATTCCGTTTTGTCAAAACTCCAATAAAAACGTAAATTTGTAGTCTTCGCGCCTGAAAATACATGCAGAACCTTCTCATAGAAATAGGCAATACCGCCCTCAAGGCCGCACTTTCCGAAGGCATGACCCTCGGAAAGACCTTCCGCTACCAGGGTGAAAAGAAAACCGAGTTCATCCTTTCGCTGATAGAGAAGGAAAAGCCTTCCGCAGTGGTGCTGGCGTCGGTATATGACATCGCTCCGACGGACGAAAAACGCATCAGGAGGGCGTGCCGGGAACTTCTGCTCCTCGATCCTTCGCATAAGGATATACTCGAGCGTTACGGCATGCCGGGGTATCTTACTTTCGACCGTGCCGCCGCCCTGATAGGGGTGAGGTACCTTTTCAAGGGAAAGCCTTGTACCCTGATGGATTTCGGAACCACCCTCACGGTGGATTTCCTCGGGGCCGACGGCTCCTATCAGGGAGGCAATGTATCGCTCGGCTGCCGCACCAGGTTCATGGCCGTAAACCGCTATTCCAAGGCCCTGCCGGCCGTCAATATTCCGGACGATCCCCCTTTGACAGGATCTTCCACGGTTTCTTCCATCGAGGCTGGAGTCATTTCGGGCATAATGTTTGAAATACAGGGGTACATCGATTCCAAACCAGGCAATATCGTCGTATTTACCGGTGGAGATGCGAATTATTTTGCAAAAAGGATGAAAAACTCCATCTTTGTAGTTTGTAACCTGGTATTGATCGGTTTGGCTTTAATCACGGACGAGTATGTTGAAAGGAAGATTAAGTAAGGTTCTGGCCGTGTGCTTCGTGGCTCTTTCCACGGGGCTGTCGCTCCATGCCCAGGATGGAGCATATACCGGTTTCACCCCTTATTCCATTTTCGGCGTCGGCGACATCCTCTCCCAGGGTTCCGCTTATAACCGCGGAATGGGCGGAGTGGGCATAGCCACGAGGAACAGGAGGTTCATCAATTATCTCAATCCCGCCGCGGTCACCGCGCGCGATTCCCTCGCCTTCATGGCCGAGATGTCCGTCACGCAGAGCAACAAGATTTTCTCCCAGGGCGACAAGTCTTCGGTCAACAACACCTTCAACGTCAACAACATCACCATTTCCTTCCCTATCTACCGCTCCTCTGCGATGATGGTGGGCATAGCGCCTTATTCCTCCACGGGATACCAGTATTCCTATACCCTCGAGGACCCTTCCATCGTAGGCAATACCGGCAATGCCGTTTATGCTTCGGCAGGCAAGGGCGGTACATACCAGGTGTTCGCCGCGGCGGGAGTCACCTTCTGGAAAAGGCTTTCGCTCGGAGTCGAGGGCAGGATCCTTTTCGGAAACATCTCCAAGGACAACCTCTTCTCGTTCGCCAGGTCCGCATACAGCAACATCAGTTCCGGCAGCGAACTTACCCTGAGGGGCAAGTCCGCCAGGTTCGGAGTCCAGTACGAGCAGCCTCTGGGCAACCTCACGCTCGGGCTCGGAGCCACTTATTCGACGGGCACCAGGCTTAAGGGAACGGTCGAGGATTACCGTATCTCCGTGGGTGCCTCACAGAACGACACCCTCCGTTTTTCGCGTGATACCCTCGGAATGTCCGGCGGGGGAGTGAATATTCCCCAGGAGTTTGGACTGGGCGTATCCATCAGTCAATCAGAGAATTGGAAGGCCGAAGTCAACTATTCCCGCTCCGACTGGACCAATTCCGGTATGGATGTTGCAAAGGGATTTGCAGTAAAAGGCTCCTCGTCTTTCGATACAAGGGTATCCCAGACGCTTCGGGCCGGCTTTGAAATAGTTCCCAACAGGAACGACGTAAGGTACTACTACAAGCGGTGTACGTACAGGGCGGGCGCCTACTTCGAGACTTCCAGCTTCGCGGTGGACGGAAACCAGGTGAAGGACTTCGGTCTCACCCTGGGAGCATCCCTCCCGGTCAACAACAACCGCTACAACGCAGTGACGGTAGCCTTGGGGCTGGGACAGCGCTCGACGGGTGTTGAAAACCTCATTCGCGAACGTTACTTCAACATATCGCTCGGATTCAACTTCCACGATATTTGGTTCAGGAAATTCAGTTATCAGTAGAACGGAACTAACACTATTTTAGGATATGAAAAAAACGATTTTCGCAATTTTGACCATTGCACTGCTCTTCCCGGGAGCAAAGATGTCGGCACAGGGCAAGTACGGCGCCGACAGCGCAGAGTGTATCAAGTACCTCTCTTACTATTCCGAGTATTACAAGCAGAAGAACTATGATGAGGCTCTTCCCAACTGGAGGAAGGCTTACAAACTCTGCCCGCCTACCGCGAGCCAGAACCTCCTGATCCATGGTTCCACCCTTCTCAAGAGGGCCATCGCCCAGACCAAGGACGCCAACGCCCAGAAGGCAGTGGTCGATTCGCTCATGAACCTCTATGACGTCAGGGCCGAATACTATCCTAAGAACAAGGAGACCGCCCTCAACAACAAGGGCCTCGATATGTATAACTACATCAAGGACAACCCTCAGCGTCTCTATGACACTTATGGTGAGATCATCGGCGAACTGAAGGAGGCCACCAAGCCTTCCATTTTCCTGTTCCGCCTCAATTCCGCCATCGACCTGTTCCAGGCCGGCAAGCTCACCGCCGAGGATGTGATCAACACCTACCAGTCCTCGATGGAGATCCTCAACGCCTCCACCGCCGAGAGCGAGTCCGAGGCCGAGCAGCTCGAGAAGGTCAAGACCGATGTCGAGTCCCTCTTCATCACCAGCAAGGTTGCTTCCTGCGATAACCTCATCGCCCTCTTCACCCCCCGCTTCGAGGCTGATCCCAACAATCTCGACCTCGTCAACAACATCGTGAAGATGATGAGCATCACCGACGACTGCACCGGCAACGACCTTTATCTCAATGCCGTGACCAACATGTACAAGCTTGATCCTTCGTACAACTCCGCATACTTCCTCTACAGGCTCAACTCCTCCAGGGGCAATGTAGCTGAGGCCGTCAAGTATCTCGAGGAAGCCATCAACTATCCCGAGTCCGACGACGCCACCGACGGCGAGTACAGCTACGAGCTTGCAGTGTTCTGCTCCAAGAATGGCCAGAACGCCAAGGCTTATGCAGCCGCACAGAGGGCCATCGAGCTCAATCCTACCTTCGAGGGCAAGGCTTACTTCCTGATGGGAACCATCTGGGGTTCCACCAACTGCGGCGGAAACGAAATCGAGCGCAGGGCTCCTTACTGGGTGGCAGTCGACTACCTCCAGAAAGCCAAGGCCGCCGATCCTTCCCTCACCGAGGACGCCAACAAGCTTATCGGCTCCTACGCTGCATACTATCCGCAGACCGCCGAGGCCTTCATGTATGACGTCACCAACGGCCAGTCCTACACCGTCTCCTGCGGCGGCATGAGGGCTACCACCACGGTCAGGACCCAGAAATAACCCTTTCCTTGCCGAAACTGGGACATATTATAAAGATGATGGCAACCGCGTGTGCGGTTGCTATCGTCTTGTATTCCTGCGGGGATAAAATCGACGATTCGGACGCGCTCGACCTCACTGCGGTGCCTCTCCAGACCATCGACAACATGTTCGCCGTGCAGACGAAGAACGGCGTAGTGGTGATGCGCATGGAGGCTGACCTTATGGAGAGATACGAGAACGACTCCACTTCGCGCGAGACTTTCCCCAAGGGGGTTGCCATCTACAGTTACACGGACGAAGGCCTGCTTGAGACTACCGTCTACTCCGATGACGCCGTCCACGAAACGTCCAAGAAGTACAACGAAGAGCTTTGGGCGGCATACGGCAACGTCATCATACAGAATGTCATCAAGCGGGAGGTCATGGAGACCGACACCCTGTACTGGGACAGGGCCAAGGGCGAGATCCACACCGACTCTTACATTCGGATGTACTCCCCGGACGGTTTCATGCAGGGATACGGTATGCGTTCGGACGACAAGGCGCGCAATTCCATCATCCTCCGTCCCTTCAACAGTTTCGGTGTAGTGGTGCAGGATACGACAGTGGTAATGATTGATTCTGTTAATTTTATAGGTCCATTTCCTAAAAAATAGTGTAGAATTTACAGAAATTCACTATCTTCGCACCCCAAATCGAATTTTTTAAAAGTTTCAATACAATGGCTGTTCTTCAGACCCTACGCACTAAATTCGGCCTTGCAATCTCCATCATAGTTGCATTAGGCCTTCTCTCATTTATCATCGACCCTGGTCAGATCCAGTCGGCCGTCCAGTCCATGTCCTCCAAGTATGACGTTGGCAAGATCAACGGCAAATCCATTTCCTATACTGATTTCCAGGAGGATATCGAGCGTTTCACCACCCTCAACGAGCTCATGACCGGTTCTTCCGCCTCTTCCGAGGAGGACCACACCGAGATCAGGAACGCCGCATGGCAGTCGCTCATCGACAAGTATCTCTTCGTCAAGCAGGCCAAGGCCGCCGGCCTCACCGTCGGTGAGGAGGAGATGGTAGACCTTACCACAGGTGCCAATCCTTCCCCGCTCCTTGCCCAGAACGGCACGTTCGTCGACGAGAACGGCAACTTCTCGCCCGACCAGCTCGTCGAGTTCGTCAAGTCCGTCGATACCGACCAGACCGGCAACCTCAAGCTTTACTGGAACTACCTTCAGAACACCATCTACACCCAGCAGTTCTATCAGAAGTACGGCGCCCTTTTCACCGCCAGCTCCTACCAGAACCCCCTGATGCTCAAGAAGGCCATTGCCGAGAACAATGAGACCACCGACGTGGACTTCATCATGGTGCCCACCCTTTATACCAGCGACTCCACCGTCGTCGTCAGCGATGACGAGATCAAGGCGTACTACAATGCCCATAAGAACTTCTTCAAGCAGAACGCCAGCCGCGACATGGAGTATGTAGTCTTCGAGGTCGTCCCTTCCGCTGAGGACATCGCAGCCGTCAACGACAAGATGAGCGAGATCCACGAGGAGTTCGCCACCACCGAGAACATGAAGAATTTCCTGCTCAAGAACTCCGACCGCCAGCTCTCCACTTACTGGTACAAGGAGGGTGAGCTCGCCTCCATCAACGGCGACATCGACACCTTCGTGTTCTCCGGCCAGGAGGGTGCCTCTCCGGTATACTCCAACGGCAATTCCTTCTACTCCGCTAGGGTGATGCAGACCGCCATGGTTCCGGATTCCGCTTACGTAAAGCATATCCTTCTCACCGGCGACAATGCCGCACACCTCGCAGACAGCCTCGTGCAGGTTGCCTCCCAGCGTGACGCCAACTTCTCCAACCTAGTGGCCATGTACTCCGCAGACCAGTCCACCAACGTTGACGGCGAGCTCGGTACCATCGGCTGGATGACCCAGACCTACATGATCCCCGGCTTCGAGTCTGTCATCGACGCCCAGGTCGGCAAGCCTTACGTGCAGAACACCGTTTACGGCACCCACGTCATCCTCGTCTCGAAGAAGTCCGCTCCCGTGCTGAAGAAGCAGGTCGCCATCCTCGAGAAGACCGCCATCCCCAGCAACGAGACTTACAACGCCATGTATGCCAAGGCCAATAAGTTCGCCACTATCGCCCACAGTTCCAAGAAGGGCGGCAGTCCCGAAGGGTATAAGGCAGCCACCGACTCCCTCGGTGTCTACTCCCATCCTATGAACCGTGTCACTGAGGCCACCTCCGCCTACGGCGCCATCGACAACGCCAAGGAAGTCACCCGCTGGATCTTCGACCACAAGCCCGGCCAGGTCTCCGACATCATCACCGTCAACCAGAACTACTTCTTCATCGCTACCGTCAATGGCATCCATGAAGAGGGCTACGCTACCGTGAATGAGGCTGCATCCAGCATCCGCCAGGAGCTCCTCGGTCAGAAACTCAGCGAGAAGAAGGCAGCAGAGATCGCAGAGAAGATCAAGGGCATGACCACCCTCGAGCAGGTTGCCGAGGCGCTTGACGCCACTGTCAGCAGCCAGTCCGGCGTAGCATTCGCCACCATGGGTGCAGGCCAGCTCGATCCCAAGTTCATCGGCGCCCTCTCCAAGGCTCCCGTCGGTGTCCTCAGCGGTCCTCTCGCCGGTACGATTGGTGTCTATGTCTATCAGGTCAAGGGCCGTGACACCGGCTCCTTCTACACAGATGACGATGCCGCACGCTACGAGCAGCAGAAGAACCAGTACAACACCCAGATGCTCATGTCCGTCATGATGGATGACGCCGAAGTGAAGGACAACAGGGCTCGTTTCTTCTAGAAAACATTTCCTAAATAGGTTATCGGGGATGCATCTCTTCAGGGGTGCATCCCTTTTAACATTTTGGCACTCCGTACGTCTATAGGGAAAAGTCGTACACTAAACACAAACTGCCGATATGAAAAGATTCTTCAGAATAGCTTTGGCCGGGGTGGTGGTTGCCGCCCTTGCCCTGACCCCTGAGATGACCTATGCTCAGTCCCGTGGCGGAGGCGGACGTGCCTCCTCTTCGGCCAGCCGTTCGTCATCTTCCGGACACAGTTCGTCTTCCGTATCCCGGTCCTCGAGTGCCGGACGTTCTTCATACGGAGGTGGAGCCAGCCGCTCTTCCTCTAGTGTATCGCGCTCTTCCAGTGCCTCCAGGCCGTCTGCAGGCATGTCAAGGTCCTCCGGATCATCCCGCTCTTCCGCAAGCGTCTCCAGGCCTTCTTCGAGCGCCGGCCGTTCATCGGCTTCCCGCCCTTCCGTGAGCGCTTCCCGCTCTAACAGCTCTGCTTCGCGTCCTTCCGTGAGCTCGCAGAACCGCCGGACTACTACCGGCAGCGTCTCGCGCTCCTCGTCCGGCAGCGTGAACCGCTCTTCGGGCGCTAACCGCTCCGCGGGCTCCGTCAGCCGCTCC
>ODAI014691011.1_pt1 | contig 13515 bp, 15 predicted proteins | sample 1539321 | NCBI WGS metagenome assembly ODAI01 (sample SAMN02144231, study PRJEB22623) | gut metagenome | biome: sheep rumen | host: Ovis aries | place: New Zealand
ATTATCTCTTGGAGAACTGAGGCGCTCTACGGGCTGCTTTAAGACCGTATTTCTTACGCTCTTTCATTCTCGGGTCACGGGTAAGGAAGCCTGCCTTCTTGAGCTTACCGCGAAGGTTTTCGGTGTCATACTGGAGCAACGCTCTTGAGATACCGTGGCGGATTGCGCCCGCCTGACCGGTAACGCCGCCGCCTGAAACACGGCAAACAACGTCAAACTTTTCGTCGGTCTCGGTAAGAGCCAAAGGCTGTCTTACGATGAGCTTAAGGGTGTCAAGGCCGAAATAATCGTCGATGTCACGGTCGTTGATTGTGATTTTACCTGTGCCCTGATAAAGTCTTACTCTTGCAACAGAGCTTTTTCTTCTGCCTGTACCGTAAAAATAAGGTGTCTTATCGTACATACTGTTTTGCCTCCTTCTTAAGCTTCAAGCATCTGGGGCTTTTGAGCCTGATGATTGTGTTCTGCACCCTCAAAGAGTCTGAGTCTTAAAAGAGCGTTTCTGCCGAGAGTGTTTTTGGGAAGCATTCCCTTAACAGCAAGCTCCATAGCCTTGGTGGGCTTGGTTGCCATAAGAGTATCGTAACGTGTTTCCTTTAAGTGGCCGATATAGCCTGTGTGGCGCTGCCACTTCTTCTGTGTGAGCTTGTTGCCTGTAAGAACAGCGTCCTTGCAGTTAATGATAATAACATGGTCGCCGCAGTCTACATGAGGTGTGAAGGTAGCCTTATGCTTGCCTCTGAGCAAAACTGCTGCCTGAGCGGCAACTCGTCCGAGGGGCTTGCCCGCGGCGTCAATTACGTACCAGCTGCGCTCAACTTCAGCCGGCTTAGCTAAATATGTTGACATAGTAAATCCTCCTGTTCATTTGTCGTGCTTAATGATTATAATACAGTTAAAGGCGATTGTCAACAGTTTTTTGAAAATTTTTAATTTAGCTCGGTAAAATCTCTTTAAATCTTTAAAATACTCGTTTTTCCTCTTGAATACTCGCAAGCGATTTTCAAAAAATTTTGAGCCGCAATAATAAATTTCACAGTAATTTCACATTTCCAATATATGTTGTTCAAAATAACGGACTATGATATAACCACAGTCAAGGAAGGAGGTGCAAACCGATGTACAGCTCAAAGCCGTCTGTGCTTGCCTGTGTAAGCAGTCAGTATGATTGTGACCGCGTTGTTGAAGCGGCAAGGAAGCTTGCGAATGAAGAGGATTGCAATCTTCGGGTTTTAACGGTTATCAGACCGGAAAACGATTACACAATCATCAGTGACCAAATAGAATATCTAAACCTGGTCGCAAAGGAAGCCGACGCCGACATGACGTTTGTGTTCAGTGTTGACGCTGCCGACGCGACAGCAGAATTTGTAACCGAAAATAATATCCATAAAATCGTAACGGGCATGCGTGACGGCGGAACAAGCAACAGCTTTCTTGTTGAACTTGACAGGAAGGCTCCCGACGTTGAAATATCCTTGGTAGATAAGGATAACACGGTTTTCGGCATGAAACGCAGAAGCGAAGGCTGAAAACAGGAAGGTATATTTTAAATACGCATTAACTAACTATTTTCTCATCTCCTTTTTATATAAAAATAATCTCTCCAAAATGAAAACGGGTCGGCTTAAGCCGGCTCGTTTTTGTTGACACTGCGCTTGGTTCATGCTATAATTTTTTTGTCGAAAAACAAGGAAAGGGGCGTATATATGTATTGCTTTAACTGTATGAAGGAAGCCATGCCTCGCCGGGTATGTCCGCACTGTCACAAGCAAAACGTTCCGGACAGAATCGCGCATCATCTTGTTCCCGGCACAGTGCTTAACGGCCAGTACATCATCGGAAACTCAATAGGCGAAGGCGGTTTCGGAATAACCTATGTGGGAAGGGACGCGCGGCTTAAGATGCGGGTCGCGATTAAAGAATATTATCCGCTGGGCTGCGTTAATCGCAACAATGCCCAAAGCAACGACGTTTACACCTCTACGCCCGCCCAAAAAGAAGATTTTGAAAAAGGCAAGGAACGGTTTTTGCACGAAGCCCAAAGCATTGCCAAATTTTCAGGCTCAAACGGTGTTGTAAATATAAAGACCTATTTTGAGGAATACAACACCGCATATATAATCATGGATTATTTGGAAGGCGAAAACCTTTTGCAATATACAAAAGCGCACGGCAAATTCAGCGGCGACGAGCTTTTCAGGCTTATGCTTCCGGTTATGGAGTCGCTCAGGGAAATTCACGGGGAATCCGTAATTCACCGCGACATCAGCCCCGATAACATCATTTACGGAGCAAACGGCGCGCTCACGCTGACCGACTTCGGCTCCGCAAGGTATTTTACAAGCCAAAGCAGCGAAATGTCGGTAATGCTTAAGCAAGGCTACGCGCCCGAGGAGCAGTACCGCGCGAACGGCGACCAGGGACCTTGGACGGATATTTACGGGCTGTGCGCCACCATATACAAATGCATAACCGGAGTCACTCCGCAAAACGGACTTGACAGAACGCACGACGACAGACTGAAAAAACCGTCGGCGCTCGGAGCCGAGATTTCTCCCGCGCTTGAATCGGTGCTGATGTACGGACTTTCGGTTTACAAGAGCGACCGCTGCCGCACCATGAGCGAGCTGATTGACTTGACCGAAAACGCTTTGAACAGCTCCGACGCGGCGGGCGTTGTTGACAACAACCGCACGATGAGCGCGAACGGCGGATTTATACCGCCTGAGCCCGTAAGCCCGGTAAACACGGATTTTTCAGAGCCGCAGCAGAACAGCAAGCCTCAGCCCGAGCCTGCGGAAAAGCAGAGTAAAGCTCCCGTAATTGTCGCGGTTTCAATTGCCGCGGCTGCGGTAATAATTGCCGGAATTGTGCTGTTTTTCATACTGAACGGCGGCAATAAAAACGACGAACAGCCCTCCGAGGCGGTAACGGTTGCCTCCGAACAAAAGGAAACCCGAAAAGCCGTAAACGTACCTGATTTGGCAGGCAAAACACGCACAGAAGCGGTTAAGCTTTTGGAGGACAACAACCTTGATTACGAAATGAAAAACAAAGAAACGGAAGAGCTTGAGGAAGGCAACAAGGTACTTGAGCAAAATCCCGGAGCCGGAAAAAGCGTTTACGAAGGCGACAAGGTTACTATTTATATAGGCGACTACAAGGAGCCGGAAACGGAACCTACAGAGGAAGAAACAACCGAAAAAGTAACCGAAGCTCCCGTTGAAACAGATCCTGTGTATAACGGCAGTCAAATCATGTACTGTTCTTTGTGCGATGATTATGTTACACTCAGGGAAAATCCTTCCACCTCCGCGGCGGAAATCACAAAGATTACCAAGGGCGAAAGCGTGGTATTTATATCGGAAGTATACGACTCGGAATTTTCAAAGGTAAGATATAACGGCAAAACCGGCTATGTTATGTCGGCGTATTTCACCAAAAGCAAGTATACCTCCGACCAAAAGGTTGTTTACTGCATAGCAAGAGATTACGCGAACCTGCGTTCACAGGCAGGAAGCAATAATATACACAATATGATTACAATACCGAGAGGAGCGGCGGTTCAGTGGACAGGTTATTCCTCAACGGTAGGCAATCAGTCATATTTATATGTTAAGTACAAAAACAGAAGCGGTTATGTACTTGCGGCGGCGTTTGACACCGACGCGTCAAAAATATATACAGGCACATAAACAAAACACGCGGCGTAAAAACCGCGTGTTTTTAATAATCAGTATAAAATATATTCGATAAGCTCGCGCACTCCGTGGTCGTTGTTTGAGGCAACAACCAAATCCGCCGCGTCAAGGCACAGCGGCGTCGCGTTCTTTACCGCCGCGCCCAGGCCGGCCTGAGCTATCATATCAACATCGTTGTCCGCGTTTCCGCAGGCGGCGGTGTTTTTTATATCTATGTTTTCGCGTTCGCAGATAAATCGGACGGCGTTGCTTTTTGTGGCTTCCCTGTCCATAAATTCAACAAAGTCCGCTGAGGACGAGGTTATGTAAACTCCCGTAAGCTCGCGTTCAAGCTCCGCGCGGATTTTTTCGCGCAGACGCGGCTTGTTGCAAACAAATTCAACGCTGTCAAGCCTGTCCCTGCGTTCTAATATATAACCGCGCATATCGTCGCTTTGTCCGCGCGAGCCGCGCACGTAATCAACATACGCTTCGCCGCAGCCGTATTTAACGGGGTTTGCGTAATAGCGGCTGTCGGTGCAGGTTTCGCCATCGCTGAACGCTTCCCAAATCAAATCATATTTGCCCGTAAGCTCCATAATACGTTCAACGTCGCTTTCACGTAAGGTGACCGAACGCACGCGCCGCCTGTTTTCGTCATAAACCGCGGCTCCGTTTGAAGCGATAACATACCTTATGCCCTGTATGTCCAATATTTCACGGGGCATTGAAGAAAACGGTCTGCCGCTTGCCGCCACAACCTCAACGCCTGCCGAAACCGCCGCTTCGATAGCGCGTCTTACCTGAGGCGCAAGGGTGTTGCGGCTTGTTAAAACAGTGCCGTCCAAGTCAAGCGCAAGCAGCTGTATTTTACTTTTTATCACTTTTAAACGCTCCCCTGCAAAAGTCCTTCATGCAACATTCAGCGCATTTTGCCGTCCGTGCGGTGCAGACAGCCCGTCCGTGAAGCACAAGACGGTGACAAAAATTATTGCTTTCGTCGGCAGGCAAAAGCTTTCTGAGTTCAAACTCAATTTTCTTTTGATCCGCAAGCTTGTGAAGTCCCAGCCTGCGCGTAATGCGTATGCAGTGGGTGTCCACCACCACAACCCCGGGCTGATTAAAAATATCTCCGCAAACCAGATTCGCGGTTTTTCTTCCTATTCCGGGCAGCTTTGTGAGCTCGTCAATGCTTCCGGGCACTTCTCCGCCGAAGTCGCTGCACAGCATTTTTGCCATTGCCACAATGTCGCGCGACTTGGTTTTGTACAGACCGCAGCTTTTGATGTACTCCGCAACCTCTTCCGGAGCGGATTCGGCAAAATCCGACGCGGTTTTAAAGCGTTCAAACAGCGCGGGAGTAACCATGTTGACGCGCGCGTCGGTGCACTGCGCCGACAGCCTTGTGGCAATTAACAGCTGCAAAGGGTCGGTGTATGTCAGCGAACAGATTGCGTCGGGATATTCTTTTTTCAGCGCTTCAACCGCCGCGAGGGCAATTTGTTTCCTGGTCACACAATCACCTCGGATTATTAATAATATAATTTTATCATAAATTAAAAACTATTGCAATTACCCGGCATAATTGGTAGAATAAAGTCATAAAGAACGAGGTGACATTATGTATAAGAATTATATCTTTGATTTATACGGCACGTTAATTGATATCCGCACCGACGAATGGCAGGCGGCGCTGTGGAAAAAGCTTGCGCTTTTGTACGGATATCACGGCGCTCACTACACCTACAAAGAGCTCGGAAAGGAATACGGCAGGCTGATTGAAAAGGAAAAGAAGGCGGTTTGCCGCAGGCACCCGGATTATACCGTTATTGACATAAAAATAGACAAAATTTTCCGCAGCCTTTTTACCCTTAAGGGCGTTCGTCCCTCAAGAGCTCAGGTTCTGTTTATCGCGGAAGCCTTCCGCTGTTATTCCACAAAGCTTTTGCGGCTTTACGACGGAGTTGAGGATTTGCTTGACACGCTTAAGGCAAAGGGCAAAAAAATATACCTGCTGTCCAACGCGCAGGTTTCATTTACCATTCACGAGCTTAACATGCTGGGGCTGCTGCCGTATTTTGACGGCGTGTGCATCAGCTCCGAGGAGGAGTGTTCAAAGCCCGATTCCCATTATTTTGAAATTCTGTTTAACCGCTACGGCCTTAAAAAGAGCGAATCCGTTATGATAGGCAACGATTACCTTGCGGACATCGGCGGCGCGGCGGACTTCGGAATTGACAGTTTGTACATTCACCAGGCAATTTCACCCGAAATCAAGGGAAAGCTCAGAAGCACCTACAGCGTTATGGACGGCGACGTTTATAAAATAAAGGAACTGACCGTAAAATAATTAATAAACGCTCCGCGGCTAAGGTCGCGGAGCGTCGGTTTTTATACTCTGTTTGAAACGCGCTTTTTGTACTGAGCGGGCGTGCAGTTGTAAACCTTTTTGCACTGCGTAATAAACGATTTTACGTTCGCGAAGCCATTTTCCATTGCGGCGGCGGAAACCGTAGCGTTGTTTGTAAGCATATCGTTCACGGCGTTTTCAAGCCGTAAATTCGCCAGATATTCCGAAAAACTTACGTTTGTTACGCTTTTAAAATACTTTGAAAAATATGAAGGCGAAAGGTTTACCACCGAAGAAATTTCATCAAGCGGAATTTCACGCTTATAATTTTCGTTAATATACGCAATTGCTGTTTTTGCATATGAAAAGTCGCGCTTGGGAGCGGTCAGGGTGTTTGCGGAGCGCCTGAAGCACATACATTTACTGAGCAAAATGTAGTATATTTTATTGATGTAAGAAATCAATATCAGCGAAGAATAGTCGGCCTCGCTGTCAACGCGCGCTATTGCGTCCAGAATTTCAATTAGCTCATTTTTTACGCCGGAGGATTCACTGAATTCAAACACGACGCTGTCGATTGATTTACAAAACATGCGTATGTATTCAAATGAAAAGTTAATACATAAAAGCTTGCACTGTTCTCCGTCAACAGGGCGTACAAGATGAACGTCCTCGCTGTTAAAAAGAATAAAATCTCCCTGTTCTACAATCCGCGATTCTCCGTTACAACAACATTCCGAATTACCTTCAATTACATAAACCAGCTCGGGCTCGCGGTGCCATTGCAGCTCGGTTTTGTGAGTATCAGATGATAAATTAAGATACATAATGGTCGCAGGAATGTTCTTGTCATAATTCACCACATCATACTTGTAATCCATTAAATTTTCTCCTTGTTCTATTGCAATAAATGTAGAAATATTGTAATATAATATTAGTATATACGTAAAATATCATTATTTCCATGTAATTTTGTTTTTTTAGTATGGACAAATGTTGCATTAGCCGCTTTTGTTCAATAAGGAGAAGCAATGAACGATACAGCAATAAATCACATAGATTTGATTTGTCTTTCAAGCGGCAGAAGCCTGAAAAGCAAACGAATGCACATAAACGCCGTCGCAAGTTCATCATACAAGCTGATATATATTTACAAGGGCAGCTGCGTTGTGAATGTTGACGGAACAAATCACGCCGTTGAAGAAGGCTGTTCAATTTTAATATTTCCGTTTCAAAAATACCGCCTTGAACAAAGCGACAACCTTATATTTTACTGGCTGGAATTCAGCGGCTTTGCGGCCGCGGCGGTAGTAAGCCAAATATCCTTCAGCCGCACATCTCCCACGGTGGGCAGGCTCGGCGAAACGGATTTTGAGCGTTTTTTTGAGCTTCCGGAATGCCGTGAAAATACGGTTGCAGGCAAATACCGCAACGGCGCGGTAATTTTGCTGATTTTTTCCTATTATCTTGAAAAATATCCCAATCACCGGAAAACCGAAAACAGCTATGTTTTTTCGGCGCGGGTGTATATTGAACGGAACTTCGGCAATCCCGGCTTTAATGTAAATAAGGTTGCGGATTATCTGAAAATTGACCGCAGCCATTTTTACAGGATTTTTAAAAACGAAACCGGCCTGTCGCCTGTTGACTACATCAACCGACAGCGGATTTCACGCGCGGAAATGCTGCTCGCAAACCTCAGAATGTCAATTAAGGACGTGGCTTTTTCCGTGGGTTATTCCGACCAGATGTATTTTTCCAGGGTTTTTAAACGTTTAAACGGCAGAACGCCGTCCGACTTCCGCAAAAATATGTTTACATAACAAAACCGCCTGCAATGGCGGTTTTACCATATTATAAAATTACATGTTGTGACATTCGGAAAGGATTGTAAACAACGCCGCGTCGGACGCAAGCCTGCGGATTTGCGCGCGTGAATTCAGCCGGTTTTCCGCGCCTCCGAGCATAAGCCTTACGGCGTACGCCTTGTCCTTGGTGCATACGCCCATGTAAACAAGACCTACGGGTTTTTCGGCAGTGCCGCCCGTGGGACCGGCAATACCCGTTGTGCTGACGGCAATATCGGCGCCCGAAATTTTGTAAACGCCCTCCGCCATCTGAATTGCGGTTTCAGCCGAAACAGCGCCCAAAACCGCAAGGGTTTCGGGGTTTACGCCAAGCACTTTTTCCTTGATTGCGTTTGCGTAAGAGCAGATTCCGCAGTCAAAAACCGCGCTTGAGCCGCTTACCCGCGTAATCCTTTCGCTTATTAAGCCGCCCGTACAGCTTTCGGCGGTTGCCGCCCTGAGCTTTTTTTGGCTGAGTTTTTCCACAACAGTTTCCTGCAGTGTGTCCTGGTTCAGATTGTTTTTTCTTAACAGCTGAATGATATCAACTTCCGTAAGCGTTACCATAAAAATATCCTCCCTCTTTTATATTATTTTACCACTTTATATTATTTATTGCAAATTTTTTCATTTTGGGTTATTATTATACTACCAAAACATGAAAGGTATATGAATATGGCTTGGTTCTTTTGTGAAAACGAGGTAAATTCCGACCTTATAACTCTTACCGGTGAAAACGCCCGTCACGCCAGGGTGCTCAGGCTGCGTCAGGGTGAAGCAGTGACCGTTGTTACGCCAAAGGGCGTCCGGTGCGAATGCGAGTGCAAACAAATAAGCGCGGACAATGTTACGCTCAGCGTGCTGTCAAAAAAGGAATGTGAAAACGAACCCGACGTTTTTGTAACGCTTTATCAGGCTCTGCCCAAGGGCGACAAAATGGATTACATTGTTCAAAAATGCGTTGAGCTCGGCGTAAGCCGGATTGTGCCGATGATAAGCGCAAGATGCGTTTCACGTCCCGACGGAAAGTCGCTTGTCAAAAAAACCGCGCGATGGCAGAAAATCGCATTGCAGGCGGCAATGCAGAGCCGCCGCGGAATTATCCCCGAGGTCTGCCCCTGCGTAAGCTTTAAGCAAGCGGCGGAAATGACAAAAGAAAACGAGCGGACGGTTTTCTTTTACGAGATGGGCGGTGATTCCGTAAAAAACATTTTAAAGGACAAGCCGAAAACAATCGGCATGTTTATCGGAAGCGAAGGCGGCTTTGAGGAGGAAGAAGCGCGGCTTGTAACAGACGGCGGCGGAAAAGCCGCGACGCTCGGCAAACGGATTTTGCGCGCCGAAACCGCTCCGCTTGCCGCTCTTTCAATTATAATGTATCAGACAGACAATTTCAGTTAAGGAGAAATTTATATGATAGGAATAATTTGCGCGATGCAGGTTGAGGCAGACGGAATTATCGCTCTTGCCAAAAACACAAAAACCGAAGAAATAAACGGAATGAAATTCATAAGCGGCACGCTTAACGGCAAGGATATTGTTGCAGTTGTGTGCGGCGTGGGCAAGGTTAACGCGGCAATATGCGCAACCACCCTTATCAACCGCTTTAATCCGGATTTGGTAATCAACAGCGGCGTTGCCGGCGCGCTTTCACCGATTGTAACAATAGGTGATTTTGTAATTGCGTCAAAAGCGGTTGAGCATGACATGAACACCACCGCGCTCGGCGACAAACAGGGAGAAATAAGCTTCCCCGGCGGCAAGGTTATGTTTTTTGAGTGCGACAAAAACGCCGCCACGCTGCTTGCCGCGTGCGCCAAGGAGCTTGAAAACACAAGAGTCGCGCAGGGAATTGTAGCCAGCGGCGATATTTTTGTTTCCAACCGCCGCGAAAGACTGCTGCTGAACGACCGTTTCGGGGCGGTGGCGTGCGAAATGGAAGGCGCGGCGATAGGCCACGCGTGCTACTGCTGCAAAACTCCTTTTGCGATTTTGCGCGCGATTTCCGATGATTTGGACGAAAACAAGGGCGTTGATTTTGTAAAATTCTGCTCGATGGCGGCGGAAAAGACCGTTTCGGTTATTTCATCCTTCACCGAAAAAGCCTGACGCTTTAGTTAACTATTGACAACATCGCTTTAATGCGGTAAAATATAATTTAGTCTTATCTGTTTTCGGCTATGTATAAAGTAATAAAGGGGTTATAATTATGAAGCTTACAGGCGCGGATATTATTTGTGAATGTCTGGTTGAGCAGGGTGTAGACACTGTTTTCGGTTATCCGGGCGGCGCGGCTTTGAACACCTATGACGCGCTGTACAAATACAGCGATAAAATCAAACACATTTTAACCGCTCATGAGCAGGGCGCTTCGCACGCGGCGGACGGCTACGCGCGTTCTACGGGTAAAACAGGCGTTGTTATTACAACCTCGGGCCCCGGCGCCACAAACATTGTAACAGGTCTTGCGACCGCCAACATTGACAGTATTCCCATTGTTGCCATCACCGGCAACGTTAACACAGACCAGCTTGGACGCGACAGCTTCCAGGAGGTTGATATTGTAAACATTGTAAAGCCTATTACCAAAGCAAGCTACCTTGTTACTAAGGTTGAGGATTTAGCGCCGACAATCCGCAAGGCTTTTGAGCTTGCCAACGAAGGCAGAAAAGGTCCGGTTTTGGTTGACGTTCCCAAGGACATTACCGCGGCAAAAACCGAGTTTGCGCCCGAAGGTCCCGCAAAAACAAAGCCCTCGGAGATTTCCAATCCCGACTGCATCGCAAGGGTTCAACAGCTTATAAGAAAGTCAAGACGTCCGATGATTTACGCCGGAGGCGGAATTTTAAGCGCGAACGCCTGCGCCGAGTTCAGAGAATTCGCGGAGCTGATTGACGCTCCTGTCTGCTGTTCGCTCATGGGCCTCGGCTGTTTGCCGGCAAGTCATCCGCTTTGCATAGGCAACATAGGCATGCACGGCGGATATGAAACAGGAATGATTACCGCCGGCTGCGACCTTATTATTGCCTGCGGCGCAAGGTTTTCCGACCGTGTTGCCGGAGACCGTGAACGCTTTGGCGAACAGGCAAAGATTGTTCAGCTTGAAATTGATAAAAACGAAATCAACAAAAACGTTAAGGTTGATGAATATATCCTCGGCGACGCAAAGCTTATTTTGCAGGCTCTTTTAAAGGGACTTGAACAGCAGGATCACGCGCACTGGCTTGACAAGATTGACGAATGGAAGCACCGTTTTGACAATTCTTCACACCCAAAGAGCGATTATCCGCTGCCGGATGAAATTATTGAAGCGGTAAACAAAATCAAGGACGACGGCGACATCATTGCCACCGACGTAGGTCAGCACCAGATGTGGGTTGCCCAGTACGCCAAAATCGAGAAGAAAAAAACGCTGCTTACCTCAGGCGGCATGGGCACAATGGGCTTCGGCATGGGCGCGGCAATCGGCGCGCAGGTTTCGCACATGAACGACAGGGTGTTCCTGTTCACGGGTGACGGAAGCTTCCACATGAATTTAAACGAGCTGGTTACGCTTAAATCCTACAATCTGCCTGTTGTTGTGCTGGTTATGAACAACACCGTGCTCGGCATGGTAAGACAGTGGCAAAAGCTGTTTTACGGAAGCCGTTTTTCACAGACAGATCCGCACAGAGCCACAGACTTTGTAAAGCTTGCCAACGCTTTCGGAGTTGAGGGCATGAGGATAACAAAGCGCGAGGAAATTATGCCCGTCATCGAAAAGGCTGTTGAGCTTAACGCTCCGGTGGTAATTGACTGCCAAATCAGTCCGGACATGAACGTGCTTCCCATGATTCCTCCGGGAAAAACCGTAAACGAAATCGTTACCGAAATGTAATTTCTTAAATATTAAAGCGGTCAGGTTAAACCTGACCGCTTGTTTTTATCCTTTATTCGCCCGCGTCAACCGCGTATTCGGTAACGTTCAGCACTGTTTCGCCGTCAATTTGCAAGGCTACGGGGCGGTCAAAGCTGACCTTTACGTGCTTGCCCGGCATAACTGTGACAAGATTTGTTTTTTCAACATGCCTGCCCTCAAAAATAGAGGGGAAAGCAATAAGAGTTCTGATTTTTCCCGCGCCGTTCATCACCATTACCGTAACCGTGCGTTCGGGATTAAGCCTGTCCTGACCGGGCGCCGCCATCATTCCGCCGCCGTAATAACGTCCGTTCATTGTGGGCGCAAGCCAGCACTTTTTGAAGAAACGTTTTTTGCCGTCAACCTCAACCGTCGCGTTTGCGGGCTTGTATTTGTACAGCAAGCCCTTTACGGCGATGTTTGTGTAGTTTATCGGCTTATCGCTTTTTTCGCGGAGTCTGTCGCCCTCCTCGCAGCAGTAGCCGTCAATTCCGTAGCCGATACCGTTTATGAACTTGCTTTTTTTGCCCTTAACGGTAACTACGGGCAGATTTACAAGGTATTTATTGATTTTATGCGGCTCGGAGGTTTCTTTTAAGCCAAGGTCGTTCCAAAAATCATTGCCGCTGCCGGCGGGATAATAATAGATGTCGTTTGTAATTTTTTCGCAGTCAACGGCGTTTACAAGGTAATTGAGAGTGCCGTCTCCGCCGCAGATTACGACCTCATCCGTTTCCTCAAGACCGGAAAAGAACTCGGGATAATTCAGCTCAGTCAGGTCGTGTCTTTCAAAATCCTTGTATTTCCAGATTTCCTTAACCCTTTTAGCGCCTTCCTTACCAACGCCGTTGTTTGATTTGGGATTGTAAAGCAAATACGTTTTCATATCTTAATTCTCCCTTAAATTTTTCAGCATTGAAGCCTGTATTTTTTCTCCGAGCTGAGCGGTCGAAAGCGATTTGACCTCTCCGGCGGGAATAACGTCGGTTACATCAAGCTTAACCACCGATTTATGCAGAGGAAAGTTCTTTTGGATTTCATACGTTCCCTTTGCGGTAAGCACAACAACAGGCACCTCCGCCTTTTGCGCGATTTTTAACACCGCGTTGTGGAACGGCAAAAGCCCTTCGCCGTAGTTGCGCGTGCCCTCGGGATAAACCGCAACGGAACATTCATTGCTTTTTATCAGCTTGACGGACTGAATTATGGTTTTTGCCGCCTTTCGGGGATTTTCGCGGTCAATACCCATAAAACAGCATTTGCGTATAATTCTGCCGAAAATCGGCACCTCGAAGTTTTCGTATTTTGAAATAAACGCAAGGTCATATTTTCTGAACGCGTACCAGGTCAAAATCGGGTCAAACTTTGAACGGTGGTTGCCGACAAGCAAAAATCTGCCGTTCGGCAGCTTGTCAAGTCCCGTAACCTTAAGCTTAATGCGAAGTATTTTTACCGCCAGACCCGTAGAGCTGTTGAGCAGAAACCGGAAATAACGGCTGTTTTTGTCATACACCTTATGTCTGTCCGCAAAAAGGCAGCTTATTACCACCAAAAGTATATAGGCGAGCAGCAGCCCCAAAATTCCAAGCAGAACCCAAAGCAAAATCTGCCATACCATAATCATCACCCCGATACATGAACATACAAGACAATTATACTAATTCCTGATAGAAAGTAGACTTATATTTTGCGAGGATATTTTTCGCAAGACAAGGCGGAGGACGCGGCAAGGCTGGC
>ODAI012863503.1_pt1 | contig 13513 bp, 10 predicted proteins | sample 1539321 | NCBI WGS metagenome assembly ODAI01 (sample SAMN02144231, study PRJEB22623) | gut metagenome | biome: sheep rumen | host: Ovis aries | place: New Zealand
AATATGCTGAAGCTGCGCCGCCAGCTGATGGAGAAATTCTCCACGCAGCCGCTGGAGCCTGTGACGGAGATTGCCCAAAATGCGACGGATAATGAATTCCTCGTGAGGATGAACAGGATTATAGAGGAAAACTTCTCCAACTCGGAGCTGAATGTGAACTTCCTGGCAGAAAAGCTGAACATCAGCCGCAGCGGTCTCTTTGCGAAGATCAAGACGCTGGCAGACATCACACCCAACGAAATGATTCAGATCGTGCGGCTCAAGAAGGCTGCCCAGCTGCTGCTCGAACGGAAATACACAGTCAGTGAGATCGGCTATATGGTTGGGTTCTCCAATCCCTCCTATTTCTCGAAATGTTTCCAGAAGCAGTTTGGCATCAAGCCTGGAGACTATATAAAGAACAATCAAAAAGATCAATAGGGTTTTGTAATGTCCGCAGTTATTCGTACTTTTGCAGTAAATTTATAAAAGTGAAACAGATTAAGAACATCGCATTCGACCTTGGGGGCGTGGTGCTGGCACTCAGTCTCGAAGGAGGTATCAAGGGCTTCGAAAAGATTGGAGTCCGTGATGCTCGCCAGCGTTTAGACGCTTTTCAGCAGAAAGGTGTATTCGCCGATCTGGAGTCGGGACGTATCTCGAAAGAGGAGTTCCGCCAGGAGATGTGTCGCCTGACAGGAAAGGAAATCACGTTGCAGGACTGCTTTGAGGCTTGGCATGGGTATGTGGACTATGTGCCCCAGCAGAATCTTGAAACGATTCTCCGCCTGCGGGAAAAAGGCTATCAGGTGTGTCTGCTTTCAAATACGAACCCCTTTATGACCATGTGGACGGATAGTCCTGCGTTTGATAGCCAAGGTCGCCCCATGAGTTATTTCTTCGACAAGCTCTATCTCAGCTATGAGTGTGGCGTGATGAAGCCTGCCCCAGAGATATTCCAGATGATGCTCGAAGGTCAGCACGCCCTGCCAGAAGAGACCCTTTTCATCGACGACAGCGAGACCAATGTCAAAGTAGCCCAGTCGTTGGGCATCCAGACGCTCTGTCCCCACAACAATGAAGACTGGACCGTCTTCCCAGAGATTCAAAAGCTTCTGAACGGATAACACGTGATGAGAAAAGGGCATTTCTTCAGACGTGTTCTGCTGTTCCTGTTTGTAGGGATAGCAACTGCCGCAAGGGCTGATGATGCCATCAGCCTGCAACAGGTGTATGACGCAGGGCTGACTGTCATCGAGATTGAGACTGTCGATGGGGAGCTACCGACTTACGAGGATGTCGCACCACCAGCGGGGGCAATGGGATATGGCATCAAGAATGCCACGAAGGTGCCTGCACGACTGAGGATGACGAAGGGCAAGGAACTGCTCTTCGACAGTGGTGACTATCTGAAAGACAATAGTGGTATCACCTTGAAAATCAGGGGAAACACGACGGTTCGTGCCAGAAAGAAACCCTACAAGATCAAACTGCAGAAAAAGGCTGACCTGCTGCTGCGAGGCGATGAAGAGAAATATGCCGATAAGGACTGGCTGCTGATTCTCGATGAGAGTCTCAGCGCGAAGACTGGGTTTAAGTTGAACGAACTGGCTGGCATGCAGTGGACCCCTTCTTATCGGTATGTCAATCTCATCCTGAATGGCGAATACAAGGGGCTTTACATGCTCAGCGAGTCGGTCAAGAGGAACAAGACGTGTCGGCTGAATGTGGATAAGTCGGGCTTTGTCTTCGAATACGATGCCTATTGGTGGAACGAAGATCTCTACGTGGAAAGCACGCGTGAGTCGATCCCGATGCACTACACCTTTAAATATCCTGAAGCCAAAGACATCAGTAAGGAGCAGCTGGATTATTTCACGGAGATGATACATCAGGCAGAGGATTCGATGCGCGACGGGACGTATGGCAACTATATCGACGTGAACTCGTTCGTGACCTGGCTGATGTTGCACGATATCTTAGGAAGCAAGGACGCGGCTGGAGCCAACTACTATTTCACGAAGTACGACCAGACGACGCAGTCGAAGATAGTCTTCGCGCTGCTTTGGGACTTCGATATGATCTTCCTCGACGAGGAGGAGTGGAGTATGGTTCACAGAGGGGGATGGTACTTCTACACCTATCTGCTTGATGATGAGGCTTTTGTCAGTGCCTATATTGCCAAGTGGAAGGAACTGTCGCCCACCATCTTCGATCAGCTTTTCAGTTATCTTGAGGCATACGCCGCATCAGCAGAAGCCCCAGCCTTTGATGCCTCAGTAGAATTGGATAATCAGTTGTGGGAACAAGATCGCCGCACAGCCAGCGAGCGTACACAGGGCATCATCTCGTGGCTCACTCGCAGAAAGACGTGGATGGATCGTGCTATTGAGGCGATGGCGGTATCAGTCAGCGGTCTACAATCCATTACAATCCCTTCTCATGCAAACGGTACCATCTACAATCTGCATGGCCAAAGGGTTGCCAGACCTCAAAAGGGCATTTATCTCAGGAACGGGAGGAAGTTTATCAGCAAATAAAGCGTTTTCTTTAGTGGTAGTTGTATTTCATGATCATCGAGATATAGCCCTTAGGCCATTTCTCTTTGTCAAGGAACAGCTTCGCATTGCCATGAGACGGCAAGAACACATTGGGCCTGATCTCCTTGCATTCATAGTACATGTTGTTCTGCCCCTCCACATAGCTGATGCGTGAAATCTGCCAACAGCCGTCGGCAATGTGAACCTTCATCTTGTCGAGCTCCACGATGTAGTAAGTCCGCTTGCCGTCGGTATAGCTGCCGCTATATCTCAAGCCCGTGTCATCCCCCTTCTTGCGCTTCTTCTGCAGTTCCTTCACCTTCTCGCGCACCTTCTTATAGAATTTGTCATAGATGTTAGTGCTCATCATGCCGTCGTGTTTCAGGAACGAGTCAATCTGCTTCTGCGTAAGCTCCTGCTTCATCTCCACCATCCTGACATTCGAGGTCGTTATCTTTCCCTTGTTGAAGAGCACATCCTCAGCCATCGTAATGCCGAAATGCTTATGCTCCCTGAGGGCAGACACGATGGGGCCGTAACCAGCCAGACGGGCTGCGAAGGTGATCGTACGACGGTGAGGAAACTTCTTCAGGTCAATGTCCTTCTCCAACTGGCACGTCACAGAATAGCTCAGCGTCTGTATCCGCTCCTTCAGCGGTTTGGCATTAGCCAGCACCTGCTTCAACAGGTATTCCTCGAAGGTCATGCCATCAGCCAGCACCACCACCTCCGTCAGATTAATCGAACGGGCGATATCATCATCCTCCTGAGCATGGCCATTCATGCTGCAGATCAAAGCCAGCAGGATGATACAGTATTTTGTATGTTGTAACCATTCAAACATCGCGGCAAATATAAGCTTTATTTATCAATGCGCCAAATAATCATTGATAAATTATATATATTTACCATTTTAGTCGGCCACGGCTCTAACTCTTCCTATTCTTACCAGCCTAATACCCAAAGGCTATTAGAATATTTCCCGATAAGTTCTGCATCGCGGATAGGGTCAAGTTGACGCATCAGCGGATTCCTCTGGGATGTATCTATGGGTTTGCCCTCCGTATCGTGGCTATTGAACTCAAGGATGGTTGCCGTCTTGGCATTGTCATCGATTTGACCCCAGCCGCACGACGGGATGTTTTCCAAGGTGCAGTTCAGAAGTACACATTCCGCATGAGGGTAGTTTTTACCTTTGTTATCGGGCAGCCTGCCAAGTTCTGCATAGCTGCTGAGTCCCTTGAAATGGCAGTCTACAAAGATGTTGCCATGATTCTCCTCCGTGTTGCGAATCCACATGAAAGCACCATAACTGCTGATGGTACAGTGGTTGAAGAACGACGGTCCGCGCCCCAATATCGTGTCGCCGCCACCGTCGATGTGACAGTTCATCCAGTAACAACTACCATTGGCCTGCAAAGCATCGCCGTCGCCAATGATGTGGACATTCTCAAAGTAGTTTCGCTCGCCGTTCACCAACAGTCCCTCTGCCTGGCCCTTACCATCTGTCTTGATGGTCAGGTTGCGCAGCGTCAGGTCACTGCAGTTGTCGGCAGCAAAGGCAGCCCTGCGCGAGGGGAACGTGCCGCGCACCTCATTGGTCTTGATGTCGGCAGGGTGAGGGTTGAAAACCTCGTTATTTTTGTAGTGAATCAGCACGCCCTCACGCGACTCGCCCTCGATAGTGACAAATCGCTTGTTGTGGAAGTACACCAGTTCTTCGTAGTCACCATTCTTCACCAGCACCCGATAGCCGTCCTGGGCTGAGGGAATGGAGTTAGGAATAAAGTCTATTGCTCCCTGAATGGTGGAGAAGTCGCCCTGTCCGTCTGCCGATACCGTCAGCTGTCTCTCGTTGACATCGGGAGCCTTCTCTTTTGTACGGAACGTCCACCCCTTCTTTCCCTTGATGCCATTGAAACCAGTGATAACCCCCTTGTCGATGGTGACATAATACTCATGGCCGTACTCCAGCATATTGTGGTGCAGGTAAATGGTCACCTGCTTCCCCTTAGTGATGATGGGATAGAAGTGGAATCCGTCAGAGAAACCTCCGATGATGTCGAGCTGATAGTGTCCTTTGTCCCAGGCATTCACGCCCGACGGAGTGCCAGCCTTGGTGTTGCGGTTGGTGATGTGCTGCGATTTATATATATAAGGTACAGGCGTATATTGTGCTGTAGGATTCATTGGCTGTCCCTTAGTCGGTCCTGCAGGGATGCTCATATCCAGTCGGTCCACGAGCCGCCCCGTCAGTTTGTCATACACCGACACAAACCCTTTCTGTCCGATAGTAGCATCCTCGCTCATCGACAGTACGAGGTGTGTGTCGATATTCACCTCCGTTGCCCCATTCTCAGGCAGCATTTTCACTACTGTGTTCTGCGCCAAGCAAACATACCATGTGTTTGCCACCACAGCCAATACCATCAATAATCTCCTAGTCATAGTCATCATCATTCATGTTGCTATTTGCGTGCAAAGATACGAATACTTCTCGACATTGCACCATACGAGTGCGAAAAACTGCCAAAAATTGCACAGATCACCGTTGCTCGTGATTCTGATTTTTGGATAATTACTTGGTACCATAACACTCGCTTACCAGTCAGAAAGTCCAAATGGGTCGGGGGACTCTCTGACCCACTGGAACCCCTTGCAGATGTCGCCAATGGTCCAGTCGGTCACTAATGTCGGTGTCATTGCGGTCTTGATTTATAGCACAGGCTGTCCTAATGGGGCACAGGGGCAGGCACTTGACCCAGTTCAATCTGCAACTCAGTGGGTCAAGTGCCTGTCACCATGACCCAATGCCTCGCTAATCATATCGTGCCTTTCATCATAACAGACGAACTGAAGATGTTCTATTACAGAGGCTTCAAAAATAGATGTGAAAAGAGGTGGCAGAACGTGTGAATTAACTCTATCCTACATGAAACGGGCAAACGAACTTTCCTTCTTTGTCAATGACAGCCCACAGACTTTTGACATCCATACCATAGCCATCACAGTCACCATAGTCCCATTCCAGAAAACAGGTAAGGTCGATTGTGCCGTCAGTCCTAAGGCTCGCTTTCATCGTGATATACCCTCGTTCTATGGCTTTTGCTATATCATCATATGTGGAAGGTGCTTTAATTTCAGAAAAGTCCTCATACTTTACCTTAATATCAATCTCAGCAGAATCATAACTCAACTTATGCAACAGGTCATAGACAACAGACCATTCGCAATCCTTGACCTGAAAAATATCATGATGCGGAGCACATACGGAGAAGACACCATTGGTTATCTCCTTGATGTAATCGTAATATTCTTGAAATTCTTTACTATAAGCCATTATCTGACAATATTTGCTGGTTTCCACTTTTCTGGACAGTCATAGCTTTTTGTACCATCTGTTACTACGTCAGGCATGATGGCATCACGGAAGCGGCGTTCGTTCTTCTGCATCAGTACAGGCTTACTGCTGTGGTGAAGCATGTTGTCTTTCAGATCACAGCTAAAGTTTGAGGGAGGGAAGTACACCTTAATACGTTTTTCCGGATAATGCTTCTGTATAAACTCTATTGGTGGTACAAGGTCGCTATCGGCACTAACAAGGACTATGGTGTCTGTAGCATCAAGTACACAGTCTGCAATCATACGGACTGAAATATTCACATCTGTTTTCTTTTCTTCTGGTCGGGAGATAGCATAATGACAGTTGGGACATTGTATCTGTTTATCGAGATATTTTCCACGCACCACCTCAAAGCGTTCACCATTCAGAAGTTTATTGGCATTGAGAAACGCGCTTTGGCGACTGCTCTTCTCAGGATTCAGTGGGGAGGCTGTGAAATAGATAACCTTTTTGAGTTGTTGCCCTTCTCCCAGGAATGCCTCGCAGAGTTTCACTATATCAATCCAGTAATAATCTCCCCACTGCGGTTCATTGCGCTTTGTGCGTCGCAGACCGTAATAGAAATTGAAACCGTCAATGTAGAACGTTACACGTTGAGCCATATTTGTAGTGTCTATCAATTAAAAAAGCCGTCCTCAGACGGCCATATCCATTCAAGAAAGAATGGCGGAGCTTTAATAATCTGCTGCAAAGATAATGCTTTTTATTGATATTGCCAAATATTTCATCAATTATTTTGCTCATTTCAGAAAAAAACTAGATTACACGAGGAACGAATAGATCAGGGGGACAGGTCTATGATCGCTCATGCCGAACGACTCACGCGACCTGTCCCCCAGATTCCATTGTTGTCTTCGCCCTTATCTCAGCAATCATATTTCATTACACATATCGTCAGCCAATTTAACTGCGATGATGTGATAACTCGTCACAATTGCTTCCTGCGCCAGCCCTATTTTGATAAAGTTATTGATCGTGTCATAGGCACTATTGTCGACGGCGACTTCTAACAAAGTCTTAATGATGAAAATAATTTTCGTTTTATGACGAATTAATGTGCGATTCGTTACTAAATGGGTTACGATTCGTTACTAAATGGGTGGCGATTCGTGGCTATTTGGTGGCAGGACAGACGCCCAATAGTCATTTCTTTGCAACTTTGTTTTGGCTGAAATTTTAAAAACTAATGACATATGACATAAAAGTTGTTATATTAGGCTTGTTATCAGATGATTGCGAAATTTTGAAATGACATAGAAGTGACATGAAAACGACATATTAATGACATACTAATGACATAAAGAGGGGCAATAAGGGGGACTTATTCTGCAATAAGGGTCCCTTATTGGATGATAAGTGCTGCTTATTCGCTATCCTTAGGCTCGTTACTGATTCCCAACGTGGGAACACTTTAGTCCCAGCGTGGGAACACTTTAGTCCCAACGTGGGAATGTTTTGTTCCCAACGTGGGAATTCTCTGCCAGCTACCTCCCTGATGAGCGCTTATTTGGCTCATCGCGAACCGAATACAGGTTATTTATGTCATTAGTATGTCGTTTCTATGTCGTTTTTATGTCATTTATCAAACTTGTAGCTTGAAACTAATTTATTGATAATCAATAATTTCGGATAAACATTATGTCATATGTCATTAGTTTTTGAAATTTCTCAGTAAATTATTTGCAAAAGCGCGTAAAAATTTGTATCTTTGCAGTCTCAAAAATCAACAATTGAATAGCAATGAAAGTAACAATTATCAAGAAGAAAGGGAAAAATGAGACGATCACTCGTCATCCTGTAGAAGATATCGCGCTGTTTATCCAGAAGGGCTGGCGGCAGCATACCGTTACCGAACTGAGGGAGATGTATAATCTGATCTTGAAGGAACGTCAGCCTGATGGGCAGATTCTGACCAACTGGGCTGGTGGCATCAAACTGGAGCGACTCTGCTTTGCGCAGGAGTTTGATAAGTTCAAGGGTGAGCACAGGGTGCTGGGGTATAACGGCCTGATAGTCATAGAGGTAAACAATCTGCCGACTTACGAGAAAGCCGTTGAAGTGAGGGATCAGGCGAAGATGATGCCTGAGACGCTGATGTGTTTTCTGGGGGCATCAGGCAAGAGCGTGAAGATTGTTTGCCGAGGGGAGCTGTTCCCCAACCAGGCAAACGAAAAGAATCTTCTACCTCAAAAGGAGGCGGACATCCAGCAGTTCCACCTGAATCTCTATCAGACAGCCCGCAGGGCGTATATGAACCAGTTTGGTTTCGACATCGAGTATCTGGAGCCTCGCCTCGACAGGACAGTCTATGTGAGTGCCGACCCTGAAATGAGCTTCAATCCCGATGCCCGTCCGTTCTATGCCGATACGCTGAAACACGATGTGCCTCAGCCAGTTAGCATCTCGTGCGAGAGTGACCGACTGATGCCTGGACGCACCGTGAAGCGCACCTATCGGCTGGAGTGGCTCTTTATCATCGACACCACCTTGGGCCATTATTTTGAGTTGCCCGATGATGACCGTCTGGAGACGCTGCTGATGGAGATTGCCACACGTTGTCTGAATCAGGGCATACCCTTGGCTTTCGCACAGGGGATGACGCTGGAGCATCCTGCCTTGAACACAGACAAACTGCTGCTGAAGAAGACTTTCGAGGCCGTCTATGCCGTCACCCTGCAGGAGGACTACATGAAGAAGCACAAGATCAAGCCCCTGCAGAGCATCCCTAACGATACGCTGCAGATGATGAAGACGGAAATCTTCCTCAACGAGAACTTCGAGTTGCGCAAGAACCTGATGACGGGCGTGGCAGAGTATCGTGAGAAATACTCTGATGATCAGACGTTTAAGCCGCTCACAGAGGAGGTTCGCAATGATATGACGATGAGGGCTACGGAGCTGGGGCTGAAGTCGTGGGACAGAGATGTGAACCGTTTCATCGACTCTACCCGTATCGAGCAGTATGACCCCGTGAACGTCTGGCTCGACAAGCTGCCGAAGTGGAACGGCCACGACTATATCTCAGAGCTCGCAGCCCGAGTGCCCACCTCGCAGCCCCACTGGCCCAAGTACTTGAAGATGTGGCTCATCGGCATGGTGGCTCAGTGGCGTGAGAGTGATAAGCAGTTGACTGGCAATGCGTTGACACCGCTCTTGATTGGTCGTCAGGGTTGTGGAAAGACGCGTTTCTGCAAGATTATCCTGCCTCCGGAACTGCGCGACTACTACAACGACAAGATCAACTTCAAGAACGAGTTCGACCTGAACATTGCGCTGACGATGTTTGCGATGATCAACATCGATGAGTTCGACAAGACCACCGCCTCGCAGCAGATCGTGCTGAAGTACCTGCTGTCGTCAGCCGAAGTGAAATTCCGTCCGCCTTACGGCAAGACCATCAGGCAGTTCCGCCGCTATACCTCTTTTATAGGTACCACCAACCAGCAGAAGCCGCTGGTGGATCCTACGGGCTCTCGCCGATTTGTCTGTGTGGGCGTGAATGGCAACATCAACTTCGAGGACAATCTCGAGCATCGTCAGCTCTTCGCACAGGCCCTTCATCTCTTTAATACGGGTGAGCGCTTCTGGCTTGATAATGAGGAGATTGCGACGCTGATCAAGGAGAATGAGCCTTATCAGAAACTGAACGATCTGGTGGAGATGATTGGCGAGACCTTCTGCAAACCGAAGGCTGGCGCAGGCAGATGGTGGGGACTGACGGAGATACACGAGCTGCTGAAGAACCGCTATGCCAACTACGACCCCAAGACCTCCTTCACCAAACTGGGCAGGGCCTTGAGTGACCAGAAGTTCGACTTCGAGACTGATCGCAAGACCTCAGGTCATATCTATCGGCTCGCGGAAAGGTAGGGATTTCCAATTAATTAGGAAATAAAACGTTATTCGTTTTGTTATGTCCTCGGCTTTTTGTACTTTTGCAGTTGAAAATGGATTAATCTAATAAGTTGTGGAAGAAAAGGATTTAGAGAAATATACGTTGGCTGTGTGCGAGATAGCACGACGGGCAGGTGCTTATATCAGGGAGGAACGTCGTAAGTTCTCCCTCGATAGTGTGGAACGTAAGCATGCCCACGACTATGTGTCGTATGTGGATAAAGGGTCGGAGCAACTGATTGTCAGTGCTTTGCGCGAGCTTCTGCCTGAAGCAGGCTTCATCACTGAAGAGGGAACGGCGGATGTTTCGAGGAGTGAGGAGTGTGGAGTGAGGAGTGAGAAATGTGGAGTGAGGAGTGAGGAGTGTGGAGTGAGGAGTGAGGCGTTGCTCTGGGTGGTGGATCCGCTCGATGGGACGACGAACTTCATCCATCAGTATGCACCTTATGCTGTCAGTATCGCACTCTTGCAAGGGAAGACGGTACTCATCGGAGTGGTCTATGAGATCTGTGCTGATGAGTGCTTCTATGCCTGGCAGGGCGGGGGAGCGTTTGTTTCGAGGAGTGAGGAGTGTGGAGTGAGGAGTGAAAGGCTTCGCGTCAGTTCTCAGAAGATACAGGATGCGCTGCTCTGTTTGCAGTTCCCCTATAATAGCGAGGCCTACAAGCCAGTGATGAAAGGGCTGATCGAACAGCTTTACGGAAACGTGGGCAGCATCCGGGCCTGTGGTTCCGCAGCGATGGCTCTCTGTCAGGTTGCAGCTGGTAGGCTGGACGGCTATGCAGAAAAGTATATCGGTCAGTGGGACTATATGGCTGGCAGTCTGATAGTTCAGGAGGCAGGAGGAACCGTGACAGACTTTGAAGGCTCTGGCGACTTCACTCAGGGTAACAGCGTGGTTGCCACCAATGGCATCATCCAGCAAGATTTATTAACAACCATCAAAGGAGTATAGAATATGGCAGCAGGAAAGTGGATTGGAGGATTCATTGGCTGGATGGCAGGAGGCCCCTTGGGGGCTTTGGCTGGTTATCTGGTAGGTTCTTTGTTTGATTCTATGCTCGACGGGGTGAACACCCCCAACAACTCTGGTACGTGGGGCTCAGGTTCTGAGCGCGAGCAGAGCTCATGGCAGCAGCGTTCGTATCAGGACTACAGTCAGGCCTACCAGCAGGCTTATCGTCAGCGCATGCAGCAGGGGCAGCGTAACAGTTTCCTCTTCTCGCTGTTGGTGCTTTCATCATATATTATCAAGGCTGACGGCAAAGCGATGCACTCAGAGATGGAACTGGTGCGACAGATGTTACGCCAGAATTTCGGTTCAGGTGCTGTGGAGCAGGGTGATGAAATATTGAAAAAGCTGTTCGAAGAGCAGAAGCGTGAAGGCTGGTCGCAGTTCAAGTCGACGGTGCGCGAGTGTTGTGGTCAGATCAATCAGCAGATGGACTACTCGCAGCGGCTGCAGCTCCTGAACTACCTCGTGATGGTGGCTCAGGCTGATGGCAGAGTGCCTCAGAGCGAGATTACGGCACTGAAGGAGTGTGCCCAGTGGATGGGGCTCCGTTCGAGCGAGGTCGACTCGATGCTCCATCTTGAAGGTAATACCCTCGAAGATGCCTATAAGGTGCTGGGCGTCAGTCCGGATGCTACTGACGATGAGGTGAAGAAAGCCTATCGCAAGCTCGCCCTTGAGCACCATCCTGACAAGGTGGCCGCCCTGGGAGAGGATGTGCGCAGGGCTGCCGAGAAGAAGTTCCAGGAGATTAACGCTGCGAAGGATCGTATATGGAAAGCCCGTGGACTTTAATCAAAGGAATTAAAGACCACGGACCATCATTCTTATGACTTAGAATTGCCAACGACTGGGGAGCTGTCGCTCAGGCCAGAGGTGCTTGGCGTATTGATAGTGGTAGAGTTCGTAGAGTGCCGTCAGGCGTGTCAGTCGCTCTTTGAAGGCTTCGTAGTTCTTTCGCTCCGGCTGTGTCCACTGCACTTCTGAGAGTGCCGACATGCGAGGCAGAGCCTGATATTCCACCATGCCTTCTGTGAAAAGATACTCCGTCCAGATGTTGGCCTGAGTGCCTAAGATATGCTTTCTGGCTTCTACAGATAGCGTGTCAGGGGCAGGTTCGAGAGAGTAGACTTTCTCTACAGGGATGAAACCCTCGCAGCGTGAAGGTTCGAACAGGCGTTCTTGCGATTGCAGATAATCGAAGTAGACATGTGAGGTGGGTGCCATCACGACATCGTGGCCCAGCTGGGCAGCTTTAGCCCCAGGGGCTGTGCCTCGCCACGACATGATCATCGCATCCTTAGGACAGCCGTTGAGAATCTCGTCCCAACCCAAAGCGCGACGATGGTGGGCAGTGAGGAAGTCGAACACCTTCTGAGTGAAGTAAGCCTGCAACTGATCCTTGGCCAGTCCGAGTGCCTGACACTTCGCACAATTCTCCCATTTCACGGTAGGCGTCTCGTCGCCTCCAATATGAATCACCTCTGATGGGAAGATGTCCATGATCTCAGTAAGAACGCCCTCCACAAAGTCGTAGACCTTCGGATTGCCCACGCAGAGCACATCGGTATAGACACCCCAGTAATGACCCACCTGATAGGGTCCGCCAGTACAGCCTAACTCAGGATAGCAAGCCAGCGCAGCCAGCATGTGACCAGGCATGTCGATTTCAGGGATAATCGTGATGTGGCGCTCCTGGGCATACTTCACAATCTCTCGGGCTTCTTCTTGTGTATAGAATCCACCATGAGGAATACCGTCGTCGAGGTCGGAGTTGGTGCCGAGGATCGTACCAGAGCGCTGTGCTCCGATGGTTGTCAGCTCAGGAAACTTCTTAATCTCGATGCGCCAGCCCTGATCGTCCGTCAGATGCCAGTGGAAACGGTTCATATTGTGAAGCGCCAGCAGGTCGATATACTTCTTCACGAAATCTGCCGAGAAGAAGTGGCGCGAGCAGTCGAGGTGCATGCCACGATAGCTGAAGCGAGGTGCATCAGTGATGATGACGGGATTCATGATAACCCCTTCCTTCAAGGCTTTCCTCAAAGTCTGGATGCCATAGAACACACCAGCAGCAGAGCCCCCCTGGATGGTAACACCCTTCTGACTGACAGTCATTACATAACCCTCTTTCTCTTTGACAGTAGGAGAGACAAGCAGTTCGATATAACGCACTTTCTTCTCTCTCTTCTGGGCGATGGGAAGATCGTTCCATGTCACCTCTTTGATATACTGTTTCAGGAACTCGGCCTCGCGCTGCAACTCTGCTGAAGTCAGAATCTCAACACCCTCTTCAAGAATGAATGGGGCACCCTTTTGTTCTACAATGCTTTGTGGCAGAGGCACCACTTCATAGTTAGCTGGTTCACCCGCATGAACGCTTAAAGGTAAAAGGGTAAAAAGGTAAAAAGATAAAAAAACTTTAACCACCCCCATTACCTTATTAACTGACACATTCTCCATTTCTGATCTATTTTCTTTATTTACTTTTTTACTTTTTTACCTTCTTACCTTTAAAAATGATATTCCACGAAAGCCTCCATCGCCTCGTAGCAGGCCAGTCCGAGTGCATCGTAGCGTTTTGCCGTCTCACGATTGCGATCCTCGGCACGCTGCCAGAACAGGCGCTCATCGTTGCCCAAGAACGGGGCACTCTCCATCTGACTCTGATGGCGCAGGATGGCA
>ODAI012815405.1_pt1 | contig 13512 bp, 4 predicted proteins | sample 1539321 | NCBI WGS metagenome assembly ODAI01 (sample SAMN02144231, study PRJEB22623) | gut metagenome | biome: sheep rumen | host: Ovis aries | place: New Zealand
CAGCGTCGATGATCTGCGCCTTGTATTTCGGATTGGCCTTCCATCCCGCCATGGCGAAGATGAGTTGGTAGTTGCCCGGCTCCAGTGTGAGGGGCCGTGCGCTTTGGCGGCCATACTCGGCACATCCCTCGCGCCAGTAGAGCGCGCCTCCCTGATAGCCGGAGAATCCGGTGAAGACACGTGCGCCGAGGCTGTATGAGTTGGGATACTCGTGCACCTCATTGTTTTCCTGCACGCATCTCCATCCGTCGGGTATGCTGCCGTTGAGAGGAGCGGTGAAGTCGAGCTGGTAGACAGACGCCACGTCTTTGAATACCGGCATGAGCGTCACGTTGTCGTCGGGCATGGTGAAGGTGATGGCTCCTTCTGACTCATTGATATCGATGGTCTTTGCCATGGTGAAGTAGACGGAGTTGACCACTCTCAGTTCGGTGAGCTGGTATCCGTCCTCAGCGTCGACGGTGAGGGTGACGGTCTCTCCCTCTGCGGCCTCTGTCACGTCGGCGTGGAGGCGGCCGTGCTCACCCTCTCGCAGGGTGACGAGGAATTTCTCCTCTTCCGTGCCTGCCGGAGTGTAGATAATCTGGTCGATGAGCATCGGCATCCCTTCGGTGTTGTTGATGCGCAGGTCGTTGACGCCTTCTTTCATCGTGGTGGTCACCTTTGCCTTCTTCCACTCCATGCCGGAGGTCTTGGGGCAGTTGAGCGTCTGCTTCTCGCCGTTCATGTCGATGCTGATGTTGCCCGACTTGCTGGTGCACTGGTAGCGTACGGTGACGGTGTATTCGCCCGGATGATTCACTTTGAGTTGGTGGCGCAGCGAACCGGCTTTGTTGGTGCCCATCTCCACGTATCCCATGCCGGAGAACTCGTGCATGTCGGGAGCATACCATCCGGCGTTGGTGATGACCACGCTTTTCACGCTTTTGTAGTCCATGTCCTCGCCCTCGATGATGATGGGACCGTAGTATTCCTCGGGCTGCTTCGGTTTCTCAAGCGGCTGGATGGGCCTGGCGGTGAGGTCGCGCTCGGCATCGCCCGAGCATTGGATGGTGATGTCTACGGGTCCGCAGTGGTTGACGGTGAGGGTGAAGGTGTGCGCCTCCTCGTTGTATTCGGCGGTGGCGGTGGAGCTGGTGGCCAGTGTGCGCTTGGTCATCTTAAAGGTAGGCTCGCCCTTGACGCCGTTGACGGTGATGATATCCTTGCGCACGTTGGTGGAGTCGCTGCGGTAGTTGTTGAGATAGAAGTTGATGTGGTCCTCATACTCCCTGATGACGCCGCTTGAGAGTCGGCTGTAGTTGAGGTCGAGCGACTGGCAGGTGTTGTATTGCAGGGGGATGTTGGCCGAGGCCGACGTCTTGCTGTTGAGATAGGAATAGGGAGTATAGGTGACCAGTTGGTTCTGATACCTCTCCACGAAGAGGTCGCCTGTCGACACCTCAGGATAGAGCTCGTTGAACTCGGCGGTCTTCTTGCTGATGGTGCTCCATCTCGAGTTGCGTGTCGACTTCTTCATCTGCACGGGGATGGCCTTGGCGGCGTCGTCGTAGAGGCCTATGACGATGGGGATGGCCCCGTATCGTCCGGTCTTCTTGAAATAGCAGAAGTTGTCCATCCACTGTCCGTTGCCGCGGTTGAAGGGGTCGGTCTGCTTGTAGAGTCCGTCGTAGAGGTTGCCCCAAGCGGCATATTTCTCTTCATCGTTGCCGCTGTTGACGTCGTTGATGATGACCAGTTTCGTCTTCTCGAGCACCTCTTCCCGTGAGGGGATATACATGGTGCCGTCGATGATCTTCTTGAACATGTCGAGCCAGATGCCGCGGAAATTGGAGAAGGTGCCCCAGTTGCGGCGGGTATAACCGCTGACGGTGGAGTTGCTCTGTCCCTGGAAGTCTTCGGTCCAGATGAGCTCGGGTCCGTCCCACACGGCGCCGCCGTTCATGCATGTCTGCTCCATGATGGTGCCGATGCCTGCGGCTCCTGGGTATTTCTTCCCGTGGTTTTCGCCTAAGAGCGCATCGAGGGTGCCGTTCCATCCGCAGTTGTCATAGCGCACGCCGTAGTTCTTGGTCAGTCCGGAGATGAAAGGTCCGTAGGTGACGCTCTCATTATTGTACCAGCAAGAGGAGGTGGTGTATTTGTAGAGCCAGAGGATGGATTCCGGGCAGTCTTTGCACGCGCGCAGCAGTTCGGGGTTGCGCTTCATCATACCGATGGGGTTGAGTCCGTGCGACCATACGTTGCCGCAGAACGAGATGGTGAGGAATCCTCCGTACTGGTGCGACATCCTCACTAATTTGGCAAAGAGGGCGATGCGCGACTCCTGGTTGCTGGAGCATTTGTCGCCCACCTCGTCGAATCCCCAGAACTGCTCGGCGTAGTTCCAGCCCAGGAAGTTGGGGTATTTTTTGAAGAAGTATTCGAATGTCTCGAGGTCGTCGTCCTGGATGTGCGTCTTGCCACCGCTGGCGGGCTGGCAGGTGAACCACAGTCCGTTCTGCTGGCATACGGAGGCCCATGACTTATAGGTGCGCACGGCGCATCTCGGCATCTTGTAGATGTTGCGGCTGGTGTCATAGCCGCATGAGAGCGAGAGGTTCATGCACACATAGGGCTTGATGTCGTCGGGGATGAGGTTGATGATTTTCTGCGGGTCTGCCGAGTTCCAGACGTCGATGTGCACGAGCCACAGCGGGTGTTGGCTGTCGATGGGTCGGCGCTGCTGTGCCGAGAGGGCCTGTGCCGCGACGAGGAGTAGCAGTACAAGTCTGAGTCGTGAAAAAAAGTTTTGCATGTCGTCGTAGTTTGAATTCTGCGTGCAAAGGTAAACGTTGCAGGCGAGAACTCCAACGACTATTGTGTCACATGCTTTTAGATTTGTCTCATGTGCGGTCTTTGTCTCATGGCGTGTCGCCAGACTGCTGCTCAAACTCCTCTTTATGGTCTTTCTGGGCGGCATACTCAGAAGGAGTGACACCATAGTAGGTCTTGAAGACGGTGGAGAAGTGGGCCTGGTCGCTGAAGCCGACGCTGTAGGCCACCTGCGAGATGTTGACGTTGCCTTGGCGGATGAGGCGCCCTGCCTGCCGCATGCGGATGTCGCGCACGAAGCGTCCGGTGGCGAGGCCGGTCATCTCCTTCATCTTCCGGTGCAGTTGTGCGCGGCTCAGTCCCACGTCTTTGGCGAGAGCCTCCACGTTGTAGTCGGCGTCCGAGAGGTTGGCGTTGATAGAGGCCATGATGCGGTTCATGAGTTGCTCGTCGTTGCCCTTCACCTCGATGTCCTCCACTTTGTCTTTCTGTGTGGATGCGCCGCTGAAGACACCTTTGAGGCGGCGCACGGTGCTCACGAGGTTGTCGATCTGCACATGCAGCTCCTCCATGTCGAAGGGTTTGGCCAGATAGGCGTCGGCGCCTTTCTTCAGTCCCTCGAGCCTGTAGTCGACCTCTGTCTTCGAGGTGAGGAGAATGACGGGGATGTCGCTGGTCTGCGGGTTCTCTTTGATATGCTTGAGCAGTTCGATGCCGTCCATCTCGGGCATCATGATGTCCGACACCACGATGTCGCACCGTTTGCTGTCGGTGAGCAGGGTCTTGAGAGCCTCTTTGCCGTTGGGGCAGATGGTGAATTTGTAGAAGCCGCCCAGTTCGAACCTGATGTAGTCGAGGATTTCCTGGTTGTCGTCCACAATCATCACGCGGATGTCCTTGCGCCGGGTGGTGCGGGCGGTAGAGAGCACTTCGCTCTTGGTCTCGCTGTCCACAATCTGCTCGGGCTTGAGGTGCTGGTTGCCCTTGGGTATTCTCACGGTGATGCAGGCTCCCCGTTGTCCGTCGTTGCGGTTTTCGGCCTTGATGCGTCCTCCGTGCAGCTCGATGATGCTCTGGCAGAGGTTGAGTCCGATGCCTGTGCCCTGTGTGGTGAGGTTGACGCTGTTGGACCCTTGGTGGAATCTCTTGAAGAGGTTTTTGGTCGACTCACCTTTCTTGAATCCCACGCCTGAGTCGATGAATCTCACTTCCACGTCTTTGTCGTTGGAGATGAGGGCCACTTTGATCTCACCTCCGTCGCTGGTGTATTTGAAAGCGTTAGAGAGCAGGTTGGACACCACTTTGTCGAAACTCATCCTGTCAAGCCACAGCGGCACGTTGTTTTGCGCGTGCTCGAAGGTGAAGGCGATATTGCGCTGCTGAGCCTCGTATTGGAAGAGTTTGCACACGCTGCTGATGAATTCCACCATGTTGGTCTCCTGACAGTGCAGCCGCATCTCGTTTTTGTCGATGCGCCTTTGGTCGAGGATTTGGTTGACGAGCATCATCAGTTTTTCCGCGTTGCGCTCGATGGTCTCCAGATACACCTTTCCTGTCTCGTCGCTCACGATGGTCTTGAGTTTCGTGAGGGGACCGTGGATGAGGGTGAGGGGCGAGCGGATGTCGTGGGTGGCGTTGATGAGGAACTTCATCTTCTCCTCGTCCATGAGGTGGCGCTGTTTCCTGCGCCATGCCCATCCGATGGCTCCTATGAGTGCGAGCAGAGCGATGAGATAGAGGAGCCGGGCGAGGGTGGTGCGGTACCACGGGGGGCTGACGGTGACATGGATGGTCTTCGTCTCGGAATACTGGCCGTGGGCCTGCGCTCTCACGTCGATGTCGTAGCTTCCCGGCTGCAGATGGCTCAGCAAGATGGCGTTCTGCCCCACGGGCATGGTGATCCAGTCTCCGTTGTTGATGCGGTAGTCGAAGCTGACGCTTCCTAAGTTGTCGTATTCGAGGAGGGAGTATTCGAGCGACATCGTGTTGTCGAGGTATGACACACGGAACTGGTCGCTGAGGATGGCGGGTCCTTTGAGGATTTGGTGTCCGTTCGACTTGGTGTTGGTGTTGACGGGCTTTCCTCCGATCATCAGTCCTGTGAGTTTCACCTCTGGCAGCGCCTCCTGGTTGTCGGCCACTTCGGCAGGCCTGAAGACGGTGAGTCCGTCGTTGTTGGCGAAATAGATCAGGTCGTTGTCGGTGTGCAGGCCCACGCAGTTGATATATTCCTTGGTGGTGAGGCCGTTGCCGCTGATGTGGCTCACCAGTTGCTTCTTCTTGGCGTCGAATTGCCAGATGCCCATTGTGGTGGAGCACCAGATGTCGCCGTTGTTGGCCTCCACGATATATCCCACTGCCTTGTTCCTCAGCTCATCGTCTCCGGAGAAGACGACGGCCTCTGCCTTGCCTGGCTCATAGTCGTAGAGTCCCTGGTCGGTGCCGATGAGGATGTGTCCCTGGCTGGTCTCGCAGAGGGAGTAGCAGAGCGCGCCCTTGAGCAGTTGCATCCATCCGAAGGGCTTGAAAGTGTCGGCTTTGGGGTCATAGCACGACACGCCGTCGGCGGTGGCCAGCCAGATGCGTCCCTTCCTGTCGTGTGTCATGGCCAGCACCCATCTGTTGCATATCCATCCTTTCGTCTCGTCTTTCACGTCGCTGTTGAAGTGATGCAGTTCGCCTGTCGTGAGGTCGTAGGAGCAGAATCCCCTCGAGAAGGTCGATACATAGAGGTGTCCGTCGCCGTTGTCGGTCATGTCGTTGTAGCGGTCGCAGTCGAAGGTGATTTTCCGCTGGCTCCTGCCAGTGATGGGGTCGTAGGCATAGAGGGCGTCGTCGGTGCCCAGCCAGTAGTTGCCCTTTTTGTCGCGGTACATCATCTCCGCGTTCGACGGTGCGCTGGGGTGCGCCTTCACCTGTCCGTTGACGTCGAGTCCGAAGACGCCGTTGCCCTGTACGGTGCACCAGGTGATGCCTCCGTCGCCCTCGCAGATGGAGGTGACGGTGGAGCTGATGTTGACGCCCTGTGCCGAGAAACTCCACATCTGGAACTTGGAGTGGCGTCGCGGCAGGATGACGAGTCCTTTCGACTGGCATCCCACCCAGATGTTGCCTTGCCGGTCTTCGGCGATGGCCCACACCTTGGCTGTATTGAGGTCGATGCCCTGTGCGTTGTTGGTGACGCGCTCGAGGGCGCGGCTGCCGGCCTTGAGGCAGAGGAGTCCGCTGCCTCGAGTGCCCACGTAGATATTGCCTTGGCTGTCTTTGTGGATGCGGTTGATCACTTTTTCTCCCTCATAGAGGAGATGCTGGTCGATGTCCGACGTCTCGAGTTGTCCGTTGCGGTAGACGTGGATGCCTCTGAGGCAGAAGATGAGCAGTTCGTTGTCTTTCTCTGCGAAGAAGACGATGTCGCCGAGGGTGGAGTTGAACCGGTGGATGCCCCGCTGGTCTTTCATGGTGAACACGGTGCCGTAGCCGCATTTCCACACCCTCTTGCTCGAGTCGGTGTAGATACGGTTGTAGAAGAATCCTTCCTCCTTGGTGGTCAGGTCGCTCACCGCCTCGAGCCGTTTGGCTTTGTCATTCAGGGCAAACATGCCGTAGCCGGCCGTGCACACCCACAGTTGGTCGTCGGTCTGGCGGCTGATGTCGCTCACACGGGGGCGTATGTTGTCGGGGAAGGGGATATGGGTGAAGTTGTCGCTTGCATAGTCGTAGCGGTCGAGTCCTTTCCTGGTGCCTATCCACAACTGGCCTTTCGGGTCGCAGAAGAGGCTCACGGCATTGTTGTCGGAGAGGGTGGTGCTGTCTTCCTGGTGGTGGAAATAGGAGGTGAACCGATAGCCGTCGAACTTGTTGAGACCGTAGTCGGTGGCTATCCAGATATACCCGTATTTGTCTTGGCAGATATCGTTGATCATGCCGCTTGAGAAGCGTTCCGACGAGATGAACGTGCCGGTCTGTGCAGAGGCGATGGTGGCGGCGAATGTCAGCAGTAATAGTAGGATTCGTTGCATGGTATGTGATTTTGCGTTCAAAATTACGCAAAAATACATAAATGTGAAAGGGTTTTTGTTGCGTAATCTATGAAAAACGTCTCACTGCCATTCCTCCCTCGGTATTACAGCCACCTACATTGTCGGATAGTTCAAGATGGCCGACAAAAAACCGGTGCCGCTGACTGTTGCCAGCGGCACCGACTATGGGTGTGCACCTGTGGGGTGAGGTCGTCGTCAGAGACCTCTTGCCTTGAGCAGTGCGGAGGTGTCGGGTTGCTTCATTCCTGTGAAGTCGGTGAATATCTGCATCAGGTCGGCGGTGTTGCCGCGGCTGAGCACCTTGTCGCAGAAGTCTTGTCCCGTCTCGGGGGCCAGGGGGCCTCGTGCCGCGAAGACGTCGGCGATGTTGACGGCCAGCACCTCAGTCCACAGATAGCTGTAGTAGCCTGCGGCATATCCTCCTCCCCACACGTGATTGAAGTAGCTGGTCTTGTAGCGTGGCGGTATCTGTGGGTCGAGCAGTCCCACCAGTTTCAGTGCCTCGTTCTCGAAGTCGGCTGCTTTGTCGGCTGCGGGAATCTTGTCTGAGCTGAACATGTGCCATGCCAGGTCGAGGCAGGTGGCGGCGAGGTTCTCGCCTAACGCGTAGGCCGAATGGAAGTTGATGGACTTGAGCATGCGGTCCTTGAGTTCGGCGGGCATGGGCTCACCCGTCTTGTAGTGGCGGGCATAGTGGTCGAATATCTCCGGGATGGAAGCGAACGACTCGTTGAACTGTGATGGCATCTCCACGAAGTCGCGGGCCACCGATGTGCCGCTCAGCATGTTGTATTGGCAGTCGGAGAGGATGCCGTGGAGGGCATGTCCGAACTCGTGGAACATCGTGGTCACCTCGTCCCAAGTGAGGAGCGACGGCTGTCCCTCGGGAGCCTTGGCGCTGTTGCATACGTTGAAGATGATGGGCAGCTGCTGGCGCTGGCGGCTCTGCTTGGCGAATCCGTCCATCCATGCGCCGCCACGCTTTGTGGGCCTTCTGAAATAGTCGCAGTAGAAGAGTGCCTTTTCCTTCCCGTTCTTGTCAGTCACTTCGAAGACTTTCATGTCGGGGTGGTAGGTGGGGATGTCGGTGCGCTCTTTGAAAGAGAGTCCATATACCCTGTTGGCGGCATAGAAGACACCGTTGATGAGCACGCTGTCGACGTTGAAGTAGGGTTTCACTTCTTCGTCGGAGATGTTGAGCAGCTCTTTCTTCATCTTGGCCGAATAGTAGAAGCGGTCGTAGGGCTGCAGCTCAAAGTCGGTGCCCTCCGTCTTCCGTGCGTATTCCTCGATGGCCTTGGTCTCGGCGTCGGCCTTGGGCCTGTAGTCACTGATGAGCGACTTCAGGAAGGAATATACGTTTTCGGGTGTCTTGGCCATTGTCCTCTCCAGCGAGTATTCGGCGTAACTCTTATAGCCCATCAGGTCGGCCTGCTCGGCCCTGAGTTTGGCGATTTCCACCACGAGGGGGAACGTGTTGATGCTGTCGGTGCCGTCGGTCCGGTGGATGGAGGCTTCAAAGACGCGTCGGCGCAGGTCGCGGTTGTCGAGGCTTGTGAGCAAGGGCTGCTGCGTGGTGTTGACGATGACGATGGCGTATGGGGCTTTCTTTCCCAGACTCTCCGCGTCTTTGGCGCATTGTGAGATGTCGGCCTCACTCAGTCCGGCGAGGTCTTCTTTCTTGTCCACCCACACCACGGCGTTGTTGGTGCCCGCGGTGAGCAGGTCGCCCCATTGCTGCTGCAGGTCGGAGATGCGCAGGTTGATTTTCTTCATTCTCTCCATCTTGTCGTCGGGCAGGAGAGCGCCATTGCGCACGAATTCCTTATAGATTTCCTCCGTGAGTTTCTTGTCTTCGCCCTCGAGGGTGTCGTAGTCGCGCTCATAGACCTGCTTGATGCGGGCGAAGAGCTCTTTGTTGAAAGAGATTTCATTCTCCAGTTCGGTGAGCAGCGGCAGCACCTTCTTTTCTGTCTCGCCAATCTCGGGAGTCTTGTCGGCTTCGGCGAGGGCGAAGAACACACGGCTCACGCGTTCGAGCAGTTGTCCGCTGTTCTCGTAGGCCAGGATGGTGTTCTCGAAGGTGGCGGAGTCCTCGTTGGCGGTGATCTCCGCGATTTCCTCCCTTTTCTCCTCGATGGCCGTCTTCAGGGCGGGCAGGTAGTCGGAAGGCCTGATTTTGCTGAAGTCGGGGGCTCCGAAGGGTAGGGTGCTCTCTTTGAGCAGCGGGTTCTCGCGGGCGGAGTCGGCGCACGAGGTGTTCATCGCAATGTTGGCTGACAGCATGGCGGCCGTCACGCCGATGGTTAGGATTTTCTTTGTGTTCATGGGCTTTATATTAATTAGGGTAAAAATCATTCGTTTAGAATTTGGCTCATTCATCCGTGAATGCTGTCAACGGATGATGTATTCCGTCAGTGCACGCTGCTCGATAGAGAAGCCCATGCCCACCTTGACGATGCGGCGGCCGTCGGTGGCGTAGCGCAGGGCATAGCCTTTCTCTTCTATCTGGTCGAGGGCGTCTTGCGCCGTGCCGTTGAGTTTCAGTTCCATTACATAGATGGTGTCGGGCATGAACACCACCATGTCGGCCCTGCCACGTGCAGTTTTTACCTGCGTCTGCACATAGACATTGAGCATAGAGAAAATGAGGTAGAACGTCCACTCATAGAAACCCTCGGCTACCGTCACCTCCTCGAGTTTCTTCTTGAATCCCTCGACATAGGGCAGTTCCTCCAAATAAGCCTGCAGTTCGCGCAGAGCCAGGTCGGTGTCGTCGGCACGCAGGGCTTTCCAGAAGCGGGCGGCAAAACCGCTTTGCACGTGGCTGCCGCGTATGCCTGCAACCGACGGGAGCAGTCCCTCGGTGAAACCCACGCGCACTTCCTTGTTGGGGATGCCGAGTGTGTATTCTTCTGTCATGTCATCGTAGCCCTTGATGGTGACATAGCCGCTCTGGTAGAGTAGCGGCAGCGCATCCATCATGTTCTCCGTGGGTTGGTCGAAAGCTGATGCCGGCACATGCATGTCATCGAGCTTGGTGATGTCGGTGTGGAAATGCTGCATCTGGCGCAGCAGATAGGAGGGTGTGCCGCTCTCAAACCAGAAATTGCGCAGTCTGAGTTCGTTGAATGCTTTCATCAGACTGAAAGGGTTGTAGATGTCTGGCGACTCTTCAGAGAAACGATAGCCGTCGTAGGTGTCGCGTAGCATCTGTCGCATTTCTGCTGATGAACATTTGCGACGTTCTGCCAACCGCGCCACGTCGGGCTGCATCAGCGTGTCTATCTCCTCGCCCGTGATGCCGCAGATGGCAGCGAAATCCGGATGCAGTGAGATGTTGGTGATGTTGTTGAGCGTGGAGAAAATACTTAGCTGCGAGAATTTCGTGATGCCGGTGATGAAACAGAAGCGGATCATCGCCTCACGCGCCTTCAAGCATTGGTAGAACTCCTGCATTACACGCCGGTAGCCTGCAAGCTGCTCCTCCTCATGAAGCATCTCAAGCAGCGGAGCGTCGTACTCGTCGATGACCACCACCACCTGTTCGCCCGTCTGCTCGTAGGCCCGGCGGATGAGGCTTGAGAACACCTCTCCTGGAGTGGCGTCTTTAGTGTTGACACCATATTGTTCGGTAAAAGGCTCCATCTCCTTGAGCAGCGCCCTGCGCAGTTCCTGAATATTCTCACGCCCCTTTGCCATGCTCACGTCGATGTGGAGCACAGGGTAGCTTTTCCACTCCTTCTCCAGTTCCATCACCTTGAGGCCTTCAAACAATTCTCGGTCGCCACGGAAGAAAGAGCACAGTGTGGTGGTGAGCAGCGACTTGCCGAACCGTCGGGGACGGCTGAGGAAGATATATTTGCTCAGCCGTTGCAACCGCCACATTAGGTCAGTCTTGTCAATATATACGTAATTGCCTCGGATGATTTCCGAGAAAGTCTGTATGCCTACAGGATAGCGTCTCTCCATCATACCATAGTTAATGATTATTCTTCGGGTGTGTGCGTCTATGCATCAATTGATAGAATCCACTTTTATTCTTTTGTCTTCAATCTTTAGCAAGCAAAGATACGAAAATAAGCTGAGATAAGAAAGAGATTTTTGGAGAATCCCTTTTCTGTTTCTCAATTTCCCATAGATGCGGCTTTTTTTGCTTTTTCCTCGGCTTTCAACCGCTCTTTCTCAGCTTTGGCTGCCTCTTTCTTGCGCTCTTTCTCTGCTTTTTCTGCCTCCTTCTTGCGCTTCTTCTCCTCCTTCAGCCGCTTTTTCTCGGCTTTGGCTTCCTCTTTCTTGCGCTTCTTCTCGGCTTTGGCCTCCGCTTTTTTGCGTTTCTTCTCAGCCTTGGCCTTCGCTTTCTCTTCAGCCTTCTTTTCCAGGGCTTCACGGAGCATATCTTTGTTGAATGTGAAAACGTGGCCAAACATGCCCAGTGACAGCAATTTGTTCTCTTCCTCCATCTCTATGTGGGTGGTGTTGAAAATGACATAGTTGTCTTCCTTCAGTTTCGAGGACAGTATATGCTCGATGGTCTTTGTCACGGTCTTTTTCCCGAAACGGGTGATGTCGTTGTCGGGAATGCCCATGTTGGTGGCCTCTTCATCCACATATTCGGCGATGGCTTTCATCATCGCCTTCTTATGCTCCTCTATATCTGGTACGGTTAGCGCCATCAGTATGGCGATACACAAAATGATGACAACGCCTAATAGTTTCTTCATGATTTATCTTTTCTTTTTCTTATAAGTTTTAGGAAGCAGATGACTGCCTGAGATGAAGTGATGCCAAAAGATATACTTGCCTTTGCGTTGCATTTCAAAAGTGGCAAAAACCTATTGGTATGGCAAAGGTAGGAAAAATTGTTGGGAAACAGCCGCTTTTCGGTGTTTTTTTAATGATTATCCGCCATCATTCATCAGCAGCGCTGTGTGTCCTCGTCTCTTCCGCCGACACTTCAGGTGTGTTCTGTTCATTTAGGGGCGACAGAAGTGTGTGGAATTTGGCCAACACGATATTTATTCCGCCAAAAGCGGTGTTTTTCTCATTTTTTTTGCTATCTTTTTACTTCGACTGTCTTATTAGTCCGACTTTTTGTCTAAATTTGTCGCAAATATGCTATATTAAGGTCCATGAAACGTTATCTATTTGCGCTTGCAGCCCTTTTGTTTGTCCATATTGCCCACGCCGGCACCTTGACAACCTGCCCGATGGTAAAGATTGCGGCAGAGCGCCTTCCCGACTTGCACACTCCTCGTGCCGGCCACCAGACAATTCTTGTCGGCGATGAGATAACCGTGTTCGGAGGCCATACGCTGGGCTATGTGCTCACTCCCACCGCGGAGTATTATCGCGATGGCGAGTGGCACCAGATGGAGATGGTGTATGCTCATGATAACGGCATGGCAGTCCTGCTTGACTCAGGCAGTGTGCTCTTGGCAGGTGGCCATGAAAAGAACCTTGGTATCGGACAGAGCTATGAGGTAGAGATGTATGATCCGCGAACGCACACCTTCGAAGGCTTTGGTTGTCTTGACCAGAAGCGCGCCTTGTTTGGAGGGGAGCAGATGGGCGATGGACAGGTGGTTATCTCGGGTAACTGGTATGGCGACGACGGCATAGAGATGTTCGACCCTAAAACTCGGCAGTTTCGTCACGTCAAGGAAACGACGGCAAGTCGCGGCTTTGTCCATGTGCTGCGTGTGGGCAATGATGATGCACTTGTCTTTAGTAGCATGGACGTGAAGGGAGAGCCCTTCGACAGTGTGATAGTCGACCGTCTGAAAGGCGGGCCGTTCTATGTGCCTTTGCTTAAAGAGTGGAGGAACGCCTTTTTCCCCAATCACAGCACGGAAGGATTCATCGGCGACATGTCGAAAGGCGACTACGCCTATCTCATGCCTGGCATAAACGACGTTGGCCAACTGACTATCATCGAGATTCGCGATACCTTGTTCTCACTACTGCCAACCGATGCGCCAATACCCACGACAGGCGTCTCCGGAGAAAAAATAACTTACGTTCCAAGCATCATTGTTGACCGGAAGGCCGGACGAGGCTACGTGGTGGGAACAGGCCAATCCTGCCGGTACTATGTCCTCGCTGTCGACTATCGGCAGCGCCCTGCTTCCGTCACGCTTTATTATACCGACCTTCAAGAGGAGCGGTGTCATGTCAGTGGCACGAGGCCAGTATTGACTCCAGAGGGCAACATATTCATCTGCGGCGGTATCCTGGATAGAAATTTCAAGCCTCAGTCGTCGGCATGGCTGCTACGGGTAGGCACCGCTGCTCCTGTGTCGTCCACTTCGTGGCTACTCCTGCTGACAATCGCCATTATCATCCTGTCCTGCCTTGCTTTGGTGCTCTACTTCTATTGGCGGCGACAGCAGAGAGCGGCCATCGACGCCGACACCGACACTGATGCCGACGCCGACGCCGACACCGACGCCGACATCGATGCTCTTATGCAGCGCATCAACGAGGTTATGCAGTCGCAGCGGTTGTTTCTTAATAGCAATCTGCGCCTGGAGGATGTCGCCAAGGCTATTGGCGCCAACCGCACGGCAGTCTCTGGCTGTATTAACAGCCGTTATGGCGGACAGTTCAAGCAGTTTGTCAACAATTACCGCGTCGCCTATGCCCAGCAGCTGATGTTGGA
>ODAI010376201.1_pt1 | contig 13511 bp, 9 predicted proteins | sample 1539321 | NCBI WGS metagenome assembly ODAI01 (sample SAMN02144231, study PRJEB22623) | gut metagenome | biome: sheep rumen | host: Ovis aries | place: New Zealand
AATATATTATACAGTAGCATACTAAATACAGATGATTATATATTACCAGAGTTTAATATAGTATACGAGACAGAGATATTTAAAAATTATAACTCTGTTAAATATTCTATAGATAAGACTATTATCATTGATAATCTAACATTTTCATATGCGGTTTCTGTAATAAAGGAAAATGAAGAACTTCGTGATATATTTATGAATAATGATATCCAATGTAATTTTAACATAGCGTTATATGTACTTGATGGAAGTGTAAATATTAATGAAGTTGCAACATTTATGTATGATTATTTGTATAAGAAAGAGCTAAACAATGGTTTCGTATGTATAGTATATCCACAATCAAGAACTTTATCATTTAGGTCAAATGGAAAATTTGATTGTAGCAAACTTGCTAAAGCATTTGGCGGTGGTGGTCACAAAGCTGCAGCTGGGTCAAGAATAAAATCTGATACGATGCTTGATATATTAAAAGTTTACTATGAAAATATTGATTATGGTTATACTAAAACTATAAAAGATAATATTACAGTGATGAACGCTTTAAATAATTATATCAAAAGTATGCCAGATCAAAATACGTTTGAATATAATACAACATTTTATCACAAGTAATATAGAAAGGAATTATATGAACGAACTGACGAATCAGATTAGCGATATAGTAGATGATATAGTAAACCATTCTAATCAGATAAATGATATATCTTTTAATGATCTTAAAGATATTATGAATTCTGATGATGTGAAAGATAAAGTCAAGGATATAATGTCATCTAATAATATCACTGACGATGATATAAAGTTTATAGGCATTATACTTAAAGCTGCTAATATTATTTATTCAGATAGCGGTGAGGATACAGGACTTACTGATTCTGAGTATGATGCACTTGTATCATTATATGAAAATACTACGAATAAGGAGCTCCCTATTGGAGCTCCTATTATATCTGGAGAAAAAGCTAAAGCACGATACCTTACTCTTAGAGGAACTCTTTCAAAAGTATATAAATTAACTGATGATGATATACTACTAAATAATTCTCAAAAAGATATATACTGGTGGATTGATCATATTAAATCAATATATAAAGAAAACACTGGTAAAAATCTAAATGTAAATAATCTTGATATATTAGTAGTCCCTAAATATGATGGAGTTTCTGTTGTATGTGAATATACAAAAACAGGTAATCTTATTAGAGCTATTACAAGAGGAGATACTGATGAGAATGAATCAAAAGATGTTACAGATGTTGTAAAGTATGTTGCTAATAATGGGCCATTTACAAATGCTAGTTCAGAGTATGCTGTTAAATGTGAAGCAATGATTTTAAATAAAGATCTTGAAACTATTAATGACATACTTAGAGATGGTAAGAAACCTTATCAGAATACAAGAGCTGCTGCAGCTGGAATACTAAATACTCAAAATATTGATCCAGATGTAGCAAAGTATTTACATCTAATACAACTTAGATATTCTTATCTGGAAAATGGTGTTGAATCAATTCAATATATGAGTAGTGATATGTATAATGACTACCTATCAACAACATTATCTGATAATAGTTTAGCTGATATTAGAGAATGGGCTATGAAACATTTTAATGTCAATCCAGGATATAGATGTGATGGCGCTGTTATATGTATTATGAATGAGGATGTAAGGAAAGCTCTTGGAAGAACTGGTGATAAGCAAAACTATGAAGTAGCTTATAAATTTACATCAGAATATACTGTATCTGAAGTTAAAGATATAATATTCCAGGTTGGTAATCTTGGTAAAATAACACCAGTAGTTGAATTTAAGAAAGTTAAGATGAAAGGTAATGATGTAAAAAGAGCAGCAATATCTTATCAAGACTTTATTAAATATAGACTTGCTAAGGGTGATGAAATCAAAGTAATATATGATATTATACCGTATGTTACTTTAGATGAAAACCTAAAAAGATCTGGAAATAAGTATATTAAAGCTCCAACAAAATGTCCTGAATGTGGTAGTACACTTCTTATATCAGAAAGTGGTAAACGTCTTTATTGTGATAATTCTAAATGTCCTTGTAGAATTAAAGGTAAGATATTAAACTACATGATAAAAGTTGGCATTGAGAATATATCATATGAGACTGTAGCAGATCTTTATGATGAAGGATATCTTAAATCTATAGAGGATATCTATAAACTTAAAAAGTATAAAGATAAGATATCAAAACTTCCTGGGTATGGAGATGTATCTATAAATAAGATACTTGCTTCAATAGAATCTAATACTAACTTAATACCATCAAAGTTCTTAGGAGCACTTGGTATTGATGGTATATCTACAAAAAGATTTCATGATCTTATGCAGTCTATAAGTTATGAAGAACTTCTTGACTTTGGATTTAATAAAGAAACTGATGCGCTTATAGGACTTCCTGGTATAAAGGATAAATTATCATATAAAATTATTACTGGAATATATGAAAATAGAAAGCTTATAGAAAATCTAGAAAAGTATGTGACAGTACTAAATGAACCACATGATAATGATGCATTATTTAAAATATGCTTTACTAAAATAAGAGATGAAAATCTTGAAAAGTATATTGTAGATAATGGAGGAACTGTTGATAACTCATCAGTTACAAGAAATACAACAGCACTTGTTGTACCAAAGAAAGGAATAAAATCAAGTAAAGTTGATAAAGCTATTAAACTTGGGATTCCTATAATTGAACCTGATGAGCTTTATAATTTTATAAGGAAGGGATTTATATGAAATATATAATTAAAGAAACCTATCGTAATAAATATTATGTAAAAGATGGATCTATGATATCAGATTATATAGGCAATAGTAATGTATTTGATAGTCGTGAAGATGCTAGAGATGTATTGAATAGTTCACTATACAAAGCAGAATGTTTTATGGATTTGTATAATTATAAAACTACAAAAATATATAAGGATGTCTATAATGATTATATTGATTATTGTAATAATATAAATAGAAAGGATAGGGAACTTACGCCAGGGACATTTGTTGGCACATTAGACTCATTCGGGTTCACTACAGATTTAGTCAGAAATATAATGTTTGATATGCTAAATGAAGATGGAACTAAAATAATTGATAATAATATTCTTGATCATTATATTATAATGAAATTAGATACATAATACAGAAAGGGTAACTTATAATGATTATTTCAAATGTTAAAAGTAACAATAATAATGAAGGAGGTGATAATAATGGTCAAAATAATATGGTTTCAGTAAATACTGATACTCCTATGGCTGATAGGACTTTTGTATTAAATGGTGATATCGATGAAAATAGTATAGGATCGCTCTGTAAAGAAATAACAAAACTTATTATGGCTGATGATGAGAATGATCTTAAATATATAAATTTTCAAAGGGTTCCTATAACTATATACATCCAATCATTTGGTGGAAGTGTATACGATGCGTGGACGCTTATTGATATTATGTTATCATCAAATACTCCAATATATACAGTATGCACTGGGTATGCTATGAGCGCAGCGTTTTTGATATTTATTGCTGGTTCAATTAGAGTTATAACTGACCATGCTCAGCTTATGTATCATCAGATATCATCTGGATATTGGGGAAAAGTTAAAGATGTTATCGAAGATACTGAATGGCTTAAGAAAGATCAAGAAAGGGTTGAAGAGTTTGTACTTAATAGAACTCTTCTTACTAAAGAAGAACTTGATGAAGCTTATAATGCTAAAAAAGATTTAGTATTTTCTGGTAAAGAATGCATTATAAAAGGTATCGCTGATAATTTATGGGAAGATAATTGTCATATCAATATCATTGATGATAATGGTAACGAACTACCATTTACTGATGAAAATAAACTTTATAAGAGACAACAAATCAGTATAAATCTTGATAAGAATGAAGATGATACTGATAAAGAAAAGGAAGAATAATATATGGAAGAAGTTAAAGTAATAGAACACTATTATCTACCAAGAACAATAAATATTCTCGGTACAAAATATGAATTTAAAATTCTTTGGGTATCAGAAGCATATGATACAGATGCTGATGCAAAAAAGCTTGCCGATAATGGCCTTGCTGGATATCATGATGGATACGAAAAGAAAATCGTTATATCATCATTAGATGATTATAAATATCATCCACAATTTGCAAATGCATCATTTAATTGTAAGCTTCAGTCAATTAAAGAAATAATTAGACATGAAATAGTGCATGCCTTCTTAGATGAATCTGGACTTAAACAAGAAACTGATTCTAAAGATATACCATGGCAGCGTAATGAAGTTTGTGTTGATTGGATTGCAATTCAATCACCAAAGATGTTTAAAGTATTTAAAGAATGTAACTTATTAGATTGAGAGGAATAATTATGAATAATATAAAAATTGCCGATATTTATTTAAATAATAATGATAATGTAATATCAATATTTGATGATCCTTCAGAAATTACAACAGATACTAGAGAATTCTTTATAACTATAATTAATAGGATTAAAAATAGTTCCATAACAGGAACGCCAGCTGTTGGATATTTTCAGTATGATAGATACTTTGTGCCTTTAAGTAATATTTCAGCAATAGTATTATCAGATGATATTACTAACATACCACTTTCAGCACCAAGAAGTCATATATCTGAAAATGATTATAAAGAAAAAGGCTGTATTAATAGTAAGATTAATAATAAGCCATCTCTTATAGTTCTTAAAATTTAATATTATAATACACATATCCTTAACCAAAATATTATGTATATTTTGGATTTCATAAAATAATTATATATTATTTATATGGATTGAAATAAAAATTATAAAGAAAGGATCAAAATTATTTTATGGAAAAGTATGAAACTTATTTTAATGAAATATGTACAGAGGATGTAGAAGATGTTCTCATGATCTGTACAACAGCGTCTAAGAGACTATGGGATCTATTTAAAATCAAAGTGGATGATCCTAAGATGATAGCAGTAATATTCTCAAAGACATATGAAACAGTACTTAAAGAGCTTGCAAATCTGGAGAAAGAATATGATAATTATCAGATTACTTTCTGTGATAGATTTGTTATTGGTTATACAACCAATGAGAATGAGAATGATGAAAAGGAAGGAAACTTCATGATCAAGATTGATCATCTTAATGTAATTCCTACAATAGATGATTATGATCCTCAGCTCTCAAATAGAGAAAGATGTGTTCAGTGGAATACTGATAATATCAAAAAGCAACCTGAAGAACTTAAAAAGATTGCTTCTATGACCACCGAGGCACTTCGTAAACTTGATATCAATGCTCTTGCAGATGAAATTATTATTCCAATCTTTGTAACTGTATATGAAACAATTATTGAAGTTATGAAGATTAGAAGAAAAGAAGAGGATAAGTTTGAATTTGAAATCAATTTCTGTTCATGTTTCTATATAACAGTAATTGAGCAGGAAGATCAGGATAATGATATTATTAATATCAGATCTAATATTCATGGAAAACTTATGCTCAAAAATGATGCAATGGCATCTGGTAAATATGATGATTAAATAATACTTGCCGTGGCGGAAAAGGTATACGTTAATAGAGGGATAAGGTTGCAGATGTATTAGACTGTAGAGCGGAGGAACTGCAATCATGTAAGGTGCAAATCCTTACCGGCAAGACATAAATAGAAAAGAAGAGTTGAGATTATATCAAAAACTCTTCTTTTTTATTTTAGTTACATATTATTTAATTGTGGTGCATGGAAAAAATATTAAAGAAAGGAGAAAATAGAATGAAAAGTAGCTTACGAGGCTATGTCTGTAAGTGGGAGAAAGATTTAAATATTCCACTTATGGAAAAATCTAATGACGCTCCGCTTATTGAATATATTATGGATGCGTGGAAATCTTTAGAGGTAGTTCAACAAATTAAAGTTAAAAAGTTTGAATATACCGAAGAAGAATCTGAAATTGATATCAATAAGCATATCTTTAAGCGTGAGAAGAAAAAGAAGAAGAAGGATAGATTTGATATTAAGTATACTGCAGATGATAGGGTTGGTAAACTTACAGTACATCTTGAGATTACTATGCTTGAAAAGAACCCTGAAACTCATGAGACTAAATACCAAGTATATCCAATAAAAAAGTCAATGTTGATACCACTTCAAGATGAGAATGGCTTCTACGTTATCCACGGTAAGAAGTATTATTTGATATATCAGGTAGTTGAAAAATCTACCTATACATCTAACTCTAGTGTAACTTTAAAGAGTCTTAAATATATGGCATAGGGCTCATTAAACTCCTTTAATTGCTGGAAAACCTCGTTTATAGAGACAATCAGCAGCGAATAAAATACGTTCAACGACTATCGAAAGCATAGCTTAAGAGAAAAACTTAAGTGAAGAAGCAAGTAGAGTACACTACTATGTAGTGGAAACATGGAGCATTTTATATATGGTAATAGTATATAAGATGAAGATATAGTCTAATCTTTATAGAAATATAAAGCACTATTGTATGCCAATATGTGTAAAAAGACATGCTATAGAAGGTGAAGATATGGATGGTCATATTCACACTCTTCCATATTATACTGTATATGTCTTTAGAAAAGAAATTCCAGTGCTTCTATTTTATTTAGCACATGGAATAAACTATGCTATGAGTTATTTAAACGTGGATAATGTAATTGAATTCTTAGATGAGATGCCTAATGAAAAAGATCCTGAATATATTTACTTTGGTATTTCATCAAAATGCTTTATGAAGGTTGATAGAGACTTGTTTAATGAACATCAATACATTCAATCAGTAGTAGGTGGTTTTCTAAACATATGTACCACTAGAATGACCGTACCTGGACTTGATAATACTGATGAATGGATTAAAAAGATAGCTAATCCACCTTCATATGATAAGGGTAAATCTGTACTTAAGTACTTTAATAGACTTATGGACCTTACTACACAAAAGATACTTAAAGTACCAGATTACTACAAAGATGATATTTATGCAGTACTTCTTTGGATGATGGAACATTTTAATGAACTTCGTCTAAAAGATAACTGTGATTTGGGTAAATAAAAGCTCAAGTAAAACCTATTTAATTGCTGGAAATATTTGTTAACAAAATAAATCAGCAGCCAAGATTCTATACTATATAGAATAAGGTTCAACGACTATCGAAATCATATCTATAGAGAAATACTATAGAGAATAAGAGAGTAGAGTAGGAAGTAATTCCGAAATGATAGGTATATATAATATGGTAATAGTATTATATATAAAGATATAGTCTAGTCCCTAATAAATATCTGGTAACAGAGGGTATAATACGAATAAACGTATAAGATGCAATGAATATATTGCATCATTACTTTCTAAAGAATTCTCAAAGAGACTTAACAGAATAATCTCAATGGGAGACAGAGCAACTATCGAATCTATGAGAGAATTAGTAAGTAGTTCTATTACTACGTGAGTAGTAATTAAAAACAGTGTGAATTGCTGGGAACTCTTGTTATAAAGACAATCAGCAGCCAATACTTATTATATAATAAGTAAGGTTCAACGACTATCGAAAGCATAATATAAGAGAAATACTTATATGAAGAAGCAAGTAGAGTACACGAAAGTGGAAGTGCACTGCATCTTATATATGGTAATAGTATATAAGATGATGATATAGTCTGGATATTATTGAAAAATAGTATAATAGCCGTATTTAAATTTTCTGGAGATAAACAGTATGTCTCCATAAACTTCTCTAATTGCGGGAACGAGTTTGATATATCATAATTACTAAATTATAGTAGTAATATTATAGTGGCAATGGGTAACTCCAAAGGTATAGTAAAAAGATTATGATTAGAACCAACCGACGCAGCGAAGTATCCTAAAAAGGATATGAGTTCAACGACTAGGGAAAGGCTATCTTTATAGATAGAACCGAGTAGGTCCAATAATAGGACGAAATGTAGGTGAGGTTAATAACCAATAAACTGAAACGGGAAGCATTCTAAATATAGAATGAAGATATAGTCTAATAAATATTGATACTGATTCAGAAGATGCACAGTTCTGGGATATTGAGATTCGAAGATGCAGTCAACGATATGTCATTCTTCAGCAAGTACAAATTTACGAATAAAGGTTGAATTTCGTATATTTATTAGCGAATATATGATAACGGGCCTATTACATCTTTACCATTTATCAGTGGGGTCATATTTATATATGGCTAACGAGGAAAGCTAAGTGATAAAATGTCATATGCTAATCTCGTGGGAAGATAACGTTATTAGTTATAACCTGTAGAGACTATCCCTATATGGGAGTACAGATACTATTGATACGTATCTGGAAATGGATGTATGCTGTATAGTATAAGAAATAGTCCAGCCTAATGGAAACATTAGAATCGCTACCACATGCTTTAGGTTCAAATAACAGTAATAATATTAGCATTGATCATATTATTTGGTGCTATTAAAACGCTTCTAATTGCGGGGACGTAACATAATCTTTATTTACTAACTTAAGATAGTAATATACTTAAGGGCAATGGGTAACTCCAAAGGTATAGTAAAAAGAATAAAGATGTTACAATCGACGCAGCGAAGTATCCTAAAAAGGATATGAGTTCAACGACTAGGGAAAGGGTACTAGAAATAGTATAACCGAGTAGGTCCAATAATAGGACGAAATGTAGGTGAGATAATATCAATAAACCGAAACGGAGCGCTCTTATTTAAGAGAAGATATAGTCTAAATACGCAAATATCGTGACCTTCATCCGAGTCATCTTAGTCATATAGATGTACTTGTTTGTGGTAATTCTGACCCAGGCACGTTAAATACCCTAATGGCGTGCATTCAATACCTCTTTAATTGCTGGAACACCCTAGTTAGGGCAATCAGCAGCCAAGATTCTATATTTATATAGAATAAGGTTCAACGACTATCGAAAGCATAGCTTAAGAGAAAGACTTAAATGAAGAAGCAAGTAGAGTACATTCATAAGAATGGAAATGAGAGGCATTAGTATTATGGTAACAGTAATACTAATGAAGATATAGTCTGATCTATATGGTAACATATAGCTAACATATTGCAGGGGAGCTATCACCCTTTAGTCCTATCAAAGGATTATATTTTGATGATAGTCCAGAACCAGATCAGTTTTATTATAATCTGGTTCAAGAACTTATCGAAAAATGTAAAAAGGATGGTAAGCATTGGATTACTATTGAATATGATAATCCAGAAGACTTTTATAATGCACTTACATCACTTGATAAATTTTCAAATGAGCATACTCATATTTATTGTACCTCTAGGTTAAATAATTATGAAGTTGTTGTAAATGAAGATGTAGATCTTGATGATGGTGGTGCACCAAGTATTGATGCTGATGCTAAGAAGAAAACCAAGAAAGAAAAAGAAGAAGAAGCTAAGCGTCAAAAAGAAGAAGACGAGAAACTTAGGATTGCTATTGAAAAAGAAGAAGCTAAAGATGATGAAAAAGCTTTAGCTGAATCAGAAGATGCTCCTAAGAAAAGAACTCGTAAGAAAAAGACTAAAGAGTCTTAAAAATCAATAAGAGAGTAGATATTATCTACTCTCTTATTTTTTATACTTTTAATTTATAATGATACATTATTTATATGAAGCAGTCCTAGTATATAACCAAAAATAACCAAAAAGTAGTATCCTACACATTTCCCTTACAATACGATGTTGAAAGAGCGTTACGGTCTACTACTTGAGTGCCGTAGATTATGATAATGCGATGACTTCAATATTTGGTTATATAGCGTCCCACAACAGCGCGGCTGCTTCAACCTCTAAGAAATATTTTACTACAGAAAATAAGCATTTATAAATGCTTATTTTTTTTTAAGTTTTGACAATTAGTTAAAGTATATAGAAAGGATATATGTTATGGAGATATTACATGATTATAACCTTGCTAATAAGGTTTATGATTTTAAACGAGTCAAATATAGCAGTGATGATTTAAAACAGCTTTTAGATTATTCTAATATGGGTATATTAGAATATAAAGATATTGTTAGATATCAACCAAATTTAACAGAAGAGTTGTTTAGAGAATATGTTAATATATTTGGTAAGTATATTAATTTATATACAGAAAATCATAAATTTAGTGATAATTTTATGGTTTGGCTTTATGATAATAATTTATTTAATTGCTATATAATAACAAATCAGAAGTTATCAAATGATACTATAAATCATATATTACAAGACCATAATATTAAAGGCGATAAGTATATAGATACTATACTAGAGCATCAGAATTTATCAAATAATATGATACTCACATATATTGATAATCTTGATTTAAAAATCTTATCAACAAGATATGAGATATCTATGACTTTTGCTAAAGAAATAGAAGATAGACTAAAGACTGATGAAGATAAAAGTATATTCTATACAAATGGGTCAGTATATCAAAGATGGACTGATGAATTCATAACGGAAAATAAGAAATATATTGATTGGTATAGAATGTATATATACCCAGAAAGAGTTTTTATACATGATCACTATATAGATCATGATACAGTGGTTGTATATATGAGTAATTCATTAAATAATAATATACAATGGATAGGCAATCTTACTGATAAGTCAAGCAAGGTATCACATAAAGTAATACTAGAATCTAGTAATAATAGAGTTATATTTGATTATAAAAATATTGATACAATTAGTGGTCTTAAAGTAAGTTTATCACCAAAAGTATCATGGCCAGTTATGTCTGCATCTAATAATGAGAATACTGAAAATGATACCGGTTCTGAATATTATCCAGTAGAAGAATCTGAAGTTGAGTGGCCTATTTTAACAGATCCTGCTGATGCTAGGCCTCTTATTGTAAATAATAAGCATATAACTCCAGATGAGTGGAAGATACTTATTGGTACACAGTTTCCTGTATATGATCATAATGATGATTATTTTATAGGATATATTATAGTAGATACTGATAATTATGATAGATATACTTATATGCTAAAGTATGATGATAATACTGAAGTTTCTATGTTTGCTGATATTACTAATGCTAAGAAAAGTTTTGGTATTAGACTTATGAGCAGATATGAAGCAGAGCATCTTACTCATGATTATAGCATTGGTGGTAGTATTAGACAGTTTAAAGTTAAACTTGTTAAAGTATATTGGGACCATGTAGCTTACGCTAAAAAGCATAGTACTGGATATGAAATAAGAGTAGATAAAGTAGAGGTATTTAGAGACTTATAAATAAAAAGTGATAGAGTAGAGAAACATCTCTACTCTATCATATATTATAAGTATTAACATATTTTAGGTAAGCGTAGCAAAAATTGGTATGGCGAACCAAATAATCCATAAAAAAGAGGTAACAAACTTGTTAACTATTGATTTTATTTTTAACTAAAATTGGGATATTGTACACATGAAATATTGACTATACATAAAGGCATAGTAATATGTTTATACCTAAAATATGATAATACCATAGGAGGCGCGACTCTATATAGTTTATATAGAGTCGCAATTAAAATGGATGCACGGACCATATTAATTTTCAAATTATTAAATAAATGTTAATGATATAAAAAATATATAAAGTATTAATTTATATTAAATTTAACTATAATTTAACCTATATAAATGTATAGGTATGAAAGGGTTATAGTTATGAAAATAGAAAAACTTATACTAAAGAATTTCTCAGCAGTATATAATGCTATGAATGCTAAATCTTTAGTAATAGACTTTTCTAAGTCTAAAAATAAAATATGTTTACTACTTGCTAAAAATGGCGGGGGTAAGACGACAATATTATCACAACTAACACCATTTGCTGATGTTGGTAACTTAGATGTTAGAAATAATCAACCTTTAATACTTAAAAATGAAGAAGGTTATAAAGAAATACATATAAGAAAAGATAATAATTTATATATAATAAAGCATATATACACACCGCACAAAGATAAATCACATTCAACCAAATCTTATATAGAAAAGAATGGAACAGAGCTTAATATTAACGGTAATGTTAGATCATTCTTAGAGACTGTTAAAAATGAACTTAATATAGAGCCTGAATATTTAAAGCTTATAAGACTTGGAAGTAATGTTACATCTATAATCGGACTTACTGAAACTGAAAGAAAGAATTTTATGTCTAAAATTATGTCAGATGTAGATGTGTATATAGATTACTATAAAATAGTAGGAGCGAAAGAAAAACAAATAAAAGATAATATATCACACACAGCAAACAAATTATCAAAGCTTGGTATATCTGATATACTTATCGCTGATAAAGAGATTAAACATATTGAAGAAGAAATAGTAGCTTTAGATGATATAAAGATTGATCTTAATAAAGATATTGCTGTCTATAATCATAATATTGATATGATTGATGATAATGAAAATCTTAGAGATAATCTAAATGAGACATCCAAAAAACTTACTAAAATGAAAGATACGCTCCTTAGATATAAACCTGATAATACATCAGCTGACTATTATAAAGAAGAGATTGGCAGGTGTAATGATAAAATAACATCACTTAGTGCTATGATAAATAGTACAGGAGATATTATAAATAGTGAACTTGTGCTTATAAATACTCTGCACGATCAATATGAAAATGTTAATAGTCAGTATGAAAAAGAATTATCAAATGATAAAACTATCAAACAAATGGAAGATAATCTAAATACTATAAGAAAATCATTAAGAGAATCTGAATCTATCATAGGTGATTATAAACCTAAGTTTACATTAGATGAATTTAATGATTTTGTATCTTTCATAAAATCTATACAAGTAAAATTATCAACAACATATGAATTTGGTACTAAAGCAATAAGTAAAGTACTTAAACTTATGGAAGATAATGAAGACGTTAAGCATTACATCAACTCCCATCTAATAGATATAGATGATAAGAAGTCTGATGTAAGCTCTCTATTTTTAGCAAAAATTGCTGCAAGTATCATGTTTAATGATACAACAGTAATTAATTGTAAAAGTGAATGTGAAGCTAAAAAAGTATTTAATATGGTCAAAGATTTGATAAGTGACCATAATATTAAAGATACAAATAAAGACGCATCATTTTACAATGATATGGATAGAGTATATCAAAATATTACTAATATATTATCAGATATTGATAGTAGAAGCATAATGATATCAAAGATGCCTGATGATATTAAGAGCTGGTTTAGTAAAGATATACTATTTCATAATATTAAAAATCTAGAAAAGTTTTACAACGAGATTCGTCTTAACGAGATGATTACAATAGTATCTGAATATGATAGATACTGTAAGAATCTTGTTAAATATGATGAAAGTGAAAATTTGTTAAATCAAATAAAGTCTATATCTAATCTAGATAGTATTAAAGAGCAAAGAAATAATCTAAGTGATAGTATTACTGAAAAAGAATGCTATAT
>ODAI012674788.1_pt1 | contig 13511 bp, 9 predicted proteins | sample 1539321 | NCBI WGS metagenome assembly ODAI01 (sample SAMN02144231, study PRJEB22623) | gut metagenome | biome: sheep rumen | host: Ovis aries | place: New Zealand
GCTCCGCGAACTGGGCATCCGGACGGCGGTCATTCACGAGCACCTGGAAAGCCATCCGTTGGCCCGGGCGGAATACATCAAGCTGTTCGGACTCCTGACCGGCAGGTCCCACGAGGCCGACTCGCTGTTTTCCGGCATCCGTGACCGATACCGCTCCCTGGTAAAAGAGACGGACTCGCCCCGGAAAGTTCTCATCAACATCCCCTATGCGGACCAGTGGTACATCCCCGGCGGCGACAACTACATGACCCGGCTCATCCGGGATGCCGGCGGCGAGGTGCTCGGTGCCGTTCCCGGTCAGGTCCAGTCCTCCGTCATCTCCGTGGAAAAAGCCTTTGAATATGCGCAGGAGGCCGATTGCTGGCTCAATCCCGGCTGGTGCCCGACGAAGGAACAACTCCGGAGCGTGCATCCGCTGTTCGCGGATTTCCCCGTCATCGGCAAATCCGTCTGGAACAATACGAAACAGATGACCCCGGGCGGCGGAAACGCCTTTTGGGAAACCGGTCCGGTCCAGCCCGACGTGATCTTGAAAGACCTTCGTACCATCTTTGACGATACCGGCGATTCCACCACCTTCTTCCTCCAGCTCCATTAAACCCGTGTAACTGCCGAGATGAAAGACCGGATCGACGAAATACAGGACAGGCGGACCCTGGATGACGAGGGGCTGCGCATGCTGCTGGACACCCGGGAAGATGCCCTGGTGGAATCGCTGCACGAGCGGGCCCGGGAGGTGGCGGAGGAGCGGTTCGGGAAAAAGGTGTACCTCCGGGCGCTCATCGAGTGGAGCAACGTGTGCCGGAACGATTGCCTGTACTGCGGGATTCGGAAAAGCAACAGGACCGTATGCCGATACGCCCTGACCCGTGAGGAAATCCTCTCCTCCTGCGAGAACGCCTGGTCGCACGGCCTGAGGACCTTTGTCCTGCAGGGCGGGGAGAATCCACCAGCCGCCCTGGAACTGGCCGGCACCGTGGCCGAAATCCATGCCTCGTGGCCCGAGGCGGCAATTACCCTGTCCCTGGGCGAACTACCCTTCGAAACCTACAGGCTGCTGAAGCTAAGCGGGGCGGACCGGTATCTCCTCCGCCACGAAACCGCATCGCCGGAACATTACGCACGGCTTCATCCTGCATCCATGCGGCTGGAGACACGCCTGCAATGCCTTCTGGAACTGAAGGAGCTCGGTTACCAGACCGGCATGGGCATGATGGTCGGGAGTCCGTTCCAGACCACGGAAGACCTCATCCGGGACATCCGCCTCATCGAAAGGATCCGACCCGAGATGGTGGGCGCCGGGCCGTTCATCCCGGCGAAGGACACCCCTTTCGGGAACGAGTCCCCCGGCAGTGCCGACAAGACGCTGCGGCTCTACTCCATCCTGCGGCTGATGTTTCCGAAACTGCTGGTGCCGGCGACGACCGCCCTGTCCACACTTCTCCCCGACGGAAGGCGGCAAGGCATCCTCGCCGGGGCAAATGTCATCATGCCCTCCTTCACACCGGCCACCCGCCGGGCGGATTACGCCCTCTATGCCGGGAAGAGCCACGAAGAACTTCAAACGATCGAACGAGAACTATCCGCCATCGGCTACGCTGTCAGCCCGTCCCGCGGAGATTATGACGAACGCTGAAACCATGTACAACCCCCTATCGACCCACGCCACGGAATTCATCGACCATGGCGAAGTGCTGGAAAGCCTGGAAGAAGCCGCCCGGGAAAGCAAGAACCCGCAGCGGGTGAAAGCCATCCTGGAAAAGGCGGCCCTATGCAAGGGCCTCACGCATCGGGAGGCAGCCATCCTGATGGACTGCGACGACCCGGAACTGGAAGCCCGCATCTACAGCCTGGCGAAGGAAATCAAGCACCGGTTCTACGGAAACCGGATCGTGCTGTTCGCCCCCCTGTACCTGTCCAACTACTGCATCAACGGCTGCGTCTATTGCCCCTTCCACGCGAAGAACCGCACGATTCCCCGGAAGAAGCTCAGCCAGCAGGAGATCGAGGACGAAGTCCGCGCCCTCATCCGCACCGGACACAAGCGCCTGGCCCTGGAGACCGGTGAAGATCCGCGGAACAGTCCGCTGGAATACGTCCTGGAGTCCATCAGGACCATCTATTCCGTCCGGGAAGGCGGCAATTCCATCCGCCGGGTCAATGTCAATATCGCCGCAACGGACGTGGAATCCTACCGGAAACTGAAGGCGGCGGGCATCGGCACGTATATCCTTTTCCAGGAGACCTATAACCGGGAAGAATACCTGAAACTGCACCCCACCGGCCCCAAAAGCAATTACGAGTACCACACCGAGGCGATGGACCGGGCGCAGGAAGGGGGCTGCGACGACGTAGGCATCGGCGTCCTGTTCGGACTCGGCGGATACCGCTATGAACTCACCGCCCTCCTGATGCATGCCGAGCACCTGGAAGCCCGGTTCGGCGTGGGACCGCATACGATCAGCGTCCCGCGCATCTGCCCGGCCGACGACATCGACACGAAAGACTTCCCCGACGCCCTCCCGGACGCGGTTTTCCGGAAACTCGTCGCCGTCCTCCGGGTGGCCGTTCCCTACACGGGTATGATCATCTCCACCCGGGAATCCGTCCGGATGCGGGAAGAACTGCTGGACTGCGGCATCTCGCAGATCAGCGGCGGTTCGCGGACCAGCGTAGGCGGATATACCAGCGTGGAACGGCACGATGAGACTGCCCAGTTCGACGTCTCGGACACCCGTCCGCTGGATGAAGTCGTGGGCTGGCTGCTGGACAACCGGCACATTCCCAGTTTCTGCACGGCCTGCTACCGGGAAGGCCGTACCGGCGACCGGTTCATGTCCCTGTGCAAAAGCGGGAAAATCAGCCTCTGCTGCACGCCCAACGCCCTGATGACGCTGAAGGAGTACCTTGTGGACTTTGCCTCGCCGGAAACCCGCGCGAAAGGCGAGAAACTCATCGCGGAATGCCTCTCGGACATTCCGGAAGGAAAGATCCGGGAGATCACCTGCCGCCACCTCGCGGAGATCGGCCAGGGAGCACACGATTTCAGATTCTAAGCCCATGGAACGCATCCACATCGCCTTCTTCGGTCCCACGAACAGCGGCAAATCCACGCTGGTCAACGCCTTATGCGGCCAGGAGGTTTCCCTCGTAAGCCCCCAGCCCGGCACGACGACCGACCCGGTCCGGAAAGGCATCGAACTCCCGTACGGCATCGGCCCTGCAGTCCTGGTGGACACGGCCGGCATCGACGACACCTCCGTCCTGGGTCCGGAGCGGAAACGGCGGACGGAAGCGGTCATCGGCCAGACCGATGTCGCGGTCGTCCTGCAAGCGAAGGACGCTGCCATGAAATCGCTGTTGGAGACACTTCGGGAGGCCGGTATCCCCTCCGTCGTTTATGAAAAGGAGGACACACCGGACGGGCTTTTGCAGCGGATCGCCCGGGCGCTGCCCCGGGAAGAAAAGCGATTCCTCACCGGCAACCTCGTCAAACCCGGCGACAAGGTCGTGCTCGTGATGCCGCAGGACAGCGAGGCGCCGAAAGGACGGATCATCCTGCCGCAGGTGCAAGTGATCCGGGAGTTGCTGGACCGGGGCTGCATTCCCTGCTGCTGTACGCCGGAAACGCTCCGAAAGGCCCTGGAATGCTCTCCGGCGCTGGTCATCACGGATTCGCAGGTATTCAGACAGGTGAACGACGCCATTCCCGCCGACCTGCCCCTCACGTCCTTCTCCATCCTGCTGGCTGCACAGAAAGGGGACGTCCGGACCTTCGTGGAAGGGGCCGGCGCCATCGACAAACTCCAACCCGGCGATCGTGTCCTCATCGCCGAGGCCTGCACGCATGTGCCTGATACGGAGGATATCGGAAGGGTAAAGATCCCGGCGCTGCTCCGGAAGCGGGCCGATGTCCGGGTGGAGATCGCCGCGGGGAACGATTTCCCGGACGATTTGACGCCCTATGCCCTCATCATCCATTGCGGGGCCTGCGTGGCGAACAAGTCCCTCGTCCGTTTCCGTACGGGAAAGGCACTCCTTGCGGGAGTGCCCATCACGAATTACGGGATCGCCCTGGCCAAGTTGCAGGGCATGCTGGACCGGGTGCGGATTCCCTGAAGGATCAGTCCTCGAACTCGGCCACGATCTTCTTGATGTCGGAAGGATTCAGGCGGCCATAGACCTTTTCGCCGATGGTGGCCACCGGCGCCAGGCCGCAGGCCCCCACGCAGCGCAGGCAGTCCAGGGAGAACCGTCCGTCGGGCGTGGTCTCCCCCACTTCGATGCCCAGCACGCGCTTGAACTCTTCCAGCACCTTGTCGGAGCCACGGACATAGCAGGCGGTTCCCAGGCACACCGAAACGGGATTCCGGCCTTTCGGGGTCATCGAAAAGAAGGAATAGAAAGTCACCACTCCGTACACTTTCGACGCCGGGATGCCCAGTTTCCGGGCAATGACACGCTGCACCTCCTCCGGCAGATAACCCAGTTTGTTCTGGACGGCATGCAGGATGGCGATCAGTTCGCCCGGATCGTTATGGAACTCGTCGCAGAGGGCCTCCACTTCCCGGACGGCCTCGCAGGATATTTTCAGTTCACTCATGGCTACTTGAGGGATTTATCGAAATAACGGGTGTGGAGCAAATGGTGCGATCGCTCGCTGAGCGGTGCGCCCAGGAACTCCCGGTACAGCTTCTGGATATCCGGATTCTCATGGCTCTTGCGGATGGGCTTTCCGGCATCCTCCGCATAGATGGCCTTCGCACGGGCCTTGATGATTTCCACGTCGCCGTGGTGATACGGCTGTCCGCCGCCGTCGATGCAGCCGGCCGGGCACGCCATGACCTCCACCACGTGATAATCCAGCTCGCCGGCGCGGAGCTTGTCCATCAGGTACCGGGCGTTGCCCAGCGTATGGGCGACGCAGACCTTGAGCGGGAAACCGGCCAGGTCGATGGTCGCCTCCTTGATGCCGTCCAGGCCGCGTACCTCGGTGAATTCCAGGCGCGGAAGCGTCTTTCCCGTATATACCTCATATACGGTACGGAGCGCCGCTTCCATCACGCCGCCGGTGGCGCCGAAGATGGCCGCCGCCCCGGAACTCTCGCCCAGCGGCTTGTCGAAGTCCGTATCCTCCAGGCAGCGGAAATCGATGTTCGAGCGCTTGATAAGGCGCGCCAGTTCCCGCGTGGAAATGCTGTAATCCACATCGGGATTGCCGTCCACCTTGAATTCCTCGCGCTCGCACTCGAATTTCTTGGCCAGGCATGGCATGATGGACACGACCACCAGCTTCTCGCGCGGGATACCCATCTTCTGGGCCCAGTAGGTCTTGGCGATGGCCCCGAACATCTGCGCTGGGGACTTGGCCGTGGACGGGTAATCCAGCAGGTCCGGGTAATTGTGCTCGTAGAAATTGACCCAGGCGGGGCAGCAGGAAGTCATGATCGGGAGCTTCACCGTCTTGTCTCCGCCGAGGAAGGCCTTCAGCCGGGCGAGGATTTCGGAGCCTTCCTCCATGATCGTGAGGTCCGCACCGAAGTCGGTATCAAAGACATAGTCGAAACCGAGACGCCGGAGCGAGGTGGCCAGTTTCCCGGTGACGATGGTGCCGGGCGCATAGCCGAACTCCTCGCCGAGGGCAACGCGCACCGCCGGGGCGGGCTGGGCGATCACGACCTTGTCGGGGTCGCAGAGATCGTCCAGGAGCCGGTCCGTATTGTCCCGTTCGGTGAGGGCGCCGGTCGGGCACACGGCCACGCACTGGCCGCAGTAGGTGCAGTCCGTATCCTTGAACATCCGGTCGAAAGTGGGAGCGATCGTGGTGTCGAAACCGCGGCGCACGGCCCCCAGGACCCCGACCGTCTGCACATTGTTGCATACGCTCTCGCAGCGGCGGCACAGGATGCACTTGTCCATGTTGCGCGTAATGGAAACGGTGTGCTCCTTCTTCCGGGAGGACTGCTCGCCCTGGAAAGGCATCTCCCGGATGTTGAACCGGGTCACGAGCGCCTGCAGTTCGCAGTCGCCGCACTTGGGACAGGTCAGACAGTCGTTCGGATGGTCCGAGAGGATGAGTTCCGCAACGGTTTTGCGGGCACGGATGACCCGGGCGGAATTGGTCTTGACGACCATTCCTTCCATGACTTGCGTGGCGCAGGAAGGGGCCAGGTTGCGCCGGCCCTGCACTTCCACCACGCAGATACGGCAGGAGGCGGGAGCATTCCGGACACAGGTTCCCTTGAGATTCAGATGACACAGGGCGGGAATGTCGATCCCCACGGAAGCGGCCGCGTCCAGGACGGTGGTTCCCTTGGGAACGGAGACGGGCCGGTTGTCGATTGTCAGGTTGATCAGGTTTTCCATAGGGCGTTCCTAGATTACGTGGATGGCACCGAACTTACAGCGGGACAGGCACATGCCGCAGCGGATGCACTTCTCGGGATTGATGACGAAAGGCTTCCGGACCTCGCCGGCGATGGCCTCCGCCGGGCAGTTGCGGGCGCACAGGCTGCAGCCCTTGCACAGGACCGGATCGATGGAGTAGGTCAGGAGCGCCTTGCACTTGTGGGCGCGGCACACGTGGTCCTTCACATGCTCCACATACTCTTCGCGGAAGTTCGAAAGGGTGGACAGCACCGGATTCGGGGAGGTCTGTCCCAGACCGCACAGGGCGGTGTCCTTGATGACCTTCGCGAGATTCTCGAGCTTGTCGATATCCTCCATCTTCCCGCGGCCCTCGGTAATGCGGTCCAGGATTTCCAGCATCCGCTTGTTGCCGATCCGGCACGGCGTGCACTTGCCGCAGGATTCTCCCACGGTGAATTCCAGGAAGAATTTCGCCACGGACACCATGCAGTCGTCCTCGTCCATGACGATCATGCCGCCGGAGCCCATCATGGACCCGGCCGCCGCCAGGCTTTCGTAGTCGATGGGGATGTCCAGGTGCTTCTCGGTGAGGCAGCCGCCGGACGGACCGCCCGTCTGGACAGCCTTGAACTTCTTGCCGTTCTTGACCCCGCCGCCGATGTCGTAGATGATCTCCCGGAGCGTCGTTCCCATCGGGACTTCGATGAGTCCCACGTTATTGATCTTGCCCGCCAGGGCGAAAACCTTCGTACCCTTGGATTTTTCCGTGCCGATGGAAGCGAACCACTGCGGCCCCTTGGTAAGGATGACAGGCACATTGGCCAGCGTCTCCACGTTGTTCACGTTGGTGGGCCTGCCGAAATAGCCGGCCTCCGCCGGGAACGGGGGTTTGAGCGTAGGCTCGCCACGCTTTCCTTCCATGGAATGGATCAGCGCCGTTTCCTCGCCGCAGACGAAGGCGCCCGCCCCGTAGCGGATCTCGATGTCGAAATCGAAGCCGGAGCCCAGGATGTCCTCTCCCAACAGGCCGTATTCCCGGGCCTGGGCGATGGCGACCTGGAGCCGGTGGACGGCAAGCGGATACTCCGCCCGGATATAGATCAGGCCATGGTGCGCGTTGATGCAGTATCCGCAGATCATCATCGCTTCGATGACGGAATTCGGATCGCCTTCCATGATGGACCGGTCCATGAAGGCACCCGGGTCGCCTTCGTCGGCATTGCACACGACATACTTGTCGGGCGCATCGAACTTGCGGGCGATCTCCCACTTCACGCCGGTCGGGAAACCGGCGCCGCCGCGGCCGCGAAGTCCGGAGGCCTTGATGTCCGCCAGTACGTCCAGGCTGTCCCGTTTCAGACTGTCCGCCAGGGCCTTGTAGCCGTCACGGGCAATGTACTCCAGGATGTTTTCCGGGTCGATGAAACCGCAGTTCCGCAGCGCGATCCGGAGCTGTTTCCGGTAGAACTCCATGTGCTTGGAATCGGAGATGTGCCGGCCGGTCGCAGGATCCTGGTACAGGAGCCGTTCCACCTTGTTGCCGCCGATGATGTGGGAAGTGACGATCTCTTCCACGTCATCCGGGCGGACCGAGGTGTAGAAAGTACTGTCCGAGATGATCTTGACGATGGGACCTTTTTCGCAGAAACCGAAACAGCCCGGCACCAGGACGTCCACCTTGTCGGCGATACCGTGTTCCTGGAGGGATTGCCTGAAGTTCTCCACGATTTTCGCGCTTTCGGAGGCCTTGCAGCCCGTGCCTCCGCAGCACAGGACCTGCAGGTGCGGGGTACCTTTGTCCAAACCGCAGGCTTCCTGCGAAATGGACCGGTCCCCCTCCTCCCGAACGGCCAGGGCCTCGGCGGCCGACCGTCGGATGCCCTCGAGGGCATCGGCTGAGGTGATCTTCATTTATTGTTGTATAATTAAGTGGTTAGGTGGTCCAAGGTACGGATTTTTTCGGGAATACGTGCAGGTGGATTGCAGAAAAACGCAAATTATCGTAATTTTGCGCGAATTATTGAGAAGAACTCTATGAAATCTGACGTCATTGTGATCGGAGGCGGGGCCTCCGGACTGGTTGCGGCACTGGGCGCTGCGGAGGTTTTGGCCCAGACGGAAAACGGAGGGACGGTCACCGTGCTGGAGAAGATGCCCAAGGCCGGCCGCAAGGTGATGATCACCGGCAAGGGCCGCTGCAACTTCACGAATGTCAAGGAGTGGGGCGATTTCTCGGACCACATCCGCACCGACACCAATTTCGTCAGTCCCGCCTGGCACAACCTTCCCCCGGAAAAGCTGATCGGCCTGTTCCAGGCCAACGGCCTCAGAAGCGTCGTGGAACGCGGGGACCGGGCCTTCCCGGAATCCCATATGGCCGGGGACGTCGTGGATACCCTCCTGAGAGCTTGTACCCTTGCCGGCGTGAAAGTCGTCACGGGATGCGAGGTCAAGACCATTGACAAGACGCCCCGGGGGTATAGCCTGGATACCGTGAAGACCATCACCAAGGAGCGCCGGATCCCGAGCGACGATCCCCGGAAGAAGCCCCAGTTCAAGATCGAGACCAAGATCGAGACGGAGGAATACACCTGCCCGAAACTCATCATCGCCACCGGCGGCCTGTCCTATCCGGGCACCGGGTCCACCGGCGACGGCTACATGTGGGCGGAGGAACTCGGCCACACCGTGGAACCCTGCTATCCGTCCCTGACCGCCCTCGTTCCGGAAGGGTACAAGACGGAGCAGAGCGCCCTGGCCGGCGAGATCAAGCAGGCCTTCCGCGGCCGCACGGTTTATGGCAAGGTGAAGGAGCGCAAGATCGCTCCCCTGCCCGACTGGTATCCCCAATTCGAAAAGCATATCGAACGCATCAAGCCCCTGTCCGAACTGGGCGAACTCTTCAACGGGAACAACCTGGAGAATGTCCAGCTCACGCTTTTCATCGGCGGCGAGGAAGTCCAGAGCGAATTCGGCGACATCGAGTTCACCGACGGAGGCCTGGAAGGCCCGCTCGGTTTCATGGTGAGCCGGAAAGCGGTGAACGCCCTGAACAACGGACAGAAGGTAGCCGTTTCCATCGACCTCAAGCCGGCCGTGGAACTGGAAAAACTCAATGAGGACGTCCATCAGAAGTGGGAGGACGTCATCCATGACGAACGCTCCAAGGGACAGAGCTTCCAGCGGCTGTTCCGCATCATGCTCGGAAAGCTGATGCCTTGGGAGCTCACCCTCGCCTTCCTCAAGACGAATCCGAAAGTGAGCGTGGACACCCTGGCGGCCGCGATGAAAGACTGGAAACTGGACATCGCCGGCTTCGTGGGATTCGAACGCAGCGTGATTACCGCCGGCGGCATCTCCACCGGCGAGGTCGTCGCCAAAACGCTGGAATCCAAGAGGCAGCCGGGCCTGTATTTCTGCGGCGAAGTGCTGGACATGGACGCCGACACGGGCGGCTACAACCTCCAGCTCGCCTTCTCCACCGGTTACCTGGCCGGCCAGTCCGCCGCCAAGGCACTTATCCAGAAATGACGCTGAATCAGCGACTTATCGGGACAGCGATCCTCCTCCTGCTCCTTCCTTTTGTCCTCGGAGCACAGGGAAAGAAGACCGTCGTGTCCGGCTATGTCCGGGATGCGGAAACGGGCGAACCCCTGCCCCAGGCCGTGGTGTACCTGGAAGACCGGAAAACCGGCGTCGCAGCGGATGCCGTGGGATATTACTCCCTGAGCGTCCCGGCCGGAAAGCACACGGTGTACTGTGCCTATTACGGATATGTCACGCAGGAACATCCCGCGGACCTCAGCCAATCCGTGAAACTGGACTTCCATCTGGCACAAGACAGGAACGAGCTGGATGCCGCCACGGTTTTCTCCCGGTCCAAGCGTGAAGAGATCAAGCTTCCCCAGATGGGTCTGGAACGGGTGGACGGCGGACTCGTGCAAAAGATGCCCACCCTGATGGGCGAGGCCGACATCATCCGGGTCATCCAGATGATGCCGGGAGTCCAGACGCCGAGCGAGGGATCCACCGGCTTCAGCGTGCGGGGCGGCGGCATCGACCAGAATCTCATCCTGGTAGATGGGGCACCCGTGTACAACTGCGGTCATTTCCTGGGTTTCCTGTCCATGTTCAACGGCGACGCCATCCGCGGTGCCGACCTGTACAAAGGCGATTTTCCGGCCTCTTACGGCGGACGGCTTTCCTCCGTCCTGGACATTTCCACCAAGGACGGAAACAACCGGTCGTTCGGCGGGAACGCTTCCATCGGCCTGATCACCTCCAAACTCTTCCTGGAGGGGCCCATCGTCCCGGAAAAGCTTTCCTTCATGCTGGCGGGACGACGGACTTACATGGACCTGCTGCTTCCCTTCATCGGCGCCAAACTTCCCGACAAGACGCAGATGTATTTCTATGACCTGAACGGGAAACTGAGCTGGATCGCCTCCGAGAAGGACCGGCTCTACCTCTCCGCCTTCAGCGGAAAAGACGTTTTCGGGTTCAGCATGCAGGAGTTCAACCTGAGCGAGATGGTCTTCGGATTCGCCAACCATACGCAGTCCCTGCGCTGGAACCATGTGTACAATCCCAGTCTCACATCCGACGTCATCCTCTATAACTCCCTGTACCGCAATGACATCGGCACAGAAATGGACAATGCCGACTTCGATACCCGGCAGGAAATCCGCGAAACGGGGCTCAAGGCGGGATGGACCTGGTACATCAATGGGTCCAACACGTTGAAGGCGGGCCTGCAGGCCGCGTACTACGGCATCGTGCCGGGAGATACGACCCCCCGGGACGAGGAGTCCATCATCCAGGCCGTGAAGCTTCCGGAGAACTTCGCCGTCCAGCCTGCCGTCTATCTCCAGAACGAACAGAAGATCGGGAAGGCGACGGTCCGGTATGGATTCCGGTTCTCCACCTTCACCACCCTGGGGCCCACGGAACAGAAATACTTCGACCCGGTCACGCATGCACTCGTCAAGACGGAAGAAGTCGGGAAGGGAGAAGCCATCCGGACTTTCTCCGGCCTGGAGCCGCGGATATCGGCCTCCTACCCCGTCACCGAGGACCTTTCCTTCAAAGCGGCCTACGTGCGCTCCTTCCAGTACCTCCAGCAGTCCCGGATCAGCATCACCGGCAGTCCCGTGGACGCCTGGTTCACCGCCTCTCCCAATGTGAAGCCGCAACGCTCGGACCAGTATTCCCTGGGCGTGAATTTCCTTTTCGCGCAGCAGGCCCTGAAGCTCTCCCTGGAGGGATTCTACAAGGACAACCGCGGCGCGATGGACTTCGTGGACAATCCCGGACTGGTCCTGGCCGATCCCGACCGGGAAGGCCTGCTCCGCTTCGGCACGTCCCGCTCCTACGGGACGGAACTCATGCTCAAGTACGATTTTACCCGGTTCAGCGGCTGGCTCGCCTATACCTGGTCCCGCTCCTTCTACCACATTCCGGAAATCAACGGCGGAACCCCGTATCCTTCCCCCCTGAATCACGAGCACGCCATCAATTTCGTGCTCAGCTATGATTTCTCCAAGCGCTGGTCCGCCTCCACCGAATGGGTGTTCTACAGCGGGGCGCCGACGACCTATCCCGTCGGCCGGTTCAACTACATGGACCGCTGGGTCCCGGTTTATTCCTCCCGCAACGAGGACCGGCTGCCGGACTACCACCGGATGGATCTCTCGCTCACATACCGCACCAAGCGGCGCATCGCCGACAAACGTTGGGGCGCCGAGTGGAATCTCTCGCTGTACAACGCCTACTCCCGACACAATGCCTGGTCCGTCGCCTTCACCTACAACCGGGAAGACGAGGAAGCCCAGGCGGCCAAGGTTTACCTGTTCACCATCATCCCCTCCATTTCCTGCAACATCCAGTTCTGACCGATGAAAAAGTACCTCATACCCCTGTTGCTGCTTTTCCTGGCCGCCTGCACGGAAAAGGTGGACCTCCGCTCCCGGTCGGACTATCACGAATACCTGGCGGTGGAGGCGACCCTGACCGACCGTCCGGAGGATGCACAGCGCGTCATCCTGTCGCGGACCATCTCCTACTTCCACCAGGAGGCGCAGCCCATGGTCCGGGGCGCTTCCGTCCGGGTCAACGACGTGGTATTCAACGAGAAGGAACCCGGCATCTACGAAGCCCCGGAAGGCTATGCCTGCCAAGAGGGCGTGGATTACCGGCTCCGGATCCGGCTTCCCGAAGGAGAAGAATATGAAGCGGAGACTACCATGCCCGAGAACGGATTCCGGCTGGATGCCGTGGACTACGCTTACGCCGGAGGCAAGACGATGGATTCAGACAGTCTCTGGACCCTGGCCGTCTGGGGGTACGAGAAGGAAATCGAAAGCTATTTCCTCCTCACCCATGCCGTCAACGGCCTGTATCCCCCCTTTTCGATGGCCATCGTCTCCGACGACAAGTTCTTCAACAACGCCGAAGTCGCCGGCTTCCCGATCACCGGACTCCTGCAGTCCGAAGTGTTCCGGAAACAATACGGAGACTGCTACAAATACATTGAAGCTGGAGATGTGCTCACCCAGGAAATCTGGACCCTGGACAAGGGCTATTACGACTATCTGGTCGCCCTGACGATGGGCGGCACATCCATCCCGCTCTTCACGCCCCAACCCGCCAACGTTCCCACCAACATCCGGGGCGAGCAGGTCCTGGGGTATTTCGCCGTCTGTCCCGTCAGCCGGGCCAGCGTGACGGTGGACGACCCGTTCCGACCGTACTTCAAGCGGATGTTCCCGTTCCTATAACAGTTCTTCCAGCAGGGCCTTGCAGTGGCCGGGAATGATGATGTGGTGATTGCCGATGGGGTCCGTCAGGAAGTATCGGGCGTCCTGAGGCGAAAGCCGCAGATTCACCTGCGTCCGGCAGAGATGGGATTCGTACTGGTTTCCGACCAGCTCCCCTTCAGCCGCGAAATGCCGCTTGAGGTCACCGGAGACTTTGAATACCGTGACCGGACCTTCCGGGAAGATGCCATGGATTCCCACGCCGATGCCGGATTCGAAATGGGTGTCGAACTGCCAGTTTTCCACCATGTTGAACGGAATCGTGCAATGGGCGAAGAGCATTTCGCCCGTCTCCGTGTCGATGCGGGCCGGATTGGCCTGGAAGCC
>ODAI014223733.1_pt1 | contig 13510 bp, 8 predicted proteins | sample 1539321 | NCBI WGS metagenome assembly ODAI01 (sample SAMN02144231, study PRJEB22623) | gut metagenome | biome: sheep rumen | host: Ovis aries | place: New Zealand
CTTGTTAAGTTGATTGAACCGCCGTATGCCGAACGGCTTGTACGGTGGTGTGAGAGGTCGGGGGCTCATCGCCCCCTCCTACTCGATTGTCATCTTAACTTAATGACATTGGCAGAACTGCCCCGGCTTTTTTGATGCAAGAAAAACGTACTGCCTTCTTCTGCCATTTTGTCTGATTGGAGAAAATACATTCTGTTCATAGATTCATTAACTATTAAAGGAAGGAGGTACATGAAATGAAGTATTCAAAAAGGGATATCGAACTGGCGAGAGCCATTCCGATAGAAGAAGTGCTCAGGCTTGAAGGTTATCAGATAAACAAAGGTTTTCTGAAATGCCCGTCACCAGAGCACAATGAAAAAACAGCTTCCTGCCACATTCACAAGCGCTACAACAACTGTAAGTGTTTTGGCTGCGGAAGAAAGTTCAATACCGTGGACATCATTCAGATAGCAGAAGGACTGTCTTTTCCGGACGCCATAAAAAGGCTTTCGGAGATCGGCGGTTTTCAGACGGAGGGAGAAGAAGAGGAAGAAATTCCATATGTACTGCCTACGAGAAAAGAGCTGGAACTTGTCGGAATAATAGCGGGTCCCGTCTATGCGGCGGTCAATGTCTCTGACACAAAGCCGGACTCCATGAATATGCCGGGGAACGACGGAGAGTATGTCATCCTGAAAAATGCCGACTACAACCCATTTGCAGAGCTGGCAAAGGATCCGGAAGTCATGTATATGCTGATCCGGGGAAAAGCATATGAAAAATATACCCGGATTTCTAGGATCATAGAGGAAATCAGAAATGATGAGCGTTATGAGTATCTGCTCGACATTATGTCGGCGGATAAGGAGGAAATCATAAATGAGCTTCTTTCTTTGCAGAAAGAGCTCAAAGCAATCATTAAGCGGTTCAAGGGAAAACCAAGAGCCGCTGCATAGCGCATAGGCATTTGAGACAGGCGTTTTAAGACGCCTGTTTTCTTTTGGCAAAAAATGAAAATGTAAAAATTCCATACTTGTTTTAAACAAGGTATATGGGAGGAGATCGGTAATGTATAAAAGAACGTTAATCATCGCGGCAGCGCTTATGCTCGCTGTCACAGGATGTGCGCAAAAGGATTTTACCATAAAGCCCGGAAAACCAGACGGCGAATACGCTACGCAAAGCAGAAACACCTCGCTGGAATATTCAATATACATGAATAAGCAGATCACAGTCTTTGTCAGCCTTTTGAACACAAGAACTATCAGCATCATAAACAGCAAAGGTGTGCAGAACCAGCTGGAGCTGGAAACGGCCAAAAATGCCCGGGAAACAATGAAGGATATAAGAGAAGAAATGGAGATCACATATCCTTCTCTTGAAAGGGACGATGACAGAGCTATGGTGCTTGACCAGATGGAGGCGTGCATTAAAAGCATGGACGATTACATAAGTGCATTGTCAAATGGAAAAAGCGTATCTGCCTATGCGGATATCTTTTCAGAAGAGTCCAACCAGCTTACAGGACTTGCGCAGATGTACTATCAGTAACGTTTTCAGGATGTACTAAGGGAGAGGAGAGAGAAAGGAAGTAATACCTTTCTGACAAAAAAATGGCAAAAGAGAACTTTAATTCGCTTTACGGAATGGTAGAATCCATTGCCTTAAAAACAGATCCCAAAGAGGGGATATTTAAGAGCGGGCGGATCGTTATAAAAACTGTCAGAAGGCCGTACCTTCGGTCCGACTTTAAAGCTGTTGGGGTAAACAGGACAGATAAGCCTGTCATCTTTTCCAGAGACCCTGAGCTGATACGGCTTGGGATGAACGGGATCAGGAAAGGTGATTTTATTTACGTGCGCGGAAATTTCTGCTCACAGGACAAGGAAAGGAAGTTTATCTGCAAAAAATGCGGGGAGCTTTCCACTGATGATCTTGCCACTGCTTCATATATAGACCCTGTATACGTAAGAAAAGTCAAGGACGCAATCATTGACCCGGAGACAGGAGAAATTGACGAAAAAGGCTCAGAGGAAGAACTTTTTTCATCCGTAAATATCAGCAACTACTCCGTTATGATCGGGATGGTCTGTCGTGAGCCGGAAGGCCTGAACATAGAATATAACGAGTATGGAAAGGAACTGTACAGGTACAAGTTTGAGATTGCCGTGAACAGGGTAAGACTCATCAAGGAAGACCCGGCAGACAAAAACGCAGACTTTGTATGGGTATCTGCGTATGGAGAGCTTGCAAAAAAATGCAGTGAAAACCTCAGGAAGGGTTCCATCGTTCTGATTTACGGGGCAGTGCATTCAAGAGAAAATGACAGGATGTTTCATATACCATGTTCGTGCTGCGGGGAGGAGATATATCAGAAAGGTTTTTCCTACGAGATCATCCCTTACGATGTACTTTTCCTTGAGAACTGTAAAAATGAAGAGTTTCGCAGGATAGGAAATGACGTTACCGAAGAGCCGGGGTACATGAACGAAGTATACATGCTTGGCGTCATAAGGAACCTCAGGTTTATAGGCAGAGATAAAGCCGCCATGACAATTGAGACAAAGAAAAGAACGTCTGTCACGGACGAATACAAGTTCAGGGCAAGGGAAGAATATGACCTTCCCTTTATCATGTCTCACGACGATAAAGTAAAAGAGGAAAGCTTTTACAGCGCTGAGGCAGGAGAAGTTATCTTTGTCAAAGGAAACCTTGCTTCTCAGCACAAATATAAAACAATAACGTGCCCGTTCTGCGGATACAGGGGAGATGAAAACAAGGTGCCGACTCGCAGGACATATGTTGATCCGGTACGGATGGTCCCTTTCTTTCAAAATCCTGACAATTCAGAAAACGGACAAAAGGGATCAACAAAAAACAGCGCGATGAAGATCATCCGTGCGAGTTACGAGATCACCAACCAGGTGCTTGTTGTCGGCCTTGTCTATAATGAACCTTCGGAAGATTGTTATTACCATGATCCTTCCTCCATGGACTCGCTAAGGGACCGCTTTGAGTTTGACCTTCTCATAAGCAGGACAAGAAACTCATTAAAGACAGAAAACCAGATAAGGATAGACCTTGTAAGAGTCGTCACTTTCGGGAAATGGGCCAGAGAAGCCTTTTCGTCGATCCGACGGGGCTCTGCTCTTATGATTAACGGCGCGCTTGTAACGAAGGACAAAAAAGATATGTACACGATTGACTGCGGCGCATGCGGAAGAAAGATCGTTGAAAGAGGAAGCGATACCTACCTGCTGCCTTACAGGATCGAATATCTGAGAGACTGTTATATCCCGCAGACAGAAACGCAGACGGAAGGAGACAAGCCATGAGGGAGACTGCTTACAAAAATCATTCCACATCTTCGGGCATGTCCGCCGCAGACCGCATAAGAAACAAAAAACAGAAGAAAAAGAGTATTTTCCCAAAAAAGAAAGACAGGGAGCGCATTGTTGCTGTTGTTGAGGACAAAAGACCGCAGAACAACATTATAGAAAAGAAAAAGAAGCCTGCTGCCTTTAAAAATGAGCTGACAGAGGAATATCTGGAAGAAAAAGCGGCTGAGGAAGAAGAGCGCCTGGAAAAGTCTGTGAGAGTTGGGGCGGTTACGGCAAAGATCGTAAAGATCGTAATGCTTGCATCGTGTATTTATCTTATTTTTCTGATTTACGGCGTGCTGATGACGGATTTTATATACGACAGCCAGGGAAATGTTATACCGCAGGTGCTGGATGTAGAGGAAATAGAAGAAAAGAAAAAATTCCAGCTTATCCTCGCCCAGTACGAAAAGTGCAGGATGCTCTATGAAAACACGCTGATGATAGACTACAGGCTCGGACAGGGTATAGAAGATCCGCTGCAGCTTGCCACGGAGTACGAAAAACTTATCAAGGACCCTTCCAATGTCAACAACATGGAAAACCTGTATCAGAAGACAAGGGCAATGGTCATTGACACCAGATATACGCAGGTGCGGGAACTGATGATGGCATGGCTCGATGATGAGGGTAATTATCTGGGGTCCATGTCGTCCGCTATCACAAACAACGATACTTCTGAGCAGGAGGCAGCGCTTATTTACAGAGATGAGGCTTACAACAAGTTCTATATGCTTACACAAAACATCGTCTCTCTCGGAAACGGAATAAGCGGAGTGGATATGCATGATGTAGAGGAATGGTCGCCTGACGGGTATCTTGATAAGGCAATCAACGGAGCGAACTAATGGGACAGTATGAAACACTTAAGAATAAATACAATATCGCAATAGCGCGGATCAAAGACCTGGAAGAACAGCTTCGCCTTAAAAACGCGCAGTGGGAAAAGAGAGAAGCAGACTTCAAGGTCGTCGAAAAAAACACCAGGGACCTTTGCGAAAAGATACTTGCATCAAACGCGGAAGAAATGAAGCTGGGCAAGGGCAAGTCATGGAGTGAAACGCCTGTTCTGCAGCTGATAAGAAATTCCATGAACGCATGGACAATGCATGAAGTTGCCTTTCAGGAAAGCCTTAACGAGCTTGCTGACGAGATCGAAAAGAAAACGGAGATAATTGATGAATACAAAGGAAAGGTTGCTGATTTAGAAAGAAAGATCAACATCCTGACCGTGCATGGGTCTGATATCTCGCTTGACGATATTAACAAAATGCTTACTGCGGAAAAAGAAGCAAATGAACAGAAAGATAAGAAGAAGCAGATGGGGATCAGTTCTCGGTCCGGGCAGGTAGTGGACGACGACGAGGACGATGAGGATGATGCGGAAGACGAGCTTTTAGGAGAGGCTGCGGGCATGAACGCGGATCTGGAAAATGTCACCGATGGATCCATACCGCATGTAAAAAGCCCAAGGAATAAGAAGAAAGATTTTGACAGATTTAAAAACGCGCAGACAAACAGGGAAAATCTTGACGAAAAATCAGACTGGCTGAGCGACGATCAGTGGGAGATCATAAGGATCATTGGAGAGACAGGGCTTTCTGTTTATGCAGACATACTGAGTAAATACAAGACTGACAATGGAAGCAACGCGGTTTCTGACTCCACAATGAAAATCCTTATGAACCAGCTTGCGGATAAAAAGGTAGTGTCAAAGGAAACTATAAGTATTTATACCGGAAAGCTCGCAGTGCATGAGCTCCAGCCTCTCGGAAAAAGGTTTTATCTTGAAAGATTTAACGCAAAACCAGTTGTGTCTGAGGCCAGCACAATAAAAAGAGAACACAACAATTATATACATGGATATGGAATAAAGAAGCTTGCGGACGCCATAAGGGAAACCGGGGAATTTAAAGAAGTCAATGAGTTCCAGCGGAAAAAGGCGCAGAGTATTCGAGGAAATGCCGCTTCATATATTCCAGATATTGTATGTGTTGATAAGAAAGGCTTGACACTATACATTGAATATGAAGTTGGGACAACTTCTCAGAATGACTTTAATGCAAAGTGTGCAAAACTATGTGATGTGACAAATTTTATAAATATTGTCGTTCCCAACAATGAAGAAGCAGAGAAACAGCTGAAAAAGATAGAAAAATTCATTGAAAACCGGGCAGGAGGGAAATATCTGTATGGAGTTACTATCCGCGTAGCTTCGGCAAAAGCTATGAAATTTGGAAATATAATAAATAACAAGGCATGGAAATATGTGTTCAGGCCGGACAAAAACGGTACTGTGTACGAGACAAATTATTAACCAAAGGCAAAAACACCAGCTTCTGGTGTTTTTTGTTTTGCGCAAAATTCCATAATTAATATGAAATAGTGACAATATCAGAAGAAACCGGAGGAAAGCTATGCTGCAGTCATTTATAGCGTTTCATTATAACGCATTAAACAACATCATTTACATGTTCACCAATAACCTGTTCCTGCTCATTCTCGTTTTTGCCTGCTTCGCAACATCTTTTCTTATGATGAAGGAAGAAGTGCGCGTGGCCGTAAACGAGAGACAGGATATTATCTGAAATAAGGAGGGTGTCTTATGAAACCAAAAGCAGAAGAACATCTTGTATATGAATCGGCAATGTCACTTAATGAGCTGAAAAAAGTCATTTACGCCGTTGCTTTCCCGTTCGGGGTGCTTGCTCTCGGCTTTTTTACGATATCAAGCTTTGAGAACTTCGGGACGATGCTGATCTGCCCCCTGTCAAGCGGCATGTGGATCATGGGCGTTGTAGTCTCTGCGCTTGTTCCGGCAGAGCGGTCTAAAAACTTAAGGCATACATTGATGGTCCTTGCCGGATATTACGGCGCTCTTTTAGGGATGAAGGTGATCCTCGGTGTCGTTTCCGGCGTAAGCGCCGAAATGATCGCGGCAAGCTACAACCAGGCCATACCGACAGCAGTAGGAAATACGATCCCGGGATATATCCAGCAGGCACAGATATGGACAGCTGTGTTTACGCCTCTTGGATTTTTTGCAGCACAGGCAAAGCTACTGAAGGATTTCCGATACACTGCTGCCAAGGACGTTGCCATGAACCGCACGATGGGCATACGTCAGAGCCAGAACCATATTTATAAGCATCATTAAGATTTAGCATTTGTGACGAAAGGAGACAGACATGCTTTCGTTTTTTCAGGTTAAGAGGCTCCTCAATCAATCGAAGGGCTTAAACGACCCAACAGATGATTTCCGGATCATTGACTCGTGGGCGGAGTATGAAGATTCCCTGTCAAAAGCACCGGAAGAGAGGAATCTAAAGTATCTCTGTTATGAGATCGAAACGATGAATCCCGAAACGGGGAAGGTAATGAGGTTGTACAAAGCCATAAAGTTTGCCAGAGTCATAAGACTTCCTGCCAGTACGAAACAGTCAACCGCACTGATGGATATGCAGGAACAGGTACTGTCTGCCGTCTATGAGACAGGATGCCATTTCATTACCGTTATTGCCAACATCATAAAGCCAGTTGCCGTAGGGCTTTTGTACCTGTACGGCGTGCAGGGAAGGGCCTCTAACATCGAGGACGCGAAGGAGATCGCAGAGCACAATTTCACTGCCGTAATGGCTGTCATGCAGGCCCAGTTCCGCGTACTGGAACTGGGCGTGATGAAAGCTGAGGAGGCGGAATGGCTGCGTGAAAAAATGTATGGAATGGATTACATGACTGTGATCCGGGGTATCCCCAAAGCAAATAAAACCGGAGAAGACGGCGGCAACAAGGGAATGGGCGGAAGCAACATCAACCCCGATTCAGAAGGAACGCTGGAAGAAATCATATCAGGTCTTGCCGATTACGAGTATGTACTTGAAATCATATCGTCGCCTGTACAGATGGAGACGCTTGCCGGATGGCAGTTCGAGACCGAACGGGAAATGACAAACTGGAATTCCCACCTGCAGGGTCAGAAATCGTACAACATCGGGCTTTCAATTCCTATGATGTATATGGCAAACGCGAGCCAGAACCAGGGATGGAGCAAATCCTACACGGATTCGACATCCATGAATTATTCAAGGGGAGAGAATTTTTCCCGTTCACAGGGACAGTCTGTTGGGGAATCTCTGTCACAGAACTTCGGGCGGACAGTCGGCCAGACAAGCGGAACAAGCGTGTCCAACTCCTATTCACAGGGGGTATCGAGGAGCAGAAGCGTTTCTGTTGGGGAAAGCTTTGGAGAAAGCCAGGGCGTGAGCCAGACCGTATCCTCCGGTACGTCTTTTGGAAGGAGCGTCAACACCTCCGTCGGTTTCAATCAGGGTACGAACGCATCAAGGTCATTTGGAAACTCCCAGGGGTCCAGCTACAACCTCAGCAGGGGAGAAAGCACAGGGCTTTCCCATAACGTTGGAGAAAGCCGGAATGTGGGAATATCGCAGAACCAGAGCGTTTCCATGGGGACCAGCGCAAATGTGGGGCACAACACAAGCGCCAGCCGCAGCATGAGCGTGAACCAGACGGACAGCGTGAGCGCAAACCGTGGGTGGAGTTCCGGATACAATTACAGCGAGTCCCACGGGACAAGTTCGTCTGATTCACATAGCGAAGGCAGCGGATGGAATGCTGGAATCAGTGCCGGAGCCAATGCAAGTATGAGTGGCAACAAGAGCAACACATCAAGCGCAGGCACTTCTGATAGCTACTCAGGCGGCTACAGCGTAAGCGAAAGCGGGAGCATAGGGGCTTCGAGATCGTTCAGCAGCGGGGCGAGTGCCAGCGTTTCACAGGGAGACTCCTACAGCATGGGCGCAAGCCGTGGTTACAGCGAAGGGTACGGACTGAGCCAGAGTGCAGGAGCAAGCGAAAGCTACGGAACAAGTGTCGGCAACAGCCTTTCACAGGGATGGGGTGTAAACACTGCCCAGAACAGCTCCCAGAGCCTTGGAAACTCCGCAGGGATGAGCCTTTCATCCAGCAGCGGTTACAGTGTGGGAGCAAGCCAGTCCGTAAGCATGGGACAAAATTACGGCGTTTCACACTCGCAGAGCACGAGCATGTCACAGGGAATAAGCGAGAGCGAAACCCTTGGAAAGTCAGTAGGCCAGACGTATTCCAAATCACTTTCAGAGTCGGCAACTGTTGGGTACGGTCAAAATGTGGGCCGTTCGGAAAGCGTTTCGAATGGACAGAGCTATTCCCTCAGCAACGGAGAAAGCAGGGGTACGTCAAACGGCTCTACGGGTGCGGCTTCCATTGGCACATCATCTTCCATGGGGCTTGCTCCCAGCCTGGGATTCAGCAAATCATACCAGTGGCTTGACCAGGGCGTAAAAGATCTTCTGGAAGTTCTCGAATACCAGAATGAACGATTAAAGAGAAGCAGGAGAGGACAGGGTGCATTCTACACTTATGTATACCTTGCCTGCCCTTCCGAGATCATCCTCTCTGCGGCAAAGGCAGTGGCAAAGGCAACGTGGCAGAACGATTACGCCATGGTTCAGCCGATACAGGTTCTGGATCTTACCGAAACAGAACAGAAACACCTGCTTTATCATTTTAATGCGTTTTCTGCAGATGTTACAAAAGAGGATGTATTCGGCGTAAGGCAGTACAAGTACTGTACAGTTCTTCTGCCAGAGGAATATGTGGCTTATACGCACCTTCCGCGCGTATCAGAAGGCGGCGTCTTCGCTATTGTTCAGGACGTTCCGAAGTTTTCAACTCCTTCGCGAATGAAGGGCGAGATATATATGGGAACGATACTGAATTCGGAAAGATATACCTTCAACAACGGCTATCGGACGCCTTTTGATTACCGCATTGACGAGGATACACTGATGCACGGCTTTTTCACAGGGGCATCCCGAAGCGGGAAGACGGTAGCGGCCATGAGGTTTGTGGCGGAGCTTGCCCATGTCCGGAGAAAGAAAACAGGGAAGCGCCTGCGCATCGTCGTCATGGATCCCAAACAGGACTGGCGGACTCTTGTAAGGTTTGTCGAGCCTGAGCGGTTCAACTTTTACAGTATGGGAAACCCTTACTTTCACCCCGTCAAGATCAACCCGTGGAAGGTGCCGAAGGGCGTCAACCCGCAGGTATGGATCGACGGCATTATCGACATCTACTGCCGATCCTACGGCCTTCTTGAGCGCGGCAAACAGATGATCGCAAGCGTGGTCTATGCCCTGTACAGCGAAAAGGGAGTGTTTGATGAGGACAAACAGGACCAGGTGCAGGAGCTGTCCGGAAAGGTGTGCTTTGAAGATATATACAGGAGGATGGAGTATGAAAAGGCAAACCTTGAGAACCCCAACAACAAGACGGGCAAGGCGGGGAATGATACCCGCGACGCCTACGCAAGGCTCCTTGAAAGGCTCTCCTGCTTCGGAAGAAAATATTCTATTGAGCACAAGCTCTACGGTACGTCCGAGGGCGTCGGCATCGACGAACTGATCGGAAAGGACGATGTTACGGTCCTTGAATCAAAGGGCCTTGAGAACACGTTCAAAAATTTCATCTTCGGCGCGATTACGAGCGGGTTCTTTAAGTACGCCGTGGCCCATGATGGCGGCTTTCTTGCGGACGACCAGTACGAGACGGTGCTGGTCATCGAGGAAGCGAACGAGATACTGATCGGGTCAGACACGGCCAAGGGTGGCGGGGACGTATCGCTCCCGGGAGAATCGCAGTTCGAACAGATCCTTGACCAGTCGGCAGGCTACGGGCTTTTCGTTTTTGCCATCACACAGAAGATCTCGGATATGCCGACATCCGTCATAGCGAACAGCGGCCTTGTCTTTGCCGGAAGGCTGAAGCGGGTGGACGACATTAACGTGGTCGTTCGCACGGTCGGAAGGGAAGAGAGGATCGATGACAGGGACCTGGTGAAGTGGTTCCCGAGGAGTCCTACCGGATGGTTCGTCTGCCAGACATCACGGACCTTCGATTTTAAGGATGCGGAGCCTATCCTTGTTCAGATCGCAAGGCTGAATGTCAATACGCCGACGGATGTTGAAATAGAAACACTCCTTACACAGAAAAAGATCTCGTTCCTTAACAAAGAAACGGAAAATGTGCAGGGACAAAAGATGAAGATCGTAAAATACAAAGACGATTTCAACATCGATGTGGAGTTTGATGACGGTTCATATATGAAAAACACAAGCATCCACGCTTTTAAGCAGGGGAATGTTGTTCCTGCTTAATACCACAATATATGGCTGCCCCTGGCTGATAAAGCCCTGAGGGCAGCTTTTTTAGGAGACCGTTATGTTTTCTTTTTTTCAGGTAAAAACGCTTTTAAACAGCAAAAAACAGGACACAGCCCCCGAAGATGATTTCCGCATCATTGACTCATGGGCAGTGTATGATGATGACCCGGGAAAGTCTCCGAACGAGAGGCCTCTTTTGTATATGTGCTATGAACTGGAAACTGTAGACCCTGAAACAGGAAAAACAATACGGTTTTACAAAGCACTGAAATTTGCAAGGGTCATCAGGATTCCTGCATCGGCAAGGCAGTCAACATCTCTGATGGATATGCAGCAGGATATTCTTTCAGCTGTTTATGAAACGGGAGGACATCTTGTTACGGTCATTGCCAATATCATAGACCCTGTTCCCATCGGCCTTCTTTACTTGTACGGTGTGCAGGGAAGAGCTACAGACATAGAACGGGCAAAAGAAATTGCGGATCATGATTTCAGAATTCTTGTAAACACACTGCAGGCACAGTTTCGTGTTATTGAGCTTCGGGCCATTATGGCAGAAGAATCCGAATGGCTCAGAGAAAAACTGTACGGCATGAACTACATGACTGTAATTCGCGGGATCCCAAGAGCAAACAAGTCTGGGGAGGATGCCGGGAACAAGGGAATGGGAAGCAAGAATGTTAATCCTGATTCAGAGGGAACGCTGGAGGCCATCATAGCCGGGATGTCAGACTATGAGTATATCCTTGAGATTATATCTTCTCCTGTATATATGGAAACACTCGTCGGGTGGCAGCAGGAGACAGAAAGAGCTATGACTTACTGGAACTCACATCTATCAGGAGCATTTTCCTATAACCTGAACATGTCTCTTCCTGTCATGCTTGGCTCAAGCAGCGCACAGACAAAAGGATGGAGCAAGGGATACAACGAAGGAACGAAGCTGGGAACATCAAAAGGAGAAAGCTTTTCCCATGTAAACGGACAGTCTGTCGGGGAATCTCTTTCCAGAAGCTTCGGACGTACAGTCGGTCAGACAAGCGGAACAAGCGTATCCAACTCCTATTCACAGGGAGTATCGAGAAGCAGAAGCGTTTCCGTTGGGGAAAGCTTCGGAGAAAGCCAGGGCGTGAGCCAGACTGTATCCTCCGGAACTTCTTTTGGAAGGAGCGTTAACAACTCGGTCGGATTTAATCAGGGTACGAACGCATCCAGATCATTTGGAAACTCACAGGGGTCCAGCTATAACCTCAGCAGGGGAGAGAACACCGGGCTTTCCCATAACGTTGGAGAAAGCCGGAATGTGGGAATATCGCAGAACCAGAGCGTTTCCATGGGGACCAGCGCAAATGTGGGGCACAATACAAGTGCCAGCCGCAGCATGAGCGTGAACCAGACAGACAGTGTGAGTGCAAACAGGGGATGGAGTTCCGGATACAACTACAGCGAGTCCCACGGAACAAGTTCGTCCGATTCACATAATGACGGCGGCGGCTGGAAAGTTGGAATCAACCCCGGAAAAGGAAGCGCGAGCATTAGCGGAAACCAGGGAGATACGACGAGTACGGGAACTTCTGACAGCTACTCAGGCGGATACAGCGTGAGCGAGAGCGGAAGCATGGGCGCGTCAAGATCATTCAGCTCAGGGGCGAGCGCCAGCGTTTCACAGGGAGATTCCTACAGCCTGGGCGCAAGCCGGGGATACAGCGAAGGGTACGGACTGAGCCAGAGTGCAGGAGCAAGCGAGAGCTACGGAACAAGCGTCGGAAACAGCCTTTCACAGGGATGGGGCGCAAACACTTCCCAGAATAATTCCCAGAGTCTTGGAAATTCCGCAGGGATGAGCCTTTCATCCAGCAGCGGTTACAGCGTGGGAGCTAGCCAGTCCGTAAGCATGGGACAGAACTATGGCGTTTCACACTCTCAGAGTACGAGCATGTCACAGGGAGTAAGTGAGAGCGAGACCCTTGGAAAGTCAGTAGGTCAGACGTATTCCAAATCCCTTTCAGAATCGGCAACAGTGGGATACGGCCAAAACGTCGGCCGTTCGGAAAGCATATCGAACGGACAGAATTATTCCATTGGCAACAGCAGGAGCAGAGGGTCTTCGAACGGTATTACAGGCGGGTCGTCTCTTGCGACAAGCGCATCCATAGGGTTTGGACTAAGCCTTGGATACAACAAGTCATACCAGTGGCTTGACCAGGGAGTGAAAGACCTGCTGGAACTGCTTGAATATCAGAATGAGCGCATAAAAAAAGGAAGAAGGGGAGAAGGTGCCTTTTACACCTATGTATACCTTGCCTGTCCCTCCGAGATCATCCTTTCTGCGGCAAAGGCAGTGGCAAAGTCCACCTGGCAGAACGGCTACGCAAAAACTCAGCCTCTGCAGATACTTGATCTGGCGGAGGAAGAACAAAAGCATCTGCTTTATCATTTCAGCGCTTTTTCAGCCGATGTTACGAAAGAAGATGTATTTGGAGCAAGGCAGTACAAGTACTGTACAGTACTTCTGCCCGAGGAATATGTAGCGTACACACATATACCGCGCATATCTGAAGGCGGAATATATGCATCCGTACAGGATGTCCCTAAATTCTCAACGCCTTCCCAAATGAAAGGTGAGATATATATGGGTACTATTCTGAACCCTGAAAGATACACCTATGAGGCAGGATATAAGACAGAATATGAGTTCAGGATAGATGAAAGTGCTCTTATGCACGGCTTTTTCACCGGGGCGTCCCGAAGCGGGAAAACGGTAGCGGCTATGCGGTTTGTGGCGGAACTTGCCCATGTCCGGAGAAAGAAAACAGGCAAACGCCTGCGCATCGTCGTCATGGATCCCAAACAGGACTGGCGGACTCTTGTAAGGTTTGTCGAGCCGGAGCGGTTCAACTTTTACAGTATGGGAAACCCTTACTTCCA
>ODAI012894265.1_pt1 | contig 13509 bp, 8 predicted proteins | sample 1539321 | NCBI WGS metagenome assembly ODAI01 (sample SAMN02144231, study PRJEB22623) | gut metagenome | biome: sheep rumen | host: Ovis aries | place: New Zealand
AACCCCTTTTTCCGCGTGAAAAAAACCCTCTTTTGAAAAACCAAACCCTTTTATAAAGGTTTTTTGGTTTTTTTTTTTTTTTTTTTGTAAAATTTTTTTTTGACTAAAAATAAAAAAAAAAAAAAAAAAAAAAAAAAACGACCGTCCCTTTCGGAACGGTCGCAAAAACAAAAACTTATGAAAACCTAGTTTATCTGATTACGGTGATACGCTTGGTGGCAATGCCATTTTCTGTGTCGACACGAACCAAATAGATTCCTGTTTCCAGATTGTCAATATTGACAATGGCCGAGTTGCCGTTGCAGTCGGCGCTGTAAACCACCTGGCCAAGCGTGTTGCAAACCGTGACGTGGGTCAGACCTTCGCCGCTGACGGTGAAGCTCTCCATGGCGGGGTTCGGGAACACGCTCACATTTTGCATCTCTTGTTCATTGACATCGTCGGCCGAATAAGGCACATGGATATAATAACGGTTCGAGTCATATTTCCAGTTGGCCGGAGCCGAAACGCAGTCGCCGAGGCTGCTGTAAACTGCATAAAGCTTGTAATAGTAGTCGCCTTCTTGGTTGGCAGAGTTGTCGGTATAGGAAGTGGCAGACGCGCTCAAGAGTTTCACACGCTCGTAGGTGCCATCCTCACCGAACTTCCTGAACAGGTAGTAACCCGAGAGGCCGTCGGCAGGGTCGGGTTTCTCCCATTTCAGCTTGATTTTGTAGCTTGCACCAGTATACTCGAAGTCGATGTCTTTCGGTGCATGGCAATCGCCCACCGTGGCGCACGACTCATTGGAGTATTGTCCGTTCTCGCCGCCGTCGCTGAGGAAACCAATTTGATAGCAGTGACCGCCCATGGCAACGTTCTCATCGACGAAGGAAGTGCCTTCAGGGATGAGGCGATAGAGCAAGCCGTTGCGATATACGATGTAGCCGTAGCCCGAATCCTCGATGCCGTCCCAGCTAACGAGGATGTTGTTGGGATTGGTTTCGTCGACCACGGCAAGGAGGTTGGAGGGGACTCCCGTTCCGGGCTGGTTGCCACAACCGTTGTTGCCCGTATAGAACACGCCGTCTGCCAAATCGGCCGACGAGCCGTTGTAGGTGTAGACCACGTTGCCGTCAGCATTCTTGATCGTGAACGCCATGTCGAAGGCATCGCCTTGCGTTTGGGCGCTCCACCCGAAGCTGACCATACCAAGCGGCACCTCTATCGACAGCGACTGGATGCTCGAGTTGGTGGTGGTCACCTGGCCAATCTCTGTGCCGGCGGCATTGTAGAGGTGGATGCTGCCGCCCCTGAACCCGTTGAAGGATGCCTTGGTGATATTGACAACCCAGTTGCACGTGGGTCCAAAGCTGACGAGGTTCTTGTAGGCCACCTTGCCGTGGGTGCCGTTGCTAACTGCATAAACGGTATAGTTGAAAGCATCGAAACGCGGCACGCTGTTGTCGGTGAAAGTCATCGCGGCACCAGGCGTAACGTTGTCCTCCGTGTGAATGACTTCGCCATTGCGCGTGACGACGATTTGGTCGATGGCCGTAAGGTTGGCGTTGCTCATCGTCTTGCTCGGGTTGGTCCATGTCACAGTGGCCGCGAGTTCGTTGTTGTCGGCAGGCGTGACGTTGAAGTTGGTGGGAGCTTGGGGCGTACTGTTATAAACATCCACCGGCACGAAATTAACGATGGCCCTTTGGTCATTGTTGAAAGTGGTGGTGGGATAGGGATTGAGGGCGTCGATGGCATAGTAGCCGTTCTTCGATCCTCCCCAGCCCCAGTTGAAATGGAACATGTCGGCATCGTCGTAGCCATCGCAGATGAATGCGTGGCCACCGTCGCCACGACCGGCGTAATAGACCGGCCAGCCCATGTCGAACTGTTCTTTCAACAGGTCTTGCCAACCCTGAAGGGTATATGACGTGCGTACCCTCATTGACGCAGCATTCGTGTAGCTGAAGTAGCTGCTGATGGCGCCCGGAACGTCCTCCGAAAAGGCCCCACTGCCTTGGTGGGGGGAGTTGGGGTCACTTGAAGCCCAGTCATAGTTCATGTTGACCGAAACGCCGCAGTGGTACGAAATCAAGGCGACGAGCTCGCCTTCTTCAGGGGTGTAGTTCCCGCTATAGGAAGTCAGTGCATTGTCCCAATTGTAGGTAGTTTGGCCGAAGTTGGCCGTTTGGACTCCATAAACGGGATGGTTATAGGAATGGCTGCCCTGGCCTTGGGTGGGATATTTCCAATAGCTCATCAGCTGGGCCATAGCCGTGGCCACGCAACCCGTAACCACATGGCCATCGGAAGCGGCCGGCTCAACAGGACACATGGAATTGTAGGGAGCGGGGCTTTGGTCCCACTTGGCTTGCACAAGGTATTCGACGGCACGACCGTTGTTGCGCGAAAGCAGCTTTCCGCTGTTCGTCACGCTCTTCCACTCCATCGCCACCGTAGGATTGATCACATTGGTTCTCCTTGCAGCCCGGTTGTCGGCAAGGCTGTTCAGGTAATAGGTGCATTCTGACGAGGTTTCGTTGGGGTCGAAGATGCCTTCCTCAGAATAGCCCACGATGGGACGGAAATTGTCGTCGGCGGAAACAATGACAAAACCCTTTTCGCCCACGTTGAATACGTAATAGCTCACAACGCCTTGGCTGCTGGTGCCGGTATAAACATGGTTCAAAACGGCATCCTGCATCGTGACGGCAAAATTCGCTTGGACAAACTGTTGTCCAACATACTTGGCTTGGCTCTCTCCGACCGGATTGGCCTGTGCCGTCGCGACACCGAGTGCCAAAGCAAATACACTCATCAAATACTTTTTCATTACAGTTGAATTTAGTTTTTATTGTTCTGTTTGTTGTTGTTCAAGGCGGCAAATATACACATTTTGAAAAAACCATCTATGCTTCGGGCACTAAAATCTACAAAAAAACAGGTGATTTGGATTAATGTACAATCGAAACACGTCGCGAAACCGTGCCTTGTGAAGTGCGGATGGTGACCAAATAGAGTCCTTCAATCATATCTGACGTATTGATAACCAACGAATTGGCTTCACACTCTTGTTGATACACCACCTGTCCGAGCACGTTGCTGATGACTACATTCTTCATTTCGGCAGCATCAAGTTTCAAAGTGTGGTCGGCGGGGTTCGGATAGAGGACTATCGATGGCGTTTTCGTTTCTTCGACATCGGTCGGTGAATAGTAGGTGTGCAGATAGAACAGGTTCGGGTTATACTTGATGGAAGCTGGCGCCGAAGTGCAATCGTTCTGGCTATAGTAGGCATATAAGCGATAATAGTAGTCGCCCTGTTGGTTGGCCGTGTTGTCCTGATAGGAAGTGGCCGATGCGCTCAAGAGTTTCACACGCTCGTAGGTGCCGTCTTCACCGAATTTCCTGTAAAGGTAATATCCCGAAAGGCCATCATGAGGCTCGGGTTTGTCCCACATCAACTTGATTTTGTAATTAATTCCCACATAGTCGTACCAGAGGTTGGAAGGAGCCATGCAGTCGCCCGACGAGGCGCAGGTTTCGTTGGAGAATTCGGTTTCGCCTCCCTGACACAGTCCTGTCACCATATAGCAATAGCCTTCGCTAATGCCTGCATCGACGAAACTGGTTTCGGTCGTGAAAGCATAGAGCCGTCCATTGCGGTAGATGTTGTGCCCGTATTCAGGAGCGTATCCCTCAGCGTCCCAAGTGAGAACGGCATCGCCTTCAACCATTTCTGCCATAAGGTTGGAAGGTGCGCCCGTGGGATGCTCGTTGCCACAACTGTTGTTTGTCGTGAAGAACACGCCGGGTTTGAGTCCGTTTGTGTTGCCCGAATAGGTATAAACTGAATTGCCTTCAGAATCTTTGATGACGAAAGAGATGTTGTTCACCGACTGTCTTGGCTCCGACCATGCAAAACTGACGTTGCCGACAGGCACGGCGAAAGTCAAGGTGGCGGGGGTGGAATTGGTCAATGTCAAGCGAGTGGTTTCGGTTCCTGCATTGGTGTACAACGAGACATAGCCGCCATTCCATCCTTGGAAAGCCGAGGTTTGCATGACGATTTTCCAATCGCAAGTCGGGCCGACTATCACTTTCTCAGCCACTGCCGACGTGCCGCGTTGCCCGTCCTTGACGGCATAAACGCTGTAGGTGTAGGCATCATAATAGGGGATGCTTTCATCCGTGAAGCTCATTGCTTCGCCCGGAGCCACGTCGTCCGACTCAAACACGTTGATGCCATTGCGTGTCACCACGATTTTGTCGATAGACTCTAATGCGACACCGGTAAGGGTTTGCGTGGGATTGGTCCAAGTGATTGTGGCCGAAAGGTTGCTGTCGCCCGTTCCAACCGCTGTCACTCCAGTCGGTGAGCTGGCGGTGGCGGCATACACTTCAGCAGGCACATAGTTGAAAATGCCACGCTGTCCGTCGGTATATCCGTGATCGTCCACGTTAAACCATCCGTCACTGCTGCCACTCCATCCCCAATTGGCATGTATTTGGTCGAAATCATCGTATCCGTCAAACACATAGGCATGGCCACCACCGGCATGAACAATGGGCCACCCCATGTCAAAGGTATTAATCAGGTGTTGCATATATTCCTCGTGGGTACATCCGTCACGCTCGATAACGGTCATGGCGTTTGTATAGCCGAAATACATGGGCATGCGCTCAGTGAGTCTGTTTGTGGCAGCTCCACTGCCAGAAGGGCTGTAGTTCATGTTCACCGAAACGCCTGCATGGTATTGCAACAAGGCAATGGCTTGGATTTGGACGAGGGGCGAGCTTGAAGAAATCGAATTGGGCATGTTGTCCCAGTCATAGGTCGTGGCACCGAAATTGGCCGTTTGCGGACCATATTCAGGATAATCCGTGGGGGTGTAGGTATAGCTGCCCGTTCCCTGAAGGGGATGGTCCCAATACTTCATCACCTGTGCGGCTGCAGTGGCAACACAGCCGGCATAAGCATGTCCTCCAGGACCTGATGGGGCCACTGGACAATAGTAGTTGTAGGGATAGTTCTGGTTCCACTTGGTTTTCACCAGATATTCCGCTTCCCTGCCACCGTGTCGCGACACGGGGCGTCCGCATTGCTCAAGCATCGCCCAGTCGGCAGCGGCTTCGGCGCTTCCCTCGTCTTTTTGAGCTTTCGACATAATACCCAATCGGGTCCTTTCAAGATAATCCGCCAAGGCCGGAGCCATGTCGTCTGGGTTGAACGTTCCCTCAGAGGAATAGCCGATGATGGGACGCACGCAGTCGTCGGCGGCAAAAATCACAAAGCCCGTTTCGCCTACATTGAAAATGTAGTAGCAGGCTTCGCCCCTGTCGGAGTACCCCGTCTTGACCAAAGTCAAGTTATCGCTTTGGCGACTGATCTCGAAGTTGGCTCTCACAAAGGATTGAACCAAACTCCTGGCGGTTTCTTGACCCACTGGACGAGCCGAAAGCGTGGCGGCAAAGGTCATGGCCATTAATAAGGATAGAACTTTTTTCATAGTCATCGTATTTTTAGGTTAGAAAGCGCAAAAATAAAAAAAAAGGAAATGCACGATGCATTTCCTTTCAAAAGTTGTTTCTTTTTTTTAATTTTTATCAGTGCGCCACAGAGAAGCGTTTGACGACGGTGCCCTTCGAATCGCTCTTTATGGTGATGGCATACACTCCTGGGGCAAAGCTGGATGTGTTGATGACAATACCGTCTTCGTCGCAGGCCTTGCTGAAGACCATTTGACCCGTCATGTTGTAGATGACGACCTGACGCAGACCATCTCCTGTGACACAAAGGCTTTGGTTGGCCGGGTTGGGATACACTTGGCTCTTTTCGGAGATTTCACCGACTGATGTAACCTCAATGAAAACACAATCTTCGCCTTCTTCAGTCCATGCGGGCGTCGATTCGCAATAGCTACGGAATGCGGTTACTTTGTAGTAATAGGAACCGGCTTCCACCGCGTCGAAGTATTCACGCTCGGCCTTGTCCACCGTCGCGATGGCTTCATAGGTTCTACCATCCGTGCTGCGATACACCTTGAACGACTGAGGATCCTCGTCATAGCTCCATGTGAGCATTGTGCCAAACTCTTCGTCATGCCATTGGTATTGGCCGACCAAGGCTGTAGGAGGCTGGCATCCGCCGCAATCGTTGTCGCCGGAATACAATGTTGCAGGGATTTGGTTCGAATTGCCATTGAAGGTATAAACAGAACTGTTGGACGAGTTTTTGATGTTGATGGTCATGCTATTGACTGGGGTTGCGGAGGCCACCCACCTGAAAGAAACGGCACCTTGAGGCATACGAAGCTGCTGGCTGATAGGCGAGGATGAAGTCATCACAACCTCATCAATAATGGTACCAAAAGAATTCAAAACCTGCACTTTACCGCCATTCCAGCCTTGGAAATTGCTGGTCTGGCCAATGATTTTCCATGTGCAGGTGGGACCATACTGGAAGCTGGCATCTGCAAAGCGGCCTTTCTGTCCGTTGCTGACAAAATACAGACGATAGCTGTAGCTGTCGAAATCGTTGACGTTGTCTTCGAAACTCATGGCTTCGCCTGGAACGACATTGTTTTGGCTAAATATCTGTTCACCGTTGCGCAGCAGCACCACTTGGTCGATGTTCTCCAAAGCCGTTCCATCCATCGAGACGACCGGATTGGTCCAAGTGACTATGCCTTTTTTGGAATTGGCGTTTTCGGATTCAATGCTAAGGTTTTCCACGGCAGGGATTAAGCCGTTGTAAACATAGTCGGGAATAAAGTCGAAAATGGCGGCCTGGTTGTCGTTGAGTTGCGATCCCATGACATTCAAGGCATCGATGGCGTAATAGCTGTTGTTGCCATAGCCGCTCCAGCCCCAGTTGAAGTGGAACTTGCGGTCGCTTGCACGGTAGCCGTCGCAAGCAAAGGCGTGTCCGCCGCCCGCGTCGGCACCACTGTAATACAACGGGAAGCCTTCCTCCAAATTGCGGATAAGCATCTCTTCCCAATCGAACCTTGAATACTGGTCGCGATCCAACCGGACGGCCTGATCGGTGTAACTGAAATATTGGGCGATGGCGCTCGGCACATCTTGGGAATAGGCACCCGAAGAGCCCGCACCATACATCATATCGACAGCCACACCGCAGTGATACATCAATGTCGCAATGGCTTGGATGTTCACCATTGGCGAGGAGGAGCTGATGCTGTTGGACATGTGGTCCCAATCGTAGGTGGTGGCACCAAAATCGACGCTTTGCTCCGGATAGCCGCTTGGTGTGTAGCTGTGAGAGCCTGTGCCTTGCGCAGGCCAGTTCCAATACTTCATCACCATCGACATGGCCGTGGCCACGCAACCGGCGTAGGCTCTCCCTCCAGGGCCACCTTGACCCGTCGGGCAGTAGTAGTTGTAGGGATAGTCCTGGTTCCACGTCGTAGAGAGCAAAGGCGTCACATCACGTTGGCCTCGCTCGGCAACGTAGGCGAAGCCTTCTTTTTCGACACGGGCCCATTGCTCTTTCACCTCGGCTTCGGGTTCAAGGTGGTTCTCAACCGCATAAGCGATTTGGCGGGCATAATGGCGCAGATAATAGGCCAATCCGTCAGCGATGTTGTTTGCGTCGAAAGGGCCTTCCTCGCCAAAAGCGAGGATGGGTTGGGCCACGTCGTCGGCAGCCACAATAATGAAGCCTTCCTCAAAATTGAAGACATAAAGGGCATCCATGCCGGTTTCTGTAACCTGTGTATAGGCCAAACTGAGGTTACTGACCTGCTTGGACGCGTTGGCTTGCACATACTTCAGGCCTATCCGATAGGCTTGATCGACACTCACGGGAGAAGCGGCTGCCTGTCCGACGAACAAAGCCGCTGCTACCAAAACAAATAGAATTTTCTTCATTGGTTTAGATTTTTGATGATTTAAGATTGCAAAAATAACAAAATTATGTTTTCTGCTCCTTTTTCTTCGCCGCAGGAAACAAAATATTGTTCAGGATAAGGCGGTAGCCCGGCGAGTTGGGGTGCATGTCAAGCTCGGTGGGCGGGTCGCCGACGATGTGCTGGTAGTCTTCGGGATCGTGGCCGCCGAGGAAAGTCCAGAATCCGTTGCCGAAACTGCCGTGTATGTAACGGTCTTCGTTCAAGGCGCCATTGTCGCCCAATACTACCACCGAAGGTTTCACCACCGCCTTGTTGAAGGCCGTTGTCTGCCCCATGAAGCCCTTCACCAACCGCTCGTGGCATTGGGTGAGCATGGTGGGCACGGGGTCCCACTTGGCCGAAAAGTCGAACAAAAGGAAATAGTCGTTGTCTTCGCGCACCTGCCTTGAGCGTCCTTGGGTTACGTCGATATTGGAGATTTCGTATTCTTGTGGGTTGATTGAAACCTTGAAGTCGCCGAAAGCGAAGCAGTTGTCATAATCCAAACGCTGGGGGTCGCCATTGCGGATGGGATCGCCGTCGAACATATAGTCGCAAATGTCGAGGCCTTCCGCCGAGAGGGCCACATCGAAACTGTCGGGGGCCGAGCACATGGCAAACATATAGCCTCCTCCTGCCACAAACTCGCGGATTTTCTTGGCTACGGCCAACTTCAGTTGCGACACTTTCGCGAAACCCCACTTTTGTGCAGTGGCCTCTTGTTGCCGCACGTCTTCCTGATACCAGGGATAGTTGCGGTAGCGTGCCCAAAACTTGCCGTACTGCCCGGTGAAATCTTCATGGTGGAGATGAAGCCAGTCGTAGGTGGGCAAGACGCCTTGCAACACTTCGTCGTCATAAACCACATCGTAGGGTATCTCGGCATAGGTCAAGACAAGCGTGACGGCATCGTCCCAGGGAAGGTTGTTCTTAGGCGCATACACGGCCACGCGAGGCACTTTTTGCAGTTTCATCTCATCCATGTTGGCACCTGGGTCGGCAATTTCGGCCAATATCGCGTCGGCCTGCGCATCGGCGATGACGTTGTATGACACGTTACGCATCTTGCACTCGCGCTCGAACATATCGTGATACGGAATCAGATAGCTCCCTCCCCTATAGTTGAGCAGCCAACTGATTTCCACCTCGCGTTGGAGCACCCAATAAGCCAGGCCGTAAGCCTTCAGATGGTTGGTCTGCGTCTGGTCCATCGGGACTAGCAAATAGGCCGCCCGCGTCGGCATGGACAACAACAGCAAAAGCACTACAAAAAAAATCTTTCGCATTTTTTCACTCCTTATTAATATATGGTACTTCGGCGAACTCGGGATGCAAGGCATCAAATTTGCGCTCGTACTGGCGGACACGACTCAACGTGCGCCTCGTCCACTCCAGTCGCAGCTGGTTCTTCTCCTCTTCCGGAAGGTGCCATTCGATGTCCGTGGAGGCATGGAGGCGGTTGGTCAGCGAATAGAGAAGCAAGGCTGCCGAAACACTGATATTGTAACTCTCCGTAAACCCGAACATTGGAATACGCACATGCATGTCTGCGTTTTCGACCGCGAAATCAGTAAGACCCAATTTTTCCGTGCCGAACACCAGTGCCACAGGCTGGTCCAAAGGCAATGTGTCGGGCGTAAAGTCGTCGCGATGCGGGCAGGTGGCCACAATCTTGTAGCCTTTTGCGTGCAGCTGCTCAAACGCTACGGGCGTATTGAACCCGATTCGGTTGTAACGGTAGAGGTTGAGCCATTTTGTGCTTCCCATAACCACGTCGGGATTCACGTCATATTGATAATTGTTTTCCACAACATGGATGTCTTGAACCCCACACAATTCACAGCTTCGCAACACCGCGCTGGCATTGTGAGGCTGGAAAATGTCTTCCAACACCACCGTCACCTGCCGCGTGCGAAACGAGAGCACCTCTTCGAAACGCTGTTTGCGTTCCTCAGTGATGAACTGTGACAAGAATTCGAGCAATGCAGTGTCGCGAGCAGTCATGTGTTTGGGTTTTTATGGAAGCGCAAAGGTAAACATTTTTTTTGTTGGATGAAAAACGACAGAAATTAATTTTGTATAATTCTGACAACCAATATTTTGCGCTAAATTTACAAAAATAAAAACCAAAAAATGAAAATTTTGGCGTTTCATATCCCTAAAAAGCGTAATTTTGCAACTCAAAATTTTGAATTGATATGGCAAAACAAAACACAAAACAAGGAGACGAAAGGCTCGAAAACGTAGAAGAAGCCTTAAGCAAGACCGAGCTTTGGATTGAAGAACACCAGAAAACCCTATGGATCATCCTGATTGCTCTGTTGATCATCGCATTCGGCATTTTTGGCATTACCAAATACAAGCAAAAGCGCAACGAAAAGGCCAGCGCCCTAATATTCAAGGCCGAACAGTATTTTGAGAAGGAACAATACGACAACGCCCTTAACGGAGATGGCAACAATGTCGGTTTCTTGGACATCGTGAAACAATACGGTTCAACCAAGACAGGAAAGTTGGCCGCCTACTACGCTGGCATCAGCTACTTGAAGCAAGGCAACTACAACGAGGCCATCAACTACTTGAAGAAATACACCACCGACGACGAGGTGTTGGCTCCTATGGCTCTTGGCGCCATCGGCGACTGCTACTTGGAACTTGGCGACCAACAAAACGCTGTTTCCTATTATAACAAAGCCGCCAGCAAAAACGCCACCAGCTTCACCTCGCCCATGTTCCTTGTCAAGGAAGGCATGACCTACGAGATAATGGGCAACTACGCCAAGGCTTTGGAAGCCTACAAGACCTTGAAGAAGAACTTCCCCATGAGCAATGAAGCCTTCGAAATCAGCAAGAACATTGCCAACATGGAAGAAAAAATGAAACATTGAAAATTCTGAATCATTTTTAGTTCCCACCTGACCCTTCGGGGTCAGGTTTTTTTTTACCTTTGCACCATGGAAAAACTACGCATCGTCTATTTCGGCACGCCCGAATTCGCAGCCTCACAACTTGAGGCCATCCTTAACGCCGGCTACGAGGTGGCCGCCGTGGTCACCATGCCCGACAAGCCCGCTGGCCGTGGCCGCAAAATCCAGTTCTCCGAAGTCAAGAAGACCGCTTTGCAACATGGCCTGCCCCTGCTCCAACCCGACAAACTGAAAGACCCCGATTTCCTGAAGCATCTGTCAGGACTGGAAGCCAACCTCTTTGTGGTGGTGGCCTTCAGGATGCTGCCAGCCGTGGTTTGGCAAATGCCCCGCCTCGGCACATTCAACCTTCACGCTTCGCTCCTGCCCCAATATCGCGGCGCGGCGCCCATCAACTTCGCCATCATAAACGGAGAGGAAGAAACTGGACTGACCACATTCTTCCTCAACGAGGAAATCGACAAAGGTGCAGTCATTATGCGCGAAAAAAAGCCAATCCGCCCCAACCAAACCGCAGGCGAACTTCATGACGAACTTATGCTGTTGGGCAACAAAATAGTCATCGAAACACTGAAAAGAATCGAAAAGGGAGAAGCCGTGGCACAAGCACAAGACGAACTAAGTCAAGGAATTGCACTTAAACCTGCACCAAAAATCAGCAAAGAGTTTTGCGCCATTCCATGGAACAATGACTGCCTGACGGTTTACAACCATATACGAGGTCTCTCGCCCTACCCCGCAGCGCATACCAAGCTCCGTTCCGACACTGGCGACGAAATCGAGATGAAGGTGTTTGCTTCCGAGGTGGAGCTGTGCCAACATGGTTTGCCTATCGGAAGTGTTGTCACCGACAACAAGAAATACCTGAAAATTGCCCTTTCCGACGGCTTCCTCCATTTGACCACGGTCCAACAAGCCGGCAAAAAAAGTATGCCCATAGAAGATTTTTTACGCGGAACCCAGCTCATCGGAGATTGGAAAACAGCCTGATTTGCAGCGGGAAATGGCGTTTTTAGAAAAAACATCCATTTTTTGTTTTTTTTTTATGCATTTTTTTCAAAAAACGCTTGTATATGTCAAAAATAACTTATTTTTGTGGCGCAAATTGTTTAACCCTAATATTAAACGAATTATGAACAAAGTTGAATTAATTAGCGCTCTTGCCGAAAACGCCGGCATGACCAAAGTTGACGCCAGAAAGGCTGTTGACGCCATGATGGAAGTCACCAAGAAAGAACTGAAAAAAGGTGGTAAACTGTCTCTCGTCGGTTTTGGCACCCTTGCCGTTACCGAACGTCCTGCAAGACAAGGCCGTAACCCCAGAACAGGCAAGACCATTAAGATTGCAGCCAAGAAGGTTGTGAAGTTCAAAGCCGCCAGCAACCTCTTGAAATAAGGAGCTTTTTGAGAACAGAAAAGCCGTCATCGCTGACGGCTTTTTTTGTTCCCCTGTCGCACCTTGCCCTCCGAATCCAAAGCTAAAACCCCGTTGTCAATCAAAAACCTGATCAAATCAAGCACATTGTCCTCGCCAAAGCCTGAACACTTTGCCATCACCTCACTCATCGGCCTCGACGATTCGGCCATCATACTCACCAATTCATTTTCAATAGACTGATAATCAACAGGTCTTGGATTATTGCCCAAACACACATCGCAACGTCCGCATCTTGACCTTGTTTTCTCGTTGAAATAACGCAACAGTTGCACACTGCGACATTCCATGTCGTTGTTCACGAAATCCTCAACAGCCTTCACGCGCAGTTCGGCCTCGCGCTTGCGGTCGTGATAGTTTTCCTTTGACAGATTAAAACACTTTGTATCAACAAATTCCGAAAGAAAAAGCACCTTGGGCTTGTCGTCGCGCGGGATGTAGGTCAGAAAATGATAAGCATCCAATTTCTTCAGTTGCTCGACTACCTTTTCCACCGTCAAGCCTATTTTCTTGGCCATCATGTCTTCATTTATCTTCACAAAATCCGTCATCACGCCCGGCAAACTGCGGAGCATGAGCTTGATCAATTCACCAAACTGCGGATTATTGACCTGAAAACCGTAAACATCGTCGCGTGAGGTCTTTATCATCACTTTCGATGGTTCGTCGAAGCTGTCGGAAAGAATGAGAAAGCCCTCCTTTTCGAGGATTTTCAAGGTATGGTAAACCTCAAGCAGTGAAAAGTTGTATCTATTGGCGAACTCGCTGATAACCAATGGATAAGATACGTTCTCTCCTGCCCCGACGGGAATGTTGAAATAATTACCCAAGGCGTTATAAATCAATTTGATACGGTCAAGTTCAGGAAATGACTGCACCAAATCGTCCTGCAATTTCTTGATGTCGGCTGGCGAAACCAACAGAAAGGCTTCGGAAGGCTTCAGGTCTCGACCAGCACGGCCTGCTTCCTGAAAATAGGCTTCGAGGCTGTCGGGCAAATCCATGTGAATGACAAGGCGCACATCGGGCTTGTCGATGCCCATGCCGAAAGCGTTGGTGGCCGCGATGACCTTTACCTTGCCTTTCATCCACAGGTCTTGACGCTCGTCGCGCGTCTTGGCATCAAGGCCGGCATGATAGAAAGTAGCTGGGATGCCTACCGAGTTGAGCCAGTCGGCGATGACCTGCGTGCGTTTGCGGTTACGCACATAGACGATGGCGCTACCTTCCTTCATGGCTTCCAATTTACGGC
>ODAI010688487.1_pt1 | contig 13508 bp, 9 predicted proteins | sample 1539321 | NCBI WGS metagenome assembly ODAI01 (sample SAMN02144231, study PRJEB22623) | gut metagenome | biome: sheep rumen | host: Ovis aries | place: New Zealand
CAGAGGCCTTGAGTTCCGCCTCTGTGCGAGGTATTTGCTGCATATAATACTGCGGGTCGTGCGGGTCGGTGGCAAGGGCCGGCACGCTGTCGATGGCAGTGGAGTCGCTCTCCGCTGCCAGGTCGTCCTCACTGCCGGCAGGTTCTTCCGGCTGTTGGTTGAAGAGGGCACTCTCGGCGTTGCTGTGCGCTTTGCGCCGCCAGTTGTCCTCCAAGGCTCGGACTCCCCATTTCTGGCGGAACTGCTGCTGTCCTTGGCGGAGCAGACCGGCGTTGTAGAAATACCACTCTTTGGAGCCGTTGCCGCCAATCATGTTGGAGGTGTTGACCGACTGCAGTCCCTCCTTGGTGCCGTTCTCCTCGTCCCGTGCCGCCTGTGCTGCGGCGATGGAGTCGTTCTTCTCCTGCTCGATGAGATCCGCCACCAGTTTTTCGCAGACTTTCAGTTGTTCCTCGTGCGTCATACGGCTGAGTTGCTGCAGCGAGTCCTGCAGGGTGACGGTGTTGTACTCGACAATCAGTTCGCCGAGCACTTCTGAGCGCTTGCGGACACGCGGATAGTCCTCGTTTTCGGTGGTGAGGATGGTTGCCGCCTGCGCATAACACGGCTGGGCTTGGATATAGTCCTTGTTGTCAAAATAGAGGTCGCCTGCACGAATGAGAATCTGTGCCTTGGCGAAACTGTTTTGTGTACTTTCCTCAATACCTTTGTTGTAGTATTCCAGTGCCTTGGCGGTGTCGCCCTGCGCCAGACAGATATTGCCCATGGCGCCGTAAATCTGGTCCAGTTTGTCCTTGTACTTGAACCGCTTCGCCATTTTCTGCAGGTCCTTGAGGGCAGCGGCGCTGTTGCGTTCCAATTGCGCCAGATGGATACGCGCGTTGAAGTCCATTTCCCAGTCGGGTTGCATGTTAATGACCTCTTTGTAGTACGTGCGCGCGTCGTCACGTTGTTCGTTCAGTTCGTACAATTGCGCCAGGACATACGCGAAGCGCGGACGGTTGCCCTTGCGTTTCTCGTCCTGCATGGCAATCTTGACAAACGGGATTGCCTCTTTGTACTGTTTCTGCTTGAGTCGCAGGTCCGCCGCAGCGGCAGAATAAAGGGAGGCGTTGCGGCGCTTGAGGTCGTCCACATGCACTTTCTGCAGGAGGTCTTCCGCCTCGTACAGCCAGCCTGTTTCGGCGTAGGCGCGCACGGACCACAATTGACATTGGGCGACAATATCCTTGTCGTATCCGAAATGTTTCTCTATATAGTTGAATGTGCCGATACTTTCCAGAAAATCGCCTTTGTGGAACTCGGCTTTGCCCAACATGAGCCAGGCTTTGGGCATGGCGGGGTTGAACTCTTCCTGTTTGAGCCACTCGCGGTAAGCGGGGTCGCCGGTTTTCTTGGGGTCGGCTTGGGGCTTTTTCTTGATACTGTGCAGTTTGATGCACTTACGGCACTTCTCGATAGTTCGGTCCATTTTGCCCTTGGCGGCCTCTGCGGCTTTGTGGTTGCTGACCGGATAAAGGTTGAGGAGGGTGGTGTAATCGTCCTGATTGGCGCGGGCGATATCCTGCAATCCCTCTTCGAAGGCAATATTGCCGTTGTGGTAGATGTTGTAATTGACCTTCATGGCATGATACGCCCTGCTCGCCCGCGTGTTCCTTTGCGTAGAGCACGAGGTGGCAAGCAGGACTATCAGCACCAATATGTAACTAAAGTGTTTCAATCAGACAAATTTGTATTCCGTTTGTTCAAAATAAATCTCCCCCGGACGCAGTACCGGCGAGGGGAAATTGGGACAATTGGGCGAGTTGGGGAAGTTCTGAGCCTCCAGGCATACAGCCGTCTGCACGTCGTAGGTGCGACCGGATTTGCCCACATTCTTCTCCACCCAATTGCCGGTATATACCTGCAGTCCGGGCATGGTGGTACGCACCTCCATGGTTCGTCCAGCAGCGGAAACGACAGCGGCGAGGAGCCTGTTTTTGTCGGGGTTGGGTCGCAGGACGAAATTGTTGTCGATACCCCTCCCCGGCGCAAAGAACGGGTCGTCAATGCGGTCCCCGATACGTGTGGGAACGCGGAAATCCATGGGCGTGCCTGCCACGGGCAGAATCTGTCCGGTGGGGCAGGCGGTGTCATCGAACGGCGTATATTCGTCCGCCAGCACTTGCAGCACATGGTCGTGGATAGTGCCCTCGCCCTCGCCTTTCAGGTTGAAATAGGCGTGGTTGGTAAAGCCCACAATGGTCGGTTTGTCGGTTTTTGCCTCGTAGGTGATCAGCAGCGCATTATCGCGCGTGAGGGTGTAGGTGACATACACGTCCATGTTGCCAGGGTAGTTCTCCTCCCCATCCGCAGCGCGCAGGTGCATGCTGATACTGTAGGCGGTCTGCCCGACAATATCCCAAACGCGCTGATTGAAGCCCACGACTCCACCGTGCAGCGCGTTGGGACCATTGTTAATGGCCAACTGATAGGTTTGTCCATCCAACGTGAACCGTCCGTCCTTGATGCGATTGGCATATCGGCCGATGATGGCGTTGAAATAGGTTTCTTTGTCTCTCCACTCTTCAAACGTATTGAATCCCAACACCACGTCCGCCATCTTGCCCTCGCGGTCGGGGGCGTACAGGCTGACGATCTTGGCACCATAGTTCGTTATCTGGGCGCGCATGCCGTTGGGGTTGCGCAGGGTGGCAAGTGTAACACGTTTTTTCTTGTACAGCGTGCTAAAGAGTTCCTCGTTGACCATAGTTCACGACCATTTAACGTTACTCATTCACTTTGTGTACACCATCGCTGATTTCCGCCACGTAGAAATCCGCCTTGATGCCGGTCTTGGCAAAGTATGCAGCACCCACTTTGTCGATGAAAGCGGGGATGGCCTCCTCTTTGACGAGCGAAACGGTACAACCACCAAAACCGCCACCGGTCATACGGCTGCCAATCACACCGTCAATCTTCCATGCCTCTTCGGCAAGGGTGTCCAGATGCAGACCGGTCACTTCGTAATTGTCGCGCAGGGAGACGTGACTCTGGCACATCAGTTTGCCGAACAATTCAATGTTACCCGCTTTCAGGGCTGCCACGGCATCAATGGTACGCTGGCACTCGCCTACCACGTGCTCGGCTCGTTTTAGGGCAACGGGGTCTTTGATGGCATCTTTAATCTGTACGAACTCGGCTTCACTCAGTTCAGCAAGGTTCTTCAGGTTGGGACGAACGGTGCGCAGTTGCTCCAAAGCAAGGTGGCACTGCGCCACGCGGTCGTTATAGGCACCCGAGTCCAGTTTGTGCGGCGAGTGGGTGTTGGAGATAACCACCTTGATGCCCTCCAGCTTGACAGGGACGAGTTCGAAGTCGAGTGTGTCGCAGTTGAGGTAGATTGCATGGTCTTTCTTGCCCTGTGCAGATGCGAATTGATCCATGATACCGCAGTTGACACCGGCAAACTCGTGCTCGCTCAGTTGGCCTATCTTCGCCAGTTCTGTCTTGTCATATCCGGCACCGAAAATATCATTGAACGCGCAGGCTGTCACCACCTCCAAGGCTGCCGACGAACTGAGTCCGGCTCCGGCGGGCACATTGCCCCAAACAAGGATATCGTAACCCTCGGCAAGGTGGAATCCGCGTTTCAGGTACTGTGCTATACAACCCAAGGGGTAGTTGACCCAGCTGTTGCCGCCCAGCGGAGTGGTCAGTTGCTCCATATCCAATGCGATGATTTCGGGCATGTTGAGCGATTTGAATCGCAGTTGTTTCAACGGGTTCTTGGCGAGCAGCATGTAGGTGCCGAAACTCAGGGCGCACGGAAAGACGTGACCGCCGTTGTAGTCGGTATGTTCACCTATCAGATTTACTCGACCCGGTGCAAAATACACCATTTGTGCCTGCTGATTGTATGCCTCAGCAAAAGCGTGTTTCAGTTCCTTTAGTTCCATGATACTATTTTATAATGTTTGTTGATTTTTTGGCTTGATATTCTTTCAGGTAGAAAGGCTCCCAGTACGCAAGGTCCACCGGCTCGGCAGGAATGGACATCCATGCGGCATCGGGCACTATGCCGTCCACGAATACGGCATTGGGGGAGCGCAGCACCGCCTTGCATTTGTCTGCTCCGTTTCCGAAAAAGCACACTTTACCCTTGCTGAGCAAGTCGGCAAAACTATGCTCGTCCACAACCGTTGCCTCCACAGGCACCACCTCCTCCAGTCCGGGCGAATAGACGGCACTATACACCTCCATCCGGCGGGCGTCGATCATCGGGCACAGCAAAGCGCCCTTAACCGTTTGTGCGACTTGCGCCGCCATACTCCTGAGGGTGGAGGCGGCGTATAGGGGCACGCCCATTCCGTAGGCGAGTCCCTTGGCAACCGAGGCACCTATGCGCAAGCCCGTGTAACTGCCCGGACCTTCGCTCACCGCCACTCCTTCAATCCGCTGCGGCTGAGGCAGTCGGGACAAGAGGTCCTGTATCATCAGTGCCAACTCGCGTGAGTGCTCACTGCCCGAAGGGTGCAAGTGACGCAACGGCGCACCGGTGGCGTCGGTCAGTACTGCTCCGTCCTCTACAATGGCGGCGGAACAGGCGTCTGTTGATGTTTCTATGTTCAGAATAATCATGTTCGTTGTTAGAATAAGAAGTACCGGGGAGTTGTCTTCACGTACTCGGCATAAGCGGGATACTTGCCACCGCTGATCTCTTCTCCAAAGGCACTACTGCCAAGGAATAGTACTATCAGCAACAACGCGCCCGCAATGGTCCAGTTGACCACCCCGATGCCGCCGGCAATGGTGAACAGGTACAGCGAGCACCATGTGCCTTGCTCGGCAAAATAGTTCGGGTGACGGCTCTTGCCCCACAGGCCGGTCGTGTTGAAACCTTTGTTGTACGGTGCGGGCAGGTCCTCCAGTTTCTTGCCCTCGTGTATCATTTTCCACTTGGTGGACTGGAATTTCCACTGCTGCTCATCGGCGATGGTCTCATACACAATAAAGCCCAACATCAGCACCGCTGCCAATGCGTCCGCCCAGCCGAAAGGTTTGTCCACGTTCATCAGTACAATGGCGGGGAAAGTAATCATCAGCACCAAGACGTTCTGATAGAGACTGATAAAGAAAAGGTCGAACAGCGCCCATTTCCAGCGCGGTTGAAACTCTTTTCTTGCGCGCAGAACCACCCAACGGTAGTCCTCTTCGCCCTCCCAGAACTTCAGACGATACGCCCCCTTCCGGCCAAAATTAAAGGTCAGACGGCAACCCCACAGAGTCACGAGGCACGCCATCACAATCAGGCGCAGCGTCATACCCCCGTTCACGGCGGCAATCCATACATACACTATCGGCAATATACTCCACAGTTTGTCCATTTGACTGTTGTTGCGGGTCAGTTCGCCCACAACAAAACAATACAAAGCACTACATCCGGTAATAGTGGCAAGGATGGTCAGGGTGTGCAGTTGGTTGGCATCCAGTGCCGGACCTACGAAGATGTACAGCAGCGGACATGCAATCAGCGAAACAGCCAGTAGTGCTCCAATCAGTTTGACGTTCATAAATAATGGTTTTTAGTTAATATTAAGTTCGTTACGATAAGCGCGATAATGTATGATATGGTCAGTTGTGCCTCAGAAACGTCTGCTTGTCAACAGGCGGATATGTTTGTTGAAGTCATCCTTTCCCAGCAGGTCTTCCACCGTCAGATGCATCCTGTATTTCCAGAAATGGCGCGGGTTGGACGGTATGTTGATACGCTCGCCATTGGGGTCTTTCAAACGGACATCTTCGTCCACGGCCAGCCAGTCCTGCAACGGCAGAATCACCCACATAGCGGGGCTGTACATATGCTGGTTGACGATAAACTCGGCAATCTCGCCACTCATATGTTCGGGCGCAGCACCCCACCAACCCATCTGGTTGTTGTAGAAATGCTGGGTCACCTCACGGTTCTCTTCCCACCATTGGCGCAGCGGACTGGTATCATGCGTACCGGTCGTGCATACGCTCATATAGGGTGCATCGGCGGGGGGGGCAAACTCCACGTTCGGGTCTTTCGGCATGCGCTGAATCTCCAAACTGAGAATCTCCAGTTCATGCATCACGTCGGGAACGCAGGCGGGCACCATGCCCAGGTCTTCGCCGCATACCAACATACCGGTCGAGTTAATCAGGGTCGGCAGTTTGCGCATAGCGGACGCTTTCCAGAACTCATTATGGCGGTGGTAGAAATAGTCGTTGTGGATGCGCATCATCACCTCCTTCTGGTCATCGTACAACTCGTTGTAACTGTGGCTCTGATAGAGGGCGATACGCGGGTGCAGCATCTCGGGGTTCTTCTGGTCTTCAACAAACAGCACCTCGCAGTGCAGGTACATCAGTCCGTTCTTCAGGTTCTGCTGTTGCGCCGTCAGTTCGCCGCCTTGTTGTGCCGCCAATTGGTCGAAATGTTGCTGCACCTTCAGTTGCGTGTCAAACTCCGGACGGAAGGAATACACGTATTCATCATTCGTGTTGAGGTACATACGCTTTGCCTCCTCCACATCCGCACCGAACACTTCGCCAAGGAAATTGCTGCGGATATATGGTTTGGTCAAGCGGTCACGGTCGGTCTTCACACCCATGTACCACAGGTCCTGCATCGAGTACGGCATGGCGGGGTTGAAGTGTCCGCACAAACCCCATACTGCCGACTTCGGCATCTGCCATATGCGGAAGAAACCGAGAATATGGTCTATACGGTAGGCATCGAAATAGTCCTGCATCTTCGTGAAGCGGCGACGCCACCATCCGAAATTGTCCTCCGCCATCTTGTCCCAGTTATACGTGGGGAATCCCCAGTTCTGTCCGCGGGCATCGAAATCATCGGGCGGCGCACCGGCAGATGCGTCCAGGTTGAACAACTCGGGGTTCGTGTAGGCATCTACTGAGTCCGGGCTGATACCGATAGGAATGTCACCCTTCATCCCTACTCCCACCGAATGGGCGTATGCCACCGCCTCCTTTAACTGTTTGTCGGCGTGGAACTGCAGAAAATAGTAGAACGACTGCGGCTCTTTGTCACGCTTGTGAAGGAACGCGGCGTACGGCTCCAACCACTCTTTGTTCTGCTCAAAGAACGCCTTGTACTCCTCACTGCCGAAAACAGCCTCTTTCTCCGCCTTGTAGATGGCACGGAAGAAACGCATCTTGGCATCATACACATGCTGGTAGTCGGCAAAATCCAGTGCGTTCAGTTCCGCCTGCTCTTTCTTGTACGCTTTCTTCAGAGCCGGCGTCAGTTTGCCCATCTTCTCCACATTGATATATATCGGGTGCAAGGCAAACACCGACACCGCGTTGTAGGGATACGAGTCGTAATTGGTGTGGGTCAGCGTCGTATCGTTGATGGGCAGGGTCTGAATCATTTTCTGGCCCGTTGCGGCGGCCCAGTCGGCAAACAGTTTCAGGTCAAGGAACTCGCCTATGCCGAAATCGTTCTCCGTACGCAGGGAGAACACCGGTACCGCCACACCCGCTCCTTTCCATTTGGGTTGTGTACGGCGGAAACAACGGTCGTTCCGTAGCGTCGTGGCCTGTGGATGGTATATCTTGCGGTTCTCACCATATTCGGTGTCAATCACATTGCCCGAGTGAAGGTCGTAAATCACATATTTGTATTCCACTATGTCGGCATCGGTCTTAATCGCACCTTTCCACAGCGGAAACTCGGCGTCCGACAGCACCAGTTTGTCCGACTCGCTCCAATTGCCCAACTCGGGCGTATTGCCAATGATGGCTACTCCTTGCGTTGGCAACACCTGCGGAGCGTCCAGACTGAAACGTATCACCTCACCCTCGCCTTTCAGGTCCGCTGCAGGACTCTTTACGTTCTTCACACGGCGGAACAGAGCATGGCGGAATACCGTCGAATAGAACGCTTTCTCATAGTCGTTCACTTGCCAATAATCGTATATGTCTATCTTCTTGTCATTACTGTCCAAGCAGATCACACGCTCACCTCCCGACTCGTAAAAATAGCGGCCGTCTGGCATGCGCAACGCGTACTTATAGTGCAACTCGCCCGCAAAATCCGACACAGGCACACCCGCAGACCAATTGTCCGGCCCTTGGCAATTCAATACTAATGGATGATCTTCCGTCCATCCCAATATGGACTCTTTCGTCTCTATTACGCAAAGTTCTTGTCCCCACTCTGCGCGATAGTTCATGTGAAAACTGATGGTCATGACCTGTCTTTTTATGTGTTATTCAATAGTAGTTTGTTGTTGTTTTCTGCCTTCTTTTATGCATTCTCCGTACTCCCCCGCAGAATGCGGGTGCAAAGTTACAACTTTTTTCTGACATATGCAAATAAAATGCGAGAAAAGTGTGGTTTTGTACCCAAAAACACCACTTTTGGGGCAAGAGACCTATGCATGAAGTATGCAAGATAGTCGCATCCTCGTTCGTAAAAGAGTCCCTAATTGTGTGGGATCTGATCCGGCGTAATGGACAAAGAAGGACCGGACTGGCAGTCCGGGAAACTACCAAGAAATAATGGCGGAATCTGATTCCGCGTAAAGGAAGAAAAAAAGCGGCGGAACTTGAGTGCTTCGCCGCTTGAGTTAAATCGTTTTGGAATTTGGTACTATTCTATCTTCTTGCCAGTAACCTCGTAGCGAATGCCGTCTGGGAGGAGGATGTAGAGTTGGCCGTTTTCGATAATCTTACGAATGGAAGTGGTTGTGCTATTTGTGTTGGTGAGAGACGTCCCTTCATGTGAAGCACCTACGATGTTCAGTTGACCCCACAACGTATCTGCCTGATACGCGTTAACGCTTGCGTCTGGTACGTAAACCGGCATAGAGCGACTTACTTTGTCGAAGGTTTTGCTATCAATAGTCGGCGGAAAGGCTGCGTCTACATACATCTTGGTCATGCGCGAACAACTGGCAAAGGCTTGGTCACCAAGTTGTTGTGTTGTGGAAGGAAGGGTTACCTCATTGAGATAAGCGCAGCCATAGAATGCCGCATAGCCTATCTCCGTTACCCCCTCGGGGATGGTGATATTCTGCAGTTGCAGACATTGGAAGAACGCCCAGTTGCCTATGCGGCTAAGATTCTCTCCGTTGAAAGTTACGGTGTTGAGCATTCGGCAGTTTTCAAAGGCGCGATCACCTATCTCTTGCACAGAAGCAGGTATTTCTATATTTTTCAGATTGACACATTCTGCGAGAGCCATATAATCCAACAGTTCCAATCCATCCGGCAAAAACAGTGTATCCAAGCGGTAGCAGTCATATAGTGCTCGGATTGGCAGGGTTGTATTGGTTACGCCGGAGAGCTCAAGATATGAAAGGTATGAGGCGGAAAGTCGCAAGCGGTCAAAGGCATCGTTATCCACTCCTCCTCCATTTATAACCACATGTTTCAAACGGTTGGGGAGCGTGTAAATCATACTTATGTCAGGTACTTCTAAATATGCAAGACTGTCACAACCGTGAATTGCCCGATATCCAACTGAGGTCACAGTTTTGGGAACAATGAGAGATTTCAAACGGGTGCAGCCGGCAAAAGCATATTCGTCAATTTTCCAAACGGTGTATGGTATGTTTTGATAGGTGATAGTCTCCGGAATGATTACTTCGGTATAATCCTGATACGCATAATAATCATTATTATCCCGCGTTAAGATGGCCGTCGAATCAGCGATTTTGAGATTGTAGTATAAACCATCTATCATCACATTGGACGCATGTAATGTTCCAAAACAGGTAAGTGTCAGTATAAAAGCCAATACCAGTGAGTTGTTTTTCATATATATTATATTTTCAATTGTTGGGTGTAAAGTTACAGCTTTTTTGTATTAGTGAATACTGATACGGAGGCGGCTGTCCGAGTGAACAAGTACATTGCGCATGAACTCTTCATCCAATGCCACACAACCTGCAGTATAGGGGTTCGGACCTTTGCAATGAACATAGATACATGAACCTAAACCTACGATTCCATCGGGATTATACGATATCGCAAGACCATAATTGTAATGGGGTACATAGTCGATAATATGCTCGCCGTTGCAGTTGGGGTGGTGCACAACGGCTGTGTCAATCATCTGGTTGTAGTAGCAGGAGTCTGCACAGCCGAAAATACTGGACGTAGCCTGAATATAGGGCAATCCCGTTCCCGGGTCAGGCAGAATACCAAAAGCGGTGTTGGCGGTAAACTCACCAACAGGCGTTTTCATGTCACCCTCTTTCTGTTTACCCAAACCGTTTTTACCGATGAAAACGGCGCCTTCCTCTACCAAATTCCACGCACCATCTTCTTTTACATAAAACTCTGCCACCGCATTCGAACCCTCCGTATGTTTGACCAGCAGCAGTTGTTGCACCGTGTCCCCTGGCAGATAAGAGTCCATTATCTGCGTCCATTGGTCCGGTTTATGACAAGAAGAGAAAAATACCGAAATGATGACCGCTCCCCAAGCTGCCATGCTCAGAAAGCCTGATAAGAAAGAGTTCCGTTTCATATTCTGATTATTTGTTCTGTAATATACTTCATTTGTTCTACTCATATACTGATCATTTGTTCTGAATGATAAATGATGCCAGCGTCAGCCCGAAAACGGCAGTAATATGCATCATGCTGCCTTTGACACCATTGGTCTCAACCAATTCGTCGGAAAACACGCATCGGAACTTCTTGGCGGGGAAACGCTGCATTTTCTTGAACCGGGTGCGCAACGCCTTGGCGAGGGGGCAACTATGCACTTTCCAGAACTCAGCCGTCTGTATGCGCTGAGGGTCCAGTTTGCGCGCTGCACCCATCGACGATAAAAGGGTGGTGTCAGCAAGTGCCGTTACTGCAAGTATGAGGGCGGCTTTGTCCTCCAACGAGTCAATGGCATCAATCACGTAATCGTACTGCTCCAAATGGAAAGAATCAGCGTTGGAATCGTGGAAAGCCGCTACTTTGGCATCTATCTGTGCCTGCGGATTGATGGTGAGAAAACGCTCGCGAAGCACCTCGGCTTTGGCTCGACCCACCGTGGCGACTGTAGCGGGCAATTGACGGTTGATGTTCGAGTAGCACACCTCGTCCGGATCAACCAATGTCACGGTGCCTACACCCGAGCGCACCAACGCCTCTGCGCACCACGAACCCACGCCGCCCACGCCGAACACTATCACCTTGGTACGCCTCAGACGCTCCATGTTGTCCTCGCCTATCAGCGCAACCGTACGGGAGAATATATCTGCAGGTGTTTCCATTAGTGGAAGAAAATATATGCCAGTATAATGGATGACAAAATACCGATGAAATCGGCAATTAGGCCACATACCACCGCATAGCGCGTGTTCTTGATATTTACCGAGCCGAAATAGACTGCAAGGATGTAGAACGTGGTATCTGTGGAGCCCTGAACGATGGATACCAGTCGTCCGACGAATGAGTCAGCACCATATGTCGCCATTGCGTCCACCATCAGTCCTCTGGCACCTCCCCCCGAGAGCGGGCGCATCAGTGCTGTGGGCAGCGCGGGAACAAAATCGGTGTTCAGACCCAGGGCGGCAAAGCACCAACCTATACCGTTTACCAGCAGATCCATCGCTCCGGAAGCGCGAAACATACCCACTGCCACCAAGATGGCTATCAGGTAAGGAATAATCCCCACTGCGGTTCCAAAACCCTCTTTAGCGCCTTCGATGAAGGCGTCATACACGTTGATTTTTGCCGTCATCGCCTGTATGATAAACCAGCAGATGAGTCCCAACAGCAGGATGGAAGAAATGGCGGTACTCCATGTGTTGAATGTCTCTTTGGACACCACCATCGCCGCCCAGATAATCACGCCCACAAAAGCGCAAATACCCAGAATAGTACCGATGAAAACGGGCTGAAACAGGTTGATTCGCTGCGCAATGGCTACCGAGATAATGCCGGCCATGGCGGCACAGAAAGTGGCTATCAAAATAGGCAGAAAGACATCGGCAGGGTTCGCGGCACCCATCTGGGCGCGATATACCATGATACTGACAGGTACCAGGGTCAGACCACTGGTCACCAACACGAGGAACATAATCATGGCATTGGACGCCTTGCTTTTGTCGGGATTCAGTTCCTGCAGTTCCTTCATAGCCTTCAGACCCATGGGGGGGGCGGCGTTGTCTATGCCAATCATGGTGGCGGCAAGGTTCATGAACATCGAGCCGATGGCAGGATGGTCCTTGGGGACATCAGGGAACAGGCGACTGAAGAAAGGCGATACCGCGCGACTCATCTTGTTAATAACTCCGCCTTTTTCACCAATACGCATGATGCCCATCCACAAAGACAGAACCCCCGTCAAACCCAACGAAATCTCGAAGCCGGTCTTGGCAGACGAGAATGTGGATTGCAGGATGGCATCAAAAACATCCACTTGACCGAAAAAAGCCATTTGCACCACACCCATCAGTACCGCAATGAGTATCAGACCTATCCAAATATAATTGAGAACCATCTTATTTACAATTTAACAGCTTAACAATTTAGCAGCTTAACAATTTAACACCTTAACAATTAACAGCTTAATAATTTAATACCTTAACAATTTAACGATTTAACGTTTTAACATAATTAGTTATTTTCTTCCGAAGTCAGCGGGAATCTCACCCCAACGGTCGGTGTCCCACTTAAGCAGCGGATTGCGATATGTGTTGACACTAAGCCAACTCTCCGCCCTTTGCATCAGGTCGAAAAGCCGTTTGTTTTCCTCCGTTTGAGCCAGTTTGGTGCCGCAATGCCGTTTCCTCACCCACGACAAAGCGGTGCGGCTGTCTGAATAGACGGGTAAGGTCAGCAGGTGTTCCGCATCGGCAGGACGTTGTGCCGCCTGTTGCTTCAGCAACGCCAACACATGCACGATGGCAAGAAACTCTGCGATATTGTTTGTCCCCCCCGCTGCCGGACCAAAATGGAAAATCTCTTTGCCCGTGGCAGTGTCCACGCCTCGGTACTCCATTTGCCCGGGGTTGCCCGAACAGGCTCCGTCCACCGACAAAGACGGCATAACCGGTCTCTCACCTTGGGGTAAAGAGCAGAAATCAGGTTTGCCTGTCCGTGCCTTGGCTGCGTGCACTATATACTTGGCAGAATCTTCCAGAAGAGCCTTCGAAGCCTCTTCCCGCGTGGAAAAACTCTTGTACTTGGCTCCCTCTACACCTTTCACTTGCGCCTCGCATTCTGTCCAAGAATCGTACACTCCCGGCTCCTTGCCGAACCAAACCGTGTAATATTTTTGCCTTTTTGTACTCAAAATGGAGAGGATTTAACGTAAAAAATGCCCAAAAGCGACTCTTTAACTTGCAAAATTAAAATAAATGTTGTAACTTTGCAGCGGCAAACGAAAAAAGTAGCTCCTCCGGGAATCGAACCCGGATCTAAAGTTTAGGAAACTCGTATTCTATCCGTTGAACTAAGGAGCCTCTTTCCCGTGAATGCGAATGTCGCGGGTCACCCGATGACGGGGTATTTTTCGAAAGCCGCTG
>ODAI010635655.1_pt1 | contig 13506 bp, 25 predicted proteins | sample 1539321 | NCBI WGS metagenome assembly ODAI01 (sample SAMN02144231, study PRJEB22623) | gut metagenome | biome: sheep rumen | host: Ovis aries | place: New Zealand
GGAAGGTCCTTCTGTCCAGAACAGCAGGGTTCCAGAACTGGCTGGAGCTTCGCCCACTTGAATGGATTTAAGTCGGGTTTCATAAGAGACATAATCGACTGTACCTGGTTCATATTCAAATCTCCTCATAAGTAAATATCTTATGTTGTACACCCGGGGCAGCTGCTCCGGGCTTTTTTCTACCAATAATCTATAAGAGAGGAGGCCAACATGAAGATCAGATCACCGTGCAGTAATCCGGCAGGTAAAAATTCAATATGGAGGGGATATATGAAAATAGACTTTATCGATTACTACAATGTTGCCGTCGGGGCGGTCGTGGCTGTTCTGAGCGCCGTCTTCGGTATGCACTGGTATCTTTTCGCCGGGTATCTGCTTTTGAACATCCTGGACTGGATTACCGGATGGCGGAGGGCCAACATGCTCCACCAGGAATCTTCCATGGTAGGTCTGCGCGGCATCGTCAAGAAGACAGGCTACTGGATCATCGTCCTGATAGCGTTTATGATCCCGGATCTTTTCATCAAGCTCGGCAGAGACACCCTTGGGATCAACCTGGACTTCCTTATGCTGCTCGGCTGGTTCACATTGGCTACACTGATTGTTAATGAGATCCGGAGCATCCTGGAGAACATGGTCGAAATGAACTATGACGTGCCAGAGATCCTGATAAGCGGGCTGGCTATTACAGAGAAGCTGATCAAAAAGAAATCAGAAACAATTATTCCAGAAGATGGAGGAGGAAAAGAACATGGATGAGAAGAAGATTACAGAACGTTCTGCAGACTTTGAAGAGCGCGTGAAGGCGGGCGGGCCGTTTAAGACGGAAGAGTTTGAGCTCATGACGGATGAAGAGTTTAACCTCGTTCTTCCGGCGCTCGGTCCGGCTCAGGAGCAGGAGGCCATCCTCATTAGACAGAAGTCGATGGCAAAGAGACGCGGGACAGGTCCGGCGGCTGAAATCAAATGACAGGCAAATAAACAAACGTAGTATTTATGCAGATTTGCGGGTGATTTGCAGAATATTTTTGTAGATTAGTCAAGTAAAAGCACAACAAACTCAATTAAGATGCAACAATTAGTTGAATTAACACGGCGGGGACTTCGGTTCCCGCTTTTTTGTATACGGAGGTGATTCTGAATGAATATCATCATCGGCTCGGCCCGCGTTGATGAGCGGGGTACTTACTCCGGTGGAACTGCCGGCGACCAGAAGCAGAGAACGGAACCGGACTATGCCGGCGAGGTCTCCATGCAGGTGTTTTACATCCATAAGAAGGGCTGGTACGTGATTCGCCCGAAGGATGCCAACATCGCGAGGGGCATCGCCGCTGCCATGAAGCAGGCCTGCAACAATCCGAACATCGGGTATGATCAGGCGGGGCGCTATGGCATCCTGACCTATGGCACCAATGCAAAGGTCAAGACAGAAGCAGACTGCAGCTCCCTTGTCCGGCAGTGCATCAAGGAGGCCTCCGGGAAGGATCCGGGCGACTTTACCACATGGAACGAGGTGCAGGCCCTCAATGCCACAGGCCTCTTTGAACCTGCACGGGCATACACCAGCTCCGTGAAGCTGTATGAGGGTGATGTGCTGGTGACTAAGACCAAAGGCCACACAGTCATCGTCACCGACGGCTATTCCCGGAGCACGCAGGTCGGATGGTACAAGCAGGACGGCAAGTGGCGTTATGTCCTGGCATCCGGCAAGGACGCTAAAGGGTGGCAGGCGCTGGCTGCCAAGAACGGCATGCATTGGTATTATTTCAATGATGCCGGCAACATGCTCACCGGATGGCAGGAGATTAATGGTGAATGGTATTTCCTCGACGAGGACATCGGAGGACCGAATGAGGGGGCTTGTTGGATATCTGACTCAAGTGGCGCTATGCATGTGTGGTTTCTGTGATATAATATAGATGTTTCAACGAATTCCTTCTTAGGAACAGGCGCTCGGTTTTGGCTGACCGGGCGCTTTTTTGTTGTCCGGCAGTTGCATGCAACTAGGTCTCGAAACCTCAGTATTTCGTGCAACTTTCGTGCAACTAAGGTGTTAAAATGAGGTGATATTTTGATATCATGTGGTGATATCTTCAACCTCTTAAAACAACGAAAAACCGCGCAACTAAGCCAAAAACGGCTCAACTACGCGGTTCTCTGAAAGTGGAGCAGACGGGAGTTGAACCCGCAGGAAACCGCAATAACTACGGTGGTTGTCGGGGGTCGTGCAACTATTCGTGCAACTAGAGAATCCCCGCGAACGCTTTAAGAATCCTCTTATCTTGCTTTTTCTTTTCCAGGCTGATGACATTCTGGTAGGTCCGTTTCATCACGTTCGAGCCTGGCTTCCATCCACCGCGTGCCTCAATATACTTGTCAGGGATTCCTGACAGGTGCATCTGAGAAGCGCTGTAGTGTCTGAGGTCGTGGAAGCGGAACTTCATCTTCGTGCGCCGTGTGAGCGTCTTAAAACGGTTGCTGAGCTCGTCCGGCGTGTAACTGAATATCCGCTCAGACTCCCCGCGTGGAATCTGTCTCAGGGCCTCCAGGACGTTCTTAGGCATGGGAACATCTCTATTGCTGGCGTAAGTCTTCGGAGCCTTCTCAATCCAGAAGCCGTCCTTATCAAGAGCAACGGCCCGCCTGATGCGGATGGTGTTGCCGTCAATATCTGACCAACGGAGAGCACAGATTTCACCACGCCTCATAGTGCCGATGGCTGCCAGCAAGATAGCGGCCCGGAGCTGGACATCGTTGGTGGATGCCAACAATGCATGAACCTCCCCTGTAGAGGGGCAGTAAAGGTCAGGACGCTTTTTTGCCGGCAAGGTGATACGGACTGTGAAGTCCGGCATAAACACAGACAGCGAGGATGTCAGAAGGCCTGCCGCATTCTGTATGGTCTTGGGTGACAATTCCTTCGACACCAACCAGCTGACCCACATCTGGATGTCCAGGTTCGTGACTTCCAGGAGCGTGGTACTTCCAAGCTGCCCGGAGAAGTAATTCCTCAGGATGCCGTAGTATCCTCTGACGGTGCCAGGAGAGAGCACGGCCTCTTTCAGCTGGATGTACTTTTTGATAGCTCCAGCTATCGTGATCCGGTCCACCACCTGGCTCCTGTGGGCCTGCCATTCGGCGGCGAGGGCCTCTGCTTCGGCGCGTGTACGGGCAGTAAAGGACTTCGTGTGGGTCTTGCCGTCATCGCCTTTGTAACGACGCTGCACCCGGATATTCCCGGATGCAAGCTTATTCTTTTTCTTTGCCATTTGTACCTCCATTCTGCATAGCGCACTTGAACAAGCCCCCAGAATTTGGTACAATCATGTTGGTCAGATAAGGGCATGATTGACCGTGCATTCCGCGCAGCTTTCGTGCTAACAATACCGTCTCCTGGTCATGCGGCGGGACGGTATTTTTTATGTTCTTTTTTACGACCTGTGTGCGTTCAATTCAATTCTGTCTGTCGGTTCATCGCTATCCAATTCTTTGCGCTCTAAATGGTCGACTTCATGCTTATACCTTTTGCGTTGAGTTTCTGCGGAAAGCCTCGCGTTAATGACTACGGTATAGTCATCGATATCATTCTCTCTTACGAAGCTCCGCACTTTAACAGGCAAGTCTTCAAGTTTACAGATAATCATAGATGATTCCCCCTTTCATTTATGACAACATAATACAGATATCATTGTCCATCTGTACGGACAATGGTTAATTATTATTGGTCGTGCGGTCTATCATCTGGCGGACGAATTCTATATCTTCAGCTGATACATTTCTGACCGCATCAAAAAGGACTTTGTAGTTCGGATTCTTGTGCATGAACTCAGCCATCTCGCGGGCATCGTCGTCGAGGTAGTAGTGCTGCTCATCATCGGAGTGGTCCTCTACCAGGTCGGACTTGCTGATGCCGAAATAGTTAGCCATCATTTCAATCTTGTCGATGCGAGGATAGGTTTTGGCATGGAGCCAGTCAGACAGGGTCATAAATTTGAATCCGAGAGCATTGCACATCTCGGTCTGGTTGACGCCCTTGAGATCCATATACTTCTTGATGTTTTTCGCCATTATCTCTTTATTCCCCAGTGACATATGACCACCTCCATGTTATTTTTGCCGGTAAACATATCATAAGGTAAAACCGTAAATATTTCAATGACGAAGTAAAAATTTTACGTTCAAACCGTTGACATCACGGATAAACCGTGCTATGGTTAACGAGGTGAGCAACGGAATAACCGTAATAAGGAGGTGACAATTTGGCTATTACATTAAAGGCTGCTCGCGTCAACAAAGGATACACCCAGCGCGAAGCAGCGGTCCTTATCGATGTTACAGAGGATACCATCAGCAACTGGGAGCGCGGCAAGAGCTTCCCGAACGTTCCTCAGTTGAAGAAGATTGAGGAGGTTTACGGCGTGACGTACAACGATCTTATTTTTTTACACGAGAATAACGGTTAAACCGTTATCCCGAAAGGAGGCAGAGGATTGATTCAGCTTTATAACGACTACGTCATCCTCAATGATGACCTGCAGTGGATTCTGGCAAAGGATACCGGACACATCGACAAGCGAAACGGAAGGATCAAGTATGACCCGGTAGGTTACTTTTCCAGCCTGCGGAACGCGCTCGACGAGTTCAGACGGAGAAATATTCGGACTCGATGTAAAAATGAGTCTCTCGCCCTCAGAGACGCGCTCGCGGCCATCAGAGAAGAGGATGCACGACTGGAAGAATTCATCCGCGAGAATATCCCGGATGCTTAATGAATCGCATGGAAGGAGACCCCAATGAAGCATGTATTAGTTATCCGCCCGGACGGCACGATAAAACAGCGAAGCTGGCCGAAGGGCACGAGCGAGCAGCTCCACTTCCTGCAGGAGCAGGTCGGTGGCTACATCGAGACCGTCAGAACCGGCACACCTGGAATCATCATGATAGTGAATGAGGAAGGGCTGATTCGTGGCCTGCAGTACAACGAACTGGCAACCAGAGTTTACCTGGAAGGGCTGGGCGCATCACCTATCATGGGGCCGGCCGTGCTGGTGAGGGATGCCGGTGAGGAATTCGACGGAATGGACACCAGTGATGCCAATCTGATGATGGGGCACCTGTTCGAGCTGAAGGAACAGGAGGTGCACGCATGAAGACATGGGAAGCATTCGTAACGTACCCCGACGAGACCCTGCACTGCTTCGTGAGTGCTGAGAACGAAATGGAAGCCATGCAGGAAGCCCTTGAACGATGCATGGCCGGTCACTGGAACGAGACGGCCGTCATCGACGTGAAGGAGGTGGAAGGGTGAGCAGGATAATCTACATCAAGTGCGACCGGTGCGGGAAGCAGTTTATGCCTGACACGACTCATCGAGTCGGATTCATTGGATTCAAGTGGCGGGACGTTGAAACAGATGACCTGCTGGATGATGCGAATCCATTCGAGGAGAAGGACTTCTGCGAGCGGTGCATGGAAGACATCGGCAGATATATCGAGGGTGCGGTCATTGAGGAAGAAGCTCCGCCGGAGGTTGAGGTTGTCATCCCAAAGCATGATGAGCCTGCAGAAGAGGCGGGGAAGCCCCTTCAGAAGGGCGGAGAGCCGTCCGAAGCTGAGAAGCCGAAGAAGAACCCGCCGAAGAAGAAAGGCGTGGACACGGGCAAAATTAAAGCCCTAAGCGATGCGGGATGGAGCAAGGCAAAGATAGCTGATGAGATGGGCATAAGCGTTAAAGCGGTTTATTACCACCTGGACAAGATAAAGCAGCAAGGTGGTGATGCAGATGACCGGAGTGGAGAGAGCGAAGCTTGACTTCCAGGACCGTTTTGATGCCGTCAAGAACCGGAACGGCTGGACCAATAAAGACCTGGCAAAGGTGCTGCGGGTGTCGACTGTGACAGTGTCCCGGCTTCGGAGCAATCCATTCAGTGCCAGTGGTCGAAACGTAATGACGATAAACGCCTTATATGAGGAGGCAATGAGCAGATGAGACAAGAATTCATCGACCTGATGAATGCAATCCAGGAATACAGATGCCACATGGCGAATTGCAACAACACCGGCGACATGGTGGACATCATCCGGGAGCGACGCATCCTGATGGCACAGATCGACAGCACATGGAGGGCGGGCAAAATCACCCGGATGCAGAGAGAGACGCTTGATGGAATCTTAGAGGGGGAAAGAGATGATGAATAAATATGCAACGCTTTCAGAATGCTCGATGGGTCCGGTGTTCGCACTGCGGAACCGACTGGAATGTGAGCCGGTATGCCACGATCCGTCCCGGAATGTACATGTGTCCAGTCTGCCGAGCGAAGCTGAAGAGAGCACGCCGCTCATGGACTTCGTTATGAGCTGGGCAAATGGATTCAGACTGGTGACTGCATTGGCTGCGGTGGCGCTGGTTGTAATTACGGCAGGAGGTATGTGATGGGAAGAATACCGACAGAGCAGAGGGATGTAGTGCCCACACCTACAGGTGGAGCACGGACGGTGAAGCTTTACAGCTACGTCATTACGCTGACCGAACAGGACGGCAGCGAGGTCAAGGCCATCCGGGCCGATGGCTTTCAGAATAAGCATGATGTTTATGTATCCTGCATCGAGCAGTGGCCGGGATGGAATATCAAGGGCATTCAGAAGCTGTATGAGTGCGACTTCGACGTCCAGTAACCATAAAAAAGCGCATCGGAATCGCAACTTCCGACACGCTCAGGGGTGATGATTCTAGGGAGATTCATCTCCTCTATTATAGCACAACAAAGGAGGAATTATAGTGGCAAGTTTATTCGATTTAACAGCCGAATATCAGGCACTCCTGGATCTCGGCGACAGCATTGATCCGAAGGACCAGCAGACATTTCTCGACACGCTGGAGAGCATGGACTATGAGGTGGGACTCAAGGCCGATTCTTACGCCGCTGTTCGCACCATGCTGAAGGGCCGGCGGGATGTCGTAAAGGGTGAGATCGCCCGTCTGCAGGCGGTACTTAAGACTCTGGACAGCAACATCGACCGGATGGAGGACTCTCTGCAGACCGCAATGGTTCAGATGGGCAAGAACGAGATTAAGACCGACCTGCACCGGTTCCGCATCGTCAACAACGGTGGGGTGCTGCCGATAGTCATCGACGGCGATGTCCCGGACAGCTACACAAAGGTCATCCTGGAGCCGGACATGGCAAAGATTCGTGCAGCATTGGATGCCGGCGAACAGCTCCCCTTTGCTCATCTCGGTGAGAGAGGGACACATCTCAGAATTTCATAAGGGGGGTGAATTCATGGCAGTACTGGTTATGCTTTACGGCCAGAGCGGAACAGGGAAGTCGACATCGTTGCGGAACTTCAAGCAGGATGATGTCTTTGTCATCAATGTATCCGGCAAGCCGTTTCCGTTCCGCAACGCGAACAAAATTAAATCATACAACACAGACAGCTATAAGCTGCTGACGCGAGACCTGCCGAAATGCTCTCAGAAAAGCATTGTCATCGATGACGCGACCTACCTGATGGTGAATGCCTTCATGCGTTCCGCTAAGGTCTCCGGGTATCAGAAGTACACAGACATGGCCTATGACTTCAATAATCTGGTCGACACCTGTGCAGCTCTGCCGGATGACAAGATTGTCTATTTCATCGGCCACTCCGACCAGAAGGATGATGGGTCCGAGCATTTCAAGACCATCGGCAGGATGCTCGACAACTACGTCACGCTGGAGGGTAAGTTCTCCATTGTTCTGAAGACAGTCGTTAAGGACAACAACTACTACTTTAGCACCCGGAACAACGGCCAGGACACCGTCAAGACGCCGATGGGGATGTTCGAACAGGACCTCATCCCGAACGACCTGGCTGAGGTGGACAAGGTTATCAGGGAATATTACGGAATGGAGGGGAGTGATTAATTGGGACTTGCATATCTGCCAGACGGAACGCTGATGGACTACAAGGAATACATCGAAAAGCATCCGCGCTGGCAAAAGGTACGGCAGGCAAGGTTTGAGTTCGACGGAGGCCGGTGCGTGGTCTGCCATAAAGACCTGCACGGTAAAACATACCAGACTCATCACCTGCATTACCTCAGACTCGGCAGTGAACGCATGCGGGATGTCATTACGATGTGCGCTGAATGCCATAAAGAATTTCATGAAAGCTGGTCCAGGTCGCAATACTGGAAGGGCCGGGAAGATGGACACTGGAACGTGTATAGCCTGGAGCACACAGCAAAACTCTGTGCCAGGTACTGGAAGCATGACCGACTTATCTGTCGAGATGTCAATGCTCCGAACATGTGCAGCAGAGATGTGTGCCGGCAGCTGCTCGATGAATACTTCCGTGACGAACAGCTGACAAGGCCGCCACGTATTGACCCGAATGACATCCTGCTCTTTGTCAGAAACAAACGCTACGAACTCTATTTTGAAGCAGAGAAGCGAGGGCTGACTGTCGAGGAGTTCCTGGACGAATACTACGGCCCAAAGGTCAGAGGACAAAACCCAATTCGGCAGGAAGCCGGTAAGAAGGGCGGAACCTTCGACCACGAACCTAAAAAGTTTCATCTGCATTACGCAGAGAACCCAAATATCAACATTTTAATGGAGGAGGCTAAAGAATATGAAACGGGTGATTAAGGATGCCATGAAAAGCATGCTGATTAAGTATTTCGCTAATTTCGGCATGGAGAAGGAAAGAGACATGAAGCAGTGCCAGTCTTATGCTGACAATTTCCTGGAAGAATTTGAACGCTATCTGAGAGCATACAACGAGTTTAAGGAGGACTAAATCATGCAGAAACCTAATGGATATGATGAGGCGAGAGAGAATGGAACATTTACACCGGTGGAGCTGGGCGGCCACTATGCCGTCATCAAGCAGGTCACAGAGATGCAGTCTGGCACCGGGAAGGACATGATCGTTGTCCTGATTGATTTCGACAAGAAGGATAAGCAGCCGGAGTACCACAGCAAGGCATTCCAGGCCAATGACAAGCCAGACAAAAAGTGGCCGTTCAACGGCAGCAAGTACATCGTGGTCAGCGACTACAACGACGCGAGCAAGACAAGCCGTGCATTCAAGACCTTCTGCACCAGCTTCGAGAAGTCAAACAACTGCTCTATCCAGTGGGGAGGCAGTGATTGGGGGAAGCAGTTCAAGGGCAAAAAGATTGGTGTTGTATACGGCGAAGAAGAACACGAATATGACGGTCAGACTTCCATGAGAAGAGTGCCGAAGTGGTTCTGCTCTTGGGATTCTGTCGCGGATGCCAGGATCCCGGACCCGAAGTACCTGAGGAGGCCTGCTGTCACAGAAGCCGCTCCGCAGAACGCAGATGGGTTTATTAACGTGCCGGAGGATGCAGGAGAAGAGATTCCGTTCTAAGGGGGAGCCATGCGCTGGGAGGAATATGTTAACGCCGAAGAGGTAAGAAAAGCAATTGCCACATTGCAGATGCCGGGTGGTGTCTTCGAGGTGCGGGTGCTTGGCACGGCGAAAAAGGATGTTCTCAGCGGTTATTTCCGGGATACAGAAACACTGTTGAAGGCCTTTGACACAATCGACCTCCGGCGCAGGAATGTGTATATCACTCTGGGTGAAGTTAAAGAGGAATGCTTTTCCAGAGCTCAGAGTGAACACTTCCTGCAGAATCCGCAAACGTCGAGCGACACCGAAGTCACACGGTTCCGCTGGCTGTTCGTTGACCTTGACCCGGTACGGACGGCGGGAGTGTCCTCCAGTGACAAGGAACTGGGATATGCAAAAGACCTTGCTGACACTGTCTATGCATACATGAAGCCGCTCGGATTCAATGACCCGGTATGGGCCATGAGCGGGAATGGTTATCACCTGTTATACCGAATTAATATCCCTAACGATAAAAACGGGCGAGCTCTGGTGGAAAAGTGCCTCAAGGTACTGGCTGCCATTTTTAACAATGACAAAGTCAATATCGATACTACTAACAGCAATCCAAGCAGAATCTGTAAGCTGCATGGAACACTGGCACAAAAAGGCACATCCACCAAATCTCGGCCGCACAGAATGAGCAGGATCCTGTCTGTTCCGACCAACATCATGGTTACGGAACCGGAAGCCCTGCAAAAGCTGGCGGCCGAACTGCCGGATGAACCTAAACCGGATGCGCGCCGGCGGGGTGATATCAAGCAGCAGGAATTTGACCTGCTTGACTTCATGTCTCGGAACGGGATGACCTACACAGAGGATTCTAATGACCGGGCGAAGATATACAAGCTGGACCATTGTCCTTTTGACCCGAACCATCGAGACGGTGATGCAAAGGTCTTCCTGTACCAGAACGGGGCCATCGCCTTCAAGTGCCATCATAACAGCTGTCGAGATTATAAGTGGCAAGACGTCCGGTTGAAGTTTGAGCCGGATGCCTATGACCGGAAAGACCAGGACGATGAACGGATTGACGCCGGTTATCGAACGCACGTCAAGAAGAAGTCAGAGGAAGCAGCTGCGGCCAGTATGATTCCGCAGGCTCCAGAGAAGACCAAAAAGGTTCCGAAGATAAGGAAACTGAAGAAGGCGGAGGAACTGATGCAGAAGGATCTCCCGGAGCCGAGAGTTTTTGTGGGAGTCGGAAACGAGGTTCCTTTACTGACAGAGGGCACCTGTATTGTTTCGGCGAAACCTAAACTTGGTAAATCTTGGATGGTACTGGGAATGTGTGTGGCCGTGTCCGACGGGGAGGACTTTCTCGGATATAAAACCCGCAAGTGTTCGACCTTGTATCTCGACCTGGAAACCAGTGAGATTCTTCAGAAGAAGCGACTCAAGAAGATATTGAACGGGAAACCTGTGCCGAGCAACTTCTACCTGGAGACCGAGACCAACAGTCTGGAGAACGGCTTTGTGGAACAAATTGAAGCCTACATCAAAGAGGACCCGAACATCGGCATCGTTGTAATTGATGTCTTCCAGATAATCCGGTCTCCGTCTAAGAACGTGAAGGAAACCGAGTATGAACACGCTTACAGAGACATCACTCCGCTGAACGAACTGGCCCAGAAGCATCACATTGCAATTATCCTGGTGTGTCATGACCGGAAGGCAGTCGACCCGGATGACCCGTTCTCTAATATTCTCGGGAGCACCGGACTGCAGGGCGCAGCTACTCAGATGATGGTCATGTTCCGAAAGAGGAAGGATGACCCCATCCACATCTCAGTGAAAGGCAAAACCATTGACGGCCTCCCGGAACTGGATGTGAAGCTTGAGAACGCTCAATGGTCAATAGTCGACGGAGCTGACTCGGCAGCCAGAAGACAGGAAGAGCTGTTTAATGAATTTAAGACATCCGATGTCCGCCTGGCTGTGGTTGAGATAGCCAACAGAAACAAAGAGTGGCGTGGCAGATGTGGCGATCTTGTAAATGAAGCAACTTCCTACGGCATTTCGGTCACAACCTCGCTTCGTGATGTGGGAGGTTTCTTACACAGACATCAGGGGCACTTTTTACAGGAAGACGGTGTCCAGGTCGTTATTTTGGACAACGGAACCGGACCAAAGATCTATAAGATAAAAAAACCACCATTGATGACCATTGATGAAAACAAGCAGTTACTATTGGATGGATTCAAGAAAGTCAATGATGACGGGGGTTCTGACATGCCCTTCCTATAAAAAACTCCTTACCATTTATTGGGGATTACCATTGATGGCACCATTGATATATCAATGGTCATCAATGGTATCAATGGTGGTTTTTATGTACGTAGAAAAGAGATGGTTTTATGGACAAAAACACACCTATCACAAACACAGACTTCAGCTCCGGCATGAATCGCCTGGTGAATGTCTGGTTCCGTAAGTGGCGGGACTGCGGTGGACAGATGACGGATAACGCATGGGATGCATGTGTCAGAGAATTCGTTGAAGTCTGCCAGCAGTATCCATATCAGATAATCCGGGACATCGGCTGTGCATTGGTTGAGGAGCTGGAGCGGAGGGACAAAGCAAAATGTCAAACAAGATGAGCTGGTTCTGGCAGCTCGGAGAAGACGAGCGCCGGCTGGACAGAGCAAAGAAAGAGCATGACAAGCATAACAGGCTTATGACCTATGCAGCCACGCACCCTGCATATAAGGGCACGGTCCTGCAGGCCAGGCATGGAGGCGGGAGCAATGCGGACAGATGATACGTGGTTCAGATTCGCCAAGCGAAGTGAGCGCAAGATGAAGCAGGCGAGGAAGAACTTTTACAACGAGCAGAACGGGCGAGAGACTAAGACCTACTCCGCCACACATAAGGCCTACAGTGGGACGAAGCTGCAGGCGAAGAAGGGAGGACGGGATGCGGACCATCTTACCGACGATACTGATGAGGGAATGGTGGGAGGACCCGGAGCTGAAGGACACAGACCGGCCGGACCCGTTTGATGACCCCTACATGGAGGATGACGAAGACGAAGAGGAGGATGACGAAGATGCATAAGTTAGTTGGGCAGGCTATTGGGTTTGTGTTTGGCTGTGCGCTGGCAGTGGCCAGCATGCCTCTGGTGTGCCTCGCAGAGGAGACAGCACCTGTGGAAGTGGTGGAGACGGTTACGGAGGATGTGACAGCGCCGGCAGGACACTGGGTGCCGCTGGGTGAGTATAAGTTGACGTTTTTCTGTAACTGCAGACGGTGTTGTGGTAAATGGGCAGGCGGCCCGACGGCCTCCGGAACGATGCCGGCAGAAGGCCGGACGGTGGCCTGCGGTTCGCTGCCTCTTGGAACAAGAATCCTCATAGCCGGTCAGGGTGAGTACATCGTCGAGGACAGGGGCGTGCGCGGCAAGCACATCGATATCTACATGGACAGCCATAGTGCCTGCCTGAGGAATGGCGTCAAGTATGCGGGGGTGTTCAGATGGGTGCAGGATTAGGAGGATAAATGACAGATTCTGTAAAAGAGTTAATCCAGATGTTTGAAAATATGTCTGGGCGGTATTCCGGCTATGAAATCTTTTCGGACTGGGTGAAAGCCTCCGCACTGTCTGTGTGCAACACCTGCCACATCATCCATGACAGCGTCTGGAAGGAACGGGAGCAGGCCTATCTGGATATCTGCCGGAAGTATAAGCAGGAAGAGCTGGAGATGTTCGCGAGGATGCTCGCTCTGCTGATTGACGGTCTTACGGAAGACATGACCGATGTACTCGGTGAAGTCTACATGAGGGCAGGCCTCGGCAGTAAGATTGCCGGACAGTTTTTTACCCCATTCCACCTTTCGGAGCTGTGTGCCCGGGTGGGCGTGGACATCCAGAAGATTGACCTGGAAAGCACCGAGCCGATAACGCTCAGCGAGCCTTCCTGTGGCGGTGGCGGAATGATTATAGCGACGGCGAAGGTGCTCCGGGACAATGGGATAAACTTCCAGCGACGGCTTCGGGTGGTTGCACAGGACCTTGACTGGAAGGGAGTGTATATGACCTATCTCCAGCTGAGCCTGCTCGGCATCCAGGCGAGGGTGGTGCAGGGCGACACGCTTTGCAATCCA
>ODAI012075129.1_pt1 | contig 13505 bp, 11 predicted proteins | sample 1539321 | NCBI WGS metagenome assembly ODAI01 (sample SAMN02144231, study PRJEB22623) | gut metagenome | biome: sheep rumen | host: Ovis aries | place: New Zealand
GAAAGTCGTTGTGGAAGATTTCCTGACCGGACCCGAGTTCAGCTTCATGTGCTTCGTCGACGGTGAGAATGTCTATCCGATGGTGATCGCCCAGGACCACAAGCGCGCTTATGAAGGCGACAAGGGCCCCAATACCGGAGGGATGGGAGCTTATTCACCCGTTCCCATCATCCCCAACGAGGATGTACAGTACGCCCTGGAGAACATCATGAAACCCGTTGCCGCCGGAATGGTGGCGGAAGGTTGTCCCTTCAAGGGCGTCCTTTACGGAGGCCTCATGAAGACTCCCGCCGGAGTCAAGGTCATCGAGTTCAACTGCCGTTTCGGTGATCCCGAGACGGAGGTCGTGCTCCCCAGGCTCCGCAGCGACATCTATTCGATTTTCAGCGCGATCGCTGATGGACAGCCCATCGGTGAGATCGAGTGGGATCCCGCACCCGTGATGGGATTCGTGATGGCGTCGAAGGGATATCCCGGATCATATGAGAAAGGAGCCGTTATAGAGGGACTTCCGGACGCTCTGTCCGATGAAGATGTCACCGTCTATCATATGGGAACCAAGGAGGAGGACGGAGTCCTCAAGACTTCCGGAGGTAGGGTCATGATGGTGCTTTCGAAGGGAGTTTCCCTCCAGAACGCGCATGACAAGGCCCTCGAGGCGGTTGAAAAGATCCATTGCGACAATCTTTTCTATCGCCGTGATATCGGTTGGAGAGTGCTTTAAAAGAATAGGATATGGCAACGATAATAAGCGGTAAAGAACTCTCCGCCAAGATGAAGGCGGAAATGGCCCGAAAGGTGGCGACCTTCCCCGAGAAATACGGCCGTGTTCCCCATCTTGTGGTGATCCTCGTGGGTGAAGACCCTGCGAGCCAGTCCTATGTCAAAGGCAAGGCGAAAGCCTCCGAAGTCGTGGGGATAAAGAATACCACCATACTCCGTCCCGCATCAATAACGCAGGACGAACTTCTTTCCCTCATCGATTCCCTCAATGCCGACGATTCCGTCGACGGAATCCTCGTGCAGCTTCCCCTTCCCGCCCATATCGATGAAGCAAGGATCATCGAGGCGATAGCCAAGGAAAAGGACGTGGACGGATTCCATCCGCTCAACGTGGCGGCGCTCTGGATGAAGCAGCCTTGCATTGTGGCCTGCACACCGAAGGGTATCATCCGGATGCTTGATGAGGCCGGTGTGGAAATCAGCGGAAAGAAAGCCGTTGTCATAGGAAGGAGCCAGATAGTGGGTCTTCCTGTGGCGAAGCTTCTCCTTGACCGTAACGCGACGGTCACGATATGCCACTCCCGCACGAAGGATCTTCCGTCTGTCACACGTGACGCCGAAATCCTTGTCGTAGCCATCGGCCGCCCCCGCTTCGTCACCGCCGATATGGTAAGAGAAGGGACGGTCGTCATCGATGTCGGAGTGAACCGTGATCCCGAGACCGGAAAGCTTTGCGGAGACGTAGATTATGACGCCGTTGAGCCCAAGGCTTCAGTCATAACTCCGGTTCCTGGAGGAGTCGGTCCGATGACGATAACCTGTCTCATGGAGAACACGATCGAGTGTTTCGAGAAGAAAATGGGAAAATAATCGAATTTTTTTCCTTTACCCGTATTATTCAATGAAATAGGGATGCTGCAACGATTTTGCGGCATCCCTTTCAAGTTTAAACGCATGCAATTCAGGCGTTTCCGTTGAAACGTTTTAATTATGCGCTTCCGGATAAACGCGGGATAAATAAGTATTTTTGTTTAACGTTGTGTAATAGTAAGTTATGATTTTTAACTTTTTTCTTGCGAAAAGAATTTTTGATTCATATATTTGTCCCGTACCGCTTCTGTTGCCTTGCTGCTTTTATTGTGGCGGGTATTCTTTCCATTCGATGGAGATACCGCGGAACCGTTTTTCATGGACGGCCATCCGCTCTAAGACATAGTGTGTGACGGCTGAAGTGGTAGCGGCAAATCAAGCGGCATGCTTTTGCGGTCATCGGCTGTACCTCCGGGACCTTGAAGGCACTTGTCGCTATCACTTCTTTTTTGAGATCCCCCGAAAGGGGTATATTACGCTTGACCCGAATGCGCAAAATGCCGCAAAGCATCCGGTGTGAACCAAAACCTCTCATTAGGAGAGTTCTTTCATGTTTAGTAAAGGGGTAAGGGCCTTCAGGTACCTGCCCCGTTACTTTTTCAGCCGGCATTATTCCCCACGCAAGTCAACCCAAAACTCTTCCCCCTTCACGTCGAAAGACAGTGAGCAATCTCCTCCCTTGACGGAGAGCCGTACATTCGCTCCCTCGATGAGGGGGACATTCCTTTTGTCATGTCCCGCAGGGAATCCGCAGCAGACGGGAATATCCATGTCCCTGAGGTACCTTTCCCAAAGCATCTGTGCGATGCTGCCGTATCCAAGATCGGGGATGCAGTCCGTGAAATCACCGACAATCACTCCCTTGACCTGGTCGAGAAGACCGGAGAGCTTGAGAGTGAAGAACTGCCTGTCGATATTGTGGAATGTCTCTTCCACATCCTCAATGAAAAGTATGATATCCTTCTTCGGCGTGAAATACTGTTTTGCCGCAAGAAGAGGGGCGAAGGTACAGATGTTGCCTCCGAGAAGGATGCCTTCGGCATATCCCTCTTTCAGAAAGTCACCGCCGTCGAAACGGTATGAAGGGACTTTCCCTTCGAGGAAGAGGCGCAGAAGGTCGGCTGAAAGCTCATCCTGACCTCCGGTACTGAACAGGGATGGCATGGTGGCATGAAGACTTGCCACTCCGGCGCTGGCGCTCATCGAAAGAAGGGTCGTCACGTCACTGAACCCGACCATCCATTTTGGGGATGAAGTGAATACTGTAGGGGGAATCATATCCACAAGGTGGATGAGCCCGTATCCTCCCCGGTTACAGAGTATGGCTTTGATGGAAGGGTCTGTGTACGCCCAAATCACATCATCCGCCCTTTCGGAGGGAGTTCCGGCATATTTGCCGGCATCGACTTTCCCCACATTCGGCCCGAGGACAGGCTCGTATCCCCAGTCCCAGATGATTTCCTGGGCTTTTCGGATGATTTCATCGTCAAGGACGGAAGCGGGGGAGATCATTGCGATTCTGTCTCCTTTCTCAAGAAACGGCGGGATGATTATTCGTCTATTCATTTTTATTCATTTTCCGGGGAATCTCCCTGCAAATGGAATACCAAAGGAAGCAATAATTATTCACTACGAATTGCATATCGGCTCGAAGGCGCTATATTTGCAGTCCCCATAGAAAACCATTACTGATTACCGATGATCCGTCGCATTGCCTTTCCTTTATACGTTGTCATCTCCTCGATGTTGGCCATGTCCTTTGTCGCATGCTCGGTTTCGAGGACGAACAGGAACGTCTCCATACCCGATTGGTTGGAGCTTCCCGTCATGTCTCCCGAATCCTCCCAGGCCTTCCATACCCTTCCCATGAAGATAGACGGGCGCACGGTAAGGAACTATTCTTTCATCTGGGACAAGGAGCATCAGGTGGCACCTTGGGTCGCATATCCTTTGACATCGGAGAACATCGGCAATGTCATAAAGAGGACAAACGAGTGGGGACTCAATCCCAATATGCCGAAGGAAGACCAGCCGCTTCTTGTCCGGGGATACAAAGAAGGGGACAACGGGTGGTATTCCCGTGGTCACCAGATCGCTTCGGCCGACCGACTTCTGGACAGGGAAAGCAACGCCACCACTTTCTACGGAACCAACATGACACCCCAGGACGGTGATTTCAACGGGGGAATATGGAACTCCCTCGAAATGAAAGTCAGGGGCTGGGCGAACAATTGTGATACCCTATATGTCGTAACGGGATGCCTCGTGAAGGACAGCGAGCACTATGCGCTTGACAATGACGGTAAAAAAGTGGCCGTTCCCACGGCTTATTACAAGGCTCTGCTCGCATATAAGGCTCCGGCCAAGGGCAGAAAACCTTTCGGACTCGACGGCTTCTCCGCATGCGGGTATTTCTTCGAGCACAAGAAATATCCCGACGGAAAGATAACCCGCGAGATGGCGATATCAATAGATGAATTGGAAAAGATTACGGGAGAGGATTTCTTCCCGAGGCTCTCTTCCGTGGTCGGGAAGAAGAACGCCGAATTGATTGAGAAAGAAAGCCCTTCTTCGGAAGCCTTCTGGAAATAACCCCTTACTTGGAGAGGATAGCTATCGCTTCTTCGACGCTCAAAGCGTTCTCCACCTTGAATTCCCCGCTCCTCGTCCTTTCGAGAGTGTCGAGATGAGCACCTGTTCCGAGAGCTTCACCGAGGTCTCTCGCAAGAGCCCTTATGTATGTTCCCTTTGAACATGCCACCCTTATGTCCGCATGGGGGAGATGGAGTTCCGAATTGTCGGTAACGTTGATCCTGAGATTCCTGCTTTCGGATTCGGTGAGAACCCTTTTGGGGAGTCCGTCCGGCAGGAAGTCTTCCAGTTTGATGCCGGTTATCCTTATTGTCTGTCTCGAAAGGATGTCTTCAGCTCCCGAGTCAATGCTCTCCTTGCTTTCTTCAGTTGTGCATTCACCCCTTTGGGAGGCCTTGTACATCTTTCTCGCGATCTCATAAGCCCTTACTCCGTCAACGCTCTTGGCTGAGAACAGGGGAGCTATCTGTTCCTGTTCCCCGAGGAATGAAGGGAGCACTTTTTCTACCGCTTCCCTTGTCACCATATCATGGGGGTAGAGTTTGTCTATGGGCTTTTCGAGATCATATGAAGGGGTTGTCGCTCCGAAAGAGATTCCGGCGAGGTATTCCTTGTCGTGCCTCTGGAGTTCTTCGGCCAGTTTGGTCGCTTTTCCGATACAGACAAGAAGGACTCCCGTAGCGAGGGGGTCGAGAGTTCCGGCATGACCGACCTTGAGGTTCTTCTTCCCGAAGTGTCTCACGGCCGTAAACTTTATCTTTCGGATGACATCGGCCGAAGTCCATCTGTAGGGCTTGTCGATCGGAATGATGATTCCGTCCGGGTACAAATCAATCTCCCCTCCGAGGCGGAATTCCTTCCCGGAGGAGAGCAGAAGATTCTTGTCCGCGACGAGCGGTCCCATCCTATTCGCAGGGGATCTTCTCGATCCTGCGCTCGTGGCGTCCACCCGCGAAGGCGGTTCCAAGCCAAGTGTTCACGATGTTCTGGGCCATCCTGTAGGAGATGAACCTTGCGGGCATGACGAGGACATTGGCGTTGTTGTGTTCCTTGACCAGCTTTCCGATCTCAGAGTTCCATGCCAGTCCGGCGCGGATTCCCTTGTGATGGTTGAGTGTCATGGCCATACCGTTGCCTGTGCCGCAGAGGGCGATGCCGAGGTCGACTTCTCCCTTCTCGACCGCATAAGCAAGAGGATGTGCCACGTCGGCATAGTCCATACTGACTTCGGAGTCGGTACCGAAGTTCACCATCTCGTATCCCTTCTTTGTCATGTAGGCGATCAGCTTCTCTTTGTACTGGAAGCCTGCATGGTCGCTGCAAATTCCGATTTTCATGGTTGCGTGTTTTGTATGTTTTTGTGTGTTGTGTATTGTGTCTCTTTATCCCAACCTTTGGACGGCGAACCCGACTCTCTCCATGAGTTCCTTCTTTCCGATGAGGGATACGATTTCCCCTATGCCAAGTCCGCTGGCTGCTCCGGTAAGGGAAAGCCTGAGGCAGTTCATCACTTTACCCATGGGCCACTCGTTCGCTTTGATATGCTCCTCGAGTGACTGGGCCAAAGCTTCGGCTCCGAGGGAAAGGTCTGACTGGGCGAGGAAAGATGCGGCGTCCTTGGCGAGGGAGGGATTCTCATCCTTCCAGAACTTGTCGGCGTCCTTGGCGAGGAATGGAGCGGTAAGGGTATCGTCGTATACTTTAGCTCTAGGGTCCGGTTGCCTTCTGGGGTCGGCGGGTTTGGTGTCAAGCCATGTTCCGGCTTTTATACCGAAAGCGTCGAACTCCTTCGGGGAGATGAAAAGGTAAGGTGCGATTGTCCAGATGTCGGCGACGAAAGTGGCCCTTTCCTTGACGAGCGCTACAACTTCCTTGACGTAATCCCTCGTGTAGATATGCTTCTCGAAGTCGGCTCCCTTGGAGTTGAATTCGGCTCCTGCGGTGAGGGCACACTTGGGACAGTCGACTATGTTGAGACCATGGCCTTCAAGAACGGGAACAAGGATGTCCGTAAGCTCGTCATCGGTCTTCATGCGGAGGTATTCCCTGTTGTACCATCTTGCCTTCTCGGGGTTGAATCTGGCCCCTGCCTTGACGACTCTTTCAAGGGAGAACGCTCCGATGAGTTCCTCCATCGAGAAGATCTCCTGTTCCGTTCCGGGGTTCCAACCGAGGAACGCCAGAAGGTTGACGAAAGCCTCGGGGAAGTATCCGTCCTCGCGGTATCCTCTTGAAACTTCCCCTTCCTTGTTGACCCACTTGAGCGGGAATACGGGGAATCCCATCTTGTCTCCGTCCCTCTTGCTGAGTTTGCCTTTTCCATCGGGCTTCAGAAGAAGGGAAAGGTGGGCGAACCTGGGCATGGTGTCCTCCCATCCGAATGCTTTGTAGAGCATATAATGGAGGGGGAGGGAAGGAAGCCACTCCTCTCCGCGGATCACCTCCGAAATCTCCATCAGATGGTCATCCACGATGTTGGCCAGGTGATAGGTGGGAAGCTCGTCGGCTCTTTTCCACAGGACCTTATCATCGAGAGTGTCGGTGTTGACCTCGATATGACCCCTTATGAGGTCGTCCATCTTCACGATGTGGTTTTCCGGCATCTTGAAGCGGATTGTCCAATCGGTGGTTTCCTCGAGGAGACGCTTTGTCTCTTCCTCGGGAAGAGTGAGGGAGTTGCGGAGCTGCTGCCTTGTGGTCTGGTTGTAGATGAAGGTCTGTCCGGCGGCTTCGGCTTCCGCCCTCTTGGCTGAAAGTTCTTCAGCGGAATCGAAAGCGTAGTATGCGTATCCGGCTGCGATCAGGTCCTCGGCGTATTTGCGGTAGATAGCCCTTCTCTGGCTCTGGCGGTAAGGGGCATGTGGATGCTTCGCGGAAGGAGTTTCGACTACCTTCCCGTTGGCGTCCACTCCCTCATCGGGAATTATGCCGCACCAGTTGAGCGCTTCGATGATATATTGTTCGGCACCTTCTACGAACCTGTTCGAATCGGTGTCCTCGATCCTTATTATGAAATCTCCTCCGTGCTGCTTTGCGTAGAGGTAGTTGTAGAGAGCTGTCCTGACGCCTCCCATGTGGAGGGGTCCTGTCGGTGAAGGGGCGAATCTTACCCTTGTGCGTCTTTGCATATGAAAATGGGATTAGTTTTCACTCTTCCGGAAAGCCCCAATGGGTTTCTTGCGAAGAGGACTGCAAAATTAATGAATTCTGCAGTCAAGTCAAAGACTTGCCTTTCTCCGCACGGTTCTCATTTAATTTTTTCAGAGCTGTTTCCTTATGACGTCCGGCGTACGGGAGTGGTGAGCGATAAGATGGTGCAGGAGTATCTGGAACACCATCGGGACCACCCGAACACGGATGGTGAAGCATCGGCCCTCGAGAGATAAATGAAAATTTCATTTTTCGTTGAATAGCGTTATCTTTATCAACCTATGGAATTCAGTCCATTCAGTCCATTAGTGTTTTGAGTATTTTGAGTTATGGGTATGAGCATGGGTAACACCTCTCAAATAAAAAGACTATTAATTGTTCTATTTATAAGCCCTCTTGTTTTTATACTTGCCTTGGGGTTGATCCGGTTTGGGATAGACTTTTTTATTAATCAAAAGAGAATAGGGAATAGCGAGTATTACCTCACATATCAAGTTGAAAGCTATCATCCTATTCTTATCAGAAAACGTTCATTTTTCGGATCACAAGAATTATGGGAATCAAGAAGTTATGTTTATTATGTTTTTTGGGATGAGTCATATATTCTTTTCCCTATATATTCTACAAGCTATAGTATCGAGAGTATCAATATTATTAGGTATGCTGAGGAACCCAATATAACCAATATTGTAACAATGCAACCAAAAGATTCGACACGGATATTTCACGTGGTTGATTCTCTTCAAATTAAACTTGAGCAAATGAAGCTCAAAACCATAGGCCGCCCTAATAAATATATTTATAATGATTTGATGGCAATTGTTCCTTGATTTTCTCATAGTCTAGACGTGAATCTCTGTCATTAGCCTAGAGGTCGGGAATAAGTCACATCGGAAGGAGTATTATTCGGATATGAGAATCGTATGGTTGTCAGTTTTCATTGAAATCTTTATTTTTGTGCCATAAAGGCCGGTGGTCAGCCGAATTATTGAGCAGTACATACCGGATGCACTAAAACACTTTCACATCCATATGGGAAAATTCGTAATCGGAATAGGGGAAGCTCTTTGGGATATGCTTCCCGGAGGCAAGAAGTTGGGAGGAGCTCCTGCAAATTTCGCATATCATGCAGGCCAGTTCGGCCTTGACAGCATAGCCGTGAGCGCGATAGGCAATGACCCTCTCGGCGAAGAAATCGTCCAGACTCTGGAGGAACTCGGCCTTCCTTATCATCTTGACAGGGTCGATTATCCAACCGGAACGGTCCAGGTGACTTTGGACGAGAAGGGAATTCCCCAATATGAGATAAAGACTGATGTGGCATGGGACAATATTCCTTTCACGAAAGAACTGTCCCAGTTGGCTTCGGAATGCAGGGCAGTGTGTTTCGGATCCCTTGCCCAACGGAATCCCGTTTCACGGGAGACCATCGGATGGTTCCTCGATGCGGTCCCGTCGGATTGCCTGAAGGTATTCGACATCAATCTCCGTCAGCATTTCTATTCGAAGGAGATTCTGGAAGATTCTTTCCGACGTTGTGATATCCTCAAGATCAATGACGAGGAACTGGAAACAGTCTCGGGGATGTTCGGTTTGGAAGCATCTACGCCGGAGGAGAAATGCCTTTACCTGAAGAAGCTGTATGGCCTTAAGATGTTGATCCTTACATGCGGAGTTGACGGAAGTCATGTTTTCCATGAAAACGGAGTTTCTTCACTTGATACCCCAAAAGTCCAGGTCGCAGATACGGTTGGGGCCGGTGATTCCTTTACAGGGGCTTTCATCGGATGTCTGCTTAACGGGAAAAGTGTCGAAAAGGCTCACGAGACCGCAGTCAGGGTCTCGGCGTACGTCTGTACCCGGGACGGTGCCATGCCGCTCATCCCCGAAGAATTGAAATGATTCCGGTTGAAGTCCGGACAGTGTTTTATTAAAGAGAGGAGAGCTCCCTTTTGGGGAACCCTCCTCTCTTTTTAGGCTTGGAAATATTGTGACGACGATGCCGTCAGAGCTCTTCCTATTTGAAGAGAAGTCGTGCGAATGTGTTGAGATAGAGCCTCCAGTTTTTCCATACGTGGGCGTCATCACTCACATACAGAGTGTGCGGCATACCGTTTCTGGTAAGTGCTTCGTCAAGAATGAGTGAGCCGTTGTAAGCTCCTGTATCCTCTTTGCCTACGCCGATCCAATAAAGTTTGTATCCGGCCTTTTTGATTCCCTGGAGGTCAGCGTCGAGGTGATCGCTGTCACGTATTCCGCAGCTCAAGGGGCAGATGTATCCGAATACACCGGGGTAGAGGATGGTTGCGGAAGTGGTGTGTCCGCCACCCATGGAGAGGCCCGCAATTGCGCGGGAATCGGCCTTAGGGATTGCCCTGTATTCCTTCTCGATGAAGGGGATGATTTCCTTTACCAGGCTGTTGACATAAGCGTTGGCGTATGCGGGGTTGTTGCGGTCGAGGGCGATGGTCTCAAGTCCGAGGGTGTTGGCAGCCCTTTGGTTGGGATTGCCGTTGGGCATGACTACTATCATGGGTTTGGCAAGACCTTTTTCGATGAGGTTGTCCATTATCTGGGCGGCCCTTCCCATGCTTGTCCACGCTTCCTCATCTCCACCGCCTCCGTGAAGAAGATAAAGAACCGGATACTTCTGCTTGGGGTTGTCCTCATAACCGTAGGGGAGATAGACAGTCATTCTGCGGCTGATGCCGAGTGACGGGCTATTGTACCATCTGTATGTGACGGTACCGTGTTTTGTCGCTTCGTAATAGTTCTCACTGCGCTCGCCGGGTATGAAGAGCATGTTGAGGTATCTGGAGCCGTCGCGCTGAACCTTGTCATTGAGGGGATCATTGACCGCAACACCGTCCACTATGAAATTGTAGGTGTAGATTTCGGGTTCTGGTGCATCGATGGTGATTTCCCAGACTCCGTCGGCACCCTTGGTCATCTCTTCGGTACCGGTCCATGGATTGGCCATCCAGTTGCCGGAGAGCTGAACTCTGGTGGCGTAGTTTGCGGAAAGGCGGAATGTGACTTTGCCGTCCTTTACTTCAGGTGACACGATTCGGTTACCTCCACCCATGGCGAAGTTCGCCAATTCCTGGGCGGACAGAGAGCATACGGCCAGAGCCGCAGCCGCAATGATGGATACTATCCTTTTCATATTGTTGTTATTGATTTGTGGTTATCCGACGGAAGCCCCGGCCAGCGCAGGAGTCTTCCGTCCTTGTTTCTTATGGCGAAAGATAGGACTTTTTTTGATAATAATAAATACCGTTCCCTTTTTTATGTCTCCTTTTCTTATGGACCTGATGGTCATCGTGTTGGAAGGCTATAATGAGGCGTTTATCATGAATCCTCGGAGAAGGCTGTTTTCACTTTCGGGAAAAAATGTCGATATTGCATTCTGAAATCATATTTACATTTATTATGAATCCAATCAGAAACTCGGTCGCGCTGTTGGCGGTGGCGATTCTCCTCCTGCCCTTGTCTTGTGGCAAGAAGGATTATAAGGTCAAAGGAAATTCCGTAACGGTAAGTGTGGCTTCCCGGAAGGCGGATGCCCCTTCCAGAATCCGTCTTCAGGTGTTGGGGGACAAGCTTATAAGGATTTCAGCGACTCCGGAAAGCAAGTTCAATGACAGGAAGAGCTTGGTTGTCCTGCCGCAGAATGCTGTAGTTCCGTTCGATGTAGAGTCAACCTCCGGTCTTGTCAAAGTCTCTACTTCATCCATTACCGCTACGGTTGAACTTTCCTCCGGCAAACTGTCATTCACTGACGCTTCGGGGAAGGAACTTCTCTCCTCCGGGAATGCCGGGGAAATGTCCTTCACCCCCATCGAAGTCGAAGGCAAGAAAGCCTATTCCACCAAGGTGGTATTCGATTCTCCTTCGGATGAGGCGTTCTACGGCCTCGGTCAGCAGCAGACGGGCGAGTTCAACCATAAAGGACTGAACGAGGAACTGTACCAGTACAATACGAAGATCAGCATCCCGTTCATCGTGTCATCCAAAGGATACGGCCTCCTTTTCGATGCATATTCCCTAAGCCGTTGGGGTAATCCCGAACCATATCAGCAATTGGGCGATGTGTTCAAACTCTACGACAAGGACGGAAATGAAGGCGCCCTGACCGGTACCTACCGTTCCGGAGACGGAAAGGTCCTCGTGCAAAGGGAAGACTCGTTGTTCTATGAGAATGAAAGGGCGATAGCGAATCTCCCCAAAGTGAGACTCCAGGGGGCCGAAGTCACTTATGAAGGAGAGATAGAAGCTCCCGTCACCGGAGACTATTATTTCTCGCAGTATTATGCCGGCTTCCAGAGCACGGAAATCGGAGGCGAGGAGGTCATGTCACGCCGTTGGCGTCCCGCCTGGAACCCCAACAGCTATCGCTACACGGTCCATATGGAAAAAGGCGAGAGGAAAAAGATAAAGGTCAATTGGGAACCGGATGGCGGAGTTTCATACATCAGCGTGAAGGTGGCCGTACCACGGACGGAGGCCGAGCAGTCCAGGCTCAGTTTCTGGTCAGAATTCGAACCCCAGGTGGACTGCTATTTCATTGCGGGTGAAGACTACGATGAGGTCATAAGCGGGTACAGGACCCTCACCGGCAAAGCTTCCCTCTACCCCAAATGGTCATTCGGATTCTGGCAGAGCAGGGAACGCTACTCCACCCAGGATGAGATCGTGGGAACTCTCGCTGAAATGAGACGTCGCAATATCCCGGTCGACAATATCGTTCAGGATTGGCAGTACTGGCTTCCGGACCAGTGGGGAAGCCATGAGTTCGATGCTGAGCGTTATCCCGATCCCGAGAAGATGCTTGATGACATCCATGCTATGAACGGAAGGTTCATGATAAGCGTATGGCCGAAGTTCTATACCAATACCGACCATTACAAGGAACTCAAAGAAGCCGGTTACGCTTATACCCATTCCGAGGACACTTCTCTGGTTGACTGGCTGGGACACGAACAGTCATTCTATGATGCGTATGCCGAAGGCGGAAGGAAGATGTTCTGGCGTCAGATGGACGAGACCCTTTACAGCCGTTACGGAAAGAAGATCGACGCCTGGTGGATGGATGCCAGCGAACCGAACCTCAGGGATTGTCTCCCGATGGATTACCTGAAGTGGCTCCTGACTCCTACAGCATTGGGACCTTCGACCGAATATCTCAACGCATATTCCCTCGTCAATGCCGACGCCATCTACAACGGCCAGAGGGAAGTCAATCCTGATACAAGGGTATTCCTTCTGACGAGAAACGGCTTCGCCGGACTGCAGCGGTATTCTACAGCTTCGTGGAGCGGAGATATCGGAACTTCATGGTATGACATGAGAATGCAGATGGCTGCGGGACTCAATTATTCGATGTCCGGACTTCCCATGTGGGGAATGGATATCGGCGGATTCTCGGTGATGGGCAAGTTCAACTCGGCGATGGGAGAGTATCTCCGTAGCGGCAAAGAAACCGAAGATCTCAAAGAATGGAGGGAGCTTCAGACAAGATGGCATCAGTTCGGCACCTTCGTCCCTCTGTTCCGAACCCACGGACAGTGGCCTCAGCGTGAAATCTGGAACATCGCACCTGAAGGAACTCCCACCTACAGCTCCATCCTCTGGTACATGCAGCTCCGCTACCGTCTGATGCCATATATCTATTCGCTCGCCGGTGCGGTACATTTCGGGGACTATACGATAATGAGAGGTCTACCGATGGACTTCCCTTCGGACAAGAACGTTACCGACCTTTCTGACCAGTGGATGTTCGGTCCCGCGCTTATGCCATGCCCCGTCTATGAGTACAAGGCAAGGTCAAGGAGCGTCTATTTCCCTGAAGGGGGATGGTATGATTTCTATACTGGAGAGTATATCAGCGGGGGAAAGAGAACGGAGGTCTCCGCTCCTTATGAAAGAATGCCTCTCTATGTGAAGGAAGGCTCCATCATTCCCATGGGTCCCGCGATGCAGTGGTCTGACGAAAAGCCCGCCGATGACATCCTTCTTGCGGTTTATGCCGGGAAGGACGCTTCCTTCACCCTGTATGAGGATGAGGGTGTGAACTACAATTATGAAAAGGGAAAGTACGCAACAATTCCCATCACTTGGGATGACAAGACCCGTACCCTCACAATAGGGGAAAGGAAGGGAGATTTCGA
>ODAI011976280.1_pt1 | contig 13504 bp, 11 predicted proteins | sample 1539321 | NCBI WGS metagenome assembly ODAI01 (sample SAMN02144231, study PRJEB22623) | gut metagenome | biome: sheep rumen | host: Ovis aries | place: New Zealand
CAACACTAAACGTCCAACGGACAATAAACGTGCGTAGCACACCAAACCCAAAAAGTGCAGAAAAATAACACATTCTGCACTTTTTATTTGCATATATGCAAAAAAAGCAGTATCTTTGCACGCTCAAAGAGAATATACTAAAAAATCTATTATATGAATTTATCTGAATTAACTGACAAAATCTACGCCGAAGGCGTGGAGAAAGGAAACCAAGAGGCTCAGCGTATCATCGATGAAGCCAATGCCAAAGCAACCCAGTTGCTCGCAAAAGCAGAAAAGGAAGCTGCTGACAAAGTGGCAAAGGCAGAGAAAAAAGCCCAAGAACTTGACGCTCACACCAAAGCCGAATTGAAACTGTACACGGACCAAGCTCTCAATGCACTGAAGACAGCAGTTGTCGATCTTATCAATAATGAGGTCGTTAACAATAACGTCAAAGCAGCTACAGCTGACGCTAAATTCATGCAGTCTATTATTGCCAAGATTGCTGAAGGTATGGCGAAGAGCGGAGATGTGACCATCGAAGCCAAAGATGCAGAGGCGCTGCGTAAGTACTTCGCTGCCAATGCCAAGGGCGTTCTTGACAAAGGTGTCAAAATAGAAGAAGTCAAAGGACTCAAGACAGACTTCCAAATCATTAGTGAGAAGAACGGGTATAAACTCGCCTTCGGAGACGCTGAGTTCAACGCCTTCTTTAAAGCATTCCTGCGTCCGCAACTCGTAGAATTGCTATTCTAAACGACAACTTATGGGATACGAATATTTAATAGCAAGCCTTCCTGAACTCAAAGTTACAGACAATGCCCCTATGACTATGGAGGCATTGGAGACGCTGCTCGACGAGCACATGCGCGAAAAAGACAAGGAGCAGCTCATACTCCTTAACCGCCATGCGAGACAAGGTGCCTGCGACTTCGTTAACGACTGGCTTGACTTTAATAAAGACCTTAATAATATACTTACAGCCGAGGTTTGCCGCAAACATGGCTTGGACGTAAGCAAAAATATCACAGGCGAACTTCCCGATGATATTGAGCCGGAGATCAAAGCCGTGAGCAAAATAGCCAATCTGTACGACCGAGAGAGGCAGATAGACACACTGCGATTTATCTGGCTCGAAGAGAGGACGAGAAATACTACCTTCGACCTCGAGAACGTGCTCGCCTATTATCTGATGAACCAGATGCTGTGCCGTTGGTCAACACTGACTAACGAAAGAGGCGAGCAGGTGTTCAGAGCTATCGTGGCTGATATGAAGAAAGCCGGTAATTTGTGATTGCTAATGGTCAAGTGGTTATTCGGCATACCGTATGAAGTGGCGTTTTGGGAAGCGTCTTACCGCAACAAACAAGCGCGCGAAAGCTTGATGGCCTTCTCACACTACGGACAGACACTACAACTGCCCGGATTTGACGCACAGGCATTTTTCGCCAAACAAAAGGACCTGAGCCAAGCGCTTATACTTGATGTCGGAGCCGGGATGACCTATTTGCCGGGAAACAAAGCTGTCATTGACGGACAGAATGTCACGCTCAATGTGCATTATGTCGACCCGTTGGCAACATACTATAACCGCATACTGAAAAAGTACCAAATAGACCGGCCGCAAGTCGAGTTCGCCATGATGGAGTACCTCTCCGCCTGCTACCCGAAGCACGATGTGACACTCGTCATGATACAAAACGCTTTAGACCATAGTGCTAATCCGGTCAAAGGTGTTCTCGAAGCCATCGATGCGCTCAAACAGGGTGGAGTGTTATACCTCAATCACCATCCTAACGAGGCAGAATACGAGAACTATAGAGGATTTCACCAGTTTAATATTACGGTGGAAAACCAACAACTCATTATTTGGAACAAAACAGAACGATATAACATCAATGAACTGCTGCGTGGAATAGCACAAGTAGAAACATCTATTATGGACAACAACCCCGTAGCGGTCATTACCAAACAAGCCGATGTTCCGGAATCGATGATTGACCGGCGAGCAGATATACAACGACTCAGTAAAGCGCTAATAGATTATTCAATTGAAGTCAACTCGCCAACACGCATGATCGGATACCACTGCCGACTCTTTTTCTACAGAATGGCACAATGGATGTCCAAACTATTCTCGTTCCGTACACGACAGCGCATAAAAAAGATAATTAATTTAAAACAGTAATATGACAAAAGGAAAAGTAAAAGGTATCATCGCCAACCTCGTAACCGTAGGTGTGGATGGTCCTGTAGCACAAAACGAAATCTGCTATATCTCCATAGGAGAAACAAAACTGATGGCAGAGGTGATTAAAGTGACCGGTGAAAACGTCTATGTCCAAGTCTTCGAATCTACCCGTGGACTGAAAGTAGGCAACGAAGTTGAGTTCACAGGGCATATGTTAGAGGCAACACTCGGTCCCGGACTGCTCTCGCGTAACTACGACGGACTGCAAAACGACCTCGACAAACAAACAGGAGTATTCCTCAAGCGCGGTGAGTATAACTTCCCTCTCGACAAAGAGAAACTGTGGAAATTCGAGCCTATCGCTCAAGTTGGCGACAAAGTGGAAGCTGCTTCGTGGTTAGGCGAAGTAGATGAGAATCACCAGCCGCACAAGATTATGGTGCCCTTCGTATTCGAAGGAACTTATACCGTCAAATCAATCGCTAAAGCAGGCGAGTATAAAATTGAAGACCAAATAGCCGTGCTCACCGACGAGGAAGGCAAAGACCATGTTGTAACTATGGTTCAGAAATGGCCGGTAAAGAAAGCTATTCTGGCATATCGCGAGAAGCCGCGTCCATTCAAACTGCTCGAGACCGGTGTACGTACTATAGATACCGCCAACCCAATATGTGAGGGAGGTACAGGCTTCATTCCCGGTCCGTTCGGAACAGGTAAGACGGTGCTCCAACATGCAATCTCCAAACAAGCCGAGGCGGACATCGTAATCATCGCTGCTTGCGGTGAACGTGCTAACGAGGTCGTGGAGACCTTTACCGAGTTCCCGGAATTGGAAGACCCGCATACCGGTCGCAAACTTATGGAGCGTACCATCATTATCGCTAACACGTCTAATATGCCGGTTGCATCACGTGAGGCATCTGTTTATACCTCGATGACGATAGCCGAATATTACCGCTCAATGGGACTGCGCGTATTGCTTATGGCAGACTCCACTTCACGCTGGGCACAAGCATTACGCGAGATGTCCAACCGTATGGAGGAACTTCCGGGACAAGACGCCTTCCCGATGGACTTGTCTGCTATCATCGGAGCCTTCTATGCTCGCGCTGGATACGTGTACCTCAATAACGGCAAGACAGGTTCCGTCACATTCCTCGGTACCGTATCGCCTGCGGGAGGTAACCTCAAAGAGCCTGTAACAGAAGGAACCAAGAAAGTGGCACGCTGCTTCTACGCTCTTGAGCAAGCACGCGCTGACCGCAAACGCTATCCGGCTGTTAATCCGATTGACTCATACTCCAAGTATATTGATTACCCGGAGTTTGAAGAGTATATATCCAAACTCATTGACGACCAATGGTTAGGAAAAGTCAACGAGATGAAGACTTTCCTGCAACGCGGTAAGGATATACAAGAACAAATCAATATTCTCGGTGATGACGGCGTACCTGTTGACTATCACGAAGAGTTCTGGAAAGCCGAAGTAATCGACTTCGTCATTCTGCAACAAGACGCATTCGATAAGATAGATGCCGTATGCCCGCTTGAGCGCCAACGCTATATGCTCGACTTGGTGATGGACATATGCCGACATGATTATAACTTTGAGGTGTTTACAGACGTAAGTGAATACTTCAAACGCGTTATTAACTTGTGTAAACAAATGAACTACAGCGAGTTCCATAGTAATGACTTTGAAAACTACCGCAAGAAATTAGACGAACTGCTCGCTGAGAAACAAATAGCGAAATGAAGCGAATATTAACTATTATCATCTGTTCGTTGGTTGCAATAATAAGTTTTGCTGCCGTGATGCCGACGAAAGTGCCGGTCATCATGGTGCAGTATAATGACGTGAGCTTCGCAACGGGCAACGACAAAACCGCATATAGCGAATTCTTCAACAGTACGAATTATACCTACAGCGGCGCAACCGGTTCAGTGAAGAAATACTTCTCAGACCAATCGTACGGACAATACGCACCGCAGTTCGACGTCTATGGACCGGTTACGTTAGTAAACAAACGCTCTTTCTACGGCGCTAACGACGAATACGACGACGATCTCCGCGGGGAAGGTATGGTCATGGAAGCCTGCGAGTTAGCAAGCCAACAAGGACTCGACTTTTCTAAATACGACGTTAACGGAGACGGATATGTAGATGCCGTTGTGCTTGTATATGCCGGAGAAGGAGAGAGCAGTACCCGCCCCGAATATGTATATCCGATGGCAGGACTGCTTGACGAAGCACTGCTGCTCAATAACAAGTACATAGAGACCTATGCTTACGTGCCCGAACTGCGCAATGCAAGTTCACGCGCCGGTATCGGTGAGATGGTATATCAATTCTCCCATGTACTGGGGCTTCCGACGCTTAGCGATACTGACGGAGGTGCTGAGAAAACCTTAGGAAACTGGGACGTGATGGATCATGGTTGCTACAATAACAACGGCAATACACCGGCAGCCTACAGCGCATATGAGCGTTTCTATTTGGGATGGGTAGAACCAATTTTACTCAATGAACCAATGAACGTACGTCTCAGCGACCTCAATAAAGCTGGAGACTGCGCCATCATCACCCGAAGCGGACAAACCAACCTCTTAGGCGATGATCCGGACCCGCGCGAGTTCTTTATTGTGGAGAACAGACAACAAAGCGGATGGGACAAATATCTACCCGGACACGGAATGATTATTACAAAGATTGACTATGTCCGTTCCCGCTGGGCAGGTGACGAAGTCAATGTACAAATAAAAGGTAAACCAAGTCATCTTGTCGACCTGATTGAAGCCGATGGTAAAGAACCTAAATACAACGAGACGAACCCTAATAACGGCTATTTAGGTAAAGCGGGTGACGCATTCCCAACCGGCGCAACGAGTAAGACATTCTTCTCGGAGAAATGGTACTTGGATAATGTAAAGGAAACAAACGGCGCAATTACTTTTGCTTTCCAAGGTGGTATTGCTACCGGCTGCACAGTGAATTTCAGCGCAGGCAGTCATGGTACAGTTGCTACCAGTCAAGCCAAAGAGAGTCAACCGTTTGCAGGAGTCACACTTCCCGCTGTAACCGCTAAAACAGGTTACACTTTCCTCGGATGGGCAAGCAGAACCAACAGCACTACTGCCGATGCTGGACAAGCAGGGGAGATCTTCTACCCGTTGAACGACTGCTCTGTATATGCACTATACCGCAACGATAAGCGAATTGATATTAACTATAATATTTATAAAGGTGTCGATTGGGTATCCGGTGCAACTGCCTATGCGGAACGCGGCAAAGCCTTCGAAATCGTCTATGAGGCAGCAGAAGGCTACCAAACACCGGCTGCTCCTACTTGTTTAGTCAAAGTAATGTGCGGTAATAAGCAACTCTATAATTATAGTTTTGAGAACGACCAACTGATTATTCGTTTCACTGCCGAAGAGGCAACAGATAACGTTACATTGTCAATTGTCAACAGTCGCTATCAGGATGAAAACGGATGCGCTACCTACGAACATAACTTTACCACATCCTGTCTTGAAGGCGCGCAAGAACTCAGTAACTATGAGTGGCAGGTTCGGTTCGGCAGTAGAGACACTTATACCGGCTACAGCAAATCACTTGGAGCACAATTCGGTTCAAGCTCAAAACCCGCTAACGGATTGTCCCTCTTTACTAACGAGACAACCGGGTGCGGTGTCAAACGGGTGGAAGTAGAAGCCTCTATGGGCAGCGGCGGCGATGCCACCTTAGATGTCTATTTGGCAGGTAACTTCATCGGCAACACGGAAGAACTGTCCGAGTCCACCGAGACCTATACATATGAGTTAGACGAACCACAGTCGGGTAGTGTAGAGATTGCCTTCACGAATACGATGAAAGCAATTTATATCAAGCGCATTGCTATCTATTATGAATATATAGATCCGATTGAGCCGATACTACCGTCTGAGAATGGACAAATAACCACCAATAAGTTACAAAACGATTGGCATAAGGTGCTCATCAACGGACAACTCTATATCATCCGCGAGAATGAACGATATAACATCATTGGTGCGAGAGTGCACTAATATAATATATATAAGGAATAACATAAACAATATATTGTAATGGCACAAGCTTTTCAAAAAATTTACACTCAAATCACCGCAATCACTAAAGCGACATGCTCTCTTCGTGCGGAAGGAGTAGGTAATGACGAATTAGCCTTAGTGAATGGTAAGTTAGCCCAGGTAGTAAAAATTCTGGGCAACGAAGTGACACTTCAAGTGTTCCAAGGCACAGAAGGTATTCCTACTAATGCCGAAGTGGTGTTCTTAGGCAAAGCGCCTTCCCTCAAGGTGTCAGACCAGTTATCCGGTCGTTTCTTCAACGCTTATGGCGACCCTATAGATGGGGGACCGGCAGTTGAAGGAAAGGAAGTAGAGATTGGCGGTCCGTCCGTTAACCCTGTCCGTCGTAAACAACCATCCGAACTGATTGCCACCGGAATTGCCGGAATAGACTTGAATAACACGCTTGTATCCGGACAGAAGATACCGTTCTTTGCAGATCCGGACCAACCGTATAACCAAGTGATGGCAAATGTCGCTCTCCGCGCACAAGTAGATAAGATTATCCTTGGCGGCATGGGTCTGACAAATGATGACTACCTCTATTTCAAGAACGTGTTTACAAACGCGGGACTGTTAGACCGTATTGTATCATTTGTTAACACCACAGAGAATCCTGCAGTGGAACGTCTGCTTATTCCTGACATGGCGCTCACGGCAGCCGAGTACTTTGCAGTAGAGAAACGCGAGAAAGTGCTGGTTCTGCTGACAGACATGACGCTATACGCCGACGCATTAGCTATTGTAAGTAACCGTATGCATCAGATTCCATCCAAGGATTCGATGCCGGGTTCATTATATTCAGATTTAGCTAAGATATACGAAAAAGCCGTTCAATTCCCCGAAGAAGCAGGTGGTGGTTCCATCACAATTATCGCCGTTACCACATTGTCCGGCGGTGATATCACTCACGCTATTCCTGATAATACAGGTTATATTACTGAGGGACAATTATACCTGCGCCGTGACTCCGATATCGGTAAAGTAATTGTTGATCCGTTCCGCTCGCTATCTCGTTTGAAACAATTAGTAGCCGGCAAAAAGACGCGCGAAGACCATCCGCAGGTAATGAATGCGGCCGTTCGTTTGTATGCCGACGCGGCAAATGCCAAGACTAAACTGGAGAATGGCTTTGACCTCACCGACTACGATGAGCGTTGCTTACAGTTCGCTAAAGAGTACTCAAACGATATCCTTGCCATCGACGTTAACATCAACACGACTGAGATGCTGGATATTGCTTGGGCACTATTTGCTAAATACTTCAAACCTGAAGAGGTGAATATCAAACAAGCGTTAGTAGATAAATACTGGAAAAAGTAGTTACACATACTATGGCAATTACTTATCAATTTAATAAAACATCATTACAAGGTCTTGAGAAGAACCTGAAGATGCGTCAACGTACTCTTCCGACTCTCCAAAGCAAAGAATCCGCCCTGCGCTTAGAGGTAAAAAAAGCAAAGGACGAGATTAAAGCACTGGACGAAGAAGTAGACAGACGTATCAAAGCGTATGACCAGATGATAGCGCTATGGGGAGAATTTGATACTTCTCTGATACATGTGGACGACGTAAAGATGTCTATCAAGAAGATAGCAGGTGTACGTATTCCCATGCTGGACGAGGTAGTGTATACGACCAAGCCATTCTCTATCTATGAGTCTCCTAAATGGTTTTACGACGGATTTGAGCAAGTCAAAGCTATTGCTGACGTGGGTATTAAACAAGAGTTCGTGCGCCGCAAAGTAGAGCTGCTCGAATATGCGCGCAAGAAAACAACCCAGAAAGTGAATCTGTTCGAGAAAGTACAGATCCCGGGCTATCAAGATGCTATCCGTAAGATAAAACGCTTTATGGAAGATGAAGAGAACCTGTCTAAATCGTCTCAAAAGATAGTGAAGGCGAAGCGCCAACGCGAAGCGGAACAGGCTGAGCAAGAGAGAAAGGAGGCTAATCTATGATTACAAGGATGAAAAAATACACCTTTTTGGTGTTCCATCGTGACTATGAAGCCTTTCTGACAGACCTGCGTGACGCCGGCGTAGTACATGTTACCCGCAAAGCAATCGGTTTGGCGGATAACTCTGACCTGCAAGCTCTTATAGCACGCAAAGCCGAATTAGAGCGCATTATCAAGCAAGCTGCACCAGACCAGTTACTTCAAGAGCGAAATGAAATAGAGCAACGTATCGCTTCTACTCGTAAAGAACAAACTCGAGTTGCCGTTTGGGGCGATTTCTCATCTAAGACACTTGCCCAACTGAAGCAAGCTGGCTATGAATTACATTTCTACACCTGTCCTAAATCGAAGTACAAGGAAGAGTGGGGCGTAGTTGTGAAAGAAGAGCGCGGCATCGTGTACTTTGTCGTAGTAGGCACAAAAGCAGCACTTCCGGAAGACGTGACCGAAGTGATACTGAACAAATCTGCAGATGAACTGAATGCCGACTTGGATGGTTTAAATGCTCTGTTAGTGGCATCTCAAGCACGTATCGAAGCATGGCGCATTGCGAATATCGAGAAACTGCAAAACGAGCTGAAAGACGTATCACAACAGATTGACTGGAAAGAAGTTACACTGAATACAGAAAGTGGAGCTGATGGTGCATTGTGTATTTTGGAAGGTTTCTGTCCGGAAGAGAATTGCTCGGCTTTAGACGAGCGCTTAAACGCATTGTCGGTAGCTTTATACTACGAGAGTGAAGAGCCAACAGATGAAGATGCCACTCCTGTCAAACTGAAGAACGGATTCTTTGCTCGATTGTTCGAACCTATCACACGGCTCTATTCATTACCTAATTATATGGAAATAGACCTCACTCCGTTCCTCGCCCCGTTCTTTATGCTGTTCTTCGGTCTATGTTTAGGCGACGGAGGCTATGGGCTCATATTAGTAGTAGCCGGTATATATCTGCTACTCAAGAAGCCGGCAATGAAAGAATTAGGCTGGATGGGGGTCTTTATGGGTGGTATGACAATGATTGTAGGTATATTGACCGGAATGTTCTTCGGAATAAACTTAGAGGAAGTCGCCTTCCTCAAACCTGTCAAGGACTACTTCATTACGGAAACGAACCACACGATTCATTTCGCCGGCGGTGCTTATCACCCGATGATGGTTTTTGCTGTAGGAATAGGTATATTTCAAATCCTTGTGGCAATGGGCATCAAAGTGGCTCGCATCACGATACAAAAAGGATTTAAGTACGCAGTCTATGACTTAGCATGGCTCGTATTCCTAATTACTTGTATCGTATGGTTATTCATAGCCGGCAATATCACTCCTGCCGGACAATATATCATCTACTCAGTCCTGACGTTATGTGGCTTGTGCATTCTGTTCTACAGCAATCCTGACCGTAAAGTATTGGTACTCAATATAGGTGGAGGCTTATGGGGCACGTACAATATGGTGAGCGGATTATTAGGCGACGTACTGTCGTATATCCGTCTATTCGCCTTAGGGCTTGCCGGTGGTATCTTAGGTAACGTGTTTAACGCATTAGCTCTTCAAGCCGGAGGTGCACTTCCTGCTTGGATAGGTTGGCTACCAACACTACTGATTCTGGTGTTAGGTCATACTCTGAACTTCGGCCTTTGCCTCATCTCGTCTGTGGTACACCCGTTGCGTCTAACATTCGTAGAGTTCTACAAGAACGCCGGCTTCGAAGGTGGCGGAGTAGAATATACCCCTTTTAAGAAATAAAATAGTATTAACCAAATAAATAACTAAAATTATGAACTTTAATCTTATTCTTGCCTTTGTAGGTATTGCTCTGATGGTCGGACTGTCAGGAATCGGAAGTGTTTATGGCTTAACGATCTGCGGTAACGCAGTAGTAGGCGCAATGAAGAAGAAACCGGACGGATTCGGTACATATCTTCTTTTGTCAGCTCTTCCTTCAACTCAGGGTATTTATGGCTTCGTAGGCTACTTCATGCTTCAAAGTTATCTTGTTCCTGAAATGACAGCTTTGCAAGCAGCAGCTGTTTTTGGCGGCGGTTTGGCTTTAGGTTTCGTAGCCCTTTTGTCTGCAATCCGTCAAGGACAAGTTTGTGCAAACGGTGTCGCAGCAACAGCTTCCGGTAACAACGTTACTGCTGCAACCATGATTATGGCAGCGTTCCCAGAGTTCTACGCCATCTTGGCACTCTTGGTAGTTATCCTTATCCGTAATGTGATGTAATGATAACTATTGTATGAAAAAGCTCTCCCCATCTTGCAGCTGCAGGGTGGGGAGAGTATTTAATTTTGTGTAGGAATTTGTAAACGATTAGGCTAATAAAGATAATTGATATGTTGGAAATTAATGATGTAAGGAAATCGTTCGGACCGAAAGTGGCATTGGATTCGGTCTCACTGACTGTGAATGACGGAACAATATATGGTTTACTTGGCCCTAATGGTGCAGGCAAAACTACACTTATTCGCATTATTAACGGCATAATGGCCCCTGATAGCGGGGAAGCCTTGTGGAATGGTAAGCGAATTGATCTGGAACAATCTGCTCAAATAGGATATCTACCGGAAGAACGCGGGTTATATAAGAAAATGACTGTATATGAGCAAGTGCTGTACTTAGCGCAATTAAAGGGGATGAGTTTGCTTCAAGCTCGTGAAGACATGCAACGATGGTTCAAACGTTTCGAAATCACCTCCTGGCAGAAAAAGAAAATTGAAGAGTTAAGCAAAGGTATGGCACAAAAAGTACAGTTTATTACAACTGTCATTCATCGGCCACGTTTGCTTGTATTAGATGAACCATTCAGTGGCTTTGATCCTGTTAATACGGAAATGATACGTCAAGAAATTATACGTATAAATCAAGAAGGTACTACTGTTATCTTGTCAACTCATAATATGGAATCTGTAGAGATGCTGTGTCAAGAAATTTCACTTATCAATCATGGAAAGATAGTGTTGCAGGGCAATGTACAAACTATTCGACAGGAGAATCGTTCGAACTTATATCGTGTTGTAAAGATTGTGAATGGTCAACGTATGGAAGAAAAAGTGGAGAAAAAGACAGGAGAAAGCAATAATGAGTTATTGAATCGTCTTAGCCTTGACGGGGAAATAATTGTGTTTGAAGAGATATTACCAACGATGAACGAGATATTTATCAAAACTGTACAATGATGAAAAACAAAATACTCCTGATAATAGGTCATGAATATCGCACCCGAGTAATGAAGTTAAGTTTTTTGCTACTGACATTACTTACTCCTATCTTATTTATTGGTGTGAGCATACTTCCAGCACTTATAATGACATCGGAAATAGAAGAAGACACAAAAACCATTGTTGTAATAGACAAATCTGGCATGTATGAGTCTGCTTTTACAAGTGATGAAAACTATACTTTTTACTTTATAAATGGCGATTTACAACAACTTCATGCTGAGCATCCACAAGTAGATGGGTTTATATATATAACCGGTGACTTACGGGATAGTTTGCAAAGTGTTAGCTATTACTCTGAGAAGCAGCCAAATGCAGAGATGCTATATCGAATGAGTCGTCAACTAAGCGATTATGTAAACCGACAGAGGATAGAATCATACAATATTCCTCATCTTAAAGAAATAATAAGTCAAAGCCAACAACGCATAAGTATCCATACCGTCAAATGGGAAAAAGATGGCTCGGAACATATGACATCTGCTGATATGACTGAGTTGTTTGGTCTCGTGAGTGCTATGTTGATATTCCTGTTTATATTTATGTATGGCGCTCAAGTTATGCAAGGCGTAGCCCAAGAAAAATCAAGCCGTATTATGGAAGTTATGATATCATCTGTTCGTCCATTTGAACTGATGATGGGAAAAATAATCGGGATAGCACTAGTTGGTCTTACCCAATTTTTATTGTGGGTCATGATTGGAGCGATAGGATTAAGTATAGCAATGCCGTTTGTAATGCCAGATGTAGCCGAGATGTCATCGGAAACAATTGCTCAAATAACTTCAAGTCAGAATATTAGCTTCATCCAAGAGTTGTTGATGTCGCTGATGGGGATAAATTTTGCAAAAATAATAATACTGTTTATACTTTATTTTATCGGCGGCTATTTACTCTATGCCTCCATGTTTGCAGCTATCGGTTCAGCAGTTGATAACGAAACAGATGCCCAACAGTTTACGTTACCAATAAGTATTCCTATACTAATATCAATGTATGTGGCTATGCACGTAATGCGTAGCCCCGACAGTGCACTTGCATTCTGGTGCTCAATGATACCTTTTACTTCGCCGGTAGTAATGTTGGTTCGTTTACCATTCGATGTCGTCTGGTGGGAAATTGTTCTGTCACTTGTTATCCTCTACTTGTCATTTATCGGCACAACCTGGCTATCCGGTAAAATATATCGCACAGGAGTTCTTATGTATGGCAAAAAGCCATCTTGGAAAGAGATTTGGAAATGGGTTAAGTATTAGATTTATTTCTGAATAACAATTACTTCGGAGGAATGTAGCCGTACTTTGGTCCAATTCTCAATAGTTTTAAGTTGATTGGACGAGAATGCGTTGTGACGGGCAGAGTAGAGTACAAGCACAATTCCATTATCATTGGTAGTTGCTAATTTTATAGATTGTATCACAGGATATTGAGCCTTTAGTTCATCTTCAATCTGCTGAGCAGGCAAAGAATGATTTGCAATCGTTTGCTTAAGACTATCGGATTCTAACTCAAGCCGCTCAATTGTTGCATTAGCCATTTGAAGTTTCTCGTCATTGGAGCGGAGAATTTCTTGCATGATATCTCTGTCAGACAGTTGATCTGCAGCCCGCGTTGCATCTTGATGAAAAACTAACTGAGAACGCGTAAGTCCATGGCTTTCGGCAGACTTATAAAGTTGTTCGTATTCATCAGCTCCTAATGACTCTCCAGCAATGTATAATTCAATTGCGACAGGTTGGGTGTCCTTTTTAGTACGATAGTCAAAAATATAACTGCGACCGATATTCTTGTTTTCGGAAACAAAGGCATTTATTGATTGCGTAATGCGATTTTCACGCACCATACGGATGGCTGAAATGACGCTTGGTACTATTAATATAATAAGGAATATAGTAATAAGCATTTTTGTCCTACGATGCGCTTTCAAGTCTTTTAGTCTAACTTGCTGATAACCAAACACTTTAGTACCGATATATGCTGCTAATGCGATGAAGATGCCGTTGCTTGAGAAGAGGTATAGCGCGCCAAGAACATAA
>ODAI014369272.1_pt1 | contig 13504 bp, 12 predicted proteins | sample 1539321 | NCBI WGS metagenome assembly ODAI01 (sample SAMN02144231, study PRJEB22623) | gut metagenome | biome: sheep rumen | host: Ovis aries | place: New Zealand
GTCATAGACTTTCTGCTGCTCGTAAAGCTTGAGAGACTGCCCCGGGACCTCGGTCTTGTGCAGCATCACCTCCAGGTAATAATCCTCGCCGAAGAGGTTACGGTGCCACTCTATGGCCTTCCTGGCCCCTTCCTCGTCCCCTGCCATGATGGCCCTGGGGATTTCGCCCGCCATGCAGGCGGACATGCAGATCAGATCCTCGTGGTACTTCTCCAGCACCTCGTGGCTCACCCGCGGCCGGTAGTACATGCCGTTCACATGGCCCTACGACACGATTTTCATCAGGTTCTTGTAGCCGTTGTAGTTCTTGGCCAGCAGGATCAGGTGGTAGTAGCCCTTCTCCTTGAGCCGGTGGTCCCCCTTGGAGACGTAAATCTCGCAGCCGATGACAGGCTTTACGCCCGGATGCTTCTTGGCGTACTTGAAGAACTCCTTGACGCCGTACATATTACCGTGGTCCGTGATGGCCAGTGCGGGCATCCCCAGCTCGTCGGCCCGGTTGAAAAGGTTTTCTATGGAAGACTGTCCGTCCAGGATGGAGTACTGGGTGTGGACGTGAAGATGCACAAAACTCATAGGAACAAAGATACTTCTTTCTTCCCGGATTCACAAAAAAAGACGGCCGGTTCAGTCTTCGCTCCAGCCCTGGGCCTTGACGGGGAATTCCACGCCTTCCGGGGTGACGAGCACGGTCCCCGCGTCCGGCTGGGCCAGGTGGCCGATGATGTCGAACGTCTGGAAGTCCCGGCGGAATTTCTCCAGATACAGGATGGGCACCACAAAGAGGAGGCGGTTGTCGTCCCCGCCGTTCATGGCCGCGGAAACAGGGTCGATGTCCAGCTCTTTCCCCAGCTGGAAGCTGTTGCCCTCGAAGGGGATTTTGTCGGCATAGACCTTTGCGCCCAGGCCGCTGTCCCGCGTGAGGCGTTTGAGCGCGTCTGAAAGCCCGCGGGAGACAAAGTAGCCGTAGGGCGGATAGATTTCCGCTTCTTCCAGCTTGGAAACCACCGACGCGTCCAGTTCCGGGCGCAGGTAGTCCCCCACCAGCATCTTGTATTTGGCCATGTCCGGCTGCACGCCCTTTTCCGAGAACTCTCGCGCGCCCCGCTCCAGCAGCTGCAGGCCCAGATAGGCCGCACCCAGGCTTCCGGACACGCACAGGAGGTCTTTGCTCTTGGCCCCCATGCGGCGCTTGTCCGTGAGAAGGGACGTTTCTCCGGTGGCCGACAAACTGATATACAGCCCGTTATTGGAGGGCTGCAGCTCCAGGTTCACCGCCTCGTAGCCGTGCTCCTTGGCCGCCACGGTAATACCCATCCAAAGGTCTTTCACCTGCGGATAATCCAGTTTGGCCGACACGCCCAGCGTCACGTTCAGAAGCTTGGGGTGCGCCAGGGCGGCATAAAGCTCTCCCGTAACGCCAACTACTCCTTTGTAACCCAGGTGTTTCAGCGGAAAATACACCAGGTTGAAGTCGATGCCTTCCAGCAGCATCCGGGTGGCTGTGATTACCTTGCCGCCCTTTTCCGAGCGGTAACTGAGGCCGGAGACCGGATTGTATGCAGAGAGGCGATAGAGCTGGTCTATCGCCTCTATCCTGCCTATTTCAGAGAATGATTCTGCCATTGCGTTATTCTTTGCTCGTTGCAAAGATAGCAATTATTTTGCGAGTGTCGGAGTAGCGTCGCGGGTAAAGTCGTTGGTGGAGTTGTTGGTGTCGGCCAGTTTGCCGCCATTTCTCTTGCGGAGGGCCGATTTTCCGTAACGGTCGGGGTCGCTGTCAATCTTGCCGCAGCCGGTATAGCCGCTGTCGACGGAAGCATTGAACCACAGCCGGCCCAAATCCTGCTCCACGCCCAGGTTCACGCCGTCCACGACCCACTCATTCTTGATAAGGTAGTTTCCGGAAGGGATGTCGCGGGTCCTGTACGGCTCGCCGAACAGATAGAAGGTCTGTTCTCCTTCCCAGGCGAATTCTTCCATGAACGATTCGGCATTGTACGTGTCGGGAACTTTGGCCAGGGCCACGCTGAAGTAGCCGCGGGCGTGGAGAGTCGTCACGGTGAAGGAGGATTTTACCCAAATGTTCAGGTCGGCCACGTCGGGGTTGTTCGAATCGGGGAAGTACTCGTTCTCTCCGTCATAGAACTCGAAATCGGCCTTGCTCAGATCCAGGCCTACCCCGTTTTCCTCGGCGAAATTCTGGGCGTTGAGGGCGATGACGAGGGATTTTCCGGGCAATACCGGGTAATCGGTTCCGTTGCCGGGAATCTGATAGATGTCGTCTACGCCGATGGCATCGGGGGTCTCCGGCCAGCTCCAGTAGGAACCGGTGGAAGAAATCTGGGAGCTCTCGCAGCCCAGGGTCAGCAGCAGACCATCGGCATAAAGAAGATTGTCGGTATTGTTGGTGATTTTGATGTACTGGTCGCCATCGGTACCATCGGCCGACTGCCCGTCTTCCAGCAGATAGCCGGCGAAGAAGACTTCTTCAATGACAAAGGAACCGGACTGTACATCCGCCACGTCCGGAAGGCCCTGGACGATGCTCAGGCGGGTGGTGGCGCTTTCGGCAGTGAGAACCAGTTCCGCCGCGCGGGTGGCAACGGTTTCCAGCGGCTGGACCGTGACGTAAACTGTCGCGTTTCCGCTGCCGGAAAGAGGTTCTACGGTATACCAGGTGGCGCCGTCGGTCGTGATGGTCCAGTCGCGGTTGGCGGTGATGTCCACTGCCACGCGCTCTGCTCCGTCAAAATTCACATTGACGGTTTCCGTGGAAAGGGAGATGGAAGGCTCGGGTGTTTTGGTGCAGGAAAAAGCTGCTGCAAGTGCCAAGATGGCTAATAATACTTTTTTCATGTCTTTGTATTGTTTAGTTGCTAAAAATCTATTCCCAGCGAGGCCAGGACTTCCAGCCTGTAATGGTTTGTACAGTAATAAGTGTATCCGGCGCGGGGCTGCAGGTATAGCCGGAGGTCTTTCCGTACCCTCCATCCCACGGTGCAAAGGAGCGCTCCGGAGAAGGCGGTATCGGAGAATCGACCATATAAATGCGTATAATTATTCCTAAATTTGTCATCCAGGGCCTCTAGAGGCATGTCCAGGGCCGATGAAAGAGTAACGTGCGCCCCCAGCGAGGCTTCTGCAGCGAAGTCCCAGGGGCCTTTACGGCGCTCGAAAGTTCCCTTGACGGCCGCGGTTCCATAATCCAGGGAAAGGCTGCGGGAAGGGAACAGCCGTTCGCCTTTGATATGGACAAAACCTATGGCCGGGGAAAGGCTCCATATGCCCGAAACGTCCTCTTTAAGGAAACAGGCCTGCAGTTTTGCTTCGACCGCTGGTTCCCGGTACAAGGTGAGTTCGGCCAGGGAAAGGAAAGCGCCTGTCTGGTCCAGCACATTTTCCGTTCCCTGGTTCAACTTGTACGCAACCTGCGCCTGCAGCGTCGCTTTCGGCCACAGATAGCCGCCATAGGCCTTCAATTCCTGCCGGAGCAGGCTGGTTATCGGGGCTTCGTTCTGTCCTTTGATCTGGCGGACAATGTCCAGATAAGAATAAGACAGACCCGCCGTCCACCCTTGTCGCCCTGCCGGTTCCAGGCGCAAAAGAGCGGAAAAACCGTTACCGCGGAAGCGCACGCCGTTCGATGCCGAAGATCCGGTAAACCGTGCATAATCGCTTCCCAGTCCCAGGTAATGGATGATGGCTGTATTGTACCCCCTGGCTCCCAGGAAACTGACATCATCATTCTGGTGGTATTTCCTGTAAGCGGCCTCCAGGGTAAGTGCGCTCCTGCCCAGCATCAGTCCCGCCTGGGCCGATGCTTCCAAATCGGCCGTAACATTGCGCGGACGGGGGTCAACGGCCCTGAATTCATGGAGCGCCCTATAGTTAATGGCCCCTCCATAAAGGAAGGAGTCTTTTCTGCCTGCATAACGGGCGTAAAACTTGTACTGCTCTTTCTGCAAATCCCCGCCCACCGTGTCAATGGTGACATAAGGGGAGAGCAACTCCCAGTCGGACGATGTGTTCCAATTGACAGCCCGCTTCACGCCCCGTTCATAAGAGACGGCCCCCTCTGCACGATGCAGCGAGTCCAGCCAATGGCGCGCCCTGGCCTGGAATTCTCCCTGGCCCAGGCCCTTTCCTTCGGCGGGAAGGAAGGCGTCGTCCTCCGTGACAAGCCGGTAACCCGCCTGCGCCCTGGTATAGTTGCCGCCCGGGGAGAAGAGCAGTGAGCGGGTATCCTCCTGCGCTCCCGCCAGCACGGAAAAGAGCAGAAAAAGAAGCGCCGCTATGACCATTCGGTTTCTCATCACAGTTCCAACAGGTTCAAAGTCACAGTATCTGTATCTTCCACCAGGCTGACGGCATACAGCATAGTGGTATGTTCAGCCGACCGGACGCGGAGGCCGGTTCCGTCGGCGAGGCCTGCAAGGGCGTCAAATCCAAGCACATAAACCCCTTTAAGCACCCTCATCCGGCATTTTCCGTTCACGAAAACCGGGAAATCGTATTCCTCGCCGGTATTCAGGTTCCGGAAATAGTTGCCTGCTCCTGCATTATCCACGGTAAGGGCCGCTATCTGAGCACCGGAAGGGAGTGAAACCTCCAGCGTCAAGTCGCAATAAATATTCTGGCCGGCATTTTTGGTGCAGGCCATACAGGCAAAAAGCAACAGGATATTCAATATCCGTTTCATAACTTAAAATCCAGTTCCATTCCGAAATAGGGCGTGCTGGATCGCCGGACAAAGCTTCCGTTCATGTAATAATCCGGCGTTATGGCCAGCAGGCGGTTGACGAACAGCGAGAAGGACATCTTGTCGTGATACATCTTGCGGGTGACCTTCAGGTTGATATAAGTGGCAAAAGGAGTCAGGTAATTGTATTCGCTGGTCTCATAGTTCTGGACCAGGTAGCGGAGCACGGAATCGGAGGCATCGGCCTCTGTGAAAGGATGTTCCACCAAGTCCTTGTCCAGATAGGACAGGGGATAGCGGGAGCTGAGCATCGGATAATGGTTGCTGAACCAGGCCGTCTGGACAGACGTTGTGACGATAAGGCCCAGAGAAGGGATCTGGGTGTCCAGCATCATGTTAGTATTGAGGCTGACATAGTCGCTGCCTTCGTTGGTCTGGTAGTACCCCACATAGGGATAACGCTCTCCTCCTACGATGACGCTGGGCGTGTAATATAGCGGGGCGCTGTTGGTGTTCTTGGTAAGGAACCAGGCTCCGTTTGCCGTAATGCGCGTGTTGATCCCGGGAATGCGAGGGGAAGAGAAGGTGAATTCCACACCCTGTTTGCGCGTCTGGGAGCCATTGGTAGTGATGCCATAGGCCCGAAGGATCGTATCTTGCTGAAAGGGAAGTCCTTCCAGGGACGGAGGTCCGGTCAGGGTGCTTTTGTCGATGCCGCTTCCGTCGTAGCGCTTTACCACATAGCGGTTGTAGCGGGAACTGCTGCGGAAACCGGAATCCATGTTCTCGAAGAAATAATCGGCCGAGAAGGTGAAGCCGTTCCAGGAAAGGTCGGCTCCCACTTCCACTTTCCAGTTCCGGGCCGGTTCCAGATCGTAATTGAAAGGCTCTACCTTATACACGAAGTTGTACGAACGCCGGAGGGACGGTTCCACGGGCCAGTAGTTGAATTCCTGGATGTCTCCGTATATCGGGTCCGGATAAAGCATGTCCATAGTAGGGAACTTGGAGTGCAAGCCGGCACCCGCATATACGCCAACGTCCAGTTTATGGCCTCCCAGCACGGTGGCCGGGAAATTTACCCGGAGATTGGCCCGGGGATCCAGATAAGGCTTCAGGTTGATTTTGTATTCCTTTCCGGCACCTGCCAGGGCACTTGCGCGCAGGCCAGCCGCCCACTCCAGCGCCCATCGGCCCAAGGGAAGGGTGCCGCTTTCTTCCAGGAAGGCCGACAGCTGATGATTGGCGGGAATGGCATAATAAGGGCGGGGACGGGAGCTTAGCAGCGTGGAAAGGGGGCGCGTGACGTCAAATACCGACCCTTCCCCGAAGTTCTTGTCCACGGTCCACTGGAGGCCGCCTTTGATGGTATGCACCCCTGCTTTGAGTTTCACGACGGAACTCAGGAAACCGTACAGGGGCCGGCCGATGACCTGCATGGTGGATTCGTACCGGACCGGCAGGATGATGGCGTCCCATTCTCCAGGCTCGGTAGCCACGGAAAAAGGCTGCTCAGAGCCGTTGATGTTGTATTTCCACCGGTCGATGAGGTCTTTTTCCAGCGAAAGGGAGGCGGTGGTCACCCAACTTCGGAGCACAGATTCATTGTCCCGGGCCTGCAGGGTGAAATCCAGGCCGGCTTCCAGCTTGTGGTAAGTGGATTTATAGGTTTCCACCGGCCCCATGTCTCCGAAATCCAGATTCTGGTCCGATTTTTCATCATCGAAGGAGCCTGTGTAGTCCAGGGAGAAGTTCAACAGGTACTTCCGCTCGCCCAGCCAGGTTTTTCCTCCGCGAAGGGATCCCGTGAGCCGTTTATAGTTCTGGCGGGGATTCCGGGGATCGGCCTGGGAATCCAGGTAATTGACGCCGACATTCAGCGTAAAAGGCTCTTTTCCGCCCCATTCGAAGTCTTTTCCGGCATAGAACAGTTTGGAGTTCATGTCCGATTTAAAACGCGCCCTAAGGGTTTTTCCTCCTCTTTTCCGGGTAATTTTGAGGAGGCCACTGGTGAGGTCGCCGTATTCTACGGAGGCAATGCCGCGCACGACTTCCATCGACGCTATATCTTCGGTGGCGAGGGTACGGAGGTCTGTGCCGTAATTCACAAAGTCGGAGCCCAGGCTGCTGTAGCCTGGGGTATATTGCAGGTTGGCATTGTTCCCCAGCGGTTTCCCGTCCACCACGATGCTGGTACCCAGGGCCGATGTGGCATAGTTGGAACTGACGGAGGCTGCGCTGCGGAGATTCACTACCTGCGGAGACGACAGTACCGGATCGGTGGCCAGGCCGCCCGGCAGCAGTTCCAGCAGGTCTTTCACGCTGGACGGCTGGATGTGGGCGATGGCTTCCTCGCCGATGGTGGACGCGGCGGTGACGCCCCGCTGTTCTGTCGCCGTCACTACAACCTCCTGCAACATGCGGATATCGGCCTGAAGAAGGTATTCTCCGCCGTGGACCAGCGCTGCCTTTGCGGTTTTGTAGCCCATGGACGAGATGGTGATGGTTCCGGGGGCGGGGACCCTGAGGCCAAAACGGCCCAGGGAGTCAGTGAGGGCCCAGCGGTCGCCCTGGGTGACGGCCGCTCCTATTACCGGCTCACGGGTGGAGGCATCCAGCACCCGGCCAAAAAATGTCTCCTGAGCGGCTGTCGGAAGACAGACGGACAGGAGAAAAAGCAGGGTAATATGAATCTTTATTGCAGTCACTTTCCTAAAACAGGACTGCAAAAATAGAGGTTCTCTGCGCGTGGGACAATCCCTAAAAATGGGGATTTCGGTCCCTCCTGCGCCACATAATTATGAGAACGGCAAGAACGATATCCACGATGAGGCCTGTCCAGGAGAAGTCCTGCAGGCGGGGTTTCACCCAGCCGTCATTGGAAGAGGTGAAAGTGAGGCGGCAGGGGAAAAGGTATTCGCAAAGATTGAATTCCTCCCCGAATTCATACGGACGGTCCATCTTGTCGGCCAGGGAGAAATCACCGCTTCTCAGCGCATAGAAATGCTCGCCCTTCTCATCGGAAACCTTGATGGTGTAATAGAACATGTCGCCTACCACCAGCAGGTCTTCTTTCTGCGGGTCGAATCTCACTTCGGTGGGTATCACCGCACCGTCTGGCTTCAACATGTAAAGGATATTGTCTGCCGATATGAGATAGCCGAGGGTGGCTCGATTTTCGAATTCCGTGATAATCAAGTGTTTCAGATTAATTCTATCGGCCTCCGTGAAGTGTTCTGCCTCCATGGTGCCGTCGACCTGCTTGAAATGGAAGAGTTTTCCTTCCGCATCAGTGACCAGGTAGCCTTCGTCGTAGGCCTTGCGGTCCGATGGATTGCCGGCAAAAAGGCGGGCGGGGAAAGCGAAACCTTTGTCCCGGAGGGCCGCGTTGAAGGCGTCCGATTTCTCCTTCAGAAGCGTATTGGCAGCCATGTCATAGATATACAGGCCGTCTTTGCGGGAAACGACGGCTTCTTCCGGGTCTTTCAGCTCCAGCCGTTCGGGAACGGATTCCATCAGCAGGTGCACTTTGGATTGCTTCCTGTTGATATCCTTGGGGTCGGAGGTGACGATGATGGAGTTCCTGTCGATTTCTTCCATCGTCACGGGGCGGCCTTCGATGGTGTCCGGGAGGGCACCGCGGGAGGCCAGGATAGAGGCATAGAACATGGGTTGCACCTCGTCTCCGTGGATATTACCATTACGGTCAATGAACTGGAAGGCCTTTCCGTCGGAGCGGTCCAGCGAAGTGAAATCATGGATGATACAGCTGTACAGGGTGAACGGGGTTGAATAAGGCTTCAAGGTCATGAGGTTGTAGAGCCAGGGAATGACCCAAAGCACCAGCGCCACCAGCGAAAAGGTAATGAATATTTGTCCGATTCTTTTCATAATCGCTTAATCTTGAAGTCCTTCTTTGAAACGGGCTACTCCGTGGTACAGAAGCACGGCGCCGCAAAGCACATACAGGACGAGCCAGGGAAGGAAGTCGTTATATGCCTCGGGAATGCCGGAAAGGAAGAGCAGCCAGACAAGGCCTGCGAGAATCAGGAGCAGCACGATGCGCATGCGCCAGGTGGGTTCCAGGCAGATGGCAGCCATCCAAAGGTAAGTTGCCCAGCCGGCCAGGTACCAGACGGCGGCTGTCACCAGAACGCGGACGACCAGTTCGGAAACGATCCATCGGCCCAGGACGATGCCTATGACAAGCGCCTGCAGCAAGGAAAGCAGGGTAACTGCCGCCATCCCGTACATGGCCATGAGGGCAATCATCTTTCCCTGGGGATAAGGCAGGTGGAGGGTAAGTTTGAGACGTTTGCGGGTCATCTCCGGCAGGAATTGGGCCACGGAGAGCACGGCGCCGGCAAGGGCGGGCAGATACTTGAGCTGTTCGATAAGCACGGTTTCTTTGAACACCAGGGTACTCCAGAGGATATCGGCCCCGCGGAATTCCACCACTTTGGCCAGGTTGAGCAGGCTGTAGAAGGTGAAGGCCACCATCACCGCCGCTATCCCCAGCAGGGACCAACGGGTTTTCAGCCACTCTTTGTATAGAATCATCTTATTCATAATCAATACTTTCCCGTGAGTTCAATGAAAATATCCTCCAAGGTAAGTCCCGGATACCGGGCCATGAGAGAGGCTGCGTCTTCCTGGACCAGGATGCTGCCGTAATCCATCACGATCACCTCGTCTACCAGTTTTTCCAGGTCCTGGATGATATGAGAGGTGAGAAAAACGGTCTTTCCTTCTGCCTTGGCATAATCTCTCAGGTATTCGCAGAAGAGACGGCGGTAGCCGGGATCCAGGCCCAGGGAGAAATCATCCAGCACCAGCAGATCGGCATTTTGCGCCAGAATGAGGCCCAGGGCCACCTGGGAGCGCTGTCCATTGGACATCCTGGATATTTTCTGTCCCGGAGCCACCTTCAGTTTCTCCATCAGCCCGTAATAAGCATCGCGGTTCCATTTGGGATAGAAGGCAGAATAGAATTTCTCTATCTGGTCGATGCTCATATAGGAATATTGTACGTGGCCTTCCAGCAGGAGAGCTATCCGCTCGCGCGTAGAGGGAGAAATGCGCTGGACCTCCTCGCCGAAAATGCGGCACGAGCCGGAAGTGGGCTTCAGGTAGCCCATCAGGATGTTGATGGTGGTGGTTTTTCCGGTTCCATTCTTGCCCAGCAGACCAACTATATGTCCGGACTGTACCTGGAAATTCAGGTCCTCATAGATTTTACGCGCCCCGAACCAGTGGGTCAAATGTTCACATGTGATGACAGGTTCCATATTCTTAACAAAGGTCTGCAAAGATACGGCTATCTTTCATTCCCCGCCATCCCAATAAATAATGAAAAAAGCCGCAGCGGATTTCCGTTACGGCTTTTAAAGACAGTTTCCGACGGCTTATCGGAGCTGGAAGATCACAGGGAAGGTGTAGGTTACCTTCACAGCGCGGTCGCGCTGGCGGCCGGGCTTCCACTTCGGAGAGCTGGAGACAACGCGGACGGCTTCCTTGTCCAGGGACTCATCCACGCCACGGACTACGCGCACGTTGGTGACGCGGCCGTCGGCCTCTACGGTGAACATCAGGGTAACACGGCCCTGCACACCGTTCTCCTTGGCGATTTCCGGATACTGCAGACGGGAGTTCACCCACTTGGAGAACTCGTTGGCGTCTCCGCCGTTGAAGGAAGGCTTCTGCTCTACGAGCTGGAACGGAATGGCTTCCTCTTCCACTTCCTCTTCCTCAACTTCTGCTTCGCGGTAGTCCTGGATATCCACGGCCAGGTTGGAGTCGTCTTCCAGGTTCATGAACATGTCGTCGTCCAGTTTGATATCATCGTCCACGATATCGATCTGGTCGGACAGCTGAGGGATGGACGGGGCCTCGGGCGGGGGCGGGGGAAGCTCGTTCTGGATAGCGATCATCTCGTCCTCCACTACCGCCTGGGTGGTGTCTTCCAGCACGGCAACCTGCGCCTCGCGGGAAGAGTAGTTGAAGGCTCCGTAAACCACGAGGAGGGCAATCACAAGACCCGCCTCGGTGAGCAGCAGTCTCTTGTTCTCAAGACTGGCTTTGGGACTCTTCTTTACTTCCATGACTTTATTGTTTTAATTGATTTTTGATTTTTTCCAATGCAAAGGTCGCACCTTTTTTTTGCAAGAAAAAACTTCTTCGGAAAATAAATCTCGCAGGGCGATTTTAGAAACAACTGATTATTAGTGCGTTACGAACGTAATAACTCACCAAAAACTCTCACCCGCAATAATACATGTCGAAAACCCTCAAATTTCAGCCGTTCGCCACTTATTAAAAAAATTATTTTTCCAGGCATCCCAGGAAGAGATCCTGGTGCTCAGAAGCAGCGGATTTAATGCGTTCTTTCAGGCGATAAAGCCTGTTATAAACGTACGGCTTATCCTTTTCCAAGAGGGTAGAGATGGTTGTAGAGGAGAATCCGGAAGCCGAAAACAGGTATAGGAGGAAGTCTTCTTCCTTCCATTTGGGAAAGGTTTCGCGCAGCTTTACCATCACATTGTCGGCACTTTCATTCAGTGCCTGTTCCAGGATTTTTTGTGCGGAAGGGTCTTTCCGGAGCCCTTCCACAATTGAGCGTACTTCCTTAAGGATGCGGGGCTGCAAGTTGTCTGTCCCCTCATAGATATAGTACTGCTCGCACAGGCGGTCCAGGGTGTTATATCCGGACAGCGCCGCTTTAGATTTGTCCGGCCTGCGCTCCAACGAGCGCAGGCGCGAACGAAGGTCTTCCGCCACGGAGAGAATGCGTTCATTCTCTTCCCGCTCTTCCATGAGCTGCTTTTCCAGCTGAGCCTTCCTGGCCCAGAAATACAGGACCAGGGTGGCCAGAATGGCAGTTATAAGCAGCGCCAGCGGGCCCATGGGCTTAGAGGTTCCGAAGGAGATTGGTAAGGGAAACCTTCTTGTCAATCATGTCGCGAAGGTCTTCTATCTTTACCCGCTCCTGGGTCATGGTGTCACGGTCGCGTACAGTAACGCAGCCGTCATTGACCGTGTCGTGGTCTACGGTAACGCAGAAGGGCGTTCCAATGGCATCCTGGCGGCGGTAACGCTTGCCGATGGAGTCTTTTTCGTCGTACTGGTAAGAGAAATCGTACTTGAGCAGGTCCACCACTTTCTGTGCGATCTCGGGCAGGCCGTCTTTCTTCACCAGCGGCATCACGGCCACCTTGATAGGTGCAAGGGGAGCGGGAATACGCATTACAACGCGCTCCTCGCCGTTTTCCAGCTTTTCTACGGTATAAGAGTGGGCCAATACGGCCAGGCACATACGATCTACGCCGATAGAGGTCTCGATCACATAAGGGGTATAGGACGTGTTCTCTTCCGGATCGAAGTACTCGATCTTTTTGCCGGAGAACTTCTGGTGGTTCCCCAGGTCGAAGTTGGTACGGCTGTGGATACCTTCCAGCTCCTTGAAGCCGAAGGGGAAGTTGAACTCGATGTCGGTGGCGGCGTTGGCATAGTGTGCCAACTTCTCGTGGTCGTGGAAGCGGTAGTTTTCGGCCCCCATTCCCAGGTTCACATGCCACTTCATGCGGGTCTCTTTCCATTTTTTGAACCAGTCCAGCTCTGTTCCGGGCTTGATAAAGAACTGCATTTCCATCTGCTCGAACTCGCGCATGCGGAAAATGAACTGGCGGGCCACGATCTCGTTGCGGAAAGCCTTTCCGATCTGGGCGATGCCGAACGGAATCTTCATGCGGCCGGTCTTCTGGACGTTAAGATAGTTCACGAAAATGCCCTGGGCGGTCTCCGGACGCAGATAAATGGTGTTTGCACCCTCTGCCGTGCTGCCCATGGAAGTGGAAAACATCAGGTTGAACTGGCGAACCTCCGTCCAGTTGCAGGTACCGCTGATGGGGCAAACGATGTTGCAGTCAATGATGATCTGGCGGTATTCGGCAAAGTCGTTGGCCTTTTCTGCAGCAACATAGCGGTTGTGGACCTCTTCCCACTTGGCTTTTTCACGCAATACATTGGGATTGGTGGCGCGGAACTGCTCCTCGTTGAAGCTGTCGCCGAATTTCTTCTTTCCCTTGGCCACCTCTTTTTCGATCTTTTCCTCGATCTTGCCCAGGTAATCCTCGATGAGGACATCGGCGCGATAACGCTTTTTGGAGTCTTTGTTGTCGATCAGCGGGTCGTTGAAGGCGCTCACGTGGCCGGAGGCTTCCCAGATGCGGGGATGCATGAAAATGGCGGAATCGATGCCCACGATATTCTCGTTCAGGCGGGTCATGGCTTCCCACCAATAATTCTTGATGTTGTTCTTGAGCTGAACACCCATCTGGCCGTAATCGTAAACGGCGGCAAGTCCGTCATAGATTTCGGAGGAGGGGAAAATGAATCCATACTCCTTGCAATGGGCTACAAGTACTTTAAATAATTCGTCCTGAGTCATATATAACAAGTATTAATCTTCTTTTACCACAAAGGTACATCCTGCAAATTTACGCAAAAATATCGGGAAACGCAGAGCGGATATTGGGTTTGGAAATCTCCAAGAGCGGCTTTTTCACGAAATCGCGCTGCGCAATAAGCGGGTGTGGGACCGTAAGATATTCAGTTTTAATAATTTCTGTCCCATAGCAAAGAATATCTATATCGATAATCCTATTATGGTAGATACGGTTTCCATCCCCGTCATAAACAAGGTCTTCCTCACGTCCCATCGCTTTCTCCACCGACTTTACCTGGCGGAGAATCTCCGTTGCATGGTCCTTGGGCGAACCTTGCCGGGGGAGCCGGTACAACACA
>ODAI012579284.1_pt1 | contig 13503 bp, 11 predicted proteins | sample 1539321 | NCBI WGS metagenome assembly ODAI01 (sample SAMN02144231, study PRJEB22623) | gut metagenome | biome: sheep rumen | host: Ovis aries | place: New Zealand
AGCGTAGCGCCTCCTGTGAACTGAATATCAAGGGTTGCGCCGAAAATGAAGTTGCAAATAATACCGATAAGGATAATTCCCAAAGATATGCCGAAGAAAATCTTTTTGCGGCCGACAAAATTAATTACTCTTTTGCCGCCGTTATACTTTTCGCTGATTTCATTGGCTGTCAATGGTGCCTCAACTGTTTTTGTCTGAACGTCTTTAGTCATTCTTAGCACCTCCAAACAACCATTTTTTGCGCAGAGGCTTGAAGCCCGCAATACTTCTGAGCATGAGTCTTGAGAAGAAGATACCCATGATGAAGTTGGAAATTACACCTACGAGGAGTGTGTAACCGAAGGAATAGATTGTACCTGTGGTTGACTCGCCGAAGATGAACGAAAGAATATTTGAAGGACCGAATACAAGCATCAAAATAATTGATACAATTACAACGGTCATGTTACCGTCGATAATAGCGGTAAGCGAGTTCTTTGTACCCTTTTCAAGAGCGCCGTCAAGCGTTCTGCCGCCCGACATTTCCTCCTTAATACGCTCGGCTGTAATAACGTTACAGTCAACGCCCATACCGATTGAGAGGATAAGACCGGCAATACCGGGTAGCGTCATTGTAAATGACGGAATGGCGGTGAAGTAACCGGAAACCGCCGCTACAGACAGCGCCATCTGACCGACAAGAGCAATTATCGCCACAAAGCCGGGGAGTCTGTAGAAGATAATCATGATAAGCGCAATTACGATGAACGCGATAACAGCAGCATATCCCATTGCGGTAAGAGCGTTCTCGCCCAAGGTCGGGCTGATGTTGCCGTAGTGAGAAGTCTCAAGCTTGAAGGGAAGCGCGCCGGCGTTGATTTTCTGAGCCAAATCCGCAGCTGATTTTGATGTGAAGTTACCTGAAATCTGCGCTTTGCCGTCGGAGATTACCGCGGAAACGTTGGGAGCGGAAAGCATGATGTCATCCATCCAGATTGACACCTGCTGGTTTAAGTACTTGGTTGTGATGTCCTTGAAGGTGGAAGCGCCCTCGTCGGTGAGCTCAAGGTCAACAACAAACTTTCTTGAACCGTCGTTGTCGTTGATGTAGCCCGAGGTTGCCTTTTTAACCATGTCGCCCTTCATGAGGATTTGCTCGGTATCGCCCTTAGGCGTTTTGTAAACAGGGTTGCCGTCCGAACCCATCTCGGTTGAGGCGTATTCGCCGCCGGGACGGAACGTAAGCTCAGCTGTTGATGAAATCTCATTAATAGCAGTTAACGCGTCAAAATCTTTTTCGTCTGACTTCCACGGGAAACGAACGATAATTCTGTCGCTGTTTGTGTCAGCGTACAGCTCGTAATCCGTAATGCCCTGTGAAACCATACGAAGCTCAATAATTGCTTTTGCATCCTGAAGCTGCTCGGGAGTTGCGTCGTAGCCGTCTGCCGGCTTGAACGTAGCCTCAACGCCGCCTCTGATGTCAATTCCCCATCTGATGTCGCCGACGCCTTTAATTACCGTGATTTTGTTGTCACCGTTGTAATAGGATATTCCGAAAATCGCAGTAAACGAGAAGGCAAGTATCAGCAAAGCAACAATGAAGAACACAGGCTTTGGAACTCTTTTCATGCCTTTGAAACCTCCGTAAAATAATTGTCTGAAATACGCTTTTGAGTGAAGAAAAAATAACTCTGTCACACAGGCATACTTACAGACGTAACAGAGTTATTATATGATTTTTTTGTAAAATTGTCAATGCAATTGTAAATATTTCATGAGAAAATATTTATCTTTATTTAAAATGCACAAATAAAACAATATAAAAATGTTGTACTATACTAATATCATTTTATTTTAATCATTTATTCAGCATTTTTTCACAGGCGGCAAGCTTTACGCACACGCAGAATATATCCATCGCCTGCTGAAGCTCATTGTTGGGCGGAAACGTAGGCGCTATGCGGATATTTGAGTCGCGGGGGTCCTTGCCGTAGGGGTATGTGGCGCCGGCTCCGGTAAGCACTACGCCCGCTTCCTTACAAAGCTGAACCACTCTTTTGGCTGTTCCGTCAAGGACGTCAATGCTTACAAAATAACCGCCGTTGGGATTTGTCCACTTGCCGATTTCTACGGGAGCAAGCTCCTTTTCAAGAGTGTTGAGCACAATTTCAAACTTGGGCTTGAGAACCGCCTTATGCTTTTTCATGTGGTCAAGCACGCCCTGATAATTGCAGAAGAACTTGACATGGCGCAGCATATTCATCTTGTCATAGCTTATAACCTGATAATTGTACCGCTCCAAAAATACCTTCATATTGTTTTCGGACGCCGCCATTGCGGCTACACCCGCGCCGGGGAAGGTGATTTTTGAGGTAGAACAGAACAAAATCGGCAGGTCTTCATTGCCGCACTTTTTACATTCGTCAACAATGTTGAGAAGCGTGTCCGGGGTGTCTGTGATGTCGTGAATACAGTAAGCGTTGTCCCAAATCACTCTGAAATCCTTTGCGGCAGGCTTTAACGCCGCAATGCGTCTGACAGTTTCGTCGCTGTAGGTAACTCCCGAGGGATTTGAGTATTTCGGCACGCACCACATTCCCTTGATTGTGTCGTCGCTCGCGACAAGCTCCTCTACCATATCCATATCGGGACCTTCGTCGTTCATGGGAACGGGAATCATTTCAAAGCCGTAGTATTCGGTGATTCCGAAATGACGGTCATATCCGGGAACGGGACACAAAAACTTTCTGTCCTTTACCTCGTACCAGGGCTTGCAGCCTTGTGCAATCGGCTTTGTCATCATGCACGAAATTGTGTCAAACATCATGTTAAGGCTGGAATTTCCGCCGACCATCACGTTTTTGTAGTTGACCTGCAGGATTTCTCCGAAAAGCTTGCGGCACTCGTCAATTCCCTGCAATACGCCGTAATTTCTGAAATCCATTCCGTCGGAACCGACGTAATGGCAGTTGCTGTCTATTGTGTCTAAAATTCCGTTTGAAAGGTCAAGCTGTTCGCTTCCGGGCTTGCCTCTTGCCATGTTGAGGTTAAGCCCCTTTGCCTTTTCCTCATCGTATACCTTTTTCAGCTTTTGATACTCCTGCTCAAGCTCCTGAACAGAAAGATTTAAATAACTCATTTTGCTTCTCCTTATCAAAATATTGCAAAAGTCTTTTCAAATTCCCTTATATTTTAATACAGTAAAGTAAAAATTGCAAGTCTTTTTGCGTTTTCCTGCATTTTTCGTCGATTATACTAATCAAAATAACTGCTCATTGCACCTTTTAGGCATATTTTATTCATAATATTGTCCGATGATAATAAAAATGAGCGGCGCGCATTAACGTACCGCTCAAAAGCATTAATAGTATTGATAATAATAATATCCGCGTTTGCCCTTACGTTTGCTGCCCGTGCAGCCTACCTTGATAAAACCGAGGAGCTTTGAATCGGCAAGCTTGGCGCTTTCAAGCAGATTTTGGATATCGCCGTGAGTTGTCGAACGCTCGCGGACAACCACAACAAAGCCCGCTACCAAATCCTTGAGCAGCAGCGCGTCAGCTACTACGCCGATAGGCGGCGTATCAAAGATAATGTAGTCATATTCTTCATAAAGCTTTTTGATGAGATTGGAAAACCTTGTTGAGCAAAGAAGCTCGGAGGGGTTGGGCGGAATTGTACCCGAGGTGATGATATCGAGATTATGAAGCACATTATGGTGGATTGCCTCCTCGATATCCACCATTTTACCTATGACATTTGAAAGTCCGACCGAGTTTTCAATCTTGAAGATGTTATGAGTGTTTGGACGGCGCAGGTCGCAGTCAACAAGCAACACCCTTTTGTCCATCTTTGAGAAGGAAATCGCAAGGTTGGCGGATACCGTACTTTTACCGTCGCCCTTTGAGTAGCTGGTGATAGCGAAAATCTTATCGTCATCGGCAGAAAGCGAGAACATGATGTTTGTACGCGCCGCCTTGTAGGATTCTACAATCGCGAATTTGCTTTTGTCGGAGATTGTCTCCATGCGGATTTCGCTTTTGCTCTTCTTTTCTTTTTTGTTTTTTCCTAACTTGATTTTCATGTCTGTCACCTGCCTTGACTTTCAAAATCGGGGATTTCCGCAAATACGGGAATCTTATAGATTTCGGCAATATCGTCGTCCGACTTAATTGTAGTATCAATCAAATCAAGCAAAATTACAATTACTGATGAAAGAATCAGGCCGATTGCGGCGCCGAACAGAGCATTTTGGGTTTTGTTTGGAGAAACCGGCGAACCGGGTTCCTTGGCGGTTCTTATAGTACCGATTTGTCCGTATGAGAAGCCGTCGTGATAAACCTTCTGACAAGTGTCGGCGATTTGGTTCGCGACGTTCGCGCATTTCTGCGGGTCTGTTCCCGAAACAGAAATAGTTATGTAAAAGGTATCCGGTTCAACGGCAAACTCTACGGTACATCCGTTGTAAAGCGCGGTGATTTCATCGGAATTCTGGAAAAAGGTAACGCAGATTTTAGCCAGATTTGACGAACCGCTGATATCGGAGCTGAAAATCTTTTGAGCAACCTCGTTGTTGTTCTGAGCGTTATCGTTGCTCCTGCCCTGCTGTGAAGCTTGCTGAGCGGATTGCTGAGCGTTCTGCGAGGATTTGTTGTAGTTCTGGATAAAAATCATGGTCGAAGTGTTGTAAACCGGCTTTATTACAAATGAAGAATACAAATAAAATGCCAGCGCGAAAATAATTACGGCGGCGATTATCAAATAAATTCTGCGCAAAAGAGTTGTAAGAATTCTTTGCACGGTGATATTTTTTCCCATTATCAATACTCCTTTGTCTTAGTTAACCACCGTATATTATAACTGATAGTTCAGTAAATATAATTCCGATTAAGAAATATAAAATAAGCTGAAGATGAAAATTTAACCTGCAGTGTATATTTCGGCAAAAAAGCAGGGCTTGGTATAAACCAAACCCCGGTGAAATCTCAAATATCAGTGTCCCACAACGTTGAGCAGAACGCCCGCGGCGACAGCGGAGCCGATTACGCCCGCAACGTTCGGTCCCATTGCGTGCATCAAAAGGAAGTTGCCGGGATTTTCCTGCTGACCTACCTTCTGCGACACGCGAGCCGCCATGGGAACCGCGGAAACGCCGGCAGAGCCGATAAGCGGATTAACCTTTCCCCCGGTAAGCTTGTACATAAGCTTGCCGAAAAGCACGCCGAACGCCGTGCCCATAGCAAAGGCGATAAGTCCCAAAGCGATGATTTTAAGCGTGTTCAGGGACAAAAAGTTCTGTCCCGAAGCGGTTGCGCCTACGGTGGTGCCGAGGAAAATCGTAATGATATTCATAAGCTCGTTCTGAGCCGCCTTGGCAATTCTGTCAACGACGCCCGATTCCTTAAAGAGGTTGCCGAGCATAAGCATGCCGACAAGCGGAGCGGCGTCCGGAAGAAGGATTGCGATAATTATTACAACTATAATCGGGAACATAATTTTTTCGAGCTTGGAAACAGGTCGAAGCTGCTCCATAACTACCATGCGTTCCTTCTTGGTTGTAAGCAGTTTCATGATAGGCGGCTGAATAATAGGCACAAGCGCCATGTAGGAATAAGCCGCGATGGCAATTGAACCCAGAAGATGCGGCGCAAGCTTTGTCGTAACGTAAATAGCGGTAGGGCCGTCGGCGCCGCCGATAATGCCGATAGCGCCGGCTTCGGCTTCGGTAAAGCCGAGGAAAACAGCGCCGGTAAAGGTAATAAAAATACCAATCTGAGCCGCAGCTCCCAAAATAAGACTTTTCGGGTTTGCGATAAGAGGTCCGAAGTCGGTCATACAGCCGATTCCGAGGAAGATAAGCGGCGGATAAATACCGAGCTTAACGCCCTGATACAGGTAGTAAAGCAAACCGCCGTAGGTTGGGTTTTCATAATAAGTAACTCCGCCGATAACCCGTTGCGCGTGCCCGGCAAGCTCAACGTGTTGGGCGGCGCATTGTTCGGCGGTTAAAAGCTGAACCGAGGGCGGATTCATAATTGCGGGATAAAGGTTTACAAGCAGCATGCCGAAGGCTATAGGCAGAAGCAAAAGCGGTTCGTACTGCTTTTTGATTGCGAGGTAAAGCAAAACTATTGAAACCGCAATCATAACATAGTTTTGCCAGTTGAGGGTGAGTAAGCCCGATTCCTCAAAAATACCGGTTATGGCTTTTAAAAAGCCGTCAATTATTTCCATTAAAACGTTCCTTTCTTAAAACGGGCGTGTATTGTCAAGTATACCTGCGTCAGCCCACGCGGAACGTCCGCCCGATTTCCTGATTGATTTGATTTTTGCCTTGCCTTTTGAGCCGTACACGGCGTCAACCGCCGCCGCGATTACGGCAATCACTTCTCCGTCAATTTCGTCGCCGGCTTCCAAATTAACGGGAGCGGATTTAGCGCTGATGACAGGAGGCTTTTTCAGAGAATCGCCCGGCTGAGCGACCTTCTCCTTTTTGTGTTTTTGAACATTGTTTCTGTCCTGAACCTTTGTTACGATTGTGCTGTAGATTTTAATTATACCGATAAGCAATAACAGCACGGAAAAAACGACAACAAAACCGGTGAGAATAACCTTTGCCGAAGCTATCCATTTTTCATTAAAAGAATAATCGGCGGCTGTTCCCACGGCGTTTGCCAAATAGGAAAGATTCATATCAAGACCTCCGTGTAAATAGATTTGCATACATTAATAATTATACTTTATTTCGTCCTTTTTTTCAATATTAAATATTGCGCCTTCCTTTTTTCGTTGTTTTTTACAATTTGATTATTGTTTTTAAATATTTTTTATACTCTTTTTAATTGAAAGCAAATAAAAATGGGCAGAGATAAATCTGCCCAAAGTTCAAAATTATTAAAGAATTATACAAATCAGGCCGTTGCAGCCGTCGTTTATTATTTTTTGTATTGTTTCGGCAACCTTTCTGCGCGCGTCCGAAGGCATGCGGTAAAGCTTATTGTGCAAGCCCTCGTTTACCAGCTCGTGAACCGATTTTCCGAATATATTGCTCTCCCAGATTTTTTCCGGGTTTTCCTCAAATTCCTTCAGAAGATAATTTACAAGCTCCTCGCTTTGCTGTTCGCTTCCCACAATCGGAGTTACCTCGGTCTGAGTTTCGATTTTCATCATATGAATTGACGGAGCGCTTGCGCGCAGCTTAATTCCGTATTTGCCGCCCTGCTTGATAATTTTCGGTTCCTCAAGCGTAAGCTGGTCGATTGTGGGCATAACGATTCCGTAGCCTGTTTCCCTGACCTGTTCATATGCCATGGCGATTTTGTCAAACTCACGCTGCTTTTCCGAAAGCTCGGTTACGCTGTTCATCAGCGCGCAATCGTCGGTGATATCAAGTCCCGTTTGCTCGCTGAGCACCTTATAAAACAGCTCGCGCGGCACGCCGAGTGAAATCGCGGCGTTTCCCCTGCCGAGGTCAAGTCCGGAAATTTCTGCGGAATTAATGTATTCACATTCTTCAAGAGCCGCAACCGCGTCCTGAATTTCACGGATTTTATTAATATCCTTCGCAGCGTCTACAAGAGCGGTCATAAGAGATGATTTCAGCCGGTGTTCCCTTTTGAGCCTTACAATCCACTTAGGAATATCCACCTTGATTTCATGAACGGGAAATTCAAACAGCAGCTGCGCCAAAATACGTTTGATTTCGTTTTCGTCAAGCTCCATACAGCTTACCGGAATTGCCGGAACGGAATACTTTTGAGACAGCGCTTCGGCAAGCTGCTTTGCCTGAGGGGACTGCGGCTGCGAGGAGTTCAGCAGGATAATAAACGGTTTGTCAATTGCCTTGAGCTCGGAAATAACCCTTTCCTCGCTGTCAACATAATCCTCGCGCGGGATTTCGCCGAAGCTTCCGTCGGCAGTAATTACCAGCCCGATTGACGAATGGTCGGTGATTACCTTTTTGGTGCCGATTTCGGCGGCTTCGTCAAAGGGAATTTCGCCCTCCGACCACGGGGTTTTTACCATGCGCGCGCCGTTTTCCTCGCTGTGACCGAGGGCTGAGTCAACGATATAGCCGACGCAGTCAATCATTCTTACATGAAAGCTGATATTTTCTCCGAGAGACACCTCGACGCTTTCCTCGGGAATAAACTTAGGCTCGGTTGTCATGATTGTCTTGCCGGCGGAGGACTGGGGCAGCTCGTCAACCGTGCGCCGGTATACGTCCTCGTCCGAAATATTTGGAAGCACCAGTGCGTCCATAAACCTTTTTATAAAAGTAGACTTGCCCGTACGCACGGGACCTACCACGCCGATATATACGTCGCCGTCGGTGCGGCGTGAGATATCGCGGTAAACGTTTCGTTCTTCCATAAGTCACCCTCCTATATTTTAGGTATCAGCAACATGCGCGGCAGCACGGCTTCATCTTCAAGACCGTTTTCGGTTCTGATAAGGTCAACCGCGGTTTTATGCGACTTGGCTATGTCCCAAAGGCTTTCCGTTTCATCGGCGTAATAAAGCGACAGCGCGCAGTCGTCGGCCGCCAAGGGACAATCCTCGTTGATATTTACGCCGCCTACCGCGCGAAAGGCTTCGTTTTTAACAGCGCCGCCGGTTATTTTAAGCTCACACCTCAGCTCAACGCTATTGTCGTCCGCAAGGCGGTAGCTTACGCCCGTCATTTTCACCGACGGAAATATCATCGAGTTGCAATCAGCTGTGTCGGAAAGTACGCGTGAATAATCAAAGGTGCGCTCAATAAACACCGGCGAACCGTCCTCGCTGAGCGCGATTATGCAGATGTTTATCTTTCCGCCGCAATGCAGGCCTTCGGCGGAGGGAGCGTAATCAAGGCTGATGTGACCGGGGTAAATGTCGAGCAGCTTCGCGATTTTATCGTTTCCGATTTTGGCGTTGATTTTTTCAATAAAGCCTTCGTTTACGGGCAAAGCCCCGCTTATTACATTAATTGTTTCCAAATACGGCGTGCAGGCGTACATGGTTGAAAACGCGTCCGTGACCAAATATTCGTCCCGGCTGAAAAAGCCTTCCTCGGTAACGCAGATTTTTGCGTCAAGGGAAATAAGCGGCTTTTCCGAAAGCACGTCGTTTTTCAGCCTTATATCATATGACAGAACCTCGCAGTCAAACACGCTTTGGTTGCCGTCCCCCGCCCCTTCGCAGTCAATGACCTGGCTGAACGGTACAATATATTCGGTTTTTTCGGTCTGTCCGGATTCGATATCCGAAAGGTAAAATATTTTCAGACTGAGCTCTCCGCTTACCATAAGCTTTCCCGCAACCGCCTTGCAGTCCGTTATTCCGGCGGAAACCGAGGAATACAGCAGAGCTTCGATTGCAGGCTTATCCGCCGCCGATATTTCCTCGCTGACGGTGAACTGTTCCTGGCAAAGCGATTTTAAATCAGCGCAGGTAATTTGCTTTTTCCTGACCTCGAGCGCGGAATTTTCGGGTGTGAACAGCTCCGTTTCCTTTACGTCAATAACCTTCGCGTACAGTGAAAACGCGCCGTGAATAACAAGCCTGCGCGGACTTAAAGCCCTGCAGTTTATGTATTCGGACTTGGTTTTTGTTAAAATTACGTAGTTTTCGGGACTGTCTTTAAGCGAAAAGCTTTGTGAAAAGCTGACGTTTTGCTCGCTGCAGCGTATTGACTTTTTTTCTTCGTCAACGTAAAGCACATTTATTACGCAAATGCCCTCGATTTGAAGCTGACCGCCCGAAAGCGTGCGGCTTTGGATTTTCGGCGTGAGCGTACATTTCAGAATTTTCTCAATATTCGGGCAATAATCGGGCAGGGTGATGTCCGCGTCCGCAAGCTGCTCCGCCACCGAGTCAAGAACAGTACGGGGAGCGCGAAGGATTCGTTTTTCCTGATTAAGCTCCATGTTTATCTCTCCTTTAATTTTGGTCTGTTACAGTTTATTCGGCGCGCGCCGCAATTATTACCGCGCAAAGAAAAAAGCGCCTCCGCGGTTGCGGAAGCGCCGTAATAAATTTTATTTAGTCTGACATGCCTGCAAGCACTCTCTGGATTTTTGTAGCGTCCTTGATTGATACAAAGCCGTCGCCGTTAACATCGGCAATTTTCTGCTGAGCGTCGGTAAGACGCGCAGTGGAGTAGTTTGAAAGGAATCTTTGAATAAGGGTTACGTCCTTAATTGAAAGATAACCGTCAAGGTTAACGTCGCCCCAGATTGCGTCGCTGCCCGTGATGATGGTTTCCGTTGAATAGGTTTCGGATTCATAGCCTGCTCTTGAGGTCACGTTCTGAATCTTGCTGTTGTCAACAAGATATGTGTCAACCGCGTAACCGTTTTCCTTGTACGCAATGCTGAGATACTTAACGTCAAGGTAAACGCTTGCCGTACCCGTGCCCTTGGGCTTGAAGCTTACAACAACAAAATCCTTGCCCTTCGCAAAATTATGAAGGTTGATGTTTGTAAAGTTGCCCATGAGTGTTCCGACAGACGAAAGGTTTGTGCTCGCGTTACCCAGTCCCGGCATTACGGAAGAAGGATCCGCGGTTTCAAGCTCAAGCTTTGAGGGATCATAGGTCAAAACCCACTGAGCGTCCTGAAGCTTCATAGAGGATGTGAGCTTGTATGTAACGGTTACGCTTCCCGAATTCGCGTTGATTTGAGATGAAGCGGAATTAAAGAAGTTTGAGCCCGCGTTAACGGTGAGGGTATCCGCCTGACCGATTCCGCCGCCCGAGGTTTTTGACGAACCGCTGATTGAAGATGATGTAAAGCCCGAAACAGAGCTGAGGTTTTGAAGCTTGCTGTTTTTGACAGCGTTGCGGTAATTAAGAACTCCGCCGCTGAGGTAGCCTACGGAAAGCTCCTGAACGTCAAGGTTGACGTTAGCGCTGCCGCTGCCGATAACCTCGAACTCCGCCTGAGCAAGAGTTGCGCCCGAGGTGAAATCAACAAGGTTCTGAACCTCCGAGAAGTTTCCGTAAACATTTCCGTTATTGTCGCTGTAAACGTTGCCGCCTGTTTTGGGAGCCATGGCGGTGCCCGATGACTTAAGTTTGAGCTTTGACTTGTCGTATGTAAGAGTCCACTGGGCGTTGCAAAGCTTCATGCTTGACTTAAGGTCGTACTTAACTGAAATTGTGTCGCCGACCTTAGCCTCGTAGCTTGACGCCGAAAGGATGTTTGAGGTTGAGCTTACCTTTAAGCTTTCGGTTGTTACAGGTCCCGGAGGATTGGTAACGGGCTGTGTGGGCTGTGTTGCGGGTTCGGTAACAGGCTGCGGATTAACGGGAGTGCTGCCGCCGCCCTTGCCTACTCTTGCAAAAGGAACGGTGATGTGGTCCTCGTCGCTTTTTTCAAAGCTGTTGTTTTCCTGAGAACCCGCGGAGTCGTCCTTGTCCGCCTGGTCGTTCATGGCAAGGTCATAGGGCAGGCAGTCCATGCCGGATTTACCGCTGGTCATGATAACCATCGCGCCGATTCCGCTTGAGACAACGTCGCTCTTGGTTACGCCGAGCTTTGCAAGCGGAATAGACATCTCATAATGGAAGTCCATCTTTGCGCTTTTGTGTCCCTTGGTGTTAAAGTCAACCCAATCGGAGCTTTCGCTGCACATATCGCCGAGCAGACGCTTGTTATGTTTGCCGTAGCCGCCGTTGATACCGTAAACGTTTTTGCTTAAAATACCGAGTCCGTATTTGAAGTTGATGCCTGTTTCGGCACGCGCGGCGATTTCCTTGGGATTAAGACCCGCGGAGCTGCCGCTGTAAAGGAAGGGTCCGTTCGCGCCGTTTGTTGAAATAGCGACCAGACGGTTGAAGGGATTTTCAAAGGTGATACCCGAATCCCAGATTGTGCCGCCGGTTGTGGTTTTCGCTTTGTTGCCTATTGCGTCGGATTTGCCTGTGTCAACGGCAATAAAGAACGGGATATTCATTGTCTGATAAAGAATACCCTGCGAAAGCGGATAGTCGTCGTTGGGAGCGACAACGTCCTGAACGTTGGTCATTTCCCACATCAAATACAGGTTGTTGTCATCATACGCGCCGTAAAGCGTGTAAAGGTCAAGCGGAACCTCGTACATGGAGTTCGGACGGTATACGCGCGGGTCGTCGTTGGCGGTGCCCTGCGCGATAATCATCGAGCTGTTCCAGTCTGAGATTTCACCGTCTACGGTGATTGTTTTCTGAACACCCACCTGGCCGTTGGGGTTGGTTGAGTAGTAGCTTGCAAGCGTTTCCGCCGCGGAAGCAGGCAGAGCGAAAGCAAACATTGTGACAAGCATTACCGCGGCAAGGATAAGACTTGTCAGCTTTTTTGAGTTTCTCATCGTTAATTACCTCCTAAATAAAATTACCTAAATACGGACAACATAAGTTGTCATATTAATTATATAAAATTTTCAAAAAAAAGACAATACAAAAATAAGACGTGCAAAGTTTTTGTCACAATGCACATCTTATACCATTTCATGTTGTTAAATATGCCTAACGGCTTTGTATTATATATCCTGCTTGACCTTTTTTATTCCGTAGATTTTCCGTAATATTGACGATATGATTTTCGGATTTTCAATAAGTACAACCTTCATAAACTACCTCCGTACACAAGAAATACTTACTATTACAAGCGCGGCGGCTGCTACAATGAGCACCCATTTTGCGGGCAGCACCGTCGCGACAAGAAGTCCCAAGCCGAAGCATACCGCCGATTTGACCTTACGTTTGTAGCACCTCACTGTATCACCCTTTACCATAATACTTAAAAGGAGCAAAAATGTGCTTGCTTTTTTTTTAATCGGGTGTACAATTAACATTGAGGTGCTGTTATGAGAACGCTTACGATAAACAAAAACGACTCGAATCAGCGGCTGGACAAGTTCTTGCAAAAACGCTTCCGCACTATGCCAAAGTCGCTGATGTACAAATATATCCGCAAAAAATGCATTAAAGTCAACGGCAAAAAATGTGATATTGACGTTGTGCTCCGCGAGGGCGACGAGCTGACCTTTTACATTAAGGATGAGTTTTTTGAAGCCGCCGAGGAAAAGCACTACGACTTTTTGAAGGCGCCGAAAAAGCTTGATATAGTTTATGAGGACGACAACATTATACTGATTGACAAAAAGCCCGGGGTTATTGTTCACCCGGATAAGCAGTATCATTTTGACTCGCTTGTTAGCAGGGTTTTGCACTATTTATATGACAAGGGCGAATACGATCCCGAACGCGACAAGGCGTTTACCCCGGCGCTTGTAAACCGCATTGACCGCAACACCGGCGGCATTGTTATCGCGGCAAAAAACGCCGAGAGTCTGAGGATACTTAACGCTAAGATGAAAAGCCGCGAGCTTGAAAAGTATTACCTTTGCCTTGTTCACGGAAAGCCGGTTAAAAGCGAGGACGTCTTAACAGGCTATATTACCAAAAACGAGAGCAAAAACACGGTTAAGGTACACAAAACAGCGGTTGAGGGTTCAAAGGAAATCAAAACAAGGTACAGGGTACTGAGCGGCAAC
>ODAI014171266.1_pt1 | contig 13503 bp, 7 predicted proteins | sample 1539321 | NCBI WGS metagenome assembly ODAI01 (sample SAMN02144231, study PRJEB22623) | gut metagenome | biome: sheep rumen | host: Ovis aries | place: New Zealand
AAGGGTGAACGTGCGAGAGGTTTGGGCTGAAAGCACGCCACAGCAACAGAGCGTGCCTATGCAAAGGGTTAAGAAACGATTCATAACGGTGATTAGAAGTTAAGTAATAATGATAAAAAAGCAGTTAAAAAAATAGGAGGAGCTAACCGATCCGGTCGCCCCTCCCTGTATGCATGAAGATTATTTCACGACCATCTTGCGGCCACGAACGAAGTAGATGCCTCGCGGCAGGCCATTGAGTGTGGTGGCATTGCGGCGCACCAGCTGGCCGTTGGCGTTGTAGACATCGCAGCCCTTGCCGTCGGAGCCGGCGAGGACACCCTCAATGCCAGTGCCGACAGTCACGAAGAGCAAGCCCTCACTGATGCGGCTCGTGTCCCATTCAAGGCCGTTGCCGATTTCAGGCAGGTCGAACTTCGGGCTTCCAGAGAAGCTCTTGGCCTCGAACACGCGGATGGAGTCGCCTGCAGCCAGCGTGTGAGCCGAGGAAAGGAACACCTGAATGGTGCCATTCATGACCATGCGATTGATTTCCTTCAGGCTGGCACAACCGGCGTTAGTGGCTGAAGCACAGCGGCTTGCACCAACGATGTAAGTACTGCCTGCGTTGAAGGTGATGTTCTTCTCGCCAAGATTCATCACGCCAGAGGTTGAACCCTTTGTTGAACCCACCTGCAAGACTCCGTTGACGGTGAACTGTGAGTTCTTCAGACTGTTCGTGCCACCTGTCACACCACTCAGCATTCCGTCCTTGCCCACCGTGAGCGAACCTGTGCCAAGCGATGTCGAGGACGTGATGCTCAGTTCGCCTTCGTTGATGTTCACAGTACCTGTCGTCGACCAGTTGCCCTTGGCCGACATCTTGCCCGAGCCAATCTTCTGGAAATTGGCATTCGAAGTGACTTTTCCATCGAAGGTGAAGTTGTCTTCATTGCCCACGCGCCAAGTGTTAGCACCCGCGCTGGCACCATTGCTGAACGTGCAGGAACCACCAAGGTTACCGCTGCCCGTCACCCTGCCCATGGTGAAGGTCTTGCCAGAGTTCTGCATCTCGGCACCAGAGGGAATGTCGAAGGTGGCTTTGGGTGCATTGCCCGACGTGTTGAGCGTGAAGCGAAGCAGCACGGGATCGTCAAGGCTCGATGTCGGACGGATGGTTCCCTCAAAGTCGTTGAAATTGCATTGGACAGGCGTACGTGTTGCGTAATAGCCATTTCCCTTCTCGGTTACGCAATAGATGGTGAGCGTGCCGCCGCCTGTCACCTTATTAGTATAGGTTGAACGATTAGCAAGATACCAGATGCCCGTCTTGCCCGTAGGCACGACAACGGAATAGCTCGTACCAGTGTTCTCGCGCAGCGTTCCGCCTTCGTACATCACCGCTTTCGCAGGTGTGCTGGCATTGATGCACTGAACGGTACCGGCACCCACGGCCAGTGTGTCGAGCGAGCTGTTGTTCACGTTCAGTTTCATCCAACCCGAGCCGCGCTTCGTGAGCTTTGTACCCGAAACGGCACGGTCGACGATGAAGTCGGCCGTGTTGGTAATCACACCACCTTCACCCTCCATCTTCATGAATGAGCCCTGGGTAACGGCCTGAGAAGTACGCAAAACGGCACCGTTCTCCATCACGAACTTGGAATTATTGCTGCCAACACCACCCAGATTGCCAATGGCCTGCGTGCTGTTGGAAAGGGTCGAGATAACGGTCGTGCCGCCAGAGAGACGGGTACCGCCGGTATAGCTGTTGTCGTTGTTGATGGTGAGCGTACCCGTACCGCGCTTCACGAGGGTTGTCGCGCCAACAATAGCACCACTGCCGGCAAAGGTGTATGCCTTCGTGTTGTCGACAATTACTGAGTCAGCCTCGATATCGCCTTGCAACGACACGTTGAACTGCTGGGCATCGTCGTTGAAAATAACCTTGTCGCCGCTGACGAAAATCTCACCAGACTGGTCAGGATCGTCGCCGTTGGTGAAGTTTGGCGTGGTGCCGAGGTCCCAGACTGCACTCTCGGAACCGTTCCAGAAGATGGTCGTGGCATCGCGCATGCCAGCTATTTCAAGATAGAGATTGCCATCTTCCTGCAGGAGCTGGGTCTTGTAGGTGTTGCCCAGTCCTACGATTCGGATGTCGGCCAAATTGCCTTTCACTTCCCCAACCTTGCCAAGGAGATAGCGACCTTGGGCAATGTCGGCGTCAGCGCCCTTCACAGAGTTGAACTCGAAGACGGGCGTGGAATACTTAGGACCGTTCTTCCAATCCTTGGTTTCGATGGTGATGACCTTCGCATTGAGCTGGTCAGCCTGAAGACCGTCGTTGTAGATGTCGAGGATGACCCTTGAACCAAAGCCCAAGCGCAATGTGTCGGCCGTGATGGAGCCTCTCTTGGCGGTTCCGCCCGGGCGCAGCTTGGCGTCATAGTCCATCGCGATATTGCGGAACTGGCCCCCATTGGAGTTGAGTTCGGCAAAGCGGTTCAGCCAGACGTTGGAATGCTCGAGTGTGCCGTCGAAGTTGACGGTGCCTGCCCAGATGTCGGTTGGACCCGTATACGTCTGCACGACATTCGGAAGCGTGAGCACACCGTCGCCCTGCTTCACCAGGCGCATGTCGCCGCCGAAGCCCGCGCCTTCAACCGTGCAGGTGTAGTAGAGGTACTCAATCCTGGGATTCGTGGTACTGGTGCTATTGGTGCCCTGCACCCACGAAGGCACGTTGAACGTGGCGATGTATGGCTTTGCGCCTTCGGCCACTGTAATCTTCGTGTCGTTGGTTTCGCAAACAATCACGTGCTGGTCGTTGTTGGCAGCCGAAATCGTGCCATTGTCAGCAATTTCAGTGCGGCCAGTCATGGTGAGTGGCGGCGGAGCTATCGTGATGTTCTCAAGTTCGCCCAGATAGTAGCTGGCATGAGGCGGCTGGTTGTAGCCTACCGACTCCCACACCATGCCCTGGCGATACTGATGGTCGTGCCAAAGGGTGTAGTTGCGCCACTGGGTCGGAATGTTCGTCGTATAGACGCGGATGGACCTATTGTCGGCGGAACGAGCGATGATTTCCTCACGCCAGTCGCCGAAGATGTCGCCCGTGGCCGAGGGGGTGTTTTTCGTCCAGTTGCAGTTGGCTGTACCATCGGCGGTGAAGACAATTGAGCCATTGGCCTTGAACACGCGGGCAGCTCCTTCGCGCGACGAAGCTCCGTCGAGACCTTCCTCGAGCAGGTCGCCGTCCCAATAGATTCGGAAGTTGTTGGTGAAACCCGATGGAGCACCCGAAAGCACCTTGTCAGTGACACAGGAGATGATGCCCGACTGGCTGGAATGGCCAATGGCACCAGGATAATCGTTAGAGAAGTTACCGCAGAGGGCACGTCCGTCGTCGGAGGTTGACTGCAGGCGGTAGTAGATCTTCGACGTTGTGCCATCGCGATAGTTCATGGCTGGGTTGTCTTCATTGCATGCGAAGATTTCCTGACCGTGGCGATAGGGGTCGAAGTCGGAACAATGCTGGGCATCGCCGTGTCCAAGTCCGGTCGACGAAAGTCCCTTACCGTTGTCGTCGATGACCATAGAACCGAAGACAATCTCGTCGCGCCCGTCCCAGTCGACATCGGCAATTCCGAAGTTGTGATAGCCTTGTCCATAATAGGGACTGCCCCAACCGCTGTTGTCTTCCCACGACCAATACAGTTTCAGCTGGTGAGTGGCAGGATTCACGCTGAAGGCCTTCATCATGTGGCGGGTGTAGCAGCCGCGACCGAGGAAGATGAACGGATGGCGACCGTCGAGGAAGGGAGCGCCAAAGTAGTGTTTGGTGGAACGGTGTCCGTAGCCGTCGCCCCAATCGCTGGCATTTCCGCGGGGCAGCGGATAGGTCATCCAGAGTGCGCCGCCAGTGCCAATGGGATAGGGCTTGCCGGTGGCTCCTTCCAGATAGAGCAGGTACTCGGCACCCGAGTTCGTGTAAGTCATGTTGGCCGTCTGGTTCACGGTGTTTCGCGTGTTCACATTCATGTTGCCGATGTTCTGTGTCGTGCCGTCGGCATAGTGGATGATCATATTGTCAGCGCCGCGCATGAGCACTTCAGCCTTGCCGTCGCCATCCCAGTCATAACCCACGGCATCGTACTGCTCGTCAGGACCGCTCACCATGTTCGGGCCGAGGTCGATGTACCAAAGGCGGTCGCCCTTGACGTTGTAGCACTCGATATGGTTATAGGCTGAGTCATTGGCCACCGAGCTTCCGTCAGGCGAATAGTTGCGCTTCACAAGAAATTCCGAAACGCCGTCGCCATCAACATCAGCCAAGGCAATGTCGTTAATGACGTAATCGTTGGTGATGTTGGTTCCACGACGCGAGTAGAGCGGTTTCACGGCAAATTGCAGGTAGCCTGTGTTCCAACGAGTTACGGCATTGCTCTTGGCCTGTTCCACTCCCCGCACGACAGCAGCCACCTGATAGCTGCTCGATGCCGTGCCGGCTGCATGATGGAAGTTCGAAACCTGCAAGGGCTCGCTGTTGAGTTTCGTGCCATTGCAATAGAGGTTGTAAGCCACGTCGTAATACTCTTCGGCGAAGATGCGCCAGCTCACAAGATTACCCCCACCCGACTGGGCTGGCACGGCCACGAGCCCACGGTCGAGTTTGTCAGTAGTGCGCTGGGCAAACATGGTTGTGAAACCAGCTATCAGCGCCAGCATGAGAAAGATTCTTTTCATCAGTTAGATATTGTTATTGGTTGTTTTGATTTCCATTTGACTTGCAAAGGTAAGAAAAAAAAGTTACATCTGCATGGTTTGCTTTCATTTTAACAATTGAAGTCAGGAGTGCAGGAGCGCAGACAATGGCATTGGCTATTGCTTTTCACTTTCCACGCTTCATTCTCGTCCCTGCCGCACATTCTAGTTGCCATCAGGCTTGCGCAGTTCGTAGAGACGGGAGTCGGGCCAGACAAACGTGGCAACGTCGTCGGGCTGGGCAGGGTCGAAGCCTGTCCAGTCGGCCCGAACATAATCGGCTATCGGCAGGCTGTGGTCCTTCATGCCCTTGACGACCATCTTCGCCACCTCATAGGCTCCGTAGGGATTGAAGTGGGTGTTGTCGGCCAGCGCCTTTGCCTGACCGGGGAATGTGTTGGCGGGATAGTGCACGAGTGCCTTCGTGGAACCCTCATAGCCAAGGGTTTCAAAGAACGTGCGCGTCATGTCGTGCAACTCGATGACGGGCACCTGCTCGCGTCCTGCCACCTCGCGCATGGCCTGCGGATAGTCGCCATGGGTTTCGCTGATGTGGAGGCTGTCGGCAGCAAAAGAGCGGCGCTGAGTGGGCGTGCAGAACAGGACGGTGGCTCCCTTTCGTCGTGCGCCGTCGACAAGGCGTTTCAGGGCATAGGCGAAGTTATAGTAGGCACCGGCGCCCTCGAAGCGTTCTTTCTGGTCATTATGGCCAAACTCGCAAACGACATAGTCGCCCTGACGAAGCATGGAGAGAATCTTGTCGAATCGCTTCTGGGCAAGGAAGGAGTTGGCCGTGAGACCGCTCTCGGCATAGTTGGCCACACAAACATGCTCATCGAACCAGCGCGGAATCATCTGCCCCCATGAAGCCCAGGGCTCATATTCCTGGTCGACGACGGTGGAATTGCCGCAGAGGTAAAGGGTCGTGGCAGTGGTGTCACGCTCAATCTGAAGCCGGCTCACGGCAGGATAACGGCCACAGAACTCAAACGTGAGCGAGTCGTCCCAGTTCACGTAATACTTCTCGCGGGCCTTGATGCGAATGGAATCCTTGGGTGATTGTTTTCCGTCCTCAAAGATGTAGGGCGAGCGTTTGTTCACCACGAACGTGAGCACCCGCTGCTCTCCCCTCTTCGTCGGCTGAGGTGCAAAGAACAGACGGCGCGACTCGGCTCTCACGCAGGTCTCTGCTGCCTTCTTGCGGCTGCCGATGGTCACTCTTACTCGATAGTTTCCGTCGGGCACTTTGACACTGTAGCGGAACGGCCGCCCCAGAGACTGCCTGCTCAGGTCGATGTCGAACGATTGGGCGTTTCCCACAAGTGTTGTCAAAAGCAGGAACCCCGTCAGAAGGATATTTCTTTTCATCATTTTTCTCATTTGGTTTCTCCGTTGATGGTGACGTTCTTCACGGTGGTGTTCTCAATCAGGGTGGCATCGAAGGCTGCCCGGTCGTCGCTGACGTCGATGTTCTCGAAGGTGAAGTCATGAAGGCGATATTTGTCGCTCGTGCCCACATCGAAGAAGTTGCGGCACTCCATGCGGATGTCCTTCATCGTGATGTTGTTGCATTCTGAGAGCGGCATGTCCTTCCGGTCGCCGGGTTTGAAGAACTGTGTCCAGGGACGCACGACGAGGAAACTGCCCGTACGGCCGGTCAGGTTGCTCACCGTGACGTATTCGTAGTGTTGGGGGGTATCGGGACGCATCTTCAGCCAGAGCACGCGGTTGGCATCGTCGGCGTGGCAATTGCGCAAGATGACGTTGCGGTCGTGAAGCGACTCACTGCCCAGCGTCAGACAACCATGCACGCGGCCATAGCGGCACTGTTCGATGAGCACTCGCTCGCAGGGACCGTTCTCTGGCTGCTGGTCGGCCCAGGTGCCCTTGCCTCCCTTCAGCACAACGGCGTCGTCGCAAACATGCATGTAGCAGCCGCGCACCACCACATCCTTGCAGACATCGAGGTCGATGGCATCAGAACTGGGCGCGCCGTGCTCCTTACCGGCGAAGTCGAACACACCATCTGTCGGCGCATAGATGAAGCAGTCCACATAGCGCACACGCTCACAACGATAGAGATGGTTGGTCCAGAAGGGCGAGTTGATGGTGCGCACACCCTGCACGGTGACGTTCCGAGAGTTGGAGATGTAGACCAGACGGGGCCGCTGCGCATCTTTGTTCGTGCACTGGGGATTCCACTCGCGCCTGATCCAGAACTCCTTCCAGTAGTGGCGGCCGTTGCCGTCGATGGTGCCCGGACCAAGAATCGTGAAGCCATCGAGGCCATCGGCATTCACAAGTGCCGGAAAATACTGGCAGGTCTCACCCTCGATGCGAGTCTGGCAAACAGGAAAGTCGGCGATGCGGTCGCTGCCTTTCAGGCGGGCACCCTCGCGCAACCAGAGGTGAGTTCCCTGACGGAAGTGGAGCGCTCCACTGAGGAACACACCCTCGGGCAGCACCACCACGCCCCCACCCTCTTGTGCAGCCAAGTCGATGACATGCTGCAACTGGCGTGTCTGAACGAGCAACGAGTCGCCCGCCACCACACCGTAGTCGGTCACCAGATACTGGCGTCCCAGCGACTGGACATCGACGCGTGTGGTGTCCATGAACCAGGCTTCCATCTTGGTGCCGTCGGGCCATGTGGGAACGGGTTGTTGGCGCTTCTTTGCCTGCAGGGATGTGGTGAGCACCAGCAACAGGCAAAACATTGAGAAAATTCGCTTCATGTTTGCAAAGTGAAAAAAGAGTGTAACGACAATTGTTCTTGATGATGCAAAAGTACAAATTATTTTTTAAACAGACAACAGATAAACTGCTTTGACTGTTAAATTGTATGAAATGAACGAAATATGCCTGACCTAGTCTTGGCAATCTTCCTTCTTTCGTGACCGACATGAACCCAACCCGGCGTTTCCAAATCTGAAAAAGCGCGAAATATGCTGGACAGGCTGATTAACAACATTTCACGGTTGTTAATTTTTGGCCCGTTTTCGGACGAAAAAAATGTCGCCGTCGGGAAGCAATCTAGAATCGTTCGGAGCAATCAGGCAGGAGGTTTGAGGGAAGAGTTAAGGGGTAAAAGTAATGCGTTTTTACAAAAACAACCGATTTTTGCGTTTTTGAAGCAATAAAAGCATGTGTTTTATTGCTAAAAAGCATGTGTCTTGTTCCATAAAAGCAATGCTCTTATGCGATAAAAGCAATGCTCTTATTTTCCGAAAACACAACAAAAATTGCAACACACTGATAATCAACGTGTTGCAAAACCGCTCATTTTCGCGTCATTTCCAAGAAAAAAAACTTTCGTGGATTTTGACGCAAAGGAAATGTTAAAACGAAATGTTAATTTGTAAAAGATTTCCCAACATCACGACCGACGGCACAAAGGCAATCGCCGCCACAACCAACGGGGCAACAGCCGCCAACCGGCCACAAGGCAGCGATAGCGCCAGTCGATGATGCTGACATGACTTTTCTGCTCGATGGCCTTAACAATCTGTCGTGCAACCAATTGCGCATCCAGCTTCAAGGGATAGTTGGCATTCTCGATGAGTGGCGTGTTGACAAATCCTGGCCTTATGTCGGTGATGCTGATACCCAGCCCGAGGTTACAGGAAAGTTGTTCGAGCGACTCCAGATAGGTGTTCTGGAAAGCCTTCGTGGCACTGTAGGAAGGTGCTGGCCCCAGCCCTTTAGTGCCGGCAATCGACGAAATGGCAACGATGTGTCCACCATTGTTCTCACGGAAATAGCGGAAGGCGGCATCTATCATGCGCGTGAACCCCACCCCATTGGTCAGGACGGTGCGCATCTCAAGGTCGGTATCGAGGTCGACGTTCTGCCATCCCACGCCTGACGAATGAAGATAGACATCCATGCCGCCCAGCTTTCCAACAAGCATCAAAAGCCTTTCCTGGGCGTCTTCACTCGTTACGTCAATCTGTTCTGCAACAACAAGTTGCGGAAATTCATTGCACAATTCATCCAAACGCTCTTTGCGCCTTGCTGCCACGCCCACATGCCAGCCTTTCTGGAGCAGCAGGCGAGCCACTTCGCGCCCCATTCCCGACGAGGCGCCCATCACTATAGCTCGTTTCATGAGGGCAAAATTACTACAAATATTATAAATAGGTGAAAGATTTCGGAGAAAAATGATGATGATTTGAAAAAAATGTCGTACCTTTGCGCATTATATCGTTCAATTTAAACCAAAAACAAGACATGAAAGACTTCTTCAAGTACGTGCTGGCCACAGTAGTCGGCATCATTCTTTTCAGCATCATCGTGCTCATCCTTGGCGCCATGAGCCTTGTTGGCATGGTGGCTTCGGGTGAGGCAACCAAGAACGTGAGCAAGAATTCTGTGCTGGTGATGAACCTGTCGGGATCGATGGAGGAACAAGCCGGCGACAACACGCTGACGCAGTTCTTCGGCTCGGTAGCCGGTTCGATGGGCCTGCAGCAGACTTTGGAGGCCATCAGCAAGGCAAAGGACAACGACAACGTGAAGGGCATCTACATGGAAGCCGGTGCCTTTTCTTCAGACTATGCCTCGCTTCAGGAAGTACGCAATGCCCTGCTCGATTTCAAGAAATCCGGCAAGTGGGTGGTGGCCTACGGCGACACCTACACGCAGGGAACCTACTACCTCTGCTCAGTGGCCGACAAGGTGTGGATGAACCCCTCGGGCCAAATCGACTGGCACGGCATTGCTTCTGAGCCCATGTTCGTGAAGGACCTGCTGGCCAAGGTGGGCATCAAGATGCAGGTCATCAAGGTGGGCAAGTACAAGAGTGCCACCGAGATGTACACCGAGGACCACATGAGCGATGCCAACCGCGAGCAGACCCAGGCCTACATCAACAGCATCTGGTCGGAAGTGGTAAGCGCCGTGAGCGCAAGCCGGAAAATCAGTGCCGACTCGCTCAATGCCTATGCTGACCGTCTGGTGATGTTCGAAGGTGCCGAGGCCCTGAAGAAGTATAAGTTCATCGACGGCCTGCTCTATCACGACCAGGTGAAGGCCGAGGTGAAGAAACTGCTTGAACTCGACGAGAAGGACAACATCAAGCAGCTGAGCATTGCCGACATGGGCACCGTGAAGCAGAAGCACGACGGTGAAAAGATTGCCGTCTACTATGCCTTCGGCGACATCGTCGACACGCCCACGGAAGGTCTGCTCATGGGTGGCGGCCACCAGATTGTGGCCAACGACGTGAACAAGGACCTGCAGCAGCTGGCCGACGACGAAGACGTGAAGGCAGTGGTCATCCGCGTGAACTCACCCGGCGGCTCTGCCTATGCTTCCGAACAGTTGTGGCGTCAGATTGAGTTGCTGAAGCAGAAGAAGCCCGTGGTGGTTTCCATGGGCGGATATGCTGCATCGGGCGGCTACTACATGAGTTCGGGAGCCAACTACATCGTAGCCGAGCCCACTACGCTGACTGGTTCCATCGGCATCTTCGGCACCATTCCCGACCGTTCGGAACTCATGACGAAGAAACTCGGACTGAAGTTCGACGAGGTGAAGACCAACAAGAACTCGGCCTTCGGTTCCAGCTCGCGTCCGTTCAACGCCGAAGAGCTCTCCTACCTGCAAGCCTACATCAACCGTGGCTACCAGCTCTTCCGCCAGCGTGTGGCTGATGGTCGCAAGATGACCGTCGACCAGGTGGAAGCCATTGCTCAGGGCCACGTGTTCACGGGCAAGGATGCCCTGAAGATCAAACTCGTCGACGAACTCGGCGGCCTCGACAAGGCTGTTGCCAAAGCTGCCGAACTGGCTAAGCTCGAGGAATACTACACGGCCAACTACCCTGGTCAGCCCAGCATCTTCGACCAGATGATGAAGCAGGCCAATGGCGGCAACTACCTCGACAACCAGATGCGCCTGACCCTTGGCGAATACTACAAGCCGTTCATGCTCATGCGTGAGGCCAACCAGATGAGCCCGGTACAGGCCCGTCTGCCCTATTTCCTGAACATTCACTAATCAGCATTTGGCAGAGATGCGAAGCGAGGGCGATTTCATCAAGATCAATGAGTGGCTGTTGCCGCTGAGCTGGATCTATGGCTTTGTGGTGCGCCTGAGGAACAAGATGTTCGATTTGGGCATCCTGAAGAGCCGCGACTACAAGATTCCCGTGATCGCCGTGGGCAACATCACCGTGGGAGGAGCCGGCAAGACTCCCCACGTGGAACATCTCGTGCGCCTGCTGAAGGACAAGATCAAAGTGGGCGTGCTCTCGCGTGGCTATAAGCGGAAGACGAAAGGCTACGTGCTTGCCGACGAACACAGCACAGCCCGCGACATCGGCGACGAACCTTGTCAGATGAAGCGGAAATATCCCGATGTCTATGTGGCTGTCGACAAGAAACGCCGCAACGGCATCGAGCGTCTCACCAACGATGACGAAACCAATGATGTCGACGTCATCCTGCTCGATGATGCCTTCCAGCACCGCTATGTGAAGCCGGGCATCAACATCCTGCTCGTCGACTATCACCGCCTCATCATCTACGACAAGATGCTGCCCGCGGGCCGCCTGCGCGAACCTTCGAAAGGCAAGCAACGGGCCGACATGGTGATCGTGACGAAATGTCCCAAGGACCTGAAGCCCATGGAGTTCCGCGTGCTGACAAAGGCCCTGGACCTCTATCCCTATCAGGCCCTCTACTTCACGACGTTGGAATACGACCTGCTCGTGCCCATTTTCACAGACGAAGGAAACGTCCAGCCTCCGTCGACAAAGTTCAGCATGGACGCCCTGAAGGACCAGAACGTGCTGCTGCTCACGGGAATAGCATCGCCGCGACAGATGCTCGACGACCTCACGCCTTACTGCAAGAGCATCACGTCGCTGGCATTCGGCGACCACCACAACTTCCGCCCAAAGGACATCCGACGCATCAACGAGGCGTTGGAGTCACTACCCCTGCCCCACATGATCATCACTACGGAGAAGGATGCCGCACGCCTCAGCACCGTCGAAGGCCTTACCGACGAACTTCGCAAGTGCGTCTATGCACTCCCCATCCGCATCAAGTTCATGCTGGAACAAGAAGAAAGTTTCAATCAAAAGATACTCAGCTATGTACAAAAAAATTCAAGAAACAGCATCCTGGTTAAAGAAAAGGATGACATCAAGCCCAAAGATAGCAATCATTCTGGGGAGCGGCCTCGGAGAATTAGCTTCAAAGATAACTGACGCCATTGAGATTCCGTACGAAGAAATTCCGAATTTCCCTGTCTCGACCGTCGAGGGACATAGCGGAAAACTCATCTTCGGCAAACTCGGAGGCAAGGACATCATGGCCATGAAAGGCCGTTTCCACTACTACGAGGGTTATTCCATGAAGGAAGTGACCTTCCCCCAGCGCGTGATGTACGAACTAGGCATCAAGACGCTCTTCGTCTCAAACGCCGCCGGCGGCATGAACCCCGCCTTCAAGATTGGCGACCTCATGGTCATTACCGACCATATCAATTTCTTCCCTGAGCATCCACTTCGCGGAAAGAACTTCCCGACAGGGCCCCGTTTCCCCGACATGCACCAAGCCTACGATCCCGACCTCATCAAGCTGGCCAGCAAGATTGCCAAAGAGAAGAAAATCCGACTGGTCTATGGTGTCTACACGGGCGTACAGGGTCCCACCTTCGAGACACCGGCCGAATACCGCATGTATCGCACGCTGGGCGGCGACACCGTTGGCATGTCGACGGTGCCTGAGGTCATCGTGGCCAACCATTGCGGCATCCGCGTCTTCGGCATCAGCATCGTCACCGACCTCGGAGGCTTCGACGTTCCCGTCGAGGTGAGCCACGAGGAAGTGCAGGAAGCTGCCAACCGCGCCCAGCCCATCATGACGGGCCTCATCCGCGAAATGGTCAGCCGCCTTGACTAATCCTCGAGGTTCCTCCCCCTCTTATAGTTGCGACTCAACCGCAACTCCCAATCAACAGAAAAAAACAAAAAATGGAAATAGCAAAACTTGGTGAGTTCGGTCTCATCGACCATCTCACCCACGACATCAAGCCGCAGAACTCCTCTACCCTCTACGGCGTCGGTGATGATTGCGCCGTACTTCACTACCCCGACTCAGAGGTTCTCGTCACTAGCGACATGCTCATGGAGGGCATCCACTTCGACCTCACCTACATCTCGATGCAAAACCTCGGCTACAAGTCGGCTATGGTCAACATCAGCGACATCTTCGCCATGAACGGAACACCGCGCCAGCTCATCGTGAGCATTGCCCTGAGCAAGCGCTTCACCGTGGAAGACCTCGAGGACTTCTACAACGGATTGCGAGCTGCCTGCGCGAAATGGAACGTCGACATCGTGGGCGGCGACACCACCTCTTCTTATACAGGTCTTGCCATCAGCATCACCTGCATCGGCGAAGCTCGCAAGGAGGACATCGTCTATCGCAAAGGCGCGCACGACACCGACCTCATCTGCGTCAGCGGCGACCTCGGAGCAGCCTACATGGGCCTTCAGTTGCTCGAACGCGAGAAAGCCGTCTACTACCAGCTCCTCAACGAGCACCAGAAAAAGCAGGGAAAGCAAGAGCAGGAACCCGACTTCCAACCCGACTTCGCCGGCAAGGAATACATTCTCCAGCGCCAGTTGGAGCCCGATGCCCGAGGCGACATCATCCAAAAGCTGCGCGAGGCAGGCATCCGTCCGACGGCCATGATGGACATCAGCGACGGACTCTCTTCCGAGTTGCTCCACATCTGCAAGCAGTCGGG